>ERZ1464652.13-NODE-13-length-36673-cov-26.540800_pt1 | contig 36673 bp, 39 predicted proteins | sample MGYA00563980_ERZ1464652 | MGnify/ENA primary metagenome ERZ1464652 (study PRJEB39283, sample SAMN07833576) | human skin metagenome | isolation source: Scalp | host: Homo sapiens | place: India: Bengaluru | collected 2015-07-04 ...
GAGTGTTTTGATATACTTTAGCTTTACCACTGAAATCATTTTTAAATGGAATATCGGCAGCACCTTCTCCTTGTAACTGCCCTCCAAATAATTTGTTCCAATATTTATTGGCTAAATCAAAACATTGGTCGTTTTTTGTTTTATTAAATGCCTTTCCTATTATATATTTCTATATAATATTGTATAACATTTAATAGCTTTCATAAAGAAAGCCTCATATTTTCATATGAGACCAGACTATATCATCACATATATCAAATGTGCTTTCCGCTGCCTATCAATTGATAGTACATAGTCGTTGAACGTTCACACACTGTTACCATGTGAGCTTCGCTGCTGATTGCCCTCGTCTTTACGTTAGGAGTTCCCAGCAATTCAAAAAGTTTTACATGGGCTACCAATTAACCCATACCAGCCATCAAAGTCAATATATTTACCTTCTAATGACTTGATATACTCCACTGCTTCTTTATATGTCAAACTTGCTACCATTTATAAGCCTCCTATTTCTTTTCTTTTACTAACTTTTTGTCTTCAATAGGGTGGTCATTATAGATATATCTAACCTCTAATTTTGAATCTTCATCAATTAGTGCATTCGTTATATTGGGATTACTTGTAACAGTGCTTAATTTAGGGACAATAATAGAATTACCCTCGCTATTTTCGATTTGAGCATTTAGATTAAAAGTATCTGGCATAATGTCATAAATCTGTAATCTTTCTATAAAATCATTTAAATTGAAGTTTTTAGGTGTCGGTAAATTTTCAGTAACACTCTTTAAATGCGTTTCTAAACTAATTTTATAATTTTGTTGATTACTAACAATGTCAGTGTTTTCTTGTGCTGTATTGTAAAAGACAGCCACACGAACAGTGTCGCCATATTGTGTATCAGCCTCTACCAACAAATAGTCAATCTGTCCCTTTGTTTCTAGCCAATCCTCTTTCATAATTTTAACTACTTCTTCTGCAACTGGTCTAGCAAAGACTTCTAACCACTGTTGTTTTTCTTTATCAAATGTTTTAATAATAGCCATAATCTGTCTCCTTTTTTATAATAAATAATACAGACTAGTATAAAACTAGTCTGCTTTATAATTCTACTTATCTACTTCTTTTTCGCTAATTTCTTCATCGTGCATACCACTTTTACCATGAACACCAATATCTTCATGCTCATAATCAGATACATCAAATTCTACTTCATCACTATCATCAGTAAACGGTTCGTTAGTATCATACTCTTCTGCCTGTCTTTCTTGTCTTTCTGGTGTGATTTCTTTTTTATTATTTCCTTCCCAATTGATATATTGTTCAGGGTCTTTGCTGTCTCTAGGTTTATCATAAGTTTGTGCGATTTCACTATCACCAATACCTTTAGTAGTCATATCAGTAATAATACCTAATCCTGCTAGTAATGTTAAAATAGCACTAACAATATCAACACCAGTTTGAACTTGTGTAGAATAATCTAAACCAAATGCGTTTGCTATATTATTGATGAAAAGGGCTACTGCTGATACAATAGCAACCCAGAAAGATTTTTTCTTAACTCTTACTTTCCAGTTAATATTTGACACATTATTACTCCCTTTCTATTATTATTTTCCAAATATTAAAGGACCTAACCATGATATAAGTCCTCCTGCACCTAGTAAGGTGGCGAGAAGACCAAAAAAAGACTTTGTTATTTCTATTCTTCTCTGCTCTTTTAATAATGCTTTTTCTGATATAGTAGATTCTGTTTTCTCTACTCTTGTCTTGACATCTTTAATGTCTCCAATATTGTCATTTATTGTCTTTGACATTGTGTTAAAACTTTGGTTAAGCTCTTTAACACTCTCATTTAAACTATCCGTACTTCTTACATATTGGTCTAAATTTCTTTGTATCTGATGAAAGTTTTGAACGTGCTTATCGTCCACTTCTTCTATCCTGTCTCTTAATGATTCGGCTTTTCTGTTTAAATCCTTATAAATTTCATTTTTTTCAATCTCAAACTCATGTCTAGGGACATAGTAATCTAAATCTTTTCTTTTTTCTGATTCCACAGAGAGCGAGTCCCTATCCAAGTTAATGCAAAAAAGCCAATAGATAAGCAGGTATTATGGACGGGGGTTAGCCAGTTTAGATTATTCTCCACTGATGCAGCCGCTATAATAAGAGAACCTATTCCACATAACAGCCCTCCAACTATAAGAGATATATAGTAATATCTTCTTGTTTTTGTAGATACTATAAATATACTTGATATTATTAAGCATAACCCTCCAATAAGTAAGGGTATTCCCCATACGAACAGTGGTGCTATACTATCTAGCTTAACATATAGAGGAGAGTCATTAATAGCTGATTCAGTAGAGACTATCCAGTATACACCCCTAGAAGTAGGAAGTAAACCAATAATAATAAGAAGAATAGTTGATAGTTTCTCTGAAAAAGAAAATATTCCATTCTTCATCTTTCGTCATACTCCTTTTAATTGACTACTTATCACTTGTGTCAATCCAAATTTTTGATTTGTCTTCTGGTTCTGTTTCACCTACAACAATATTTTCAGTATCTTCTTTCTGTTTAAAATAGCCATTTGCTATACCATAATCAAGTATTTTTTTATAATCATCCTCTGTTAAATCTGAAACATCAAATGATTTTCCGTCTTGACCTTTATTAACTGTCACTTTAGTATTGTCACTAAAAGTGATTACCGTGTTTCCCTGCTCATCTAAATCAGAACTAATAACTGTAATAGATTTACCATCTTCTCCATCTGCACCGTCTTGTCCTTTTAGTGCTTCTGTGTCTAATTCATCTAATCCATTAAAAGTAACAACTACTGTTTTCTCTGGATTATCTAAAGTTTTAAATGCTGGAACATTTGTTTTACCTGTTTCTTTACCATCAATAACCCATGAAACTTTGAAGTCTCCATCGTTATACGATGTGTTAGGAGTTAAATTATCAATGACAATTTGTCCTGTTTTCTCTGTAATTACTTCAGAAGTCTTTAATACTTTACCATCTTTGTCAAAAAGTCTTAATTTCTTTTCCATCTAAAACCCACCTATTTCTATATTCTTTATATCAAACTCTTTATTATTAATAAAAAGTTTATACACATCATTGAAATATATATCTACCGCAATAATATTGTCTTGTCGTACAAAAGTTCTATATTTAAAAACATCACCGCTTACAATTAAGTAAGCAGTGACATCTAAATCTTTATAGTTTTTATCTGTGTTTAATTTTATCATTCTAAAAACCTACTTTACTAGAGACTCATATACTCTCTTACAGCCCATTCAATAGCTTGAGCATATCTGTACATATCAGAACTCCATTTTTCAACATTTTCTCTACTATCTTTAGAATAATCTCCATTCTCAAACAAATCTCTACGTTGTTTAGTAGATAATTCTAATTGAACACTTGACTTATTTATATTTCTATTGGCAATATTCTTACTACTTTTACCTCCTAAATAACTAGGAGCATCAATAACATTGAACTCACCGATTTGTAAATATTTTTTAATTAAGTCAATTAATTCTACATTAGTTCCACCAATATATGTGATTGATTGTTTAGTATCGACGTAACCATGAATAGATATTGTGTGTTCTGCAGATTCACTTACATTTAATGCTGTAGGCTCATCATAATGAGTTGATGTGACGTGTAAACTTGAGTTATTAGAGTCTAATTGCCCTTTAAAAGTATAATAGCTACAACTTAATTTTTGAGAAACTAACAAAGCTAACTCTGAAGTTCCTGCCTCAATGCCCCCACCATGAGGAGCAAGTGATAAGATAGGATGTGGTTTTTCATTTGAGATAATAGTCCACTCATGTTCTTTTTGCTTTAGCTCTGTCATACTTCTGTATTTATCAGTCAACTAAGTAACCTCCTTTACTCCTATTCTGGATAATCTTCTCCAGTAATAGTTTTATACTCTTCTTTTGTAATAACACCTAGTTCTACATACGTTTTTACATCTTTATCAGTGTAGCAATTAATTTCATAAAAATATTTAACTGTTTCAAAACCTGGATACATTAATCAACATTCCTTTCTTTAGTTATTTCTAATACCAATCGTGACATCTGTACTTCCAATGTTGATATTCTTTTTTCTTTTTCAGCAAGTTCTTTAGTGTTCTTAGCATTTATTTCTTCTAACTTTTTAATTCTTGATTCATCTTTTGTTAATCCTAATACTACTTTAGCTGTTGTTTTTTCTAGTTTTGATGGTTCATATGGTGGGACATCACTAAAATCTCTGTTAGCTAACCATTCTTCATAAGGTGTACCTTTCCATTCTCCATCTTCAAACCAAATTGGTTGATATAATCCATAAGTTGGCATAATATCCGTATACAATTCTTTATCATATTCTTCATCATCTTTGACAAGGAATGGCATACCATCGCTCTTTCTAAAAATTTGTATCATTACACTAATTCACTCCTTAAATCATATAGTTTAAATCTATCAGATAGGTACTACTAGAGTCAATGGCTCCAACAACCTTCATTGTACCATCACTTGTTAAATATCCTACAGCACTACCAGTGCCTATTCTTTGTTGAACTTTATATTCAATATTTTTAGCAGGTGAAATGTCTGATGTTAATTGTGCAAACACCATATTAGTGCTTAATTTATCTATATTTCCTCTAATTTGAACAAACTTTTTATTAAATATCTCAATAACTCGATAAGAAACAGGAAGATAACTACTATTATAAGTGTTCGGTTGAGCTCCATTCATTAATGGTAATCCAACCCAACCAGTGTCGGTAGTAAAATCACTATAATCACCATTTAATAATTTCCATGCACTGATTTTTTTCCAACCAGTCCATTTATCACTAAAACTACCATTAATATATAAATCACTTTCCCCTGAATCAAAATAAACAATAAGTGATGTATTGTTAAATGGTTTAAAATACATAATACTTCCTGATTTCCAACCTGTAGGAGTATTATTTATATTATTACTACTATAAAAACCAGGTTTGTAGTTAGATATAAATGTACTTAAATCATTAAGGTCTATTGTTTCTGTTAAAAATATGAACGCTCCATCAGTTCTAGTAAATGCTTGTTTTTGCCAATTTAATGATTGTAATGTTTCAGTAAGTCCACTATTATCTACCAAATCTTTAATATCATTTTTATTAACTAACTCATTCTTTTCAATACTATCCAAATATTCTTGTTGAGTTGTTTCAATTTTATTTGTTGCATCTGTAGCAGTTCTATTAATATTCTCTATTGTAGTGTCACTAAGATTGTTGATGTCTGTAGCAGTTTTACTAATATCACTTATTGTATCTTCACTAAGAGCGTTAATATCTTTCTTAGCTTGTGTTACTGTGCCATTGAAGTCTCTAATAGCTATAGTGGTGTTATTATCAATATCAGCTTTAGCTTGAGAAACTGTATCATTTATATTTTTTTCGGACTTATCAACTAAATCATTTATTGTTTTAATGCCATATGAAACAGTTTGTTTCATTTCTGCTACATAATCTTCTCCACGTGCTATCTCTTCTTCTATCTCTACAACTCTCTTATGAACTTCTCTCTCTAAGTCATCAAACATTCTGATATATTCTACTTTGACTTCACTAGAGATTTGATTAATTAAAGCATCTTTAACTCTAAAGTTAAATTCACTAAAAACAACCGTATCTTCTTTACCATTTACACTTAAATATGCTTGTCCGATAACTTTTTGAACTGAATCAGGTTTACTTACAGCTTTTAAAAATTCATTAGGAACTTGTAATCTTAGAAGTCCATTCATACCATCTACAATATCAAACTCAAGAACTCTTGATACATTCTTATTATCAGATGAACGTAGTATACAGTAAGATGTTACGTGATTTTTACTTAATAGCATAGGTTGTCCTTGCTTTGTTACTTGAAAGTTTAATATTGCTGTGTTAATATCTAAATTATAAAACCCTATACTCAAATCGGATATAGGGCTTAATCGAGCTTCATCTCTAAATTGTAATTGGTCACTGTGTTTATAAATTCCATCCATTATGAATTATCCTCCTTATTTTCTTGTTCTAATGTCGTTTCTAATATCATAAGCTGCTGGTTTGTTTGGATATACTTGACTAAATGTTCCTTCTTTTTGGTTTCCGTATTCACCAGAAGTTAATATCTGTACTGAATTATGAGAACTGCTAGGTGTGAAAGTTACATTTAAAATTAAACTTCTTATATAACAATATCCTTCTCCACGCATTACTTCTACAGCAGGCATTATTTCATTTGTTCTATTTACACCAGGATAAGGGTCTGTAGACGCTTGAATTGGAGCTATAGCATGTAGAGGTATTGTATGAATACCAGCTGGCAAAGTGTGCTCAACTTTAAATAACTGTCTTGCTCTTGATTTCTTATTGCCACTCCACGGGTTGTAGTTTTGTACAACACTTGGATTTACTCCAAAAGTTGTATCTTTAGTCAATTCTACTGTAATAGAACCATTTAACTCACAGAAACCATTTGCTAATGTTTTAAATCTTTGTTGTGTCATTAATAGTCTCTGGTATTTTGAGTTGGCATTTAATGTTAGTTTAGGTGTTTTACTACCACTGTATCTATCGTTATAAACAAATGCTTTAGCAAAAGGTTCGTTCGATGTTCTTCCTAGTCCTAAGTTTTGTAAGCGAGACATCTTCAATATCAAATTACCTAAGAAATACATTGAACGTTTCATTTCTCCTGAGCCTCTGCGTTCTCCAGCTCTACCTTCATATATTTCAGGTAATATAGATGTGATATTTCTTTGTATTCCTACCCAGTTACTAAATGAAGCTAATGTACTAGAACCCCAAGTTACATAGTCTCCTCGTTTAGACATATCTTTCATTGTTTGGAATAATTCGTTATTAGGTTGATTAGCAAATCTAGGATAGAACACACAATAGTCTGATACTTGTGATATAATATTATGACAATCAATATGACCTGTAACATTTTCAAAACTTTCTATAAAATCTTTCATATTTTTTGTTTCTTGTTCAGAGAATGGTTGTTGACCTTTATAGTTATGTGCAGAAGGGTCTGTCCCTCCACCATGTTCCCAGTAGTAATCAAAGTTTCTGTTCAAGTCTACATTGTTTACATTCTCACGTTCATCATGTGCAAATCCCCAAGGGTTCACAATAGGAACAAATACTAATCTTACATTTCTTCTTAAATATGATAAGTGAGGATAATTAAACCATTCTTTTACAACCAAATCCATAAATCTACTTAACGCAAAGAAAGCTGATTTTTCATTACCATGAATACAGCATGTTACAATTACCGTTTTTGAGTAATGCTTTGGTTCAAAAATATAAGAGTATACATTGTAATTTCTTGATTCATCTACACCTATTTTTCTTTTTGTTACATATTCATTATCAACAAATTTATCCCAGAATACTTTAAGATTCTCATCTGGGTCGTTTGTATTAGGTGCATCTTCTTTCCCTTTTACTGCAGATTTAACTACATCAGGTGGGAAAAACAGTGTTGAATTATCTCCATCTATATGTTCTATCTTATTCATCTTGTCATCGTAGACTTCAAAGTCATGATGCAATCTCTCCGATAGCAAATCATAAGTTGTTCCATCATTTGACACTCGAGCATCTACAACTTCTAACTGACCGTCTCCAATTGCACCTAGAATAGCATTTCTTATTCTAGCACTTTGGAATGTAAGTTCTTTTTGAACTGTTGTTTCTGGTCCTCGATTAGGTAGTTGATAAACAATTTGACTTGCAGAATGAGCCATATTGTTTGAATGAATATGATTAGTTAAATCTCTTGCTAACTCATCATGACCGCTAACAAGTCTTTTAAAGTTATCAACAGTCTTGTATCTAAACTCTTGACCTAAATCTAAAGGAAAATCTAAAAACAATCTCATATTTTTCTTCCTTTCTCTACTGTTCTTTTACTATTTGTTCTAATGCTTCTACTCGTTTATTTAAATCTTCATTGTTTTTCTGTAATTCTTCTAGCGCTTGTATTCTTTGTTGTAATTCTTCATTATTTTGCTTTGTATTTTCTAACGCTTCTAATCGTTGTTGAAGTTCTTGATTGTTTTTTTCTAGTCCGTCTATTTTTTCATTTAAATTTGCTAAATCTTTTTCATTGTTTTGATGTCTTATAACTGTCCAACCTGTCCAGCCTTTATCCTTTCCTAATTCATGTCTCAAATATATTCTATTTTGATTAAATGGTATAAAAATGATTTTCTTATATGTCGTACTTCTGGACATTACCTGTAAATATCCTGTTGAATGTTCGGAATTTGGTGAATTTTTAGCTGATTTAACGTAGTAAAATCCTGATTTTAAATACTTACTAATATTGTCAAAATCGAAATCTTGTAGCGCCCTTATATGTCCTTCGTTATCTGAGAAGTTATCTAGTATATCAAGATTTATTCCCTTAACAGCTCTTTTATGAGTTACAGGGATATACTTTCTTCCGTTCTCATCTAAAGAATATTTTATATCCATATTACAATCACTCTCCATCTATTACTACTGTTCCAATTGTATCAGAAGTAATACGTTTTATTGTTTCTCTATCAGTCTTAGTTGCCTGTTTATTTATCTTTCTAATATTTGTACTAATTTGTTGTTGTATTCTTAACAAGTCGGTAGAAGAATTTGTAAATTCTATTTCTACATTCTCATTTGTCATATGATGTGGCACAACCATTTTTATAATTTTTAAGTCTACATTAAATCCTAATGGTTTATGAACAAATCTTACTTTACTATTTTCTTTATAAACATTTACACCTGCATAGTTTGTCGTCACTTCTACAGTTGGTTCATCATTTAATTTCTGTTTTAATTTTTCTTTTAATTCACTTCTATTTCTTATCTTACTGTCAAAATAAGTTGGTGCTTCTTTATGACCAAATACTTTATAGTTAGGAGATTTGTAAACTGTATTTGTAGTGTATATTTCTTTTAATTCTAACTTAGGTTTTAATTGTAAAACTTTTCCTTTTTCTGTTCCTATATATAATCTTGAACGGAACTTACCATAGTCTTTACCTTTTACTTTTCCTTTTAATACAATCTTGACAGTGTGTTTTCCTTTTGATAAACTAGAGGCTATTCTAACCTTTTTAGTCTTACTACTTTTACTATAAGTCTCATAAGTACCTACATACTTATTATCTATATAAACGGCAGCTTTACCACCTTTATCTCTCATTCTCATAGACCATTCTAAAGACTCTTTTCCATACTTGCAATTTAAAGTATATTCAAAGTAATCTCCAACATCATTAAGCCACCATGTTGAATATTTTTTATTGATATTTCCATGTAACTTTAAGTCTTTAGAAGCTACAGGGTCATATTGTTTGTTTTCACCAGGATTCTTTTTCTTTCTACCATATCCTTCTATATATGTTTTTAAATTATCTGTTTTAGTGTTTACTTGTATCTCATCATTATTATATTTATATATGATTGGATAGTTTGATTGCTCATAATAAGTTCCTTCATCATATATATAAAATTTCTTATTGTCTGCATAATATATATAATCATATATCTCTGAACCTTCTACAAGATATTCTAATCCATTCTTTCCACCTAATTCACTTATAGGTGCTGCAAAACTATCACTAAAGTCTCCAACTACTTGATAATCAAAACCATTCTCATTATGTGCAAAACAATATGCTAAATACTCTTCTAAAGTATATGTTTGAATATTAGTTCTATTTCCATCATCATCTTCATCATAGTAGTCGCTGTCTGTATAATCTCCAGAGCTACCATCTTCTGAATTATTTGATATAGCATGTTTATTATCAATAATCCATTGTGTAGGGTCGAAGGCTTTTCCATTCCTTCTCATTTCATAGTGTAGGTGTGGACCACTAGACTGACCTGTATTACCAGAAACACCTAAATAAGTACCAGGAACCACTTTATGTTTTCCTGTATATCTAAGTTTACTAAAATGAGCAAATATAACTTCTAATCCATCGGGAGTTTTAATCCAAACATGATTACCAAATCCATTACCGTTATCAGGGATAAAATTAGCTGTACCTGTAACAGTAGAATAAACTTTATCGTAAACATAATTATAATCTAATCCCAAATGTTTCATAGGAAAAGGATAACCCGCTGCTCTTGCTTCTGAAGCGGTTGGATAGAAACCAAAGTTTAATCCTTTGGAAGTGTCTAACCAGGCACTATTATGCAAGTATTGTCCACCACCGCCAGAAGTATTCTTAGTAGCATATTTTCTATAAAACTCTTGTGCATAAGTCACTCTTCTATATTCTTGTTGAGGATTATCTGCAGAACGTTCAAAGTATCTGTGAAAATTAAGCGCTGCTTGTTTTACAGTTGTAGATTTTTTCAACATAGAATAAGCTAATGATTCTGTTGTTTGAAACTCTTCCCACATGAAGTCTAATTGGATATATAAATCTCTCCAATTCTTACCATTCTGTTTAGCATAAGCATATAAATTATACTTTCTATCATCCCACTGCACAAGCCCCTTACCACCATAGTTACTGTTTCCAGGGAATTGTTCAGCTGCAGGATTCATTCCTGACTCTGCTTTCATATTACCCATAATACCTGAAGTTTGACCTTGTGACAATCCTTTTTTAATTAAATAGTTCCATATTCTATCACTATTGTTATTTTCTACTACAAGTCTACCTTGCGCTCTGTGTTTAGGTTCACTGATACTCCCACTACTACTAGAGCTGCTTGAATGTTTCGTTCCATCAGGTCTCTCATTTTTACCTAATTTCTCAACATAATGGTCTTGTAACTCTTGTGATATGTGCATAGCCTCTACTTCATTAGTTACATAAACGCCATCATATTTTAAAGATGTTGATTTAACAACATAATCTTGACCTTCATATTCTACAATAGATTCATTGACTATATTGTCAAAAATATCTGAACTTCTTGATGTCTTATAGGCAGTGAATTTAATTGAACGAGTACCATTTCTTTCATACTCATAGCTAAAAGTACCAAAATCATAATCTACAAAAACTTCTCCATAATTTCCAGCTCTATTCTTTATAGCTAAATCTTTCAATATATTCACCTACCTTATCTATATATATAATTAAATATCCATTGAGTCTTGATTTTAGAAAGTTTATTACCATAAATGTGTATTTTATTATATCCTGGTTTTAATGTAATCCATTCATAGTTTGTATAAATTCCGACACGTTGTTTCTTATTTAAGAAAGGATGTACACCATCTATTTTTAATTCATCTTCATATTTTAAAGGTTCTTTATACTCAAATATATCTCCTGTAGTTTCATTTTCAATAGTTAAACCATTAGGAGCGTTTGCATTTACTAGAATTTTTATATTATGGTGCATTACAGGATTAATAGTATCTGTTGAACCATTCCATATTTCAAAAGCCCAGTTGTGATGAGTATAGTAAATACCTTTGTCAGCTTTTAATCCATTCTCATATTGCCATGTACTATTTCTATATATTTTAGAACTTGTGTCTGTCAGAGATTCTGAATATCCTTTGTAACAGTTAAATGTAATAGAAAAGTTAGCATCAGCTGCTGTTATCTTTTCCCACTCAATATTAGCAGTGTTAAAAGCATATTTTCTACCTGGTAAATCTGAGTGTACTAAATATCTAGGCTGTTTAACATGGATAATTCTTTTTATCTTTTCTGTAAAAGCATATAAATCTTCTGCATCTGTTCCATTGAAAAAGAAATTAAGTTTTAATTCAAAAGGACCAAAGGTGCTAGGTCCAACTAACACCCCGTCACGCCCTGCCATCTCTTGCTCTGCTCCTTTGGGTTGAGCTTCTGTTATTTCAGATTCTAAGAAATGACATTGTCCTTCTGTTACCCATATTTTTTCTTTTCCATCAAGTATATATACCCACTTCTTAAAACTCATTTATTAATAACCTCCCCTAGCATAACTTCTACTTTTATATTCATTTCCTAAATCTTTGTTTACAGCATTTGTTAATGATTTTCTATCAATATTTAACTCTTTAGATATAACAACTTCAATTAGTTTATTCAATAAGGCATTATTCTGTTGTAATAAGCCAACTAAATCTGAATTATCTCCATCTGAATTATATTCTACATGCTCATCTTCAATGCCCATGAATGATTTTGCTTGGTCCATCAATTGCATAGCTCTATTTTTCTTAGTTAAAGGAATAATCATTTCTGGTTTATTTCCTTCACCGACTTCTGCTATTTGATGTTTAGTGATTAATCCACCATTTTCATAAGCATAATCTCCGGCACGTTTGAAACCACCCCAACCATATTTTGCTACAATATATCTCATAGCTGAAATAGCTTCGTCTACTGGATTTAGCATATTTCCATGTCCTGGTTTAGCATATGCTCTGAATGAAGGTTCAATCATTTGGAACATACCTTTAGAAGGTGTTCCCATTCGTGCGTTGACATCCCAGTTATTTACTGCATCTGATTGGAAGTTAGATTCACGTTTAGCAACTCTCATCATTTGTGTAGTAATATAAGATGATTTATATCTTCCGCCTAATATAGATTGTGCTTTTAGAATTGCTCTACGTGCAGCAGCAGAACCACTACCACCAACACCGCCTCCAGCTTTCTTGGCTTCTTTCGCCCATGTTAACGGATTAATGGAGTCTGGGTGGTTGTTTAAATAACCTTTACCTTTATTGACTTGCCAGTGTAAGTGAGAACCAAATGAGTTACCAGTGTCACCAACTAATCCAATAATTTGACCTTGATGTACTTTATCGCCAATTTTTACTTTACGTTTAGATTGGTGCATAAAAATATGTGTATACTTATGTCCATCCCAAATTTGTGTTTCATTACCACCAGATGGTTGGTTAGGAGAGAACCATGATTGAATTACTTTACCATCTATTGGAGATGGAATTGGTGTTCCTGTTGGTGCACCATAGTCAATACCAGCATGTCCAGTAGGTGTCCAGCCACGAACAAATTGGAATTTAGGATTGTTAGCGTAAGGATTATATCCTCCGCCGCCTCCAAATGAATCTTCAAACCATTCTTTTACTTTATCAACTAATGATGATTTAAGTTTTGCATAAGCGCCTTTTGCCATATCTACTGTAGCATTTTTACCATGACCAAAGAATACACCAAATTTCTTCATTACTAAATCTACTAGGGCTTTAGGTTTCTCCATCCAATCTTCAACGTTTTTCACAACGCCTTTGATTCCACCCATAACTGATTCAGCAACATCTCCAGCACTATCTGCTGCTTTTCCTGCTACTTCTCCAGCTTTATGAACGCCAGATTGCACACCTTTTTTAACACCGTTGGCAACACCTTTTACTTTGTCACCAATAACATCGCCTGCATGTTTTCCTGTTGTTTTTGCTTTTCCTACAAATTTAGTAAACTCTTCTCCTACAGCGCCAAGTAGGTCTTTCTTTTTCTTAGTACCAGAGGCAAAGTGTGGAATAACTCCATTATTTTGCATTGATTGTGTTTCTGCGCCATTATATACTGTATCGCCCTTATTTAAATTAACAAGAACGTTTTTACCTTGAGGTGCAAGCAAATCACCATTTCTTCGTCTGATAATTTCTTGATGTCCATTTCTACCTTTACCGTTTCCTCTACCTTTATCATTAACAATCGCTGGGGTTGGTTTTCTTAATTGACCTTTTCTGTTAGATTTAGGTTTTCCTTTTGTTGTACCAGTAGAAAGTGTAGGGATTTTTTTCATTAATTTCTTAGATGTGATAGCTTTAGAAATGGCGTTAATACCGACAATCATTTTGTTTAATCCCCAAATAGCACCATTTGCCACAGATTTACCGAGGCTCGCAGCTTTCTTTTTCATCCATTTTTTAGCATTAGAAATATAGCTACCAATTTGGTCTACCCAATATTTAGCACTATTGTACATACCTTTGAATTTTGATTTCACTGCATCCCAAGCGCCTTGTGCCATATGACCAATTTTATTTTTAATATTAGTCCAAGTATTTTTAATTTTATTCCATATTGCACTAGACCAATATTTTATTGTTCCGAAAATACCTTTCCAAATACGTCTAATAGTTTTCCATGCAATATTTAAAGCCCAGCCAATATGTTTCTTGATATTATTAAAGATTGATTTAATACGACTCCATATTACACCTGTCCAATATTTTATTGTGCCATAGATACCTTTCCAGATATGCTTAACAGTTTTCCACGCTATTGAAAGCGCCCAAGAGATATGTTTCTTAATCCAACCAAAGACTGCTTTTATTCTACTCCAGATAATTCCAGTCCAATACTTGATTGTACCATAAATACCTTTCCAGATACGTTTGGCTATATTCCATGCAGTACGGAAAGCCCAAACAATTCTATCTTTTATCCAACTAAATACTGATTTGATTCTTCCCCAAATAATCCCAGTCCAGTATTTAATAGTTCCGTACATACCTTTCCAGATATTACGTATTGTTTTCCAAGCTGCGCCTAAAGAACCACCAATCTTATCTCTAATCCAACCAAAGACAGTCTTAACTCTAGCCCAAATAACACCAGACCAATATCTTATCGTTCCAGTCATTCCAGACCAAATTCGTTTTACAGTTTTCCAAATAATAGTAAATACATTTATTGCAGTGGATTTTAAGGAGTTCCAACCTATGATGATACCACTCATCATTGCAGAACCTTTGTTTATGAACCATTGTTTAACTCCGCCCCAAGTGTTTCCTAGAGCTGTTGTTAAACCGTTCCATAAACTGCCTGCAGTTTGAACAGCAGTATTCCAACCTTTTTTAAGATTACTCCATAGACTGGCACCTTTTTGCGCAAACCAAGAACCAAGTCCAGCTCCTGTAGATTTGATTCCGCTCCATAAGTCACCAGCGGTTTGTTTAGCAACTTCCCAACCATTTTTGAAGCTACTCCACCATTGCTGTCCTTTCTGAGCAAACCAACTTCCTAAAGAAGCACCTGTTCCCTTAATACCAGACCAAAGGTCGCCAGCTGTTTGTTTCGTTGTCTCCCAGCTGTTTTTAAATCCAGTATACCATTGTTGTCCTTTTTCTGCGAACCATTGACCTAGATTACTGTTTTTCAGTCCTTGCCATAAATCTCCAGCAGTCTGTTTTGTTGTTTCCCAGCTATTCTTGAAGTTTCCGTACCATTGACGACCTTTCTCTGAGAACCATTCTCCGATACCTGCTCCAGTATTTTTGATTCCAGACCATAGACTTCCTAATCCTGATACTGTTGAATCCCAACCATTCTTAAATGTCTTAGCAAATTCTTGTCCTTTTTCTGAGAACCAACCACCAATATTAGAACCAGTTTTTTTGATTCCATCCCACATACCAGACCAATCAACGCTAGATATATCACTTATCATTTCATCCCAATTTTTCTTCCATGATTTACCCATGTCAGAGAAGGATTTTCCAATATCACCAAAGAAATTGCCAAAACCTTTCTTAGTTTTTTCCCACCATTTCTCTGCGTTACTGTATACTTTTCCGTTGGATAAGTCCATTTCTGTTTCTATATCTTTATTGCTTTTCTTAACGCCGTCTAAAACTTTCTTATGGTTATCGTCAGCTTTTTTATTAGCTTTTCTATATCTATCATCAGCGTCTTTTAACATTTTTTCTTTTTCAGTTTTAGATAAGTCTGTCATGCTATTGATATGGTCGACTTCTTGGTCATAACGTTTCTTGTTTTCTTTCTTAGCATTGTCTCTTGCTTTTATAGCTTCTTTTACTATAGATTGAGCTTCTTTAATATTATACGCTTCTCTATTAGCAGACATCCTTGAAAGAATACGTTGCTGTTCTTTATCGGTTTTAGAAAGTGTTCCAACAGCTAACTTACGTTGTTCATCATAAAGTTGATTAAGTCTCTTCATTTCCTTGCCACTTAGTTTACCATCTCTTGCTTGTTTGTTGACAAGGTTTTGAATTTCTTTGTTTATTTCTTTTAATTTTTTCTTGCTGTTACTAAAACGTTGTTCAGTTCTTTGCAATATAGCTTGTTCTCGTTTTTCTGATAAACCACTATTCTTAGCAAATACATCGCGTTCTATTTGTAATTGTCTTTGCGCTCTTTTCTTGAACTCTGACATCAAGTTTTTAGTAGTGTCTTGTTGTATTTGTATTAATTTATCTTTTTCTTCTGTAGTTATCTTACCATGATTATTTTTAATTTGAGCTAATAGCTTATCAGATTTTTGTGAATAATCAACAAATTTACTTAATGCTTGTTTAGTTCCTTTAGAAACACCTTTACCCAACACATTTGAAACATCTGTTGCTTTATGTGTCGCTGTTCCTAAAGTTTTCATTACATTTTTAAAGCCAGTTCCAATTGACTGAATAGCTTTTACTTGTTGTTTAATATCGCTATCTTGTGGTAGAGATTTATACCATGATTTAATAGCAGAAGTTGATTTACTTACAACTGTTCCACCTAACCAACCGAACCAATGTCCTAAAGATTTAACAGCATTGATAGCACCTTTAACAATTCCGCCAACAAAAACTTTTAAGACATAAACAAGTCCATTGATTCCATCTCTAAACCATTTTACTTTTTTATAAGCTACAACAAATGCTACACCTACTGCTGCAACTGCTGCGACAATTGCTCCAATTGGTGTGAGTAATAATCCTATTGCTGCTGCTAAAGCCTCAAACGCTGCTGTAAGTAATCCGCCTAATCCTACTAATGGTGCAACTACTTTTTTCAAAACACCAAACAATCTACTAGTTAATGATGCTTTCTTACCAGTAGCAACCATTGCTGTTCCAGCACCTTGCATAGATTTACTTGCTTTATTAGAGTTTTTAGCAACTCTACTCATACCTACACTTGATGCTTCTACTGCTTTTTCAGAAGCAATAGTTTCTGCAGCCATAGCTTTACTAGCTTTTCCAGTTCTTCTAAAAGTAGTAGCTAAATTCTGTAACATTTGTGTTGTAGTTCTTACAGGGTGTAAAAGTAAGTTTTGTGTTGCCACAAAGAATTTAAGACCTCTTGAACTTGACATTGCTGCTTTTTCTGCAACAAGCATAGATTGACCAACTAATCCCATAGCACCTGTGATAGCTGCTGCTGCGCCTAACACTGGAACCGCTACAACTGGTATTAAAGCAAGTGCTGCTATAAATGCTTTAACAGGTGTGGGCGCCTTAGTTAAAGCTGTTATAAACGGTGTTAATACTTTCATAATACCTATTAATGCTGGAGCGAGAGCTGAACCTAAAGAAATACCTAATTCTTTAACATGGTTCATGAAAATTTTCATTTGATTGCCTAATGTTTTATATTTTTGCTCTGCTTCAGCAGATAGTGCTGTTCCTTTTTTATAACCATCATTAGCATATTCTCTTGCTTCTGCCATTTGTTTATGACCATTTGCTAAACGTAATACTGTATCTGTTTCTCTAAGTTCAGTAATACCTAATTTTTCTAATGTACCTTTGACGTCTCCGCCTGCTTTATTTTGTCTATTTAATCCTGCTTCAAATTGTTGAACTGCTTGATAGGGGTCTTTCTTCCAAGTTTCAGCAAACTCTTCTCCAGACACTCCTGCAACTTTTGCGAACCCTTGTAACTTTTCTCCACCGTCTTGAACGGCATTGTTCATCTTGTGTAGAACTTTACTCATTGCTGAGCCACCGGCTTCTGCGTTAATACCAACTGAAGCCATAGCATCTCCTAATGCCATAATATTAGGTTGTGACATTTTAACAGTCCCGCCAGCACCTGCCAGACGTTTTGAAAAGTTCATAATTTGTGATTCTGTAGCAGCTGTATTATTACCTAAATTAACGACTGTTGAACCTAATCTTCTAAAACTTGAATCTGGTTCACCTGTAGCATTGGCAAAACGTTTCAACGCTGTTGCTGCTTCTGTGCTAGACATATCAGTAGCTACACCCATTTCAGTAGCTATTTTTGTAAAATCTTTTAAGTTTTTCGTACCATGAACACCTAACTGTGCTGCCATAGACATTGTGTTTGCTATTTCCTCATGAGACTGTGGCATTGTTTTTGCCATCCCACGAATAGCACCATCTAATTCTTTAATATTTTCTTTAGCTGGGTCTATTGTCTTTCTTACGTTTGCTAAAGCATCTTGGTAACTTACTGTTGCTTTAACAGCTCCTCCCATTGCTCTAGCAATCGGATATGCAACACCTGTAGCTGCTGCTGTAAGACCCATTAAACTGTTCCTTACATCAATTAAACCAGCTTTATTCTGTTTCATGAACTGGAAGCTACGACCTAGTCCTTTATTCATATTATTTTGTGATGCTCTATATGCTATCATCTGTCTGTTGACTGATTTCATTGAAGCAGTTAATCCTACGTTTTCTGCTTTTAATTGTTTAACTTTAGCTGCCTGTTCTTTGTATTCATTACTTGTGATACCTAAAGTTGAACGTATTCTACCAAGTATTACTCGTTCTCCTTTTAATACCTCATTGTTTCTTTGAATCTGCGCTGCCATTAATTTTTTATCGTATCTTAATTTCTTTTCAGCATTTCCTTGAGCTTCCGCCATTTTTCTATTTGCTTCAAGAACTGCTCTATGTGCTTTATATTTAGCATTTGCTTGACTTATAGAAGAGTTGACATAAAGCATTTGTTTACGATAGCTTTTCATTTCTGCTTCTAATTGCTTCATATCTGCTTCTGTACGTCTAATCTGACTTTGCTGTTTAATAAATGCTTGTGTGTTAGGTTTTAAGCTATTTAACTCTTTTCTTAATCCGCTAAGTTTTTCTCTATATGTGTCCATTAACACTTTAGATTGTTTATACTTAGCGTTGAGACGATTCATTTCATCGCCATTAGCTTTATAAAATTTATCTAATGTTCTTAAGTTGGAACGAATTTGCCTAATCGCTTTATTTACACCTGTTGAAGATTTCATAAATCCCGCTGTTTGTAAATCAAGCTGTGCGACTAACTTCCCAACAACTTTTCCATTAGCTGGCATGTATTTTCACTCCTTATAAAAAATATGTATAATAGTATTGACAAAGATATTATGTATGGTATAATGATATTAACAAATTAAAGAAAGAGGTTTTAAAATGATTATTGATTTCTATGTAATTGGTTACGAAAAATTAAACGGAGACTTTTTATACTTTGGTGTTGACGATAATGGAAATAAACGCTGGATTACAGATATATATCATGCTGTATGGTTTGATATCGAACAAGAAGCAATAAATTTTGCTAACAGTTCGTCTTTTATAGTAAAAAACTATGAAATCGTAAGTGTAAATAGTACAGAATACGAACATTAAATCTTTAAAATTCACATTTTATTAACTAAAATTTTACAAAAAAATAAAGAGGGGCAAAGTATTTAATGAATAATACTCTACCCCTCCTATTTTATTTATAATAATCCATTTGATTTTAAGAAACTTTCCAAAGAGTTTTCTGGAGCAACATTGTTCTGTTTGTTTTCTCTGTTCTTTTGGTTTTTCTTTTTAAATTCTGCTTTAGCATTTACAATATCGTGAAGGTCTTCGTCAGTCATATCATCAAAATCAGCCCAACGAAAACCATAATCTTTAATTAATGTTCCGAGCATTTCATTGTAACGATAGTAAGATTTAGTCCAAGAGAAAGTTTCTACTTTCCCTCTTTAGCTTCTTCTACATCTTCATCTGAAATACCCATAGCTGCCATAATAGTTTCTTGTAATACAGTTGTAATTTCATCTGAAGGAACACCATCAAGAATTGTATCTTCTGTTACTTCATCATTACGTTTGAAAATTGAGTTTGCTACTAAATCAATCATCATATCAAATGACTCTGCTTCTGATACTACTGGGTTACCATCTTTATCTACTTCTTCAAGTTTTGAGTACATTTTCATTGCGTCACGCGTAGTACGTGCCATGATTTTTCCTGCTTTATGCTCTTTTACTTTACCTTTTTCGTCCTCTAATTTAATTGTTACTTCTTTTGCCATAATAAACATTCTCCTTTATTTTTAATATGTATAAGCCCCAATGAAAGGGGCTATTTGATTATTCTGCGTCAACTGTTGCAGAATTAGTTCCAGCTGATACAGAAATATTTCTAGGGAGTATCATTACTTCCTTCTGTATTGTCTGCTACTGGAGTATTGTCTACTTTATCTTCATCTGCTACTAATCCAGAATTGTTCTCACGTGGAGTTTCTGAACTGTCTCCAGCAATATTGTAGAATAATTGTTTTAATGCTTCTCTTTTGTCTTCGCCACGAGCTGTTGCATAAGTGTTGCCATGAGCGTCAGCTACGAATTGCCCTTCTAATTCGTCTGCTTCTGGTTCAGATAACTCATCTTCGTTTGTTGCTAAGTTTTGTTCGTCTAAACGGAATTTACCTTTTAATAATGCAAAGAAAATAGGTTGTCCATCAAGTGCTGCTGATTCCATAAGAACACCAGCATATGGTGGTTCTGTGTTTTCCCCTACTAAATAAATACCGTCTTCGTTTTCTTTACGTCCTAATAAACGCGCAGCTAATACATCAGTAATATCTAAAATAGATAATGATAGTTCTACTGAACCTGTACCACGTTGAGCTACATAATAAGCTACGTTTGAAGCGTATACTTTAACGGCTTCTGCTGATAAACCAGAGATACTAGCCTCTGTAGTACCACCTTTATTCGCTTTACCTTCTACTACATAAGTGTCTTCCACTTGGTCATCTTTATCATAGATAAAGAAAGTCGCACGCTTAAATCCAATTGTTGATGCCATATTATATTTCCTCCTATATATTTTTAATCTGTTTTGTTTCTATAGTTATACTGTCGTGTGACAGTTATTACTCCTTCTAAATCTGGGTCATACCCATCATACCCTGTTGAATAATAAAAACCATGTTCTCTTAATTGTTTATCCGTTTTTATAATCATTCCTTCTATATCTCTTTCATCTTCATCGTCAAAGAAGAATTGAATTTGATAACGCTCCCTAGTGAAATCAATATCGTTACTAGAATGCGTTGTTGCTGTAGAAGTTATGTGATTAATACGAACAAACGGTAATGTTTTTAATCTATCAACATCTTCTGGAATACTGTATAGGTAGACATGTTTTGATGGTATAATATCTTTTACTTGTTCAGCTACAAGTCTTTTTAATTTTACTGATAATTGAACACTAATCATTTCATAAACAACTCTCTTCTTAATATATTCTCTATAGTTGTATATGAGTTACCTAGCTTAGCATCTACCACTTTATTGAAAAAGAATGTTGGTTGTATATATATAGTACCGTCATTAATAAAATGAGCACGCCAACCAGTGGCTTTACCATATCCAACAATATATCTTTCATCTTGTAGTTTTTGGTATTTTACATCATCTTTCATATGAACAGTAGAATACCATTTACCACCGTATTTATTTGACGAACGTGGTGGTCCTACTGGTGTTACAGCCTCTACTTCTTCAGCGAATTGTTTAGCGCCTTCTCTTAATGCTTTATTTCTAACTTTAGGTACATTTCGTGCCAATCTTGCTAACTCATCAGAAATACCGGAATCTTTAATTGTAATTATTGTACCGTCTTTAGCCAACTAATGTTTCTCCCTAAGGACAATCATATCGTGCATCTCTGTTTCATAGTCAGGTACTATACTAACTATATCAAATTTTTGACCTTTTACTTTAACTGTCCAATCATTCCGAATTTCTTTTCTTTGTTGTCGTCTTACTATTAAAGTCTGTCTATTAATATGTTCAGTTCCTATTGCAGCTTGCACTTCACTTATTCTAGCTTGACGAATAGTGCACCAACAAGAAAATTCTTCTTTTTCTACTGTTTTAGTGTTCCCACGTATTCCTTCAACTTCTTGCATAGAATAAAAAGTACAACGTTGATTTAATTTTCCAGCATCACTTAACAAAGGCATTATCTATTTCCCCTTTGATTATAATCGACTTCATCTACAGGTTTATAAAATCCTGTATTAGGAATATTGGGATTTTCTTCTCCTGTCAATGCTGAATAGGTATCAACTTGCTGTGCTCTATAAAATCTGTTAGCTGATTTGTCATAAAAGATATTAGATAACTCTCCGATACCACTTTCTTGCATACCATCAATAAATGCAAAATTCCAGTATCTATGAGGGTCAAGTAATCCGGCAAATACATATTCCATTTCTTTAACATTTGAGCGTGGAGACATTATGGTTCTAGTGTCATACCACTGTGATATAATGTTAAGTCTTGCAATATCTATTTCAGCTGGGTAACTACCATCTTCGTTGAAATCACTAAGAGACCTATTCATATAGGTTTCTACAAAAGAACGAGAAGCTGCTATACACATTTTTATAAATTTATCTTCTTGTTCTTCGTCATAATCAACGCGAAGGTAGTTTTTCACATATTCTAATTCTAGTGAATCTGTCATAGTCTATCCCCCTCTAGCTTTACAAACCTTTCCCAATCTTTTTCGTATTCATCTATGTTTTCTAATAAATCTTCATTATTATACGGATTTAAAATATCAACCTTACCTTCTCTGTAAAGCTCACAACCATCTTCAAATTGTAAGTCTATTTCTTGACCTTCTCTTCTAGCTGTGTTATAATCAGAAAGATAAGTATCTTGGAAGAATAAAACTCTTAACATTTTTACCTTCTCCCTTCAAATATGTATAAGAGAGGGATTTCCCTCTCATGTTCACAATTACTTAGTATTTGCAAGTGTAATAGCTTCTGGGTTAATAACGTTACCGTCCATATAACCGTCGAATGCTAGCAATTGTGTACCATTTAATGTTTGTTGTGTATCTCCGTTAACATGTTTAAGAGAGAATCCTTGTTTAACCATGATACCATAAGCAGCACCAATGTTACCAAAGATGATTCCGTCTTTTTTATCTAAAACGTCAGATACGTATACAGGGAAACCTAAAATAGTAGAACCAATAACACCATTGACTGTACCATTTTGTAATAAGAAATCTCCTGTACCGTCTTTCAATTTACGGATTCCGTTAAATACTTCACGTGACATGTAGAAAGCTGCACCGTCTAAGTAGGCTGGATTTAATGAACCAGTAATGTCAGCTAATTCATCTACAGTAACGTTTGCAGAAATTTTTACTTTGTTTAAATCTTCTGAATCAGTTACTTCATTAGATAAAATACCTACAAATCCTCTTTCTTGACCTAAACCTTTAAAGATTGATTTTTCAACTGCACGAGCTGTACGACGTGCTAAAAGGTCAGCTGAATAACTTAATAAATCCATTGCAGAATCGTTTAACAATTGTTGAGTTAAAGTAACTGCTGCACCAACACGTTTTTGAGTTAAAGTAACATGTTTGAATTTTAATGCGATACTTGGAATTTCTTCGTTTTCTCCAACGAAACCTGCTTGGTCGTCAGTATTCTCTTTAGCGATTTTCAAAGTACCATTAACTGATGGGTATTTACGAGCTTGTTCGAATACTGGAGACGCTTCTTCCATTTTACGTAAGATTTCATCAGCGATTTGTTCTGGGATTAAAACATCGCCATCATTTGTTGTGTTTACATATTGAGCACGTTCCTCTAAACCTTTTCTATCATTACGAATGAATGAGTTTAAAGCGGAACGTTGTTCTACTAATTTGTTGTCTGCCATTTCTCTTTCCTCCACTTTTTGTCCTTTTGTATTTTTTAATTCATTAATTTGTGAATCAATTGTTCTTACTTCATTTACTAGTTTTTCAAATTCTTCTGATTCTTTGCTTGTTAAGTTACGAGATTCTTTACCAGTGCCGTTTTCATTCACTTTGTAAGTAATTTCGTCCATTTTGTCTAACAAGCTGTTACGTTGTTCTCTAAGCTCTTTTAATTCCATTATTACTTACCTCCACGTAATTCTTCAATTCGTCTTTGTGCTTCTGCGAACGAAATAGAACGTCCTTCGCCTTGACTTGTTGAAGTGCTGTCAGATTGTGTTTCATCATCTTGTTTTTCAGATGTAGAAGTTGAAGATGTATTGTCTTGTGAACCTGTCTGACTAGAAGAAGTGTCCTTATCTTCTTGAACGCGTCCTTGTTTTCCATCTTCTCCGTTTTGTTCTCCAGGAACATCTTCTGGCAATGAACCATCATAATAAGCTGTTTTACCAGATTGTGACTCCGGTTCGTTTTCTACTGTACCATCTTCTTTTCCTGATGGTACTTTCTTGTCATGGTTATAAGAACCTTTGTCGTCAATTTCTTTATCTCCAGCATATTTACCGTTATCTTCATCAACTTTGATTCGTTTATGGTCGCTTTCAGAACTAGCTTGTGATGAAGTTTGTTGACCTGCAGCGTAATTGTCCTTTTGAACATTTACAGAATTGCCGTCTTTGTCTGTTCCTAATGTACCACGTAATTCTCTTACTTCATTAGTAAGCTCATAAACTGCAGCAATTAATTTATCTGCTGTACGTTGTTCCATTACATTTTCCTCCTCAATATTTTCTGGGACTATATCGTCATCTGACGTATCTAATCCACGATTTGAAATACTTGATTGAGCATAAGCTGGATTTCTTACAGCTGATACTTCAAATAATTCTAAGTCATTAATCGTTCTTTCAAATAGGTTTTCTCCAACTGAACGCCATTCGTCATCAATTGATTGGAAACCAAATGACATATTCGTAATTAAACCTGAACTAATCATTTCATACCAATCTCGTCCAGCAGAAGTGTTTATGATTCTAGCTTCCATGTAAAGACCTTTGCTATCTTCTCGCAGGTCTAAGGTTCCATTCTTAGTAGAAGCTAGAACAGTTGAACTATCATGTTCAGCTAAAAAATCAATATCTCTATCTGAATTTGAAATAGCACGTTTAAAAGCACCTTTAGAAATCTTTTCTTTAAAGCGCTTTACTAAGCCTAGCTCTTGACTTAATTGTTCTGTTTGATTTACATAACCAGAAACAATCATGTCGCCTTCGCTAGACATTTTAGCATTGTGCATTCTAAATTCGACTCTAGCCATTCTCATCTAACCTCACTTATAAAAACTTATTTCTCCTTATCCCTGTTAGACTTTTTATCTTCATCTTTACTATCTTCATTCATCTCATAATCGTTATTATTTCCTGTTTCTTCTTCATTCTCTTCATTTTCATCGTCTTGTTTTTCATCGTTTTCATCTTTAGTCTCAGAATCATCTTTACTACTATCTTTACCTAAAGCCTGTGCTAAACTTTCAGGGTCGTTAGGGTCAATAATAGCACCCATGTTAGGAATAGTCATTTTACTATTATTTTTATCATAAAAGATATTACCGAGACTCCACATCATGTAATCATCTGTGATTTCTTTGATATTATGTCTCGCTCTTGCTTCATTTACAGAGATTAATCCGCCTTTCATTGCTTGAATAGTAGTAGCGAACTTCTCAGCTTCAGTAGTAGCAAGTATAGAGTCTCTGTCAACTTGAAAACTATAACCTTGATTCTTTTCTTCTTCTAATAACAATGACTTATTCAAAGCACCCTCAAAAGCAGTGATAATAGGGTCTAATGTATACTGTAAGAAATGCAAGTTGTTTTGTTCGTTTGAGTTGTACTTATTTGCATCTGCGTTAAGCATTGATTCAGGTATACCGAAAATACGAGCAATGTCTGAAAGAACTGAATCTTTACTCCTGCTTAAATCTAACTCATTAGGGTTTAATGAAACTGGTTTATAATCCATTCCATCTTCTAACACAACTGTTTTACCAGCATTTCTTCTACCTTTATATATACTATCCCAGCTTTGCTTAATTCTTTGCATTGCTTTATCCGTTAGTTTAGACGGTGTTGTAAGAATAGCTAAAGGTAATGCACCGTTCTCTAGTATAGATGAACTGTATTCTTGTTGATTCAAAGCAAGTCTTAAAAGTTCTGAATTTAAATCTAGAATACCTTCAGACTGTAATCCATCTTCTGAGTTCTTTAACACAATCATTAATTCATCTGGTAATAAAGTTACTTTCTCAGCATCTGCTCCCATCACTTCTATTCGACCTTTAACAGCAAACGGAATGTTTTCATCTACATATTTTTCAACAAAAACATTTCTAGCTGGTATATGATGTAAAGCTATTAACTCATTTCTATTCCATTCAGGATAGATATATGAATTTCCGTGAAATAAGTAATCTAAAATAATTCTTTTCTTCATAGTAATAGATGTTAAAGTGTTATTAGGTTCTTTGTTTAGTAAGAAAACTCTTTTGTCATCGTCCATAGAAATAAATTCATTCTTACTGCCTTTTTTGTATAATTTAACTGGTAGTCTAGCAATTGTCGATGTTATAAGGTCTGTTGCTGCTGCTACAGATGAAATTGACAAAGCCTCTTCTTCTGTAAACTTAGAAGAACCACCATTGGAAGTACCGATAATAGCAGAATTTACATTACCATACATATTGTTTAATTGCTTTTTATTTTTATTTTCTTTATTGTTGTTGTATGTTTTAAATAAATCATCAATCAGTCCCATCGTGTACCTCCTTTACAAAATAAATAATCCTCTATCTTCATAGCCACTTGTTAATAATCCCTCATCAATATCTATTTTCCATAGATACATAGCATCTGCTGTAGCATAGACACCGTCTATCTTACCAGCACTTTTCTTTTTATTTACATATATATTCATAGTAGTGTCGTAGATTATTCGTGCATTTTTATAGTTATTCTCTAACAATTCGTTCTCTTGATAAAGGAAATTGCCATCTATAATATAATCTCTCATCATTTTAAATGTTGGACCAAGAGATGAACTGTTTTGTCTTACTTCTATACACTCATAATCTCCCTCTTCTATAAATCTATTCACAGAAGAAATAGCGTTACGTCTATCATATCCAATACCCTTAACTGTAACACCATATTTATTTTCTATTTCTAAAACATAATCTTCAACAAATCTTTGATTTATAACTCTATCTCCACAGAAGAAAGCCCAACCTTTATCTCTCATTCTGTAATAATCAATACGTTCTCTTTTAGACTTCTCTGTAGCTCTCTCTTCTGGTATAAATGACCAACACTTAGTATAAAACTTATCGTTTGAATTATCATAATATACCATTGAGACAGCTGTGTTATCTACTGTTTCTGCTAAGTCAATACCTAAGTATACTTCTTTACCTTCCCAATCAAACTCTTCTTCTTTTATCTTACCTTGTCGTAAATCATCTATATTTACAAAAGATTCTTCAACATCACCGTCAACGAATATGTTTAAATGTTTAGTTAAAAAGTTTGATTTTGTTGATGGCATATTCATAGCTTTAGTACGTTCCCCATCTAAGAACTCATAGATATCAGGAACTTCATATAAAATAGGATTAGCTTGATATAAAGCCTCATCTGTATGCCAATCTTTCGGATTGTCTGGTTTATATATCAAAGCAAATACTTTTTCATCTTCTATAATACCATCTAATACTTTTTCTGCATATTCTACTTCTTCTGTCATAGGGTTATCTGTTGTTTGATATGCTGTTGAAATAATAATACCAGTTTTATTTACCAATGATAATTGTGAACTTCTCATTGCATCAATAGGATAGCGTGATTTCAAAGCTGCTGTCTCATCAGCTAACCATACCTGTGCAAGACGTCCATCAAGTTTATCCTCAGAATAGGCTAATGGTTTCATAGTTGATTTTTTAGCATTAAATCTAACCTCAGAACGAATCCATTTAAAATGTTTTGATATAGCTGGAGACGAGTCTAAAATCATTTCCATTTGCTCTTTAATCAAACTTGATAAATCTTTAGTTGCAGATACACTAAAGAAACTTGAGTATTCTGGTTCTGTTATCATACAAATTATGAAAATAAGTGCTGTTAGGAAAGTTTTCAATGTGTTATCGTTAAGTTTTTTATCTTAACTTCTTACTATCACTAGCAAGTTCGGCGTACATTTCCATCTCATTGAGATGTCGGAGACTCTTGGAATGATTATACTCTGTATAAACAGTTTCACATTCTACGCTCTACAATACTTTTCTCTTTTAAGAGAATAAGTTATCTCGGTATCAACTTGAAAAATCTTGTTCCAATTGGTAATTTGTTTTTGGTATTATCTTTTTTCTTTTTGTGATATGATTCATTAGTCTTTAACATTCTTTGCATTAAATTTCCAGAAGGAGATATTCCAAAAGATTCTGCACATTCTTGAACAGAATCAAAAATGATTTCATATCCATTATAGAAAACGCATCTTACTTTTTTCTTGTTTACGCCTTTTCTTTTACAAGTCTCTGAAATCTGTCTTTTCTTTTCTTCTGTGTGTCTTTTCCCCAACATCCCCCTAGGATGTCCACCATACTCTTCCCAAGACTTGTTATAAAATGGATTCTTTTCTCCAGCCATTCTTAATCTTAATATCTCTTTATGTTCATCTGTATGACTTTTCCCTAACATTCCTTTAGGATGATTAATATATATTACGCCTCCATTTCCTCCCGGAGACAAATTATACAAATTTTTTTCTAAATCATACTTTGAAATTTCTTCTTTTTCTTTCTTACATGCTTCTTCAAATGTTAAGCCATCTAATAGGACATTATGTTCAAAGTTATCCCAACCATATTTTTGTATAGCATACCAAAATTTACTTTCATATTTTCCATAAGGGTTATATGCTATACCATTGTTTCTCCATCTTATCACTTTGTTATTTGTTATACCAATATATTTTTTACCATTAATTTTATTAACGTGTTCATATAATATATAATTATTCATGTATATACACTCTCCTTATATATTATAATAACATTAATAAAATAAAAAATCAAGTCCTCTACCGATTTTCCCCGATTACAACTATATGTTACCATATAGCTAGGCAATTTGTTTACCATTTTTTCTTCCTATCAACATTATTGACTTTTCATACTTTCTTTTTTCTGGGTTGTCTTTATACTTCATACATAAAGCATTAACTAAAAAATACCACTGGAAAGGTGCTAAACTATCATGCGCACTTTGACCTTTCTTAGCTCCATCTGGCATGTTAATTAATTTTGTTAAATCTGTCAATGTTTCTAACATATTAGTGTCTAAAAAATATTTAGAATCTTCATTATCTAATATATCTAAAAACCTTTGACATTCTTTCTTTACATATTTTCCTGCTATAACTTCTTCATTTACTACTGATAAAGCATATTGATAAGATGGATGTTCAATTATATAATCATCAATCATAATCTACCATCTCCTTATGTATTAAACTAAAATCTACCTTTTATTATGTATATGTAAACTACACAGGATAAACCTGTGTATGGCTAGTTATTGTTTTTTAAACTGGAAAACGACTTAATTGTCAAAAAACAGTTTATATGTATAAGCATAATAATTCAAGAGGGCAAAGCCCTCTCGGAGAAATTATTATGAATGAATATGAATAAGGAAATCGAGGTTTTACCCTCTTAAAAATACTCTTACCTATATGGTCGCCATTTTGTCTTGTTGACTTTTAGACGCAAAGATAATCACGTTAATTATCCCAATATAAGTAAAAGTAATTTTAACAAAGTAAAAGGGACATTCTCAAATGAGTTGTCCCGTAAGGTCATTCTTATAGATAAATCGTATTATTTTCTTCAATACCTTCATCAGTGAAAGTTAAATATTTTTGACTAGGTTTTCCACCTAATCTCATTTGTATTGCATAATCATCGCTACCACATAAAGAACCATTAGTAATACATGTCGTCTTACCATAATCCATAATTGATTCTCTATGGAAATGTCCACCTATAACAAAATCTGGAACATATCCTAATAACTGTGGTAATTTAGCAACAATACTTGCACCTTTATCATAATCTCCGTGTACTAAAACACCTTTTTGTCCTTTTATTGTAGTTTCAATAAGACCGTCCTTAGAATCAAAAGACGTATAGTTTAATTGAGAGCTAAATGCTGTGTCTAATATAGTTAAAATAAGTTTTTCAAAGTTCTCTTCTATTCCTGCTACGTCTTTTTTATTAGGAGATACACGACCATGATTTCCTATAACATTATAATAATTAACATCAATACCTAATTTCAAGAAATCCCCAATAAAGTCTTTTAAGTATTCAGAAGCTCTTATAACTTGCTGAATAACATCTTCTTCACTCTGTATTCTAGTTGATACATGTATAACACCATGAATTAAATCGCCTAAGTTAGCTATATGCAATCTCTGTATGTCGTCTTTAATTACTTTTTCATATGTTTTCTGCTTTAACTTAGTGATTCTATATCGTGCTACATCTTCATTAAATCTATTAAATTTACTATCTATATTCATTCCTAAATGCCAATCAGAAATAACTACCATAGCTTCACTATCGTTAATTTTATCTTTGTTTCCTACAGGTAATTCAAACGGTTCTAATGTTTCTGTTGCAGATTCAACATAATCTACTAAATGTTCTAAACGAGCCATTTGTCTAAGAGTATTACGCATTTCACGTTTCTGGTCTCTCATTTTTATTTTTTCTTTTTCAAGCTCTAATTTTTCTGATTGGATTTCTTCTAATTGTTCTGTATTAATCCCTGTAGGGTTTTCTTCTTGTAAATAACTAGATACTTTAAGATAACCTTCCATTTCACGACGCCATTTTGCTTCGTTCCAATCTTCTCCTGTTACTTCATTCATAAGCTGACCACATTCTTTAAATGTTAATCCGTAAGATTGTCTGTTTTTATATAATCTTATCCAATAAGATGTTACGCTTTCCTCGTTGCGTTTTAAATATTCATTCATTCCATATTCCTCCTTAAAATATGTATCAAAGGACAATTTAAAAAACGTTCCCATGTTTTTAATTGTTTTATCTGCTATAATAGCAGTTTGCTGTACGTCCTTTTAAAAATATAAACAAGTCCCAACATAGTATTATATTATCCAAAAATATCTTTATCCTATTAAATTTGCTGTAAGAGACTTTTATATAAGATAAACAAGACACATAATCATTTTTTAATAGCTGTAAAAATTTTTAATAAGATTGCTGTAAGTGTCTTTAATATGTATCAACGGAAATTAATCCGTTGTTTGATATAAGCCCTCTATCGCTTTATATCTATCTGATTCTAAAATTTCTAATAATGCTTTAAGTGGTGTATAATTTTCTAAATCATCTAGGTCGAGATTACAGATACTGTTAAATATGTTTTGGCTAAAACCAGATACTAAAATTGTATTTTTAGTTGTCTTGACCACAGGTTTAGTGTTTCCATATCCTACATTCCAAAATACTATAAACGGTAATTTATATCCATGTTGTTTAAATTTATTTTTCATTTTTTCAAAGAATGTGTCGTCTGGTTTTGGAACATCTGATGCGAAAAAGCCACCAGTTGTAGCTTCGTCAAATTGCATATCCGAAATAATAAGTAATGATTCTGGTAATTCTTCTTGTGTTAAATCATTGTTAATTGCTGTTTTTAATATTAAATCAAATGTTTTTTCTAAGTCTGTATTCATACCCCAATTAGAAGATTCAACACTAGATACTTTGTTACGGATTGTGCTACCTTTAACCTTTTTCAATTCTGGTTCATTAGAAAATGTGATAAAATGGTCTTTGAATTGACCTTTGTTATGTTCTGATAAAAATATTCCTAAAGAAACTGCTACGTCCATTGGTAGTCCGTACATAGAACGAGAAACGTCAACTACAGGTAGAATCTCTAATCCGTTATTAGTTGGTGCAGGAATATTGTTCCATAGTGTGTTTAACGAAGAATTATTACTATAACGCACTTTATCTACAATTTGATAAGGAGCAAGAGTTCCGCTATTTATTTTTTCTTCTCCAGAATCTACTTTTTCTAAATAATCTGAATAACGTTCTTTATCGTTTCTAATAAAAGCATCTCTATATTTTAAGTTAGCCTGTGAAGGAACATGAGAATAGTCAATATCTTCATAACGTTTTTCAGTTAACTTAGTTTCTACAATGTCTAGTTTCTTTCTGATTCGTGTATTTCTTTTACGATATTCTTTAGGTGTAATATCTATATACTTCATAAATTCTCTATATGCAATTTTCATGTCTTCATCTTTAGTAGTTTCGGTTGGCATATATTTAGCTAATAAACTAGCTTGTTCATTAGTATCATCTGAATCTAAGATACTGTTTAAACATTCTGCTAACACTCTTTTTTTATCTTCATTCACAATTGGAGCGACTAATAAAATCACTACATCTTTGTAACTACCATATTCTGAAATTAAATTAACTAAGAGTGGAATTTTGTCTGCTTCAATATTATTATATATATCAGCAAAACCTATACGTCCTAAACGTTTATCTCCTCCACCTTGACGAATATCTCTTGCATATGCAATTAATTTAGAATATAATAAAAAATCTTCATTTCTTGCTTCAATCATTAAGTCTGATAAATCATCTATATCTAAAAATCTACTATTCCCAATTTTAGTTGATAAATCTAAAATACCACTTAAAGTTGATTTATAACCATTTTCTCCGTTGAATGTAAGTGCTTTATTATCTTCTGTTTTTAATTTTTCTAAGAATGATGACATGGGAAAAACATCCTTTCTTTATTATGTATATGGACACCTTTAAACCTAATTGACTTAGTGTCCGTAGTCTTTTACAATTGAATGACGGTCTTATATTATTTTTGATTAAGAACTTTTAATAATGGGTCTTCTTCTTTTTCTTGTTTTTCTATATTGGCTGCTGCTAAACTACTTCTTGATGAAGGTGTCATACCTAATTGAACAGCTAATTGTTTAAATTGATTAAGTGCTTTATCTCTAATATCAACAGAAGGATTTTTCTTTTTAATGTTTCTACCATTTCTGTCTGGTTCGTAATACCACAATCCATCTGATTGAATATCAGCATCACATTTTCTTATAATTGCTAATGTTTCTGAAATCTGAACAACCACTGGAATATCAAGATTACTTAAAACACCACTAACTTCCATTTCATTAACTATGAAAGAGTAGTATTCTTTAGCTAGGTCTGATAGGTACTCCGGAATGTCAGATACTTTTTCAGACTTGCCTTTTAATTCATCTTCTGATTTTTTCATTTGTTCAACTTGCGATTTATTATATCTGTGATTCTTGCTTGGGTCTACAAGTTGAGCTGGCGCTTTTGGTCTACCTCTTGACATTACCTTTCCCCTCCTTATTTATAATCTTGGTTCATCAATATCTTCATTAAATTTTTGTACTTTCCAATCTAAACTAACTTTTGTCCCTAACGCAAGGTTGCATGTTTTACAAACTGTTATTAAATTGTTTGGGTCGTACATTAATTCCGGATATTCAGAACGTGGTTTAATGTGGTGTACTTGTAAATCCTTTGTTTCTATAACATTAAGACTTACCCAACATCTGTTACACATTCCACCATCTCTTTTAATAATTATCTCTCTTAAAGTTTTCCAACGCTTGCTGTTTAACTGTTTTTTACGTTCTTTATTTTGTTCGTAATATTGTTTACTATATTCATTTGAATTATTTACTTGACAAATACACTGTTTATTAGCATCGTATCTTCTGCCACAATGTGAACAAACTTTATATCTCATGAATAACATCTCCATATTCATCAAGAACACAACCACAATAAACACATTCGTATTCGTCTGTATCTATATGTTTTGTTTGCCCGTTACAATTAGAGCATTTTGGATTGCTTGTCATTTTTACACCTTCCTATTTAAGAAAGATGACAATTTCCTTTTTATATGTATAAAACCCTTTACATTATATATGTAACAATAACGTGCATTTTCGGGTGTTGTTTACTAAATTTTCACATAAATAAGAATAATAATGTCACAAATTTGTCATAAAATAATTAACACAAAAGCTCTTTTATATGTTATAATGTATACAGAAAGAAAAAATATAATATTTTTAAATAAATTTTAAAAAACGATTGACAAATATATCAAGTGTATGTTATAATATGTATAGAAATAATAAATATAGTTTTTTATAGTAGTCCCTAGTTTTTTATAAAAAGGGCTGGTGCTCCTCCTACCGATGATAGTTATGAATAGAAGAAGGAGGGATGCGACATTGCGTATATTGTTACGTTAGACCTATTTCGTTCTGGGTATCTAGTCGTGTCATAGTGTGGTTAAAACAGTCCGCACATTAAATACAACAAAGTTTGGGTGTTATTGTAACTTACCATAAGAACAGTTGCTTTAACTTGGAGAATTTAGGCGTGCTTTTCAGTGCGTATCGTCTCAATGTAATTACCGTTAGGCTTTCAAGTACGGTATCTTTCTAATTTTTGAAAGTTTTTGAGAACAGAAAGTAATATTAGGGATAAGTGTATACAAGTTTAGCAGGTGTTTGAATCAAGCATGTTCAAGTAACATCTATTCAACCTTACGGTTTCATTATTAATCAAACAACATAAAAACAACAACTTGACACATATTGCGTCAGCAATTGTGGCAACAGGAGCGAACGTAAGTGAGTGACTGACATATAACGGTAATGAGTTCATAAAGGTTATGAGGACATAATAACGGCTATCATACTTTTTCATTACGCGTAGTTTGGTTCGATAAGTTTGGTAAAGTCGTCTATAGTTTGTATACAATATAAGCTGTAATAAGAAAGGTAATAAAAAAGATATGATTACTGTTAAAAAATCTTAAAGAATGAATTATGATAAATATATAACATACAAAAAGGAGAAATTAGATATGAATAAGAGAAATTTTGAAAACAATAGTGTAAGAGTAGATGTTAAGTTCCATGAGTTTAAACTAGGAGACAAAGTATTATATTGTATTAAACTAGATGACTTAATATATCATTTAGACTTGAAGAAAGATAAAATACTTCCTTTAGTAAAAATGATTAAGAAAAAACAAAGAAACTTAGTAATATTAAAAAATAATAAATATTACTTATCTCAAGCTGGATATGAATTATTATTAAACAGCCTTAAAGGTAGAAATAGAAAGCGTAGAAAAAGTAGTTTAATCTTAGGGAAATATAGAAATAAGAATAATAAAAATAGACATAAAGCATATATTCCTGTAGACAATGGAATTAAACATAATGAAAGTGAAATGAATAATATAACTTATTCCATCCTATATGGACAAGTATATTACAATTACAAGGTTATAGCACAAGTGTTAGACACTGATGAAAAGTATATATTTGAACTATGTGAAGATTTAAAAGATGATTCAAACCATATTATTCAAAAAGAAAATGAAACTTATATTATAAAAGATATTGGTTTTTGTAAAATTATGAATGAATTAAACTTAGATTATACAAAATTACTTTTAGATTTGTATTCGATGAGATATTGGAACCATAAAAAATTTAAGAAAGTAAAATTTAAAAATAAAAGAAGAAAAATTTCTAGTTTTTCTAACTCTCATGGTTGACACTTTGAGAGTTTTAGTTTATAATAAGAGTATAACAAATAAGGAGTGAATAAAAATGACAAAATACATCATTACTGACCACGCAATGCAGAGATATGCAGAGCGCATTAATTACAATCAAAGAAAGACTAGAGATGCAATACTTAAAGATTTGAAAGCTCTCAAAAACAAAAGAATTATCAATATTGGGGATAAAAAACATATATTTTACAAAAATTATAGAGAGTTTATCTTACAAAAGAAAGGTAATACAGAAATCTTAGTAACAGTAATAAAGCATAAACGTTCAACTAAACAACAAGCTATTGAGAAAAGGGAACAAGAAAGACAAGAATATTTACAAATTATTAATGATTTTAAGGTTGACAAGGAAAAATAATATGGTATAATTAAACTACAAAGAAAACAAAAGGAGAGATTATTTATGATTTTATTAGCATTAATTGTTGGTGGATTTATCGCATTTGTTTACTACTGTTTTGTATTCTGGGGTGCAATACTTGGAATTGGAACAAGTAAATTAGAATCTAAAGGGAAAAATTCGTTTTATTATTTAGATGAGAAAATTGGTGTGAAAGAAAGAGAAAGACTCTGTTCAGAATTAGTTGAAGAAGGTTGTAATTGTAGTTTTCAGTATGACATAAAACAAAAATATTTCAATATTAGCCTTGTAAATAAAGAAAATGAACAAAAAGCACATGATATTTTAATAAAATATGGTATTAAAAATTTTAGAATAGTTTAAAAGGAGAGATTGATATGTTTATTTTAGGTTTAGTATTCATCGTGATGTCATTTATTGTAATAGGGCAATTTGTAATAATGCCAGTCATATTGTTTGTATTACATATTAACGATAGTATACAAGAAACATACAGAATAGACAATAAAGAAGGGAACAAAAGTTCTTATGGCACAGCACCTACTCAAGAAAGCGCAGATAGAAGCCTTAAATTACTTAAATCACAGTTAAATAGATTAGCTGGTTCTCATAGGTTATATTTTAAACGAGGCAAATTAATAGTTGAATTAAGATACCCTACAGATGTAAATATAAATGCAGCAAAAAGACATCTTAGAATGCGTGGAATTACTAATTATAAAGTAAAATAAGGAAAAATTAAGGAGAAATAGTAAATATGTGTGAAGATT
>ERZ1464652.17-NODE-17-length-31531-cov-13.934013_pt1 | contig 31531 bp, 30 predicted proteins | sample MGYA00563980_ERZ1464652 | MGnify/ENA primary metagenome ERZ1464652 (study PRJEB39283, sample SAMN07833576) | human skin metagenome | isolation source: Scalp | host: Homo sapiens | place: India: Bengaluru | collected 2015-07-04 ...
TCCCCGCCCGCGGCGTGCGGCTCAACTGTCCCTCTGACGACACTCACGGAGTTGGCTTTGTCGAGCCCGCCACTCCAGAACTCGCTAACGCCGTCGAGGCTCGCTATAAGGGCCAAGGCATCGGCACCGCGCTTATCGACGCCGCTATTTCCCTCGCCCGCACCCTTCGCGTCCCTGGCATCTCTTTAGCCGTACACCCCGATAATCCTCGCGCCAAGGGCCTATACGAGCACCTTGGCTTCGAGCACGTAGGCAGTCACGCGGGTCACTTTGTGATGGTCAAGCGCTTTTAAAGCGAACGCAGGCGGGCGTGAGTAACATAAATGGGCTCGTTATCCACGGCCGTCTTAAACTCCTCGGTCAGTCCTGCCATAACCGCCTCGCGCGCCTCTTCGCGAGTGCCGTGAAAGCTCATGACCTCACCATCCACTGCAGCCTCGACGCGCTTGCGCACCACCACAAATTCTGCACCCTCTGGCGCTTCGACTTCCTTATCGGCGGAGGTGAATGGATCGCTGTAGCGAGCGGTGGCGGTCATGGTCAGTCTCCTGGTGGTATCGCGGGACAGTAATGATTCCCCATTTACTGTACTGAAAGTTTCTTTTCGCGACCTTGTACCCTCTGCGCAGCCTTCCGCGGATCAGGACTTTTGTCCATCTAAACCAGCAAAACCGTCGACGAAAAGCAGGCTCTAAATGGACAAAAGTCGCGAAATCGACGTCTACCCACCCATTGCGTCGAAAAAATCCGACTCCTCCGAAGAAGAAGCCGGACTTCATGCTGTGGAGCATAGGAGAATCGAACTCCTGACCTTCTGCTTGCAAAGCAGATGCTCTACCAATTGAGCTAATGCCCCAGTGCCTAAGTACTTTACTACTGCAGCCGAAGTATCTACAAACCACGCTGCATCCTAAGCACTGAAATCACTTTAGCCTCTTTAGGCATGTCCTATCACTTCTGTAACACGTAAGCGATAGGGTCATGGACACGTCTTGTCCACTTTCCCTTATCTTTAGGAAGAATATGCGCCGCATCCTCACCTCCGCTCTCACCGTGCTTGTCGCCACTGCCGTGCCGGCTGCTGCAAATGCTCAGTTGCCGCAAATCCCGCAGCTGCCTGCGTCCTCCAGCTCGGATATTCAAGGCGAAATCAACCACCGCATCGCAGACGCCCGCGCACAGGTTGAAGACTTTTCCTCCAAGGCCTTCCCCCAAAAGGCCTCTAAACAGAAAGCGCCTGCCCCAGCTCCGGAGACAAAGCCAGAACCGCGCAACGATGGAGGCGTCGACTGTGCCAACTGTGTAGCTATGACCTACGATGACGGCCCCGGCTCCGAGACCAACCGCCTGTTGGACAAGTTCAAGGCCAAGAACGCGCACGCAAGCTTCATGGTGCTCGCCCCCAATGCTGATCAGCACCCCGAGCTCCTCAAGCGCATGAAGGCCGAGGGCCATACCATCGGCAACCACACCAAGAGCCACCGTCAGCTCAATACCCTGTCCTATGAGCAGGTATCCCAAGAAATCGATGCCGGAAATGCCGCCATCAGGAAGGCCACCGGCCAAGGCACGCGCTGGGTACGCCCGCCGTACGGCGCCACCAATGCCACCGTGGATCAGGCAACCCGCGATAAGGGCGTCTCCCAGGCACTCTGGGACGTCGACACCGTGGATTGGAAGGATCGCAACTCTGAGCACGTCTGTTCCTCGGCCGTGCAGGGTGCCCGCGCCGGTTCCATTGTCTTGATGCACGATATCCACCCCACCACCGTGGATGCCGCCGATTGCGTTATCGATGGCCTACGCGCCAAGGGCCTCGAACCCGTGAGCTTGGATCGCCTCCTGCGCACCCCTGTGCCAGGTAAGCGCTACTATGCTCGTGGTTAATGATTGATTTTGCCCTGACTGCCGACGCCGTCGCTCCCCAACTCCTCGGCTGCACCCTAACCCATGCCGGGGTTAGCATCCGACTTACTGAGGTAGAGGCCTACCTCGGTGCCGAGGATTCCGCGGCACACACATTTAACGGCAAAACCCCGCGCAACGCAGCCATGTTCGGCCCGCCGGGTAGGTTCTACGTTTATATTTCTTACGGCATCCATCGCAACGTCAATATCGTCTGCGCCCCTGAAGGCACTGGTCAGGGCTGCCTGCTGCGGGGCGGCGAGATTATCGATGGCGCTGATATCGCCTTCGCCCGCCGCGGCACCAGCGATTTCCATAACCTCGCCCGCGGACCAGGAAACCTCGGCAAAGCCCTCGGCTTCACGCTGGAAGACAACCACCAACCGATACAACTTGCCGAGCGGTCTTCCGAACCAGAATGGGTACGCGGCCCACGCATTGGAATCTCGAAAAACCAAGAAGCGGCCCTACGGTTTTGGATACCTTTCGATAAAACCGTCTCGGGCCGCCGCGGCTATCCTAAAAAATAGACCGACAGTGTTCGCTGCCTAATAGCGCCCACCGTAGCGCTCATCATTCTCGATGGCCTTAATTATCCGCTGGTTAATCTGTAGCATCTGGCGAATCTGCGTGCGGGTTAGCTTATCCATTACGGACTTCCGCGCCTGCTTAGCGTGCCCAGGTGCTGTCTCTACCACCTTGTCCCAGCCGCTGTCCGTCAACTGCGCCATGGTGGTACGGCCATCGGTCGGACACGGCTGGCGCACGACCCATCCCTGTTTTTCCAAGCGCGTAACGACCTGGCTCAAACGCGACAAAGAACCATTGGCAGTAATCGCTAGGTCACGCATACGCATTTCACGATTTTCCGCCTCAGATAGCCGGGAGAGCACCGTGTACTCAAAAAAGCTCAGACCTGCATCATCGCGCAGCTGAGCATCCAAAATATTGGTCAAGCGAATATTAACGCTCATTAGGGACATAAATGATGCCAGTTCTTCATCATTCAGCCAGTAATCATCGCGCTCGGTCATGATGCTCATTCTAGCAACATGGCTTAAATTCTTAAGTGACTCGCCAGCCCTTATAGCTTTCGCTGTTTTCGAAAAAATAAAAGCTTTATTCCAAGTCCCATCGCTATTACTGGGCATCTCCTAGTTAGACGCTCTAGAACTCTCATAGGCTAGAAAGTTCTAACCCAAGTTTTGCCTAGCCCCACATCCAGCTCATCTAAAACGATACGGATAGTATCTAGTTTCTGAACTACTCCCCGATTACGGTTGAGACCTGAAGTCCCAGACAAAAAGGGAGCAGTTCAAACCAACTACTAAAGTTAAAGGTTAGGGCGTATTGCTAAACCGTAGCTATCTTCATTTTTGAAGTACAGCTTCGATAGCTTTAACGGATTCCTTGATGTGAGGAATAGTCCCACCAACGTGAGATTTAGCCTCGTTGGGGATGAAAGTGACGTCGGCACCCCGTTCGCTCCATTCACTAACTAGCTGTTCGGCAGTAGAAAATGGAATAACATCATCGCCGCGACCGTGGGTCACAACAACGGGGATAGATGGAGCATCATAGCCGATATGCTGGTCAGCCAAAATTGAGTCATAGGGAGCAGCGCTTATAAACTCATCAACACTTATACCCTCGTCGCTTATATCCTTGATCGTAGTACCTGCAAAGTTGGTTAAACCTAAGGTACAGGTACTTGTTGCTTGGTGGAGAAGGTTCTTCCCTCTTTCGTTGAGGTAGGAATAGATATTTTCTCCGTAGGAGTTGCTCAGGCCGAGGAGCGCATAGGATTCGAAAAGAAAATATAGTGTTCCATCAAGCGCTGGCGGAAGTAGAGTTAAATCTGCGGGGGCTGCACCAATGGTAGCCAGTTTGATATTCAGCTCAGGAGCATAATCGTCGTACAACTCAGCTGCAGCTGCGGCTGCACCACCGCCTTGGGAATAGCCGTTGATAAATACTGGGTTCTTTTCACTGATATCCCAACTCTTTAGTTGTTGAGCAGCGCGAACACTGTCAAGAACAGTATGTGCCTGTGAACTTCGGTCCATGTAAGTATGCAGTCCCGGAGTGCCGAGACCTTCATAATCGGTGACCACTACGGCGTATCCTTTTTCAAGATATCGCTCAAAAAATAGTTGTTCGTAATCCCCAATCCCATCTGCAATTTTTCGTGAAGGTGCGCATCGATCCGCTACACCTTGCGTACCAGGAGCAAAAGCTACAACAGGCCGTTCACCCTCGCCAGACCAAGCAGCTTTAGGTTCAATTACTATACCACTGACCTGAATCTTTTTATTCTTACGGTTCGTAGACGAGTACAGGATGCGCTCAGCTTTGTAGGGGCCAATATTTGTTATACCGAGCGTATTTGCTGGGTTTCGTACCGCGGAGGACCGGAAAAGCTCACCTGGTTGAGATGCGTCGAGATGTACAGGCGCATGGTAAAACGCACTGTATTCATCTCCAACAGAGTGTTCAGTTTCATCAGAGAACGGCGACTTCGACACTTGATCACCAAATTCGTCGGCACTTTCAGCAATAGCCGATGATTCTTCAGGACTCTGAGCAGAAACTGGGTCTTCAAGGGCTTTATCAGCAATTACTTTTTCCGGAATTTCATTTCCATCTACAGCCGTAGGCTTACCTTGTGCAGCGTCAACAGCGCTCGCCGTAGGACAAATACTTACAGCAAGACAAATTGAAACCAAAGGTGAAAGACAAGAGCGGACTGGTACTTTCACTGCGAAATCCTTTCATGCTCATGCAGCGATAACACTAAAATATCCGGCTAGCCATTATTCTATCCAGACGTTTATTATTATTCATTAAATATATTAATTAAACAATAAGTTAAAGCGAGGTTTGTATCACATAAAATTAAGTATTCGCCTTGAATGTAGTGTTCTTATTGCGGCATTCTGGAAATACATAGCCCGGAGTGCGCCCTACCGCCACACATGAAAACCGAAAGTGTCCCTTAACCCCCACCTGGGGACAAGCGCAAAAATAAAAAATGTCCGGCCCTCCGAAGAGGAAGCCGGACTTCAAGATGTGGAGCATAGGAGAATCGAACTCCTGACCTTCTGCTTGCAAAGCAGATGCTCTACCAATTGAGCTAATGCCCCATTGTTCCGTGGTGGGCCTAGCTGGAATCGAACCAGCGACCTCATCGTTATCAGCGATGCGCTCTAACCGACTGAGCTATAGGCCCTTGTGCGGAACGAGAATTAACTCTACATACGATCCCTGCAATAACACAAATCGCCTGCTCAAACGGTAATTCAGGCCTCGAAATAGAAGAGGAAGGTTAGCACGAAGAAAAGAAAATACCGGCACCCGAAGGTGCCGGTATCTTCCAGAATGAGAGACGTGCTAGCGGTTGTCTAGGTCGACCCGTAGGCCGCCAAAGACATCCACAATGGCGTTATAGATAACCGCCATCAGTGGTGCCAGCAACGTAAAGAGAACGGCGAAAATAACGCCGATGAGTGCGGAGGCGGAAATGATGACACCGAAGGTGACCTCGAATCCGCCGCCCACGCCGCCGACGAGGCCATTGAGCGATTCCCAAATGCCTACCTGGTTCAAGCCGATGTAGAGCAGGCATACGGCCAGCATCCAAGCGATGAGTCCGACGAGTGACAGAGCCAGACCAACACGGAAGGCCGAGGTAGGCGAGATTCGCGTAATCGTTACGTCTCGTCGTGCCATTAATTACTCCTCATCCTTGGAAGCATCGCCAGCCTTGTGCTCCTGCTGGACCTCATCCACGGTCTTTTCACCCTTGGCCACAGCCTGAGCGTCTTCCTCACCATCTTCTTCCACGTTCCGGTCGATGGCAAGCAGTTCGACGTCGTCAGCCAAGTTCACCAATCGCACGCCCATGGTTGCACGGGAGGATGGACGAATCTGCTCCACCTCGGTGCGGATGACCCCACCGGCAGAGGTGATAGCGAAGATCTCATCATCTTCGTCCACAGAAATAGCGCCAATGAGCTTGCCGCGCTTCGGGGTGTACTTAAAGGTCATAACGCCCAAGCCGCCGCGACCTTGCGGGGTATATTCCTCGATGGCAGTGCGCTTGCCGTAGCCGCCAGAGGTGGCTACCAAGAGGAACTCGCCATCGTGGACCACGGACATGGACAGCAGCTGATCATCACCGCGGAAGCGCATGCCCTTCACACCGGCGGTGGCGCGGCCCATGGGGCGCAGCTGGTCGTCGTCGGCAGTAAAGCGGATAGCCTGGCCCTGCTCGGAGGTAAGCAAAATGTCATCGCCTTCGGAGACGAGCTGTGCACCAATGAGCGCATCGCCCTCATTGAGGTTGATGGCGATAAGGCCAGCGGAACGCGCGGACTCGTAATCGGTCAGGCGGGACTTCTTCACACGGCCCTGCTGGGTGGCGAGAACCAAGTAAGGAGCATCCTCATAAGATTGGATCTGGATGACCTGAGCAATCTTTTCTTCTGGTTGGAATTCCAGCAGGTTAGCCACATGCTGGCCGCGAGCAGCGCGACCGCCCTCGGGCAGCTCATAGGCCTTAAGACGATAGACGCGGCCGAAGTTGGTGAAGAACAGGATCCAGTCGTGCGTGGAGCAGACGAAGAAGTTCTTCACAATATCGTCTTGCTTCAACTCGGCGCCGCGTACGCCCTTGCCACCACGCTTTTGCGCCTTGTAGGAATCCACCTTGGTGCGCTTAGCGTAGCCAGTAGAAGTAATGGTGACGACGACATTTTCGCGGGCAATGAGGTCCTCATCGGTGACATCGCCGGTTGCGGGAATGATTTCAGTGCGGCGTTCATCGCCATACTTATCGACGATCTCTGCCAGCTCATCGTGGACAATCTGGCGCTGACGCTCCTCGCGGGCGAGGATGTCCTTCAGATCCGCGATTTCGCGCTCGATTTCCGCCAGCTCATCGATGATCTTTTGGCGCTCCAGTGCAGCCAGCTTGCGCAGCTGCATGGCCAGGATGGCATCGGCCTGGATATCGTCGACCTCGAGAAGCTCCTTCAAGCCTTCGCGCGCCTCGTCCACGGTGGGCGAACGGCGGATGAGGGCAATAACCTCATCCAGCATGTCTAGGGCCTTTACCAAACCGCGCAAGATGTGGGCGCGCTTTTCGGCCTCATTCAGGCGGTACTGGGTACGGCGAACAATAACCTCAATCTGGTGCTCCACGTAGTAGCGCAGCATTTGATCCAAACGGAGGGTGCGCGGCACGCCGTCAACAATGGAGAGCATATTCGCGCCGAAGGACGTCTGCAGCTGGGAGTGCTTGTAGAGGTTATTGAGCACCACGCGGGCCACGGCATCGCGCTTCAGGGTGACTACGATGCGCATGCCAACGCGGTCGGAGGACTCATCCTCAATCTTGGAGATGCCCGCAATCTTTCCGTTGGCCACGGATTCCGCGATATTGGAAATGAGGTTATCCGGGTTGACCTGGAACGGCAGCTCGGTAATTACGATGGTCTGGCGAGATCCAGACTCCTCGATGGAGGTCACACCGCGCATCCGGATGGAACCACGGCCGGTGGTGTAGGCATCCTTGATGCCCTGATCGCCCACGATTAGACCAGCGGTGGGGAAATCCGGGCCCTTGACGCGTTCCATGCAGGCTTCCAGCGCCGTCTCTTCATCGGCGCCGGGATTATCCAGCATCCAGTAGATGGCCTCGGCCAGCTCGTTGAGGTTATGTGGCGGAATATTGGTGGCCATGCCCACGGCAATACCGCCAGAACCGTTCATGAGCAGGTTCGGAACACGGCACGGCAAGACGTCTGGCTCGCTGGTTTTGCCATCGTAGTTGGGCGAGAAATCTACGGTGTTTTCGCGGATATCGCGCACCATCTCCATGGCCAACGGGGTGAGCTTGCACTCCGTATAACGCATTGCTGCCGGGCCATCATTGCCGCGGGAACCGAAGTTACCTTGGCCATCCACCAGTGGGTAGCGCATGTTCCAGGACTGGGCCAAACGCACCAAGGTGTCATAAATCGCGGAGTCACCGTGCGGGTGGAATTGACCCATGGTGTCCGAGACCGGACGGGCGGACTTCACATAGCCGCGCTCCGGGCGGTAACCGGAATCGAACATCGCGTAGAGGATGCGGCGGTGCACCGGCTTCAGGCCATCGCGCACCTCCGGCAGAGCGCGGCCAACGATGACGGACATGGCATAGTCGATATAACTCGACTCCATCTCCTCATTAATGTCAATGGGAAATATGCGATCAAAAAGATCGTCGTTATTGTCACTCATAACGCCAAATTCTACCCTCTATCGCCTTTCAGGGCCCGAATTGCCGCACAGGTGGTATCACCGTGGTATCACTGAAGTATGGCAATGACATTGCGGCTCACAGACGAGCAGGATCACGCCCTTACCTTGTTGGCTTCCGCGCAGGGCACCTCCAAGCACGAAGCAGTGGTACGCGCCATTGTTTCAGCGGCAGCCCGCACGCTTGCCGACGCCCACGTGCAATCCACCGCCCGCGACCTCCTCCCCGGCCGCGCTGAGCTAGAGGCGGAAATCCGCCGGGCTCGGCCCGCGCAGCCTTAGGTAGTCATGAGCACTGAGCAGCTCTACCTCTTAGCGCAGGAGTTTTGCGCACGCTTTAACGTTCGCATCACCAACTTCGCCGCTCTTGCGGCCGCCGCGGCCGCCAGCACCGCCAAGTTAGAAGGAATAGCCATCCACGACAGCCACCGTGATGCCGCCGGTTCCATGGCGGAGGTCTTAGCTCGCATGCCGGCGCTAAGCGGGCATAACGCAGAGTTCGCAAAGTTCAGCGCGCGCGTCTACCTTAGTGTTAAAGAAGTTGTCTAAGTTATTGGGGATAGTGACCCTAGGAAGGAACCACCACCACCATGTCCCGCTTCAAGAAGATTGCCGCCTCGAGCCTCACGGCCGTAGCCCTAGCCGCCACCGCCGTCACTGCTCCTACCGCCACCGGAGCTGAAGCGGATTCCTGGAAAGACAACATAAATCCAGACTTTGAACAAGGCCAGCCTGGTGGCTCCTCTACTGGCTCTTCCCAGCTGGACCTCACTTTGATCATCACCGCAGCGGCTGCTGGCGTCACCGCGCTGGCTGGTGCCGTGGCTCTTTACTCCCCTAACGTGGATCTGGAGAAAGCCGCGCGCGATGCCGGCTTGAGCCAGATCGCCGATCAGATCGCCGCGATTCAGGCCAACCTTCCCGGCTTGCCGGGACAGCCCGCCTAACTCGCGTAAGGTGGTGCAGCATGGCACATCTTTCTGAACTTATGTCGGGTCCGCAGCGCACTGCGGTAGTAAGCGATTGTGGCGAGTTGGTTGAGGGGGTCGTCGCCAAGCAATCGGGCATTACCGGTATGGCGCTCAAGGGTGCCGTCGCGGCCGCAAAGAAGGTTGATGCTGCCATCATCGCCAAGTCTCTGGACCGCGTGCTGCCAGATGTCCTCGACGCCCTGGACCCGCACTGGCAAGACTTTGCTAGCAATCCCGAGCAGGATTTCGGTTCCTTCTTGGAGCCGCGCAGTGCCGAGGTGAGCGATTCCATCATGTCGGTAGCCGATAAGCACGCAGAGCAAATCAACTCTCCCGCGTTGTCTAAGCCTTATAACTCTCTGCGCGGCAAGGCCTCGAAATTCCTCACCCCCGCGGTCCCCGATTTCGGCCGCGTACTGCAAAAGCATATGTAGCTTCCTTGCGGTTGAATCGCGTTCCAAACGCCAGGTATAAGTGTGGAAGTGACTACTTCCGAAGCTAACCAAACTGAGTACCCCGCCGGCCAGGATCCTGCCCGCTGGCGGGTGCTTATCGTTTTGCTCACGGCACTCTTTATGTCGCTGCTGAGCGTATCCATCGTCAACGTGGCCCTGCCGTCTATTCAATCTGGCCTCGGAGCCTCTAATTCGGATGTGCAATGGGTACTCTCCGGCTATGCACTCACCTTCGGCGTTATCCTCGTTGCGGCCGGCCGCGCCGGAGATCTCGTCGGCCGCGGCGGAATCTTTTTAGCGGGCATCGCTATTTATTCCATCAGTGCTGCGGTCGCCGGCTTCGCTCCAAACGCTGAAGCACTCAACGCCGCCCGCTTTATCCAAGGCGTAGGTGCCGGCCTACTCAACCCACAAGGCGTGGGCATGATCCAGCAGTACTTCCGCGGTGCCGAACGGGCCCGCGCCTTTGGATATTTTGGCTCTACGGTGGGGATCGCCGTAGCCATCGGGCCGGTGCTCGGCGGCCTGCTCATTCGCCTCGGCGAACCGGATCTGGGTTGGCGATTGACCATGCTGGTCAATTTCCCCGTCGGCCTAGTCGCCATCATTTTGGGACTGATGTGGTTTCCACGGCCACTGTTTTCCCGGGTGCTCGATGAAGCAGGAAATAAGCTGGGTGTTTTCAAGGCCTTGGCTACCCTTGATCCCATCGGCGCGCTGATCCTGGGTACCGCCGTGTGGGCCATCCTCTTCCCCTTCATGGAATCCTCTGGATCACCGGCCGTGTGGTGGCTTCTACTGCTAGGGGCCGTTCTGCTCGTGGCGTGGGTACAGTGGGAGCGCCACCACAAATCCACTGGTCATCCGCCGATGGTGGACCTCAATATCTTTTCCACCCCAAGCTTTCGCAATGGCACCATCATCGCCACCTTGTGGTTTATGGGTATAACCAGCATTTGGGTGCTCGTCGCGCTCTACTTCCAAAACGGTCTCGGCCACTCCGCCCTCGCGGCCGGATCCGTAGGTATCCCCGCCGCCTTATTGAGCTCCATTTCCGCTACTCTGGCCGGCCGATCCGTTTCCGTTTATGGGCGCAAGGTCGTAGTACTTGGCATGCTGGTGACCATCTTCGGTCTAGTGGCCACAATTGCGCTTATCTGGGCCACTGAGCAATGGGGAGCTAGTGAATGGTGGATGGTTCTTTCGCTCTCCTTTGTTGGGGGCGGCCAAGGCTCGGTAATTTCCCCCAATCAAACGCTTACCTTGGCGCACGTTCCTCAAGCCTATGCCGGCTCTTCCGGCGCTGTGCTCCAGACCGGCCAGCGCATTGGCACTGCCGTTGGGCTTGCTGTTATCACGGCTATTGTGTTTGCTACCTTGCACGGCACCAGTGCGGACTGGCCGCTTTCCATTATCGCCGGCTTCGGCGTCATCCTGGCCATGTGTCTTGCATCCTTAGGATTCGCCATAGCGGACCAGCGCAGCTCCCAAGCCTAGGCTCGGCGCTTCACGACGCCGCACAATTAAGCCCACCGCGGAATTTCCGCGGTGGGCTTTGTGCTGCGATTTAGATATCCAGGAAGCGAACATCCTTCGCGCGGCGGGTAATGAAAGAGCGGCGGGCCGAGACATCATCACCCATGAGGATGGAGAAGAGCTCGTCGGCGCGCTGCGCGTCCTCCAAGTCCACGCGGCGCAGGATGCGGGTGCTCGGGTCAAGCGTGGTCTCCCACAGCTCGGCGGCGTTCATCTCGCCCAAGCCCTTGTAGCGCTGGATGCCGTCATCCTTGTTGATCTTGCGGTTTTGCTCCAAGCCCTCGGCGAGCAGCTTATCGCGCTCGGCGTCGGAAAAAGCATAGCCCGGAGCACCCTTGGACCACTTGAGCTTGTACAGCGGCGGATTAGCCAGGAACACGTGGCCATCCTCAACCAACTGCGGCATAAAGCGGAAAAGCAGGGTCAATAGCAGCGTGGCGATGTGCTGGCCGTCAACGTCGGCATCGGCCATGAGCACGATCTTGTCGTAGCGCAGCTTCTTGATATCGAATTCCTCGTGGATGCCGGTGCCCAGTGCGGTAATGATCGCCTGGACCTCGGCATTCTTGAGGACCTTATCCATGCGAGCCTTCTCCACGTTCAAGATCTTGCCGCGCAGCGGCAAGATAGCCTGGAACATGGAATCGCGGCCACCCTTAGCGGAGCCACCTGCGGAGTCACCCTCCACGATGTAGAGCTCGGAAATCTTCGGATCCTTCGAACGGCAATCCGCGAGCTTGCCCGGCAGGCCGCCAAGGTCAGTGGCGGATTTGCGGCGCACCATCTCGCGGGCCTTGCGGGCAGCCATGCGAGCATGCGCGGAGGAAACGGCCTTATTGATAATCGCCTTAGCCTCTGCCGGGTTGGCATCGAACCAGTCGTTGACGTGCTCGTTAACCGCGCGCTGAACAAAGCCCTTAATCTCGGAATTGCCCAGCTTGGTCTTGGTCTGGCCCTCGAACTGCGGATCACCCACCTTGACGGAAATGACGGCGGCCAAGCCCTCGCGGCAGTCATCGCCGGAGAGGTTGCCGTCCTTTTCCTTGATGAGCTTATGCTCCTTGGCATAGCGGTTCATCAGGGAGGTTAGGGCCGCGCGGAAGCCCTCTTCATGCGTACCGCCCTCGTGGGTGTTGATGGTATTGGCAAAGGTGTGAACGGACTGCTTATAGCCCTGATTCCACTGCAACGCCACCTCTACCTCATGATCTTCACCCTTGGCCTCGAAAGACACGATGCTGGGGTGGATCGAGGTCTTGGACTTATTAAGGAACTTGACGTAATCGGTCAAGCCCTCTGGGTAGTGGAAGGTAACCTTCTTGCGGCGTTTCTTTTCTGCCCCAGCTTCCTTTGCCTCGCCGGATTCTTCATTGAAGGTATCGCCGGCGTCTGGAGCATCATCGAAAGAGGTTTCATCCGCACTGGTTTCGCCGGATTCCGCATCGGCGATTTCTTCCAGCTCAATCTGCTCTTCGGTGACGCGCTCATCAATGAGCTCAATGGTCAAGCCCTTATTCAGGAAGGCCATTTCCTGCAGGCGGCGCGAAATGGTGTCGTAATCGTACTCGGTAGTTTCGAAAACTTCCGGATCCGCCCAGAAACGGATCTTGGTACCCGTACCGCGGGCATTGCCGCCTTCAATCAACTCGTCCGGGATGGCGTTTTGGAAGTTTTGGTACCAGTGCTTGCCATCGCGCTTGATTTCCGCCTCTACGCGGGTAGATAGCGCGTTCACCACGGAAATACCGACGCCGTGCAGGCCGCCGGAAACGGCGTAGGAGTCGGAGTCGAATTTACCGCCGGCGTGCAGCTGGGTCATGACCACCTGGACGGTAGGCGCGCCGGAGGCGTGCATTTCTACCGGGATACCACGGCCATTATCGATGACCTCGACGCCGCCATCTTCCAGCAATTTGACGGTAACCTTATCGGCGTAGCCGGCCATAGCCTCATCGACGGAGTTATCTACGATCTCCCAAATGAGGTGGTGCAGGCCGCGCGAACCGGTTGAACCAATGTACATGCCGGGGCGCTTACGGACGGCCTCGAGACCCTCCAAGATCGTAATTGACCCGGCATCATATGCGTGTTCTTCAGCCACGGATTCGTGCTCTCCTTTTGGCTATAGCTAATTCTAAGACCTTAACTATTCTACACGGATACCCCCTACTGAAAGACACCCCACACCCGTGAGAGACGGGAATCTGGCGCGCTCTGAAGTTATTTAAGTTTTCAAGGTCGGATCCAACCTCAGCCTATTAGCCATAGGTATCTTGAGATCCTTGCGGTTTAACCCACTGCCGTCCCTCGTAATTTCGCCGTTGCTTAGGCCCATGAATGCGCAGTTCAACAATGACATCCGGACCTAGACGGTCAGAGATTTTTCGCAGGATTTGCCGCTGCAGATAGCGCAGCTCCGTAGCCCAGGTGGAGTTATCGCAGGAGACACAAACAATCTTGTCCTTAATCCGCTGGGGCTGGGTATGCGCGGCGATGCGCTCACCCACCAAGTTCTCCCAATTGCCCATCACCCAGCCATTGGCTAGGTCATGTTCCCAGCCACGATTGACAACTTCGCGGTTAATTTGGGATCCCAGGCTCGGCACCGCCAGCGGTCGTCGCTTTTTCCTGCCATCAGGGCCAGTGGGTAAGCCCCGTTGATAGCCCATATACCCCTGCTTTTGTGCATTCTCTAGCGAGGGCACCGGCATCTTGGGGGCTGGACGAGTCAGCTTCGGCGGATTCTTAGAGGTGGACCGCACCAGCTTAAAGTACTGAGTGACAGGATCGATGCGCTGCTTGCCGACGCCCCCTTGATCCTCACTCATTCCCCTCACCCTCCTCAGCAGCATCCTGAGCAGGATCTTCGGCAGAATCCTCGGCGCTGAGCTTAGAGATGCGGCCTGAATCCGTATCTTCCACACTTACTCGGTAGCGCACGATGGGCTCTAAGTTTCCCGGCAGATCCTCATCCACAGCTGCGGTAATGAGCACCTGCTCGGCCTCAGCTGCTAGGTGGACAAGCTGCTTGCGGCGCTTCGCATCGAGCTCGGCAAAAACATCATCCAAAATCAGTACTGGATCTGATCCTCCTTCTTGCCGCAGGAGATTAAACTCGGCTAGGCGCAGTGCAATAGCATAGGACCACGTCTCGCCGTGGCTGGCAAAGCCCTTGGCTGGCTGATCTCCCAAGTTGAGCACCAGATCATCGCGATGCGGGCCCACCAAAGAAATGCCACGTTCTATCTCGCGTTGCCGGGCGCTGGCCAGCTCGGTGAGCATAACCGCTTCGAGTACTTCGCGATCGGAGGCATCGATCGTGGACTTATACTCCACGTGCGCCGGGCGCGATTCTGGTGCCAGGCCGGAATAGGCGGCGGGGATGTGGTCCAAGAGGGCGTCGACAAGCGAAAGGCGCGCGGCGATTACTTCTGCGCCGAGGCGGGCAAGCTGCGCATCCCAAGTATCCAAGGTGGCCAGCGCAGCGGCGCCGTCGCTATCGGAATAGCCCCGGCGCAGGTTACCGGAGGCCGATTTCAGCAAAGCATTGCGCTGCTTGAGCACCTTGTCATAGTCGGCCTTTACGCCCGCCAACCGGGGAGTCCGCGAGGCAATGATGCTATCGAGATAGGCGCGGCGCCCAGCCGGTTCCCCGCGCACCAATGCCAAATCCTCCGGGGAAAAGAGCACAGTCTTCACCACTCCCAGCAAATCACGGGGGCTGCGCAGGCGGGTGCGATTAATCTGCGCCTGGTTAGCCGCGTGGGGCTTGATAAGCAAATGGGTGGTGAGCTCGCGGCCCTGGTTCACCGCGGTTATGGACACCCGCGCACTGTCCGCTCCCTGGCGCACCAGCGGCGCATCATGGGAAACGCGGTGGGAAGAAAGATGCGCGGTGTAGCCAATGGCCTCAACGACATTGGTCTTTCCAAAGCCATTGCGCCCAACAAAAAGGGTGATCCCCGGCCCTAGCTGCACATTAAGTTCGGGCCACGAGCGAAAATCCCGAACATCGAGATCCCTGACGTACATTAGCCCGGCAGGCGAACCGGCATCAGCAGGTAGGTGAAGTTGGTCTCCGGCGTGGGGAAGTTGCCATCTTCATCGGCCTCAGGCAGTTCTTCCGGTTCTGGGATCATGATTGCGGGGCGAGAAGGCTCCGTAAAGCCGAAGACCACGCGATCGGTGTTAATGACGGCCAAACCATCTTTGAGGTAGCCCGGATTGAAGGCGATGAGGAATTCATCGCGACCATGGAATGCGCACGGTAAGGTCTCGGTCGCATTACCGGCATCCGCACCGGCGGACAAGGTTACCTGACCATCGGCGAATTCCATGCGAATCTGCGCATTACGGTCCGTCAGCAACGAGACGCGGCGGATTGCCTCCTGCAGTGGCGCTACCTCAATGGAAGCAATATTGGTGTGGGTCTTCGGCAGCAGCGGCTGAACATTGGGGAAGGACGCATCCAACATGCGCGTGGTGGTTTCGCGGTGATCCGCGTGCAAACCAAAGAGACCATCGGCTCCAATATTGTCATCGGTGCCCACGGCGATCTCCACTGGAATGTTCAAATGCGGATCCAAGGAACGTCCGGTTTCCTGCAAAGTTTTCGCCGGGACCAAAAGCTTGGCTTCCACATCAGGGGACTTCGGCTCCCACTCCAAGGTGCGCATGGCCAGGCGGAAACGGTCGGTTGCCGTCATTTCGATGTCCTTGCCATGAATATCCATATGCACACCGGTGAGCATGGGCAGGGTGTCATCTTTGCCAGCTGCAGCAGCAACCTGGTGAATAGCTTCGACGAAAAGTTGGGGCTGAATCGTGCCGGTAACCTCAGGCAGAACCGGAAGCTGGGGGTAATCATCCAGCGGGATCAGCGGCAGCTCGAAGCGCGAGGAACCACACGTTACTAGTGCCTTGGAATCTACCTGGCAGATCTCCACCTCCTTATTAGGCAGGGACGCCACAATGTCAGAAAGGAGCTTGCCGGCAACGGCAATCTGTCCCGGCTCATCCACCATGCCGGCGATCCGCACGCGAGTGGAGACCTCGTAGTCGAAGCCGGTGAACTCAAGACCATTGTTATCCGCGGTGATCAGCATCGCGCGCAGCACGGGCTGGGTGACCTTGGAAGGCAGGCTGCGAGCAACCCACGCTACAGCGTTGGCAAGGTCATCTTTGGCAACGCGAAATGACACGGCTTCATCCATGGTGCGAAGAGCTCCTCTATAGCGGCTAGCAATGTGTAACTTTCAAAAGCTGGCTTCCAACTTACCGCATTGGGCGCAGTGCGCCACAAAATGTAATTCCATCTTTGCTCGGTCGATCCGTGTCTAGCGGGAGGCGGACTGGGCTGATTTCCACACAACCTTTTTCTTCTATACAGATCAGAGAACTAATTTAGTAGTAGTAATAAGCACTGTGGGATCTGTGGGTAACTAGGTAAATGACAAGTTCACGTCCCAGATCCGGGGTGTGCCAAACCTTGTGATCTTCCTGTGTTCAAGTGGGACGAATTGTGGACAACTATCGGGGTCGCCGTTTTATCCACAGGTTTTGTCATTTGATCACCGATCTACACACATCCCTGATCACAGGGTGGTTCTTCCTGGATAGGGCCTGTGGAATTTGAAACTGTGAGTAAGATCTATGAATTACAAAGATGAAATTACACAAGTGTGAATAACATTGTGGATAACTTTTTGCCCAGTTAAATGGCTATTTTCCGAAGATCTTTCGGTTCTTTTGTGAAATTACAAGAGATTGCGAGCGCTTTAGGGTGGCGGTGCGTTGGTTTCTTAGACAGTGTCAGTACCTAAGTTCGAGTTATGCAGTTCTGTCGTTCCAGGCCGGACAAGAGAAGCCCCAAAAGGCAAAGCAAAAGCACCCTCCTATATATAAGGAAGGCGCTGAAACAATTGTGCGAGGATTAGGCGCGTCCGCGGTTTTTGATGCGCTGGGTTAGTGCCTGGATTTCGTCATAGGTATTGCGCTTTTCAGTCATCTCCTTACGAATCTTGCGATCCGCATAAATAACGGTGGTGTGGTCCTTACCGCCGAACTGTTCGCCGATCTTAGGAAGGGATAGCTCGGTAAGCTCGCGGCACAGATACATAGCCAGCTGACGAGCATGCGCCACCGCACGCTTCTTTCCGGCACCGCGCAGAGTTTCTACATCAATATCGAAGAATTCTGCCGTGACCTCCATGATCGAGGTAGCGGTGATTTGCCGATCAGCGGAATCCGGGGCCAAATCACGCAATGCGATTTCCGCCATCTCCACGTTGATTGGTTCATTAACCAAAGAGGAATAGGCCGAAACACGGATGAGCGCGCCTTCGAGCTCGCGAATAGAAGATTCAAAGCGCGAGGCAATGAGCTCCAGTACGGAGCGGTCTACTTCGGTGCCATCATTGGCTGCCTTTTTCATCAAAATCGCGATGCGCGTTTCTAGATCTGGCGGCTGAATATCGGTAATAAGACCGCCTTCAAAGCGGGTGCGGAGGCGATCCTCCAATGTCGTCAGTTGCTTCGGCGGGCGGTCCGAAGACAAAATGATCTGCTTATTGGCTTGGTGCAGCGCATTGAAAGTATGAAAGAACTCTTCCTGGGTCGATTCCTTGCCTTCCAAGAACTGGATATCATCGACCATCAAAATGTCGAGATTACGGTAGCGCCGCTTGAATGATTCCTGGCGGTCATCGCGCAGCGAATTAATATAGTCATTCGTAAATTCTTCCGAAGACACGTATTTCACGCGCAGGCCCGGGTGCAGCACTTGGGCGTAATTGCCCGCAGCGTGCAAAAGGTGCGTTTTGCCTAGGCCAGAACCGCCCCAGATAAATAGGGGGTTATAGGCACGGGCGGGGTTTTCGGCCACGGCTACGGCGGCACCATTGGCAAAACGATTCGAAGAGCCGATCACGAAGCTATCGAAGGTATGCTTCGGATTCAGCGAAGTCTCGCGGTTGGGATCGTGTGCTGGGGCTTCGCGTGGGATGCGCGCAGCGTTGGTAGCCGTACCAGAGAAATTGCCAGCGGATTCTGCCTGCTGTTGGTTATAGTGCTGGGCTAGCTCATCCAGGCTGGCTGGAGCGTGGCTGGATTGCCAATTGTTCTGGGTGGGTGCCTGTTGTGCAGCGGTATCGGTTTGTTGCGGGCGCGGAATGTAAGTCTGGGGGGATTCCGCGTTCTGCGGAGGCTGCGCTTGGGGAGCCTGCTGCTGAGGAGGAGCTTCCTGGGGAGAGGGCTCTGTGGCCGGTGGTTGCGGTTCTTGCGGTGTAGCAAGAGTGACCGCGAAGGAGCAGGGACGCCCGAGGTGGCGGGTTAATGCCTTAGCGATGTGCTCGCCTAGTTCATTTTCGACCACATTTTTGGCATCCAAGTTCTCAGCGGCGACAAGGGTATACCCGTCGACCATCATGATGGGACGAACCAACTGGAGGTAGAGGCGTTGTGAATGCGAAAAACTGGGGACCTCGGAATTGGGTTGCTCGGATTGTGCGAGCAGGTCATCAACGACCGCGCGCCAAACGGCATGCAGGTTCGCTTGTGGGTCAGTCACAACAGGCTACCTTTGTGGAATTTAGTCGGGGACGGGTGGACATTGAATAACAATTTTCACCGGGGATTCCACTGTGGTTTTCACATCGGTTTTTATCGAGTCACCTCGATCTCCACAGAGTTATCCACAGGTGTGGATGAAATAGTTATTCACAGCTTAGTTCATGGCTGTGGATAACTCTTCATTGGCCGGGTTATAGCTCTAAGCTGCGGAAACGGCAAAAGTCTCAAGTGTTGATTTAGAGTTATCCACACGCCCGGCTTGGCTGTGGAATTTGATTCTTCTGTTGTACCGCCGAAATGGCGGGTGTGTCTAGCGAGAAAAATTCACCACCCGGGCGCCGGTTCGGGTGGGTCCTTCGGCGCGGTGGATTAGGCGCAGTAAGAGCCCGGAATCTGGCCGCCTAGCTGCAGGAAAAAACATTTATGTAATTTCGGGTGTACCCGGGTGTCGATTTGTTTCCAGCGGCAGAAATCACGTAGTCTGGCATGGTCTATTGCAACAAAGAGTTGCGCGTGAAAGTGACCGCGTCACCTCGTACTGGCTGGGCCCATTGGCTCGCTGTGCACCGGAGAGACTGTGACGCGTCAGGTTCATGGAATCTATTCATCAGTAGGTGCGCCGCTGCCCAGCAGCGGCGGTGTGCCTACGCACAACTTCAAGGAGAATTAACGTGGCAAAGGGTAAGCGCACGTTCCAGCCGAACAACCGTCGTCGTGCTCGTAAGCACGGCTTCCGCACCCGCATGAGCACCCGTGCAGGTCGCGCAATCGTTGCAGCTCGTCGCAAGAAGGGCCGCGCAAAGCTGACTGCATAAGTTATGCTTCCAGCCCAGCATAAGCTCACGTCGCCGGTGCAATTTCGGCGCACGATGAAGGGCAGCCGCCGGGCGGGCACTCGTACGGTCGTCGTGTATGCGCGCGATAACGCAGGTACGGACAAGGCAGCCGGTATCGCGGCCTCTGGGCCGCGATTCGGGCTGATTGTTTCCAAAGCCGTCGGGAATGCAGTGGTTCGCCACCGCACCTCCCGGCGGCTTCGCCATATGTGCATGACATTTGTCCCTAAGCTGCCTGCCAGCGTGGACGTCGTCATCCGTGCCCTTCCCGCCAGCGCCACTGCCAGCAGTGAGCAACTAGAAAAAGATCTTGCCAAAGCGCTGCGCAAACAATGGGATATCTAAATTTTCGCGGGGAGGAAATTCCACCGGCCAGAGGATTAGCCGAACCAATGGTAAAAGTGGTTCGTTTCTACCAAAAACATGTCTCTGGCCTTAAGATGGTATCGACCTGTCGGTTCGAACCGACATGCAGTGCTTATGCCCTTGAAGCATTATCCAAACACGGCGCATTTAAGGGTACGGCGATGGCAATAGCTAGGGTCTGCAAATGTGGTCCCTGGCATCCGGGTGGGTTTGACCCAGTCCCGGATACCAACAACAACTGAGGATTAAACACTCGTGCTTAATTTCATTTACTGGCCAATCTCGGCCGTTTTATGGTTCTGGCACTGGCTGCTATCCCTCGTAATGGACCCATCCTGGGGCATTACGTGGATCCTGGCCATTGTGCTGCTGACCTGGACGCTTAAGGCGCTAATGGTCAAGCCGACCATCAGCCAGATTCGCTCTTCGCGCAAAATGCAGGAAATCCAGCCTAAGGTGCAGGAAATTCGGGCGAAGTATGGCAACGACCAAACCAAGGCCGCGCAGGAAATGCAAAAGGTCTACAAGGAATCCGGAGTCCGTCCGATGGCTGGTTGCCTACCAGTCTTTGTGCAGATTCCAATGTTCGTTGGTTTGTTCCACGTGCTGCGCTCCTTCGACCGCACCGTCGCTGTGGCCGGTGGTATTGGCCACCCCAGTGGCGATCCGATGTCTATTGAAGAAAACGCCAATACCGCCAACTACATCTTCAAGCCGGATCTGGTTCAACAGTTCCTAGATGCCAATATCTTTGATGTACCACTGGTGACCAACCTACGTTTGAATTCGCCGATTGTAGAAGGCGTGACCACTAGCCAGGCGGCAGTAATCATCGTTCCGATGATTGCCATCATTGCAGTCATGACTCACTTCAATGCCCGCATGAGCTTGAACCGTCAAGAAAAGCGTCGTGCTGCTAGCAAAACCCAAGCTCCGCAGGGCCAGAATGCGGAAATGATGCAACAGCAAATGGCCATGATGTCCAAGATGATGCTGTGGGTCATGCCGGCCATGCTGATTTTCTCCGGCTTCATCTGGCCGATTGGTCTGCTGTTTTACATGATGGCCAATACCGTTTGGACCTTCTTCCAAACCCGCATTGTCTATGCCAAGATGGACCGCGAGGAAGAAGAGGAGGAAGCCGCTAAGGCTGAGGCCAAGCGCACCTCCGCTCCTAAGCCGGGTGCCCGTAAGAAAGACAACCGCACAAAGAAACAGCGCAAAAATAAATAAACACGGAGGAGAACCCCATCGTGTCCGAGATGGACCCGTCAGTAGTATTCGGCTCCCGCTTGCCCCTCGCGCAGGCTTACCACGATTCGCTCGCTACGGACGGGTCCACTCGTGGTTTTATAGGCCCCCGCGAGGTGCCACGCTTGTGGGATAGGCACATTATTAATTGCGCCGTCGTCAAGCAGGCTATCCCAGAAGATGCCACGGTTATCGACGTCGGCTCGGGTGCTGGGCTGCCCGGTATTCCGCTGGCCATTGCCCGCCCGGACCTGCAAATCACGCTGATTGAGCCGTTGCTCAAGCGCTATAACTACCTCAACGAGGTTGTTGAGGAGCTTGGCCTAGGCAACGTCACGGTACTGCGTGGCCGTGCCGAGGAAGGCCCGATCAAAAAAGCCGTGGCGGGCGCGGACGTGGTGACTTCTCGGGCCGTGGCACCGCTGGGCAAGCTGGCCAAATGGTCCCTGCCGCTTGTTCGTAAAGGTGGCGAGATGATCGCGCTGAAGGGCTCCTCGGTACATGAGGAATTGGAGCGCGATGCCGCCGACATTAAGAAGGCCGGCGGAGGAAAGGCCGAGGTCAGCACCATCGAGGGAACCACGATCATTCGTGTCCCGCGCGTGAACTAAAGTAGACGGCATGACTAATCCGCGCCTTATCACCATTGCTAACCAGAAAGGCGGCGTAGGTAAAACCACCTCCGCCGCTAACTTGGCCGCAGCGCTAGCTACAGAGGGCAAGAAAGTGCTGGTGATCGACCTCGACCCGCAGGGAAACGCCTCCACGGCCATGGGCGCGGAACATAACTCCGGCACCGATTCCAGCTACGGGGTCCTCCTAGGTGACTGCAGTGCGGAAAAGGCTATGCAGCCTTCTTTCCACAATGAGAATCTCTTTTGCATTCCCGCCACCATCGACTTGGCTGGCGCGGAGATTGAAATGGTGTCTCTGGTACGCCGCGAATTTCGGCTCTATGACGCCCTACATAACGGCTTCCTGGAAGAGCATGGCTTCGAATATGTCTTCATTGACTGCCCGCCGTCGCTTGGCCTGCTTACCATCAATGCGATGACGTGCGCTGAAGAGGTCATTATCCCGATTCAATGCGAGTACTACGCCCTAGAAGGCGTGGGCCAGCTTTTGGGTAATATCTCCATGATTCGTGAACACCTCAACGAGGACTTACACATTTCCGCCGTGCTGCTTACTATGTATGATGCTCGCACCCGTCTGGCGGAAGATGTGGCTGATAACGTTCGCGAGCAGTTCGGTGCCGTGGTGCTGGGCAATGTTATCCCGCGCTCCGTGCGTGTTTCCGAGGCGCCGGGGTACGGTACTACGGTTATTGATTACGCGCCCTCATCTACTGGTGCGCGGGCCTACCTTGCGGCGGCTCGCGAGCTCAGCCGGCGCGGCGATTATCGCCCGCATCCGACAACCGGTGCGATTGGCGTAAGCCCAGAGATTTACGCGGAATTGGAAGGATAGGAACTCATGGCAGAACAGAAGCAAGGCGGCCTTGGCAAAGGCCTAGCCGCACTCATCCCGTCCGGCCCTGATGCACCTACCCGCAAGCCGCGCTTGGGCGATTCCGCTGCGGATATCATCCTGGGCAATTCCACCCCGCAGCCGGGCCGTAAGGGTGGAGAGGGCAAGCGCGTTAAAGGTGCCCCGACCATTCAACAGGGTCCGGGTTCTAAGTCTTCCAAGAAGCGCCAGTCCACTCCGGCCCCCATTGGCGCGACCTATCGCGAGATTTCTATTGGGGATATTATCCCCAACCCCAAACAGCCACGCACCGTCTTCGATGAAGATGAGCTTGCCGAGCTCGTACACTCCATTCGCGAGTTCGGCCTTTTGCAGCCTGTTGTTGTGCGTCCTTCCGAAGAAGGCGGCTTTGAGCTCATTATGGGTGAGCGCCGTTGGCGCGCCTCTTCCAAGGCAGGCCTAGCTACTATTCCAGCCATCGTGCGCGATACCAAAGATGACAACCTGCTGCGCGATGCCCTGCTGGAAAATATCCACCGCGTGCAGCTCAATCCCTTGGAAGAGGCGCATGCTTACCAGCAGCTGCTTGAAGAATTCGGCGTTACACAAAACGAGCTGGCGGACCGCATTGGCCGTTCGCGCCCGCAAGTAACCAATATGCTGCGCCTGCTCAAGCTGCCAGTAGAGGTACAAAAGCGCGTTGCCGCCGGGACCTTATCTGCCGGCCATGCCCGCGCGCTTTTGTCCTTGGAGGACACCGAGGCCATGGAGTACATTGCCAACCGCATTATCGCGGAGGGCCTTTCCGTGCGCGCTACTGAGGAGGCCGTGACCCTCTATAAGCGTGACGGCAAACCGGCTGAATCTAGGAAGAAGCAGCCAGCGCCGCAGCCGCAGTACTTCACCGATTCCGCCGAGCGGCTGTCTGATCGCTTCGATACCAAGGTCACCGTGACCATGGGCAAGCGCAAAGGAAAGATGGTCGTGGAATTTGGCGACCAAGAAGATTTCGAGCGCATAATGTCGCTTATTGAGGGCCAGCAGTAGTCCGAGGCGATGATCCTCGAGCCGGTGATCGAAGGCACGCGCATCCACCGCCAGGCTGCGCGTAGTACCTTTTGGGAGCTTGAGGCTGCGGTCAGCGATCCCGTTTTTGAAAAGGAAGCATGGCTGGCTACTACCCTGCTGTCTTTTGGGCAGTGCGGCTTTACCGTGGGCGAGGACGCCACCATTTTGTTTTGCTCCCGCGAGGATGCCGCCGGCACCGCCAAACTTCCCACCGCACCCATTTCTGAGGATGCGGAGGTTATTACCTCGCTCTTCGTCAAGGCGCATTTAGCGGGGCGTGGCATTGAGGCAGTGCTTATCGACGCCGCCATTATGCACCTAACTAACCGCGGCAGCTGCGCAGTAGAGGCTTTTGGCTATTACGGTGACCCCGTCGCTGCGGCAGAATTTTTGGGCCATAAGCCAGACTATATCGGGCTAATGGCTTATGACACCCTGCGCTCAGCGGGCTTCGAGGTGGCCGCCGATCACCCAGTACTCCCCCGCCTGCGCTTGGAGCTTCCACCGGAGCACGATGTGCTCAGTGCGGCGGCTGTTGAAGATTTGCTTGCTCGCGCTTTGGCCTAGGTGACTGGGTCTAGGCCTGCTCGGCTTGCAGAAGCTCGGAGAACTTATATGCGCCTGTCACGGCGGTGTCCTGCTCCATGAGGTACATGCGCTTTACTGCAATGACGATGGCTTCGGCAATGTCATCGCGGCGGGACGGATTGGTGAGAACCTTTACGTCTTCTGGGTTGGTCAGATATCCCAGCACGATCTGGATGACCGGCATCTGGGTCAGGCGCAGCAGATCCCAGGTGCGGCCGTGGTTGCCGCAGTCTAGCAGCTCGGTGCGGGCGACGATTTCGCGCTGGATGAACCCGGAGAGGGTCTCACCAATGAGCGAGGAATTGCCCAATTCAGAACCGAAGTAGAAGGTGGCAACACCATTGGCCTTCTCATTGGGGTAAGAATCGCAGGCCAAAGAAATCACAATGTCCGCATCGAAGGCATTTGCCAGTTCGGCGCGCGACTTTACATCAGCATCGGAGGTGCGGGGCCGGGAGATGATGGTCTCCATTCCCGCTGCAATCATGCGCCCTTCGATTCGCTGGGTAAGATCCCACAGGATTTCTTGCTCTGAAATATCGCCGAAGCGACCCTTGACCAGCTGTCCAGCTTCGCCGCCGCTTAGGGCGGGATCGATGACGACGCGCTTGCCGGCCAGCTTCGGGCCTGCGTTGCGCACGCGCTCGCGTTCTTGAATATTGTGTGCGGAGCCGCCAGTGATGCGGCGGCCGAGCAGACCAAGCGCGCGGATAGTGGCGGGGCCGCACACACCGTCTTCTTGCAGGCCGCAGTTGTGTTGGTATTCCTTCAGCGCGGCGTGGGTATTAGGGCCGAAGTGGCCATCTACACGCTGCTGGTAGAAACCAAGTTCCTGCAGTTGCTGCTGCAGCTGGGAGATATCGTCACCCACCAGTGCATTTGCGGGCTCGTAGCTGAGCACGCGGCTGCCGAGCGTATACGAGGCTTGGCGCAGTTCGCGCAGGGTGAGGTCATCGATCTCACCCGTGGGCACGATGCCGCGCGATTGCTGAAAGGCCTTGAGGACCTCAGACAAATTGGCATCAAAGCTCTTGTCGCTCTCGGAGTACTTCTGCTTCTTCCATGCAGAAAGCTCCCCCTTGAAATCTGACAAGAGGCCGAGACGGGCCAAGGTGGCGCGAGCCTCAGCTACACGCACGCTTGTATCGCCGACTCGAAGAACGCGATTCACGCCTTTTACCCCTTTCGCAGCCGCTTAAGTTTGGGCCGCATTCCAGAATTTCTTCACGCTTAATCTAATAGAAATTAGATTAACAGTTAAAGCTGCTTTTTCACTTGCGCCACGATGTCATCTTTAGAACGCAGACCAACAAATTCATCTACCTTCTCGCCGTGGTTGAAAATCAGCACGTTTGGGATGGACATGATCTGGAACATGGCGCCCAGATTGCGCTCTTCATCCACGTTTACTTTGGCGATGGTGACCTGGCCAGCAAGCTCGTCTGCCACCTCTTCCAGGATGGGGGAAAGCTTCTTGCAGGGGCCACACCATTCAGCCCAGAAGTCCACGACGACGGGCTTATCGGACTCGATGACGTCCTGACGGAACGTATCGGTGGTTACATTCTTGACGTTGCTCATACTAAATTAACGGTTTTCTGCGAGGAAATGTTCCGCATCAATTGCTGCACGGCAACCGGAGCCGGCAGCGGTAATTGCCTGCTGGTAGTGGTCATCCACCAAGTCACCGCAGGCGAAAACACCTGGTAGGGAGGTCTTAGTGGTGGGCTGGTCAACTACAACATAGCCATTGTCATTGAGCTCGACCTGATCATTGAGGAAGGAAGAGCGGGGATCATGGCCAATTGCTACGAACATGGCAGTTACGTCCAAGGTGGAGGTTTCGCCGTTGGTGACGTCCTTGAGCTTGAGTCCGCCGACCTTGCCATCAGCTTCAATAACCTCTTCTACGACCTTATTGGTCTCCCACTTGATCTTTTCGTTGGCCTGAGCGCGCTCTAGCATGATCTTGGAGGCGCGGAAGTTCTCGGAGCGGTTCACGATGGTGACGGAATCCGCGAACTTGGTAAGGAAGGTGGCCTCCTCCATGGCGGAGTCACCGCCGCCGATAACGGCAATATTGTGGCCTTTAAAGAAGAAGCCATCGCACGTTGCGCAGGTAGAAACGCCGCGGCCGGCAAGTTCTTCCTCACCTGGAACGCCAAGGTGGCGCGGGGCGGCACCGGTGGCGAGGATGACGGTGCGGGCCTCGAAGAGCTCGTCACCCACGTGCAGCTTTTTAATATCGCCTTCCAGCTCTACGGAATCGACGACCTCCATACGGAGGTCAGCACCGAAGCGGGTGGCTTGGGCGCGCATTTCTTCCATGAGCTCTGGGCCCATGATGCCCTTTTGGAAGCCGGGGTAGTTTTCTACCTCGGTGGTATTCATTAGCTCGCCGCCGTACTCGAAGCCCTCGAAGACAATTGGGTTGAGCTCAGCGCGTGCCGCGTAGAGCGCGGCGGTATAACCGGCGGGGCCGGAACCTACGATGGCAACATCGTGGACGGTCATTGCTAACTCCCTTAAATCAGAGTGTGGTTTCGCGTAACGCCATGAGTCTACCCGCCACATTGCCAAACGTCGGTATTAGCAAACTCACCCCATGGCGGCGCGTAGGACTTCTCTCGCTCGGGCGCGGCGGGATTTGATGGTGCCGGGCTTTACCCCTTGGGCGGTGGCAACTTCGCCGACGCGGAAACCGGCGACGTCGGTAAGCACCAGCGCTTCGCGCTGATCCTCCCGCAGCAGCTGCATTGCTTCTCGCACCACTAGCTGCTCCGCTAGGTTTTCGGAAGGATTATGCGCGAGCAGCGGGTTGCGATCGTTGTCAAAGTCCTCCGCATCTAATGAAGCATTTTCCCTGTTAGAACGGTGGTTCAAGTAGTCATAGCCAGAGTTTTTCACCAGCCGGTGCAGCCAGGTCGATAGCGCAGACTCGCGGCGATAGGAGTGCAGGTTGCAGCTGGCGCGCAGGAAGGCTTCCTGGACCACATCTTGGGCATCATGATCGTTTCTGGTGTAGCGCCGCGCTACCGTGGTCAGCCGCGTGCGGTGGCGTTCCACGATGGTGGAAAAGGCCTTATTGTCCCCCTCAATAAAAGCATCAACTAGTTCTTCGTCACTGCGGTCATGACTGAGCGTCATATGTAGATTCCCCCCCCGGATCAACAACTGTTATACACAGTGTGACCCGGGGGGAACTAGGGCGCGAGCGCTAGGCTGTACAGTTTATTGACCAGCCCGCACGCGGAGAGTGCGCCGCAGGTTATCGCGGCATTCCAGCAGGATGCGGCGCAGCGCTCCTGGCAGCTCCCGGTGCAGCAGGCGCGTGGTGGCGGCATCGGCCATCGGCAGCTCCGGGTAGAAGCCGCGGATGAGGCGGTTAGCAATCTCAATCGGGTGTGCGGCCCAGATGTCTTCCACGCGGGAGAAGAACTCCTCCGCGAAGGCCTCCTGCAGCGCGGCCGAGCGCGGCGCATTGAAACCGGCAACCAGCGCGTCCACCTCGGCATTGGAATATGCGCCGGGCGTGAGCGCCTTATTGAAGGCGGAGCGCTTGGTCTCCGGTGTGGGGAAGGCGTGGCTTGCGCCGAGGAATTCCTTTGCGCCGGTTAGCGTATTATCGCGCCGTTTTTCTTTCTCGAGCTCGGCCAGTGTGATAGCATCGCGCGCAGCTAGCGCGCGAAGAATGGACCAGCGGATCTCGGGATCCATGCGAAGGCCCGCAACTTCGCCGTTGAGCAGGGCCCGCAGGCGTTCGGTGCCGGATTCCTCCGGCGTTGCGGCTAGGGCGCGGATAGCGGCGCGAGCGAGCACGAGTTGGGCATCGGAGGCGGGCTCGGCTTCTGCAAGGTGGCCCCAGATAGCCTCGGCATAGTCGGCGCGAACCTGCTCGCGGTCGACGTCTGCCACATAGTGCGCAATGGCAAAATTGGCATTGGAGCAGGCAGTAGCCAGCAGCGTCCTGTTGGTCTCGTAGGCTTCGTGCTTGACGACGCCCCCGACATAGTCAACCGCCGCCAGTTCCCCATCGCGGGTGAGGTTCCACAGGGCGGTCCAAATGACCGCGCGGGTCAATTCATCCTCGATCTCGGTTAAGCGGCGCTCGACAGTATCCAGTGAAGTTTCGTCGAAGCGGATCTTGGCGTAGGTATGGTCGGCGTCGTTAAGCAGCAGCAATGCTGGGGCCGGAAGGCCGGCTGCCTCATCGATGATGGTACGGGTGGTGCCATCGCCGGCGGGGATATCGATGTCGATCTCGCGGTACTTGTGCAGGGAAGCATCAAAAAGCGAGGCGGTCAGGCGGTGTGGCCGGGTGACATCCTCGGCCTCCGCAATGATGGCTAGCTCCGCAATCTTCTCGCCCTCGGTGTGCAACTCCGGAGTGAGCGTATCTGGACCCCAGGTGCGCAGCCAGGCTTGGGACCAGGCATCAAGATCGCGGTCCGTGTGCTTTTTGAGCGCCCTCAAGAGGTCATCAAAGGTGGCGGCGGCAAAGGCGTGCTTCTGGAAGTAGTCGAGCGCACCGGCGTAGAAATTATCGCGGCCGACGTAGTGCACCAGCTGCTTGAGCACCGCGGCGCCTTTGGCATAGGTGATGCCATCGAAGTTCTGGCGCGCGGCATCCACGTCTGGGATCTCCGCCTTGATTGGGTGTGTAGTGGGCAGCTGATCCTGCAGATAGGCCCAATTCTTGCGGGCGCCGGCAAAATTGGCCCAGGCCTCGGTGTAGTCGGTGCCGTGGACGGAAGAATCCGCGCCCATAAATTCCGCAAAAGACTCCTTGAGCCACAAGTCATCCCACCACTGAGGGGTAACTAGATCACCGAACCACATATGAGACATCTCGTGCAGGATGGTATTTGCACGGCCGGCGTGCTGCGCGCGGGTGGCATGGGAGCGGAAAATATAGTTCTCTGTGAAAGTCACCAGGCCAGGGTTTTCCATGGCGCCCAGGTTGTATTCGGGCACAAAGATGGAATCGTACTTGCCCCACGGATAGGGATAGCCAAAATTCTGGTGGAAGAAGTCCATGCCTTGGGCGGTAAGTTCCAGGATTTCCTCGTCGAGGTACTCAAACATGGACGCGCGCGCAAAGGCGCGTAACTGTGCCGAGTGGCTGCCATCCGGGGCGGTCCACGTGCGCTCTTGATACTGGTAAGGGCCTGCCGCAAAAGAAGTCAGGTAGGTCGACAGCGGCGGCGTCGGCGCGAAGGTAACAGTGGCGAGATTGCCATCCTCACTGCGCTCGACCTCTGGTTGGTTAGAGAGAATCTGCCACTGTTTCGGTGCGGTCATGTGCACGTGGAAGACGGCCTTGAGGTCCGGTTGCTCCAGGCACGGAAAGATCCGGCGGGCATCGGAAGGCTCGAGGTGCGAATACAGGTAGGTCGCGTCATCGGCTTGATCGTGCATCCGATGCAGACCCTGGCCGGTGCGCGAATAGCGCGAGTGGCCGGTGACTTCGATGGCGAGCTCCTCGCCTACCGGCAGGCCGTGCAGCCGGATGATGCTGCCATCAAAGTCCACCTCCTGCGGGGTGCCATTGACCTTGACCTCCGCGACGGATTCGCCCAGGTAATCCAGGAAGAGCTCGGGCTCACTGCTGCTGAGTTCGAGGCGGGTAGTCACGCGGTAGGTGGGGCTATCGAGTACCTCCGAGAAATCAAGGTGGAGGTGATAGGCGCGCAGGTCCACCGCTGCTGCGCGTTCTTGGAGCAACTCGTGCTGCGTCTTATTTTGTGGTGCGGTCATGTCTACGAACTATAGTTACCGCCGTCACGCAGGGTGAGGGGTTGGGGTCCTAAGCTCCGCTGCTTTCTAGCAGCAAAATACCCAGCGGGTTTCGGAGCCCCGCTGTGGACCAGTTGGATTAGTTTTTGCCGTCTCACACTCTTCACGTGGCGCAAGATGTCAGTGACCATCCGCAAGCGTCACACCACACTGAGGGATGCAACCTATGGAAACCGTCAGACGATAACACCACACTCACCACTTTCTGTAAACATAAGGCCTAGACCCCACTAGACGCGTGTAAAACAATGCTAGGAACGGCCCTATTTACAGGAAACATTCTGCTCCAAACCGGCGTAACAATAGGGTGTAGCTTATATTTCTTCCCAGCCCTACAGGGCTAGATGTTCGAGGGCTACCTAACATGGTTCAGATCCTTGCTCGCAATACGAGCGCAACGACCTTGGTCGTATACCGCAGCACAAACCGGGAAACTAGAACTTTCGCCAAAGTTGGGGCTTATCCTAATTGTTTTCCGTTAAAGCATGCTCCGGCCGCCTCGTTCGCCAGCATCTAAAGTTTACTTTTCTCTAGGCAAGGAACGACGTTTCAAGAAAGTCCTCAAGACTCCAATATTCAGGATCGAACCAGGCAACGCACTCGTCGACTTCGACTGCGACTAAGTGGTCAGGCAATAAGATGAGGAAATCATTTACCTTGGTGCGGATTCCTTGGCGTTGTAGCTCTTGTGCGACTCGTTCAGTGCTCTCCTGCGCGGTCTCGGCGGGGCGACGATTAAGGTCAACGCCATAGAAAGTATCCGTGATTGACACCTCCACGTACTTCATTTCCACGGTGACACACTTACCGTCCTCCACACAGCACACAATCTTGCGGCCAGGATCACCAGGTTCTAGCGCTTCGATATCAACCCAGCCTTCAAACTGTTCCTCATACGTATCCGCACCTAATTCCGAGTCATAGCATGCTTTAGTAGCCTGGTTCACCGTCATTCCGGGCTTTACAGGCAAAGGGCAGGTAGCTTCAATGTTCATTTTCTCGATGCACTTCCTTCTTCGTCGGTTGTTTAGTACGTCAAGGCCTTCGGTTAGGCTGTCGCGTAAGTCAGACTGCGCACTCGCGTGATTGAAATTGGCTGGTTATTCCCAGCAAATAGCTACAACTTTGCCGAATTGGTATGACAATGCGATTGTCCCATTGTCGTGGGGAATGGTTATGCCGTCACGGTCGTGTTCAAATTCGATCCCCACATCTTTTAGGGCTTTGACAAACTTTCGGCTCGACAATGACAGTGGGATATCAAGGAAGCTATCTGTCTCCCGCGCGTCCAAGATTTCTACTGAGGTAATCAATCCGGCGTTCTCAAAGCCATCAATGTCATAGTCGATTCCCCCGATCTCACGGACCTGACCCCCATTTGGTGGACACCTGATATCCAGCCCAGTCGAGCTGGGAA
>ERZ1464652.26-NODE-26-length-27657-cov-13.492247_pt1 | contig 27657 bp, 21 predicted proteins | sample MGYA00563980_ERZ1464652 | MGnify/ENA primary metagenome ERZ1464652 (study PRJEB39283, sample SAMN07833576) | human skin metagenome | isolation source: Scalp | host: Homo sapiens | place: India: Bengaluru | collected 2015-07-04 ...
TAATGCTAGGACGACCACCGAGATCTACACTGACGGAGTCGTCGGCAGCGTCAGATCAGTCACAGACACCCACCCCAGACCGATTTCAACGCCGTTTTCAACAACGAGCTTGATTACCCGCGCCTAGGCAACGTCACTTTCCGCCGCGGCACGCTCACCGAAAACCAGCATGAGCTTTTTGAAAAACGCTGGCCAGAGCTCGGCCGCGTGCTAGAAGACGAGGTCATTGACCTCGATTCCTGGTTCGGCCGCAGCGGTGCTAAAACCATCGTAGAAATCGGTTCTGGCACCGGCACCTCAACTGCCGCGATGGCACCGAAGGAGGCCGATACCAATATCATCGCCGTCGAGCTATACAAGCCGGGCCTTGCCAAACTGCTGGGCCAGATTGAGCGTGAGGGCATCGAGAACATTCGCATGATCCGCGGCGATGGCATCGAGGTTATGATGCGCATGTTTGAGCCGGAAACTCTCGACGGCATTCGTGTATTCTTCCCGGATCCGTGGCCAAAGGCGCGCCACCACAAGCGGCGCATCATCCAATCCGGCACGCTGAACCTATTTGCCTCTCGGTTAAAGAAGGGCGGCGTGTTGCACGTCGCTACTGACCACGCCGGATACGCCGAATGGATAGATGAGCTAGTCGAGGTCGAGTCGAGCCTAGATTACAAGGGCTGGCCATGGCCAGAGTGCCCGCAATTGGTGGACCGCCAGGTCATCACCAAGTTCGAGGGCAAAGGCCTAGATAAAGAACACGTGATCACGGAGTACCTCTGGGAGAAGAAATAAATGAGCACCTATCTGCTTGTCTGGGATGCGCCCAATATGGACATGGGCTTAGGCTCCCTGCTAGGCGGCCGACCCACCGCCGCCCACCGCCCGCGCTTCGACGCTATCGGCCGCTGGCTGGTCCACCTAGCTCAAGATGTCGATGCAGAACCGCGCGCCGATGTCTTTACCAATGTCGCCCCGGGCGGAGCCGATGTCATCCGTCCTTGGGTAGAAGCCATCCGCAACGTGGGCTTCGGCGTTTTTGCCAAGCCCAAGATCCACGAAGATGATGACGTGGATCCGGATATGCTCGAGCACATCGACAATCTTCGCGCGGATCTAGCCGGCGTCATTGTTGCCTCCGCCGATGGCCAGAACTTCCAAGGGCCTTTGGAAGAACTCATCTCCGAAGGGGTTCCGGTTACAGTCCTTGGATTCCACGAGCATGCTGCTTGGGCGGTAGGCCATACGGATATCAACTTTGTGGATCTGGAAGATATTGAGGGCGTATTCCGCGAACCGTTGCCGCGCGTCAACCTGGATAACCTGCCCGAGGGTGGCGCATGGCTGCAGCCATTCCGTCCTCTGGCTGCCCTGCTTAATAACCGCTAGGAGGCTGCCCCAATGTTTGAGAAATGGGGACGTTTTTCCTACGCACACCGCCGGCTCATCCCCGCTATCATCGTCGCCGCTATCCTTGCGCTCTTTGTGGACTTTGGATTGCAGCTTGAAGACCGCATGAGTCAAGAGGGCTGGGAGGATCCCAATGCGGCGTCAACAACCGCAGCGCAGATCGAGCAAGAGGCTTTTGGTCGTGATAACTCCGGCGATGTCATCTTGCTCTTTCACTCCCCCGATGAGAATTTCGACGCCGCCAAGCAGCACTTGACGCAGCTAAAATCAGAGTATCCTGACCAAATTGACTCGGTGACCAGCTACTTCGATACGAAGAACCCGAACCTGGTCAATGACGATCATTCACTAGCCTTCGCAGCCATCGGGCTCAAAGGCGATGACGAGCAGACACTCAAGGATTTCCGCACCATCCAGGGCGCGCTTACGGATACCTCCGCGCCGGTGGAGATTGCGGGTGCCACCGCAGTTGCAGATGCGCTGGATGACGGCATGTCCCACGATATCTCCCGCGCCGAAAAAGCCGCCCTTCCATTGGTGGGCATCCTCCTGCTAGTGGTCTTTGGCTCTGTCGTCGCGGCCTGCATGCCGCTCATTGTCGGCGGCCTCTCCATCCTAGGCTCACTAGGAATCCTGTCCATTTTAGCGGGATTCTCCCAGGTCAATGTCTTTGCTCAGGCCGTCGTCACGCTGCTGGGGCTCGGTCTAGCCATCGACTACGGCCTCTTTATGGTCTCTCGCTTCCGCGAAGAGCTGGACAAGGGCCGCTCCACCGAGGAGGCGGTGGCCACCACCACCGCAACTGCTGGCCAAACCGTAGTCTTTTCCGCAGCCATGGTCGCCGTGGCGCTTTCGGGACTCTTCCTCTTCCCGCAGGCCTTTCTGAAGTCCGTGGCCTATGGCTCCATTTCCGCCGTGGGCCTAGCAGCCCTGCTCTCGGTCACCGTCCTGCCCTCCATTTTTGGCATGCTTGGCCCCAAGATCGATACCTGGTCCGTGCGCCGCACCGCCCGGACGGCCCGCACCATCGAGGACACCTGGTGGTACAAGCTGCCACGTTGGGCAATGCGCCATGCCCGCGGGCTGACCATCTCCGTGTGCGGCCTGCTCATCGCGCTGACCCTGCCTATCATGAGCATCACCTTCGGCGGCATCAACGAATCCTACTTGCCGCCTAACCAACATACCCGCGTGGCACAGGATAAATTCAACGAGGAATTCCCCACCTTCCGCACGGAGCCAGTCAAACTCGTCGTCGAAAATGCATCAAACCAGCAGCTTGTCGACGTCGTCATGCAGGTCCGCGGCCTCGACGGCCTCACCGAACCCATGGCACCGACGACCGCCACCAAGGACGGCACGACCGTTCTTTCTGCCGGCATTGAAGACCGCGATGATTACGCGAAGATCGTCCACGAACTGGAAAACATTAAGGCCCCTGAGGGCGTGAACCTATATGTAGGAGGCACGCCCGCCATGGAGGTGGAATCCCTCGATGCGCTCTTCCACAAGCTGCCGTGGATGGCGCTCTACGTGGTGCTGGCAACGTTCCTGCTCATGGCGTTAGTTTTTGGTTCCTTCGTGCTGCCACTCAAGGCCATCGTGATGACGCTTTTGACCTTGGGCGCAACGCTGGGGATATTGACCCTGATGTTCGTCGCCGGCCTAGGAGCGGATGTCCTCAACTTCACCCCAGGGCCGCTGATGAGCCCCATCTTGGTGCTCATCATCGCCATTGTCTATGGCCTATCCACCGACTATGAGGTTTTCTTAGTCTCCCGCATGGTGGAGGCCCGCCGGCGTGGTTCCTCTACCGATGAGGCCATTGCTGCAGGTACCGCGCATACAGGCGGCATCATCACCGCGGCAGCGCTCATCATGATTGTGGTCTCCGGTGCTTTCGGATTCTCCGATATCGTGATGATGAAATACATCGCTTATGGGATGATCTTTGCCCTGCTTATCGATGCCACCATTGTCCGCATGCTCCTCGTGCCCGCCGTCATGCACCTGTTGCGCGAAGATAATTGGTGGGCACCTAGCTGGCTGCGCCACGCCACCACCACTTTGACCGGTGGCGCTACACACCGCGGCAAGACTGTTCCCTTCTCTGAGCTCAAACAACGCCTCGAAGGAGATAAATAAGTGAAGAAGTGGCTGCGGCTTATCGCCTCGCTTATCGTCCTGCTCATCCTGATCTATGTCTTCCGCGATGAGTTGGACTTCCTGCGCGAAGGCTTCTCGCGGCTGTCCCACTCCGATCCCGCTGCGGTAGCACTCGTAGTCATCGCCTCCATCGTGGCGGTACTTGCTATGGGCGAGGTCATGCGTCTGCTCATTCGCGCCGGTGGCGTCAAGGTACCGGCCTCAGAAACCGCAGCACTGACGCTAGCCGCCAATGCCTGGTCCACCACGCTGCCAGTCGGCCCGGCCTTTTCCGCCATCCTCACCTTCTACGTGCAGCGCACGTGGGGAGCTTCCGTCATGTTGTGTGGGTGGTTCTTTGTCCTGTCCTCTGCCATTTCCACCATGTGGCTCGTGCTCATCGGCTTGGGTGGCGTGCTTTTCCTCAACGCGGATATGGCGCTCTGGTCCCTCATCGGCACCTTGGTGCTCATGCTGGTGCTTTCAGGCGGCCTGTTCTGGCTGACCAATCATCCGGATACCATCATCAGCTGGCTCAACCGCCAAAAGCTCATCAAAGGCTCCAAGCGCGAAGCCATCGTAGACCAGATCAAGAATCTGGAAGAGGTACACCTTACCCGCCGCCAATTCGCCTGGGTATCTTTTTACTCCCTGGCCAACCGACTGATCGATATGGTCTCGCTATGGGGCTGTGTGTGGGCCGTTACCGGCCACCTACCAGCCCTGCACGCGGGCGAGGACACAACGACTATGGCCGGCGTGGCGCTGGCGTATCTCACCGCTAAGCTGGCCGGTTCCGCTCAGGTAACGCCGGCCGGCCTCGGTACGGTAGAGGCCGCCATCATCGCCACCCTAGTTGCTACCGGCATGACCGCAGTGGATGCTACTGGCGCGGCAATTATTTATCGCCTGATTTCCTTTGCCTTGATCACCATCATTGGCTGGGTAATCTACTTCTGGCACTATGCCCGCAAGGGCATTACCTACGCCGCCTTGAACCGAAAGGAAAACGCATGAGAATCGCCCCCGTTATCGATATCATCGCCCTGATGCTCTTCGCCGTGGCCGCCCGCCTCGCCCACGGCGGGCTAAGTTTTTCCACCTGGGTGGATGCCTTCTGGCCCTGGGCCGTAGGCGCGCTCATCGGCTGGGTCATCATCCTGGCCGCCAAGGTGCAGGGCAAGTGGAAGGAAGGCGGCATCGTCTGGCTAGGCGCCGTCGTGGGCGGCATGGCCCTGTGGATGCTAGTCAATGGCCGCCTGCCGCACTGGAGCTTCCTCATCGTGGCAACCGTTATGTCCGCGCTATTTTTCTTTGGCTGGCGGCTTTTCGCCCGCAGATAAAAATAAGGAGGGTTTAACCCTCCTTATTTTTTCTCCACTTACTTGGAGCTTACCGGTACGCCTGCCTGATTGAGAATATCGACGACGAAAGCGATGATCTCGCTGACGATATCCACAGCGCTAGACAAAATCATAGATAACTCCTTCACTAGGATTAACTCTTTATATACTATCCAAGCACATGGCGTTACATCGGAGCAATGGTGTGCTTCTTTGGCAGATCATTTTCCTGCTTGGTGGCCAACTGGCGCAGCGCTTGGCGGAGGGCCAACCGGGACTGATTCGGTTGAATCATGGCGTCTAGATAACCACGCTCGGCCGCAACATACGGAGCAGTCATGGTCTCATCGTAGAAGTCCATAAACATCTTCTTGGTCATCTCGCGCTGTTCCGGGGTCTCGGCGGCCTCGAGCTGCTTACCGGCGATCATCACCACGGCAGCGGCCGCGCCCATCACAGCGATCTGCGCGGTAGGCCACGCCAAGTTGATATCACCGGTCAGGTTCTTCGAGCCCATCACGGCATAGGCGCCACCATAGGCTTTGCGCACGATAAGCGAGACCTTCGGCACGGTGGCTTCGACCACGGCGAATGCAAACTTGGCGCCGCGGTGGATAAGCCCCACCTTTTCCTGCTCCACACCTGGCAGGTAGCCTGGGGTATCCACCACAAAGACCAGCGGAATATTGTAAGCATCGCAGATGCGGATAAAGCGCGCGCCCTTATCTGCGGCGTCAGCATCAATGCAGCCCGCAAGGTGCATGGGATTATTGGCAACAAAGCCCACCGTCTTGCCATCGATGCGACCGAAAGCGGTGATCATATTGGGCGCAAAGTTCTCTTGAATCTCAACGATGTCCTCGTCGTCGCCCAGTTGGGTCAACAAGTCCATCATGTCGTAGCCAGCATTGGTGTCATCCGGCATGAAGGCGTTGAGGTCTTCGTCTTCTGCCACTTCGGCGTCGGAAGGCGCAGCGAATTCCGGTGATTCATCGAAGCAAGTCAGCGGCAGGTGATCGAGGAGATCACGGACCATGTCAAAGGCGTCCTCCTCAGAGGGAACGACCGCAGAGACGTTGCCGTTGAGCTCCTGCTGGCGAGCACCGCCCAGCTCAGCGGAGGTGATGTTCTCACCAGTGACTTCGCGAATAACGTTCGGGCCGGTGACATACATTTCCGCTTCCTCATCCACGGCAATGACAAAATCCGTGGTCACAGGAGCATAGACGGCACCACCGGCGGATTTGCCCATCATGATAGAAATCTGCGGGCTGCGGCCAGACAACGGGAGCTGGCGACGGGCGATCTCGGAATACATGGCCAGCGAGGTCACCGCATCCTGAATGCGGGCGCCGCCGGAGTCCTGAATACCGATGACCGGGCAGCCAATCTTGATCGCCATGTCCATAACCTCGGTGACCTTTTTGCCAAAGGTCACGCCGACGGAGCCGCCGTAGACGGTCTTATCGTGGGCATAGATACACACTGGGCGGCCGGAGATGCGGCCATAGCCGGTGACCACACCATCGGAATAGATAGCGTCTGGGTCACCAGGGGTCTTGCCCAAGGAACCGGTCTCGACGAAGGAACCCTCATCCAGCAGTTCATTGATGCGCTGGCGAGGCGTGGTGCGCCCAGCCTCGTCGCGGCGCTTGCGGGAGCGCTCACTGCCTGGGTCTTGCGCCTTATCCAGGCGCTCACGCAGGTCAGCGAGTTTCTCAGCGGTTGTCTGCTTGGCCGCCACGTATCTTCTCCTCGATCCATTCGTCCATATACTTGCCCACGATGCCGATGGCCGGCTCGTCTGGCACTGCAAGGTGATCGCCTTGCAGCTGCACAATTTCTAGATCTTTAACGATAACTCCCCAACCTCCGTCAGGGTCAATCTCAGCGTAGCGCGGCTCCAGCTCGATCGCACCGTCGTGCATGCGCTCGGAGCGGAAGAGCAGAACCGGCACGGTCACATCAGCCCAGCGGTGGAAATCGATCTTGGCCAAGATCTGGTTATCCACGAAGGAGGCACGCTGGTGCTCCAGAACGCCGGCGGCTAGGCCGTGCTCGGAGGCGTCGGTAGTAGCGAGGAACTCCGCCAGCATGGTCATGAGCGCATCCTCGCCCATGGTCTCGAGCATCTCGTACGGCGGCTCGAAGTCGAGTCCGTAGGTCTTTTTGGCAAAGGCCGCGTAGCGCTCCCACCGGGCACGGGTTTCTTCCGGCGTATCCGGAGCCGGGTGAGATGGCTGGGTGGTATCTAGCAGCGCAATAAACGCCACATCCACCGAGGCTTGGCCGCGCTGGGTTCGCTGATGTAGCTGGTAGGCCACCTCGTAGGCCAGCGCGCCACCGAATGACCAACCGCCGAGTACGACCTTGCGGCCGCGAGCGTAGTGCAGGATGTCCTCGATATAGGCCTCGGCGCGCTCCTCGAGCGAGCCCTCGATTCGCTCTACGCCGTAGACGGCCACATCTTCGGGCAGGCGGCGAGTCAGCGGCTGGTAGACCACAGTGGTGCCGCCGGCCGGGTGGAACATGAATACGGCAGGACCCTCAGCCTCGCGCAGGACGCGGATATTGCCTTCTACCTCGGTTTCCAACCCCTCACGGACTAGGTCAGCCAAGGTCTCTAGCGACTCGGCCTCGTGGACCTGCTGGGCGGTGACCTCGATTCCTGCGCGTTCGGTTAGGCGCTCGGCAATCTGGGTGGCAACCTCGTCGCTCACCTCTGACAGTGCCGAAGTGACACCCGCCGCGGCCTTGCCGGTAAAGGTGGCCCACGTACCAAAGACCATGCGCTCGGAGGCATCGCGCGGGGCAACGCCCACGCCCTGGCCGGGCTCGTCCTCTTCCGGCACAGGGGTATCTTCAGAAGCAATCTCGCTGGTATCCACGCTGCCTCCGGCTACGGCCTCTTCCACCATGGCAATGACGTCGGCCAAAGAGGCGTCGCGTAGCGCCTGCACCTGCAGCGGCGGAATTTGGAAGTCATTTTCCACGCGGTTCTTAATGCGCATGCCCATCAGGGAATCCAAGCCCAAGTCAATGAGCGGCAGCTCGCGCGGCAGGTCAGAGACGTCGTAGCCCATGGATTCAGAAACGATGAGCGCGAGACGGTCCTCTACGGTTTCCTCCGTGGGGTCCCAGCGCACGGCATCGACTTCTTCCGGCGCAGCAGGCGCGCTTTCGGACACATCGGCCACGCCCGGGATTGGCGCTGCACCCAAGTCCAAAGCGGAGGCAAAACCTTCCGCCAAGAGCTCAGTCTGTGCGCCATTAACTGCATAGACGGCCACGGACATGCCACCGATGGACTGGCTTACCACCGTGGTGATCTCGCCGCGCGGAGGCAGATCGGCATGCTCCTCGGTAGCGATGATGCGCGCCCCAGGCTTGACGGCCTCGGCCGCAGCCTCCACGATGGCCAGCGCAGACGGCGCCTGATCCGCATTGGTAGAGAAGGCAACCTTGCCCTCTGGCAGGTTGACGCGTGCCCCCGGCAGCCCGGAAACGCCAGCCGACGGACGGGCATTGGTCCAGAAGCGCTGACGGTTGAACTGGGTATAGGGCGCCTCTACGCGCGCACCGGAGCCAAATACCGCACCGAAGTCCACCGGCATGCCGGTGACATAGAGCTTGCTGAGCAGATCCAATAGCGATTCAGTGGGATCTACCTTGCGCTTCAACGCATACAGCAGCTGCGCATCTGCCTTGCCCACGGCGAAGGCTGTAGACATCAGGCCCATCAGCGCAACCGGGTTCGGCGAGATTTCTACCAGCTGAGTGTGGCCAGCAGCGAAAGCTGCCTCGGTGGCATCCTGCAGGTAGACCGAGTGGCGGGTCATGCGCAGCCAGTAATCCTCATCGTGCACGGTGGTACCAGGGCGATAAACCTCGCCCTTATCCACAGAGGAAAACAACGGGGTGTGCAGCGGCTTGGCTTCCATGCCGGCGATGGCTGCATGCAGCTCGCCCAGGATGGGGTCTACAGCCGAGGTGTGTCCAGCCGCCTTCACGTTGAGAGCGCGGGCGAACTTACCCTCACCATCGAGCTTTTCCACCAGATCCAGAACCTCTTGGCGCGGGCCGCCCACGGTAGTCATGCCGGGGCCGGTGTACACGGCGGGCTCGATGTTTCCGTCGAGCGCGGCAATATCCTCGGCTGAGAGCTCTACTACGGCCATGGCTCCTTGCTCGGCATCGCTTAGCGACGCCTCACCCTCACCCATCAACCGTGCACGGTGGCATGCAATGACCATGGCGTCCTCTGCGGAGATGCCGCCTGCGGCATAAGCCGCGGCAATCTCGCCCATGGACATGCCCATCACGCCGGCCGGGCGCACGCCAAAGGAGGCGAGCAAGTCCGTCAACGCGATCTGGATGGCGGTAATGGCGACCTGGGCGGTCTCGGTGTCGTATGTTTGGGCATCATCATTGACGACGTCCAAGATGGACCATCCGGACTCAAAGTCCACGATGGCATCCAGCTCTTCTAGGCGGGCCTTGAATTGCGGCGAGAGCGCAATCATGTCCTTGGCCATCTTGCGATGCTGAGAGCCGAAACCGGAGTAAACAAATACTGGCCCCGGTACCTGCGGGGAATCCGCAGCGGAAATACCGACGGATACCTTGCCCTCGGCCACTTGGCGCAGGCGCTTGACCGCTTCCTCGGTGGAGCTAGCCATCACGACGGCACGCGAGCGGGAATGATTGCGGCGGGCGACGGTCCGGGCGACGTCGACAAGCGCGGGCTTTTCCGCCTCGATAAAATCTGCCAACAGCGCCGCAGCACGCGCCCGGCGCGATGGTAAGAGACCAGAGACCGGTAATGCGACCGTTTCGGTGGAAAGCTGCGGCTCGCGCTCGGCTGGGGTGCCGCGGTAATCGGTGAGCACGACGTGTGCATTGGTGCCGCCGAAACCAAAGCCGGAGACGCCAGCGACCTTGTGGCCGGAGTACTCGGGCCACTCGCGCGGATCCTCAACTACTTCGAGGCGCTCGGCCTCGAAATCGATATAGCGGTTCGGCGCCGAGTAGTTGATATTCGCCGGAATGACGTCATTGCGCATGGCCTGGATGACCTTAATGAGGCCGACCACGCCCGCGGCGGATTCGGAGTGACCGATATTGGTCTTGGCAGAGCCAAGCAAAATAGGAGTATCGACCCCACGCCCCGCGCCGAGCACGCGACCCAAAGCGGAAGCTTCGATCGGATCGCCCAAAATAGTGCCGGTGCCGTGGGCCTCGATATAGTCCACATCCTGCGGATTGACACCTGCATCGGCGTAGGCGCGGCGCAGCACATCCTCCTGCGCCTCGGGGTTCGGGGCGGTCAGGCCGTTGGAGTGGCCATCGGAGTTGACGGCCGAGCCCTTAATGACGGCCAGGATATCATCGCCGTCCGCCTCAGCGTCCTCCAAGCGCTTGAGTACGAGGACGCCGGCGGCGTCGGCACGCACGATGCCATCGGCGTCGTCAGAAAAAGCGTGAATGGCACTCGTAGGAGAGGTAACGCCCAATTCCGAGAATGCTGTGGACGCATGCGGGGCGGCCAGAATATTCACGCCGCCGGCCAGGGCCACGTCTGCGCTTCCCGTGCGCAGATCCTTCATCGCCTGGTTCACTGCTACAAGGGAAGAAGAACAGGCCGTATCCACGTTGATGGAAGGGCCGCGGAAATCCAGGGCATAGGAAATGCGGTTGGCCACCACAGCAGAAGAAATGCCAGTCAGCGCATACGGGTGCATCTCGGCGGAATCGGCACCAATGAGCATGCCGTAGTCATTATTGGTCGATCCCATATACACGCCGGTCTGCGTGCCTCGCAGCTCATTGGCGGGGACACCAGCATTTTCCAGCGCTTCCCACACCAGCTCCAGCAGGATGCGCTGCTGCGGATCCATATTGGCTGCCTCGAGTGGGGAAAGGCCAAAGAACTCCGCATCAAAGGAGGCAATATCCTCGATATAACCGCCATCGGTATTTTGCTGGGCAATCTTCTCGCTCATCACCGGATCGGCGGAATACTCGGACCACCGCCCCATGGGCAGAGGGCCAGTGCCTGCGCGGGATTCCGCCAGCATGGACCAGAATTCCTGGGCGTTCTTTGCACCCGGGAAACGGCCCGAAAGACCAATAACCGCAACATCGGTTCCATGCTCTATCTGGGGAGCGTGCTCCTCAGGCTGCGCCACTGGTGCGTTCAACAGGCGATCCGCCAGCAGCTCGATGGTCGGGTACTCGTATGCCACGGTGGCATCGAGGCGGGTACCGAGAAGATTTTCCAGTTCGCCAGATAGCACTACAGCATCCCGCGAGGAGAGACCATAATTTTCCAGCGGCTTGGAATCTAGGATCTCTTCGGAGGAAACACCGGTGGCCTGGGCGACCCAGTCACGCAGCCATGCTCGCAGTTGCTCGATGGTCATAAAAAGGTCTTTCATTACGGGAAGTTATTAAACGGCATAAAGGTATATCGCTATATATTGTCACTTTGTTAGCGATAAATCAGATTCCTACATAGTTCTTCTTAGCTACACGGCGCGCAATCTTGCCGGAAGAAGTACGGTTGATTTCCCCTGGCGCCTTCCCCACGATGTCATCCGGCGTGATTCCATGATGCGCGGTGACGGCGGTGCGAATGGCCTCGGAAGCCTCGGCATCGTCTGCCGGCTCCGCATCATCGGCGCGCTCCACCAACAATACGAGAGATTCAGAGTCCTTGCCTTCCACGGAAAAAGCGGCAACGGAATCCGGCCGCACCTGGGAGGAAGCTGCTTGAACGGTGCCTTCAATATCCTGCGGATAGTGATTGCGCCCAGCGATGACGATAAGGTCCTTCAGCCGTCCAGTGATATAAAGCTCGCCATCGACTATGGCGGCTAGGTCACCGGTTGCCATCCAGAAATCGTCTTCTGGCAGGCCTTCTTGTTGACGATACCCCAAGGTATTGCGGAATGTTGCGGCAGTTTCCTCTGGTCGGTTGAGGTAGCCGGAGGCCATATTGGGACCGTGCACCCAGATTTCTCCAATAACACCATCCTCGACCTCAGCGCGCGTTTCTGGATCCACGATGGCCAAGTGCTGATGCGGCACACACTGCCCATTGGATGCATAGGCCACAGTCGCGTCGGACTTATCCTCAATGACGGCCCGCCCCGCCGCCAGCTCCGCACGGTTGAAATGCGAGATGACCGGGCGCTTTTCGGTTTGCGGGGTGGACACAATAAGTGCTGCCTCCGCCAAGCCATAGGACGGGCGCAATACAGAACGGTCCACACTGAAAGCACGCAGGAAGGACTCCACTGCCGTTTCCGTAACAGGCTCGGAACCAATGATGATTCCTGCTACGCGTGAGAAATCAGCGTCCTTGGCATGGCGCGCAGCGAGCTCCAGCGCAAAATTGGGAATAGCGGAATATGTGGCTTGCTCGCCGGCGGTGAGACGCCGGACCCAGCGGTCTGGGTGTTGAACGAAATCACGTGGAGTCATCATCTCGAAATCCAAGCCCAAAATGGTAACGAATACAGCCAGAATGATGCCCATATCGTGGTGCATCGGCAGCCACGAGACGATACGAGCCGGCATCTGCAGTTGCAGCTCTTGGAATATCTGCGAGACATTTCTGATGATAGCTCGGTTGCTAAACTACACGCCGGCCGGGGTTCGCGTGGAGCCCGACGTGTACTGCAGGAAGGCGGTGTCCCCTGCACCTCCTTCCACGGGGGTCCAAGAGCTAGCCAAAGAATCTGGCAGGGCATCGAGGGAAATAACCCGCGGGCGCTCGCGCTGGCCGGAGAAGTACTTACGCACGGCAGCGGCAGAAACGCGATTAGTGACCACGATGGACGGTTCACAATCGCCAAATACAGCCTTAAGGTGGTCCGCGTGCCCCGGTTCATTGGGGTCATAGAGTGGAATCGGCACCATGCCCGCATACAGCGCGCCCAAGAAGCCAAAGACGTACTCCGGTGAGTTACCCGCCAAGATGGCCACGCGGGTACCGGGCTCGGCTACCTGCTGGAGGCGCCCAGCAACCACCTTAATGCGTTTATTGACCTGCGCGCGGGTAAGTTCCCGGCAGGTCTCTTCCTCGCCATAGATCCACTGGCGCATCACCACGCGGTCTGGATCGGGCTCGGATTGGAAGAGCTTTTCCGCCAGCTGGGCCAGGGTGAACTCAGGCGCCAATAATTGCCCCATCTGCGCTTTTAGATCCATCGAATCTCCTTAGGTAAATGGTTTCGTTAATAAAACTATCGGAGTTGGGGGAATAGTTGTTACGCGCCGTCGATAAGCTGGTGAGCCCAGCCCACAACCCACTGGTTGGCCGTGGTGCCATCAATAACGCCACTATTGGAGGCGTACTGTGCATGGACGCCATTCGCGGCGATCAATCCCTGCGCACGTTCGAGGGCATTAGACACGTTCGGCGGAGCGTCACAGACCGAATCATTGGGCGCACAGATCTGGAACGTACGATCTGCCAGGCTACCGAACCCATTCGGGCGCGCACCACGCATGGAGGCGCCCGGCACGATGGGCTGAACCAAGCCGGATACCGGCTGGAGGGCAATTTCCGCACCCACACCGCCGACTTTGCGGCCTGGGTTTTGTCCAACACCGTTTTCGCGGCGGCCGTCTGCGATAAGGGCCACGCCGGCAACATTTTCCGCCGGTACCGCACCCTGCCCCCCACCAATTTCATCGGCCACGTCACCAGCAATTACTGCGCCCTGAGAGAAGCCGCTCAGAATGAATTTGGTCTCCGGGCAGCTTTCATGCACGCCACGCAACTCGTCATTCATCTTTGCGGTGCCCTCGTTACGGGAATCGTCGTAACTCATCTCATGTTGCGCATTGATGTTTTTAAACTGCGCAGTATAAGGAAGGGTCCATATCTTTACGTCCTCCCCATAGGCCTTCTGCAACGGCTTCGTAATAGACAGCATGAACGAGCGTGGATTGGCAGAAGGATTGAGGGGGTCGTCGTCAGCCGCGGATTCCCACGTACCCGGGGCGGAAATGAACTCCACGCGAGGGCACCACTCAGGCTGCTGCGGTGGCGGCGGCGCAGCCTGCTCCGTGGGGTGCGGAGCAGGGGAATCATCAGTGCCACTGTTGAGGTAACGCGACGCGCCCACGCCGATGACAGCTAAAACGACGAGGGCAGCGACGACGGTAATGGTTTTTCTCATGGATTAGTTGTACCAGGTAAACCTAGCAAATTCCTGTACGCGCGGAATCCGTAATGAGCTTAGAAAGCTCCTCAAAACTCATCTTGGTACGGTTTTGCTCAACGAGCTGGCCAGCAACCGCAGAGATAGTAACGTCATTCTCATCACAAGCTGCTTGACCCGCGCCTAGGAGCTGATCTTCTACGCCATCGACGTTAACGCCAGCGTCCTTGAGCTTGCCCAAGTACTTGGCCTCTGGTTCCGGCACTTCGGCGGACGGGATCTCCGAGATCTCACGCGCACCGCGGTCTTCCTGAGGCTTAGACTTTGGAGCAGAACCGGTCGTCTCTTCCGCTGAGGTAGGGGCGTCCGATTCCCGTTCGAGGGGCGCGACCTCGGTCTCTTGGGACGGTTCGCTATCCACCGTGGCGGAATCGCAGCCCGCAAGAGCCAAGCATAGGGCCGCGCCCACTACTACTAGCTTGCGCATGGCTACTTCTTCTCAGTCCGAACCTGTCCCAGGACCTCGCTGATCTTGCCGTGCTGGAATTCCTGGCTCAGGCCGCCAGCGGCAATCTCAGAATAGTCAGAAGTAGGCCAGCCGAACTCGCCTTGCTCCCAGCCAACCTGGCCCCAGCGGTCCATGATCTTGCTCTTCAGAATATAGTGCGCACCAGATTTCGGGGACCAGTAGATGTTGCCCTTATCAAAGGTCTGGAAGAAGCCGCCCTTGACGGCGTTCTCGCCGGACGTCGGGAAGCCGAGCGCAGATTCAGCGCCGCCCATGTCCTTGTACTTGGCGCCGATAGCACCGTGGACTACCTGGTTAGAGCCATCCGGATTGCGGGTAAGGATGCCGTCCTGGAATTCCTGCATGTAGCCCTCACCGACCTTCTTGACCGGGCCGGTCGGGTACTTCAGGTCGCCTTTTTCGTAGCCGTTCTTGCCCCAGGCCTGGAACATATCCCCGGTAATCTCCCAAGCACCGGTATCCGGGGACCAGTAGATGGAGCCGTGCTCGAAGTGCACGAAGCGACCCTTACCGTCCGGGGTCTTAGACTCGCCGGTCTTAGGGAAGCCCAGCCAGGAGGTAGGCCCGCCGATTTCGGCGTAGCGGGCACCAATGCGGCCGAAGAGAGCGTGCGCACCGGTATCCGGGGACCAGTAAGCGGTACCAGACTCGAAGTCCTGGGCCTTGCCCTTCTTGGCGACGTCGTACTCGTTATTCAAGCAAGAGCCAATGACGCCGCTCTTGGTTTCCTTGGCGATGGCACCAATGGTCTCACAGTCCGCACCGCGATCAGCCTTGTCCATCTCGAGGGCATCTGCGATGTAGGGCCATGCCTGTTGCATCTCAAACTGCCAGTATTCCCAGCTATGCACGCCGGATGGTCGGAACTTACTCACTGGGTCAATCTTGGCGCGCTTTGCATAATCAACATAGGTCTGGGTGGACATACGGGAGATGACCTCCAAGCCCATGCCGGCGAGATTGGCCTGACCCTTGGCTACAGAGTTGGCGTTACCAAAGTCATCCTTGCCCGAACCTGCAGAGACATACACCGTCATGTCCTTCAGGTTTTCAATGCCCAGCTTTGGATCATGGTCGATCCAGTTTTGGGAACCTGGCTCGCCCCACATCTTGCGGGAATCATAACCGCCGGCATCGCGCTGCGAAGCCATGATGGCTTGCGGCATGCCGCGCGTAGTGGTGTCCAAGTAGCCGGAGAAGGAGCCCACGAAGTTAAACAGGTGCGGGTTGCGCTCAGCCAAGTTCATCGCGGCAGTACCGCCCATGGACAGGCCGGTTACCGCGCGCTTGTGGTTGGAGCGGTACTCATTGTCCAGGATCGGGATCAATTCCTTGGTCAGGAAGGTCTCCCACATATAGTGCTTACCGCGGTCTGCTTGCTCCCAGTCCGAGTAGAAGGAAGACTCGCCGCCAACCGGCATAACTAGGTTGACGTTACGGTCAGCGTACTGGTTCAAAATATTGGTCTCGATGGTCCAGCCGGACTCATCATCACGTGCGCGGAGGCCATCCAGCGCCCAGACCTCTGGGAACTTCTTTTCTGGGTGGGAGTACCAGTCACGAGCCAGCTGGATTTGTACCTTCTGCTCTTTATCCGGCATGGCTGCGGACTTGATATAGACCATCAAGTGTCGGTTGGTCAGATACTCCACGCGGTTGATCTTTACACCTTCCGGCAGGCCTTCAACATCCGGATATTCGGTGTTCAACGGGGTACGGGCGGGCGGCTCCTTCGGGGCGAAGTGATCGGACAGGCTGGAATCGCCGCCGATTGCGGAAGAGAGATCGCCTACGGAAGATTGTGCGGTGGCGTTTGGCAGCAGAGCCAAACCCACGGCAATAGCCGTAGGTACTGCGGCCACTGCAAGGCCCTTGCGAGCTTTGCTCGGGGAAGTGCTTTTGCGCATAGGTAAACGTCCTTGAAGATTTGCCGCGGTACCTTTCCGAGGGTTCCCCTCCCCCGGACCGATGCCTGCGGCGTGAGCTGTCTATCGTGTGCTCAAGTTTAAGTTGAACTTGAGACTTACGCTAGACTGACACGCCGCTACATTGCCGGGGAATTGCCCGGGTTATCCTGTCCACTCACGCGGTACAGGTGCTCGTTGACAAACTCGCCGACGCCCCAGCGTGCCAGCTCGCGGCCGTAGCCGGAGCGGTTCACGCCACCGAAAGGCAGGCCTGCTGCGGTTACCGACGCCTCGTTGACAAACGTCATGCCATCGTTGAGCTGGTTTGCCACCTCGAATGCGGCATCCAGGTCGGTGCCCCACACGGAGCTGGACAGACCATACTCCGAGTTATTGGCAATCTCGATAGCCTCTTCAACATCCTTGGCCTTGTAGACAATAGCCACAGGGCCGAAGATCTCGTTGCAGCCTACGTCGGTGGATGGGTCGACGTCGGTAAGCAGCGCAGGCTCCATGTAGGCGCCCTCGCGGTCAATCTTCTTGCCGCCTACGCGAATCTTGGCGTCACCATTGGCCGCGGCCTTTTCCAGGCGCTCCACGATCTCATCGCGAGCACCAATGGAGGACAGCGGACCAATGTCGGCATTCTCGTCGTCATAAGTGCCGACCGTCATGTCCCCAATCTTCTTCTCCAGGTACTCCACAGTGCGGTCGTAGAAGTCCTCCAGAACGATGAGGCGCTTTGGTGCGTTGCAGGCCTGGCCGGTGTTGTACATGCGAATCAGGTTGAACTGATCCAGTACCCACTCCAGATTCTCATCATCAATAATCAGGAACGGGTCGTTGCCGCCCAGCTCCAGCACGGACTTCTTGTAGTTTTCGCCAGCAGTCTTGGCCACGGCAGCACCCGCGCCCTCCGAGCCGGTCAGCGAAACACCCTTAATGCGTTTGTCCGCTACAAAGGCATCCATCTGGGAACCGGAAGCGTAGATGTTGATGTACGCGTCCTTCGGCAGACCAGCCTCTTCCAGGATGTCCTGGCATGCCTGGGAAGACAGCGGGCAGATGGAAGCGTGCTTGAGCACAATGGTGTTACCCAGCAGGAGGTTAGGCGCCGCGAAGCGGGCTACCTGGTAGTACGGAAAGTTCCACGGCATGATGCCCAGCAGTGGACCGATCGGCTCCTTGCGCACTACGGTCTTGTCGGCATTCTGTGCCGGCAGGTACTCGTCGGCAAGCAGCTCGTGAGCATGCTCGGAGTAATAGCGGTAAATATCGGCAACAATCTGTACCTCGGCCTTGGCCCAACGGGTCAGCTTGCCCATCTCGCGGCCGATATGATCGGCCAATTCATCAATGCGCTCTTCATAAAGGTCAGCTGCGCGGGACAGAACTGCAGCACGCTCCTCGATGCGAGTGCTCCGCCATGCATCGTAGGCCGCGGTGGAACGGTCTAGGATGTCATCGCGCTGCGAATCATCGATACGTTCAAACTGGTCTTCACTCTTGCCTGTGTTTGGATTCTCAATAGCGAACATGCGCCCCTGTATAGTCCCAACTCACATACCTTGCAATGATCCCCTCCTGAGCTTGAGGAATCGCTCCCAAGTCAGCTTCCAATGAATATTCCGGGGCGCCAGAGGACCTGCCGCTCGGTCCACCTCATAAGTGCCATCCTCAAACATCCAGACAATATCTCCGGTAAACGGGTCCATGATATATCGCACCCGACCATCCGTCTTCACATTATGGTGATGCTGACACAAGCTCACCAGATTTCCCACACTGGTAGGCCCTTTGTCGCCGTACTCCACTCGGTGATCTAGTTGGCAATAGTGCGCTGGCATTGAACACCCCGGCCACCGGCAGGTAGCGTCCCGTCCCTGCACCCAGGCACGGATTTCTTCGGAGGGAACATACTTTTTGACGTCCTCGGCGGTAAGAGTTCGCACCGCAGAGTCACGTGCTAAGTCCTCCCCCAGATCGCACCATCCCGCGCTAGGAATAAAGACGCGGGAAGGATCCTCGCCGGTGCGATAGGTGTTAATCACCACCTTGGTACTGGTGCGGTTAAAGATCAGATTTTCCAGCGCTTCCGCCTTTGAAACTCCGTCTTCTGCTGCCGCTTTATCAACATGCCGGGAAATCGCCGCCGCAGTGGCCTTATCTGTCTTCAACACGATCGTGGCTTGTCCACCCGAATAGGACACCGACACCGCGCGCTCGATTTGCGCCGACAAATCTGGCTTCAGCAGCCCATCAATGAATCCGCGCAGGAAATTTCGGATTTCCGGTTCCGTCGGCACGTGCTGTCCTGGGTCTTTGGGCGTGAGGAAATCTGCCAAGGCCGCATCAACCAGTTGGATCTGCGCTTCATCCCCGCCGAGGGGGCGCAATTCCACGTCAATAACTTGGAGTCGAGGAAGGTCCAAAATCCAATGTTCTGTTTGTACTGCGGTAGTAAGCGGCAGTTCGCGCATCCGAAAATGGGCTTGGATTGCACTTGATACCCGCCATCGCGAAAGACCGAGCTTCTTAGACAATGCGGCCAGTGTGCAATCAACGTCGTCTTCTAACTGTGGCAACACTGCTTGGAACAGTTGCCATGATTGAATTCTTTGCACCATGGCCATGACACACACGGTGTCTTCCATGTCATTGGTAGAGAAATACGCCTGTTTTGGTGGTGCGGTAGCAGTAGTCACAAAAGCTCCCCCTCTAAATAATTTCGCACACCCAATCGAACTGACACTCATAGATTAGCGCAACGCCGAGGCACCCGCAATAGTAAGACGCATATTTGTTCGACACTCGCCGCAAAAGAAAATCCCCTTTCCTTAAGAAAGGGGATTCGGCCGCAAGAATTACCAAGCGTTCATGACGTTAAGCACCTGTGGCTTAGAGCGGTTGAGCTGGTAGCCGAACTGCTCCCAGTTGTGCAGACCCTGTGCTGGGTAGTCCACGGTCGGGTTCAGGCCCTGCAGGCGAGCGGCGCCTTCCCACACGCGGGTGGTGATATTGGAGCCGACCTCGAGTGCAGCACCGGCCGCCTGATGCTCCGGCAGGGAGTGAGCATCGCCAGCGCCTGGGACGCCAGAGGCAGCGGAGATGTACAGGTTGGTATTGCGCAACTTCGGAATAAGCAGCAGCGGATCATTCTGGAAACGCTTCGGATTAAATAGCGATCCGTACATTGCATTGATATTAAAGCCGCCCGCATCCAACATGGCTAGACGCATGAATGTCTGTGCACCGGGGACAGTTGTAGTCAAGAAGCCAGAGAAGGACAGCGCCTGGCGGAACTGATTCGGGTGCTTAGCAGCCAGGGTCAGAGCAGCACCGGCGCCCATGGACAGGCCAGCAATGGAGTTATTGTTGCGGGCAACACCGAAGTTGCGCTCCAAGTAGCCAGGGAGCTCACTGGTCAGGAAGGTCTCCCACTTGTAGTTGACCGGATTTTCTAGGTCGTAGGTAGCAGGACCCTGCCAGTCAGCGTAGAAGGAAGCGGCACCACCGACAGGCATAGCGAGGGTGATGTTATGCGGCTCGTAGGTCTTGGCAGCATTAACATCATTTACCCATGCGTTAGTGCGCTCGGTGGCACGCAGGCCATCTAGCAGGTAGAGGGCAGCATTGCCGCCACGCTTTGCCGGCTGAACCTGCACCGGAATGGTGCGGCCCATTGCCTGGGACCATACGTCGCAACGCTGGACCCACCAGCCGACCTTGTCCCACTCACACGTACCAGTGGCGTCACGGCGCAGCCAGTCGCGGTTGGCTGCCTCTGCCGGCTGGGACCCCGCCACGACGGCCAGGCCCAAGGCTACGGCAACTGCCATGATGACTGAAAGGACGCGACCCTTGATGGATGCAGTCATCTTTCTCCTTCAAACTACTCGGTGATTGTCACTAAGTTCTATCGTCCGGAACCTGTATACCGTTAACGTCACGGATCGATAACAATGTCACAGAATAGTGTAACTTAGGTTCTCCCTAAAGTCTGCATTTAAAGGGATTAGCGCAGGTAGTCAGAGGGATCAGAAGAAAAAGTGAGGGTCCGGCCATCGGTCAGGGAGAATTTAATATTTTTCCAGAAACGGTCCCAAGTTAGGGGTTCCCTGTATGTGGCGAAGAGTTTCTGAAAATCGGCGTCGCCAAGCGCGGCGCGAGCCTTGGCCGCCTCGTACTTATCAATCCACGCCGGGATCTCGTCGATCTCGGCGGCGGAATCTGCCACCTGCCACGACATATCCAGGCTCTTGTCGTGCCCAATGCGCCCGCCCACGATGCGCGGCTGGCGCGCCGCCAAAGGGTTGCTGAGGCCGATATTGTCCAGCACGCGAATATCCAGCGGCGCATTCATGGAAGACAGGCCCAAATTGAGCAGGTAAACGGTCGGCGGATCGGTGCGCGAAGGGTCCGCAGGCGTGGCCGTCCACGAGAACCTATCTTCGCCCTTGATATAGCGGAAGGTCATGGCGTCGCCGGCCTCTAGCTCGTCGATGCCCTCCTGGTAGTCCTCCATAAACTTGGCGCCGAGGAACTCTTCGGCCCGCATAGGAGGATCCTGGCGCTGGGTGGCATAGGTCCAGAAATCGCGCTCGTCCACGATGGAAATTTCATCCGCATAGACGCTGCGATCCACCGGATGGCCGCGCAGAACGATAACCAGTGCCCACACCGCGCAGAGGACAGAGACGATCCACATACGTACGCTAACGACAAAGATCGGAAGCAGGAACGCAAAAAGTGGCAGCAGCAGCATGCGGCCGTGCATAAAGTCCCCGCCCACCCGCAAGACGTAGAGCGTATGAAAGAGCGCCGCACCCGCAAAAAGATACGTGGCAGTGGCGGTGGAGCGCAGAGCGGTGGGGCGCAGGTCCGCCTTCCACAGACCTGCAATGGCAAGCACGATGAGCGGCAGGAAGAGCCAGTACGGTCCGGCAAAGTCCGCCAGGTAGGTAAAACCCTTGCCCCATTCGGAACCCGCCGCGGACTTGGCCACGGCGGTGTGAGGGGTCAGCAGGCCGTAGTAACCCATGCGGAAAATCTCATAGGCCAACGGCAACGGCACTGCTGCGGCAAGAATCTTCCACCAGCGGTGGGATACGAGCAGCACGATTCCCACCAGGCCGCCATACAGGGCGAGCTCTGGGCGCACCAGCCAGGACAGCCCGGCCCAGAAGGCGAGCCAATAGGCTTCGCTATTACTCCCGGAGTGGCGGCGTGGGCGCGACCAGCGCAGCAATAGCCGCCACAGCATAGCGAGGTAGAAGATGCACAGCCCCCATTCCAGGCCAGAGGTAAAAAAGTCCCGGGCCGGCGGCAGGGCCAGATATACCAGCGCGCCGGCCGGAAGAACGGCGCCAGTGCGCATGCTTGCCGCAGCGCCCGTACCGACCACCATCGCCGCGACCGCCAGGATGAGCCCCAGGTAAATGGCTATGCCTTCCAGGTTTGCGTGGGTCACCCAGCGCACCAAGAAGATGAGGTACTGCCACAGTGTGGAGGTGTTCGTCTCCACACGCTCGCCCATATTGAAAACCGGGCCGTTCCCGGCTTCGAGGTTGCGCACGGTGCGCAGGACAATGAGTCCGTCATCGGAAATCCAGCGGCGCGCAAAACCGCCCCACAAAGATAAAACACCGATCACAAGAACGACCGCCGGGGTACTCCAGCGGGCGATGCTCTTGTGGTCGATGTTAAACACGGGGAGAAAGTTTATCAGCCCCGCAGAAAATTTCTATATCGATTCCGCTGTGTCTAGAGCAACGGCATGATATAAACCGCCATGGCAATGCAGGCGAGCCAGGCCAAAGCGAGAACCTGCAAAGTGCGGTCCTCCAGTGCAATCTCATCCGGTGCTCCACCCTGGCCGCGGTCCACATCGGCCGCGTAGCGCAGGATGGCGATGGTAAACGGCACCATGGAAATCTGGTACCACACGCCACCGGTCTGGGCGTCGTTAGCAAGTTCAAAACCCCACAGGGTGTAGCAGATGACCACCGCAGTGGCGGCCAGGGTCCACACGAAGCGCAGGTAGGTAGGCGTATAGCCTTCTAGAGACTTGCGGATCTTTGCGCCGGTTTGTTCTACCAGCAGGATCTCAGAATACCGCTTACCAGAAGCCATAAATAGCGAGCCAAAGGCTGCAACCAGTAGGAACCACTGAGATAATTCGATGCCCGCGGCTACGCCACCAGCCATGGTGCGCAGCATGAAGCCCGAGGACACTAGGGCAATATCGATCACCGGCATGTGCTTCCAACCGAAGCAATAGCCCAGCTGCAACGCGATATAAATCGCCATCACGATAGCCAACTGCGGTCCGGCGGTGGCGAGGAAGGATAGGCCGATAGACAGGCAGATGAGCACTACTGCCATCACATAAGCGAGCTTAATGGGCAGCACGCCGGAGGCAATCGGGCGGAAACGCTTTGTCGGATGCTCTTGGTCCTCGCGCCAGTCCTTCGCATCATTGATCAAGTAGATGGAGGAAGCGCCGAGGCAGAAAACGACGAAGGCCAGGAGGACGTCGACAAGCACGCGGCCATGGAATAACGCATCGGCACCCGCCGCGGCAGGGGCCGCCAGCACTAGGACGTTTTTTACCCACTGCTTGGGGCGCAGGGCCTTAATCATGCCATCGGCAAGATTCTTCGGCGGCTTGCGCTTGCGGCCGGTATCTACGCCAGAGGTGTGCGGTTCCGAATGGAAAAAGTGCTGGTTTCCATCATCACTCATGCTTCATTCCTTTCATCACGACCTCCGCGGTGGCAGCGCCGATGGCCGCACCCACTGCCGTATCGGTTGGATAATGCACCCCGAGCACCATACGCGATGCCATCATCACCGGCACGCCGAACAGCGGCGCCTTGCGGCCGGTAAGTCGAGCTACCGCAACGAGGAATGCAGTGGTGGAGGTCGTATGCGAGCTGGGGAAAGATAGCTTGGAGGGAGTCTTTACCCCCACGCGCACGTATGGATAATCGGGGCGTTTGCGGCGCACGATGCGCTTGAGCACCACGCTGGCGGCGTGCGCGAGGAAGGCAGCTGCCCCTACGCGGATCCAGCCTTCGCGGCGGCGCTTATCGACGCCCGCCCCTACCGCAGCGGTACCCATCAAACCCAAGGCATGCTCGCCCCAGTGGCTCCGCCCGCGCGCGGAGGCAAGCACACCCGTCACGACGAACGCCGCTCCCGGGATGCACGCGCGAACGCGCGATTCTGCTTCTGATAGCTTACTGGGCATCGAATACCTGCTTCCAAGACTCACGCGAGGTCAGCTCCGGCTGCGCCGCGCGGTATTCGGCACGCAGATCATCGAAGTTTTCCTCGATTTCCTTCAGCAGCTCGCGGGTCTGGGAAACGAGGTCCTTGGCCAGGTCGCGGTCGCGCTTGCGGAAGGCCACGCCGGTGCCACCTGCGGTAGAGACGGTGGCCGAATCTACACGGGAGAGGGTGAACCAGCGAGCCTCGTCCGGGGTGAGATTCAGCTGCGGCACCTCGTGGTGCGCGGCGTCTTCCTTGCTGACCAGGTGCTTGAGGCCCTTGATGGCCCACGGGATCTTCTTAATCTTTGCCAGGCGGCCGCCGATATTGCGGATGGGTACACCCGGCGCGCCGGTGGGAGCAGGCAGCTCATCGGCGGATTCCAAGATGACGGCATCGGAGTAGTTCTTGCGGATCTGTGCGATGCGCGGCAGCGAAGACTCCAGGATGTCAAAGAGACGATCTGGTCCAGCCAGGAAGTCCCGCATGGCCTCAATCTGGATGGCCATGGTGGAGTATTCCATGCACATGGTGTGCTTGAGGGTGGACTTAAAGATGGACTTGGTGATGCCCTTGGCTGGGCCATCGTGGTACATCGCGGCAACAATGAGGCGGTTGCGCAGGTGGAAATAGGCCTGCCAGTCAATGGCATCGTCCTTATCGGCCCAGGCCATGTGCCAGATGGCGGCACCCGGCCAGGTCACCGTGGGGAATCCATTACGCGCCGCACGCAGGGAGTACTCGGTATCGTCCCACTTGATAAATAGCGGCAGCGGCTGGCCGTTGGTCTCTGCCACGATGCGTGGGAAGAGGCACATCCACCAGCCGTTATACTCCACGTCAACGCGGCGGTGCAGCGCGCGCGAATCGTACTTTTTGGGATCCAGGTGGGTTTCGCGAGTGCCAATGGCGCGCAGCGGGTACTTGGCAAAATCATGATCGTAGACGGCGTGCGGGGCTGCGCCCCACATGAAATCGGCGCGGTTGACCTGCTCGCCGGTGGTGCGCAGCTGGGAGCGCTCCTGCAGGTTAAGCATCTGGCCGCCCACGATGATGGGCTTTGCGGCGTAGCGGGCCGCCTGAACCGCACGCAGTACGGAGTCCGGCTCAATGGCGATGTCATCATCCATGTAGAGGATGAAGGGCGAATCGGTATTTTCCAGCGCCTCGTACATGATGCGGGAGTAGCCGCCGGAACCGCCCAGATTGCCCTGGCGGAACTCGCGGAAACGATCGCCAAAGTGGGCCACTGCCTCGTCATAGCCCGGCTCATCAGCGGGGTGCTGGTTGCCCTGGTCCGGCATGAGGACGAAGTCGATGATTTCATCTACCACCGGATCCTCGGCCAATGCCTTAAGTGCTGCCACGGCATCGGTCGGGCGGTTAAAGGTAGGAATGCCGATTGCCACGCGCTTGTCCTGCGCCGGTTGTTCGGTGCCGTCCGGCAGCAGCTGCGGGCCGGGGGCGTGGGGGGAACACCAGGCGGCGTCGGCAAGCGTGGTTTCCTGCTCGGCGGTGATATCAAACCACAGCCAGCCGCCGTCCTCGAAGTTTTTGAGCGGCAGCTCAAACTCGTGGTGACCGGAGCCCACTAGGTGGTTGGCCACGGAAATGCGCTGGCCATCCTGCTTGGACCGGTACAGGGAAATATTTGCCTGGCCCTCAATATCTAGGCTGAGAATAACGGAGCGCAGCTGCGACCAGCGGCGCCAATAAGAAGCCGGGAAGGCATTGAAGTAGGTCTCAAAAGAGGCTTCCTCGCCAGCTGGGATGGTTACGGACGTGCGGTTAAACCAGCTGAGGCGTTCGCGGTTTTGCTCGGCCTCGATGAGGTAGAGCATCCGCACATCAAAAGGCTCGCCACGCTTAGGCAGCAGGATGCGCTGCAGGGGCTCATGGGCCTGGGTGTTGTTGGCAGTCACGATAGCTTCGATTCTCCAAACGGTATAAACAGTAGTCAGCGATTTAGCGTAGTTGCTTTTGCATAAGTACTACGGTTTACACGCGGGAGCCCGTATGATGGAACATCATGAGATGGGTTCCTTGTGCGGTAGCAGTAGGTCTTCTCGCTGTTACCAGCGCACCCGCCGCCCTAGCAGCGGAAAAGCCTGCGGTGGATTTTTTGGACCACGCCCAGATTCTGAGCAATTCGGATGAAGAGGCCGTGAAATCACAAGCGCGGTCCATGCACCTTCCAGATTCCGTGCACGAGGTTGTCTACGCCACGTATCCGAATTCGGGCGAGGATTTTTCCCGCACCCTGTTGCATGACTTGGCGCGCGAGCACCCACAATTCATCAGCAACGGTGAGCTGCAGAAGAATGTACTCGTTATCGCCGTAGGCTTTGAACCCAATAGCATGGCCGTGCGCTGTGGCGCCCAAGTGTGCCGAGACATCAAGATTTATGACGCAGGCCGCGTGGACGGCATTCTGGATCAGATGCGGCCGGCGCTGGAGGACGATGACTATACCGTCGGCATGATCTTGGCCACGCGCGCCGCCGCGGATCCGACCGTGCGCCGGCAATATGCGCAGGAGACGCCCACGTGGTCTATGTTCATTGCCACCACGTCAGTGATCGTGGTCCTCGCCGCGGTGGGGCTCATTACTTACTTGCTCGCCCGCCGCGCCCGCCTGCGCAAGCGCTTTGACTATATTGCGGGAGTTCGCGATAGCGCCGAGGAGCTCATCGAGCGCACGGAGGCGCGCATTAATGCCCTGCATTCCCCTTTGGCGGGTGACTACCTCAAGGTCCAGTGGCGTTTCCTAGTCAATCAGTACACCGATGCGCGGCCGACGCTCAAGGCCTTAGAACGCGTCCAGGACTTTTCCCCGCATGCCGCCTCCATCAAGGAGTCCTATAAGGCGCTCAAGCAGATCCATACGGCCGCAGCACAGATAGATTCCCTGGAAAAATTCTGCGACGGCGATACTGCGGTACGCGCCGGCGAGACGCAATGGCTGCTTAACGACGCCCAGGCGGCCCTATCCCGCCAGCCCGACAATGACAGCCTGCGCCAGATTACCCAGCGCATTAGTAACCTATCTCAGGACCTTTCGCGGGATGACTTTGACTTCGCCTTCGCTCGCCTTTTAGAGGACTACCATCCACTGGTGGGTGCGCTGCCAGAAAGGCTATATCCACAGCGCGACCGCCAGACTCCCCCGCTGTTGGGCACGCCGGAATGGCGCCCCGGCATGGGCACGCACTACATGCCCTATAGGTTCGCGGGCTTCTGGGTGGCCAACAACAATGTCTCCTCCCAGCTGCCCAACCCGTATCGCTTCTAGGCGTTAACCGGCTCAGTGACCGGATCAATGCCCAGCTTATTGAGCATGTAGAGCACGCGGGCTTCGAGGTCATCGGCCAATTCGCGCACCTCCTCCACGGTATCCGCGGCAGGAATATCCCAAATTTTGATGTCCTTGCCTGCCTCATCGCGTTCTACCTCGCGGCCCAAGAACACAATGTAATCCGGCATCGCTACCGTGCGCACCTCATCGAGGTACTTATTCGGGGCTTCACCCATGCCGCGCTCGTTCATGACGTGGGCAAGGTGGCCTTCTGCCTCGTTTTCTGGGTGGGCAACGGCGGTATCTACGAAGAGGACCTCGCCGGCGTGCTTGCGGGTCAGCTCCGCTGCCGCTTGAGCCAGCGCACTATTCGTCCCAGCAGCAAAGCGGACGTGAATGCGGTGGTTACCGAAGTACTCGCGCACCTCGCGCTCCACCAAAAGCGGCACAAATTCATCAAGCTCGGCCTTCTGGGTGTGCTTGGCAATTACCTCATCGAGCTTGGCGTCGATCTCTGCGGACGTGTACTCATGGCCGTAGTTCTCGTGCAAATCCTGACGCAGGGTTTCAAACTGGTTCATTGTTATCC
>ERZ1464652.32-NODE-32-length-25573-cov-12.799436_pt1 | contig 25573 bp, 21 predicted proteins | sample MGYA00563980_ERZ1464652 | MGnify/ENA primary metagenome ERZ1464652 (study PRJEB39283, sample SAMN07833576) | human skin metagenome | isolation source: Scalp | host: Homo sapiens | place: India: Bengaluru | collected 2015-07-04 ...
TCCCCCGAGCGTGCCCAATCCGCCATCCCCAACTCCCCGCACTTTGAGCTCGACCGCATCCTCGCCGGTGAAAATCCCAACATCGAAGCAGATGCTGCGGCCATTATCTATTGCGCCAGCGGCATTCGTTCCGCCCAGGCCGTAGACGTACTCCGCAAGCGCGGCTTCACCAACGTCGTCTCCCTGCGCGGCGGTATTAATGGCTGGCTCGAGCAAACTTAATCCGCGGCAGGAGGATAGTTGTTCTGAGTAACTAACGCTCAACTGAGAGTGTCTCAGAAACAACAAAAGGCGAATGATTTAGGAAGAATTGCGTAGTTTGTCTTTGCCAGCGTCGGCCCAAAAGTCGTAAGTCTGTGATTAAAGTAGTCGAGCCTGACTACTCTGCTTTCAAAATCTGGCAGCGCTTTCTCAGAAGATCGGCGTGTTGATAAATATCTTCAACTGTTTCAAGATCGAAATATTGTTCGCTCTTTTCCTCTCCAAAAATGCCAATTCGGGGTACTCGACGATCAAAATACAGGCGCGCGATAGGCTTTCGATTGTTGTCTTGGAATAAAATCGCGCAGTAACTCTTAGCATCGCGCAATGCAATGTCCGCTACCGGAACGTCAGCACAGCAGATCGCCTTAATAATGGAATATGCTTGAAGCTCTTCTTCAGTTGTTACAACTCCATCACTCACAACATTCTCTTCAACCTGTTTCTCCTCTACAGGAGACTTTTCTACGGCGGTGGAGACATCGTCAAAGTCCTGAGCAGAACGCAAACTTCGATTCGCCTCATCGTTCAAGAATTGCGATTGTGCGGTTTCCACCAATTTGGTAAAAGTCTCTAGGTCCTGTGCAGTCATTCACTGTGTAGTAACGCGAGCCGCTATAAGTTTTACCCATTCCGAATCAGGTTCTTTAAATTGAGTGAATAACGCCTTACGAATTTCGGAGGTGTATTTGAGCTGTTCAGCGCTCCCCTGGCGCTCTCTTAGAGCACACGCGGCAGTAAGAACTAGAACAGATAAGTAGGGAGCCTACTCTCCCAATTAGTTGCGGTACCACAAGAATCAGAGAAGAGGGCTCCTTCATAGGGTTTGGCACCTTCTAAAGAACCCCTTGTGAAGAGTTCTAGGATTTCCGTTCAGCAAGAACGTGAGAAGCGAGTCTGTGTGGTTCAATCTGGGAGGGCCAGGCTGGCAGATCCCCTGCCGGGGACCATGCAACGACCCATGATTCGCGTTCACGTTCTGAGCTTCCGCCGTGACCGCCCTCATCGATGTGGCCGTGGTCGGTAGTCACGACAACGAGCCAATCTTCACCACGTTCGGTGGCACGTTTAGTTACAGCATCCACGAGCCGTTCGACATGCTGATCTACAGATCTAATAGCATCACGATATTCATCTCCTGTTAGGCCATAAACATGTCCGGCATCATCAACACTGCAGCAGTACGTAAAACCAACATCGAAGCTCCCACCATGGATTGCGGCGAGAGTGAAATCCGTAATTTCAGCATCGGTCCGTTCGTAGCCATAGGTCTCACCGTCGCGGACTATGACACGGTGAAGCCCGGCGTATTGTTGCTCGATTCGAGGATGAATAATGGGGCCAAGCCCACTGGGGTCTACGAGGACAGGCCAGCCTGCTGCAGCGAAAGTCCGAGTCGACTGGTCCTGGTAGAAGGCTTGCGAAAGGAAGTCAGGACGGCTCCATGTTCTTCCACCTACGCAGGTATTGTCCCTAAGCCCGTGCTGTTCATGGGTGGATCCGGTGAGAATGCTTGCCCAGCCCGGCGCGGATATCGTCGGGACCTCCATCTGCATTGAATGCCAGCTTCCTTCGTCAGCGAGTTTCTGAAGGGTTGAGCCAACTTCAGGTTCGGCAGCAATATCCCAGCGAACGCCGTCCAAACCAATAAGTAGGATCCGACGATGCGAATCTACGGATTCGGGTGTTGCCGTGTTGCCCGGGTTACGCATTAGCGCTCCTTTGCTTGTTGAAGGATTGCGCCTCAAATACCTCGTCAGTGGTTGCCCTATCGACTACAGCATCGTAACGCAAAGTTTCCAGCCTGACCTGGCTTCCAGTGGGGAATTCGCTTGCTTCGCGGTCGGACATATCGACACGAATCACAGTGCTGCCAGGACCTGCAAGCATAACCGAGGTGAAAATACCGCGGAGCTGCTTGTTAATAACTCGATACTGTCCTTTGGGATCGGAGGTGATGCGAAGGTCTTCGGGACGAATGAGGCAAGCCAAAATATTTCCGTCCTGCGCATCTATCTCTGTATTGACAACTTCGACGCGGGTGCCAAGTACATCGACAGAACCCGCATTATACACCCCACAGATACGATTAACGACGCCGACGAATTGAGAAATAAACCGCGAACGAGGATGGTGGTAAAGCTCTGAGGGCGAGCCAATCTGCTCAATCACGCCGTTATTCATGACACCAATGCGATCCGCCATGACGAGGGCTTCCTCCTGGTCGTGAGTGACCAAGAGGGTAGAAATGCCCTCTGAAAGCTGGATACGCCGAATTTCATCACGCAATTGGGTTCGCACCTTCGCATCGAGAGCCGAAAGAGGCTCGTCGAGGAGCAGAAGCTGCGGTTCGATTGCTAAGGCTCGGGCAAGAGCAACACGCTGTTGCTGACCCCCTGACATTTGACCCGGAAACTTGGTCGTATGCTCCGACAACCCAACGAGCTCCAATAGTTCACCGGCACGGTTGCGGCGATCGATCTTGTTTCGCCCTTTAATCTTGAGACCATAAGCGACATTGTCAATTGCATCGAGGTGTGGAAACAACGAATAAGCCTGGAAAACAATGCCCATGTTGCGTCGGCGAGTAGGCAAATAGGAAATATCATCGCCATCAATGCACACGGACCCTTCGTTGGCATGCTCAAGACCGGCGAGAATCTTCAGTGTAGTGGATTTACCACAGCCGGAAGGGCCTAGGAGAGCTACGAGCTCAGCCTTACCGATTTCCAAATTCAGGTTATCAAGTACGGTTTTGGAACCGTAACGTTTGGTGATGTTCTTGAGTTCTACGTGAGAAGAATTCACGCTAGTTTTCCTTTCGCGAGGAATCGAATTTTGCAATTGCTGAGATGGATGCCATCAAAGCCCAAGTAATGAGAATCGTGATGAAGGAAAGAGCCGCAATACCACGCGGATTCCCTCGGGATACCTCAACGATGAAGACTGGGAAGGTGTAATGCAGGAGCAGCGATGCGATTGCGAACTCACCCAAAGTCATCGCGATGGACAGAAGCGAAGCCGAAAGCATGGATACGCGAAGGTTGGGCAACACGACGTTAAACAAGGTCTGCATTGATGTAGCGCCGAGTGAAGAGGATGCTGCAAACATGGTCTTGAGGTCCAAAGCTTTAACTCCAGCATCGATTGCCCGATAGCAAAGCGGAAGAGCCACTATGACGTAAAGGGGCACCAGTGACCATTTCGATACTAGAAACGACGGCGCAACCACCTGATAGAACTCGGATACGCCGGAAACCAACGCAACGGCGGGAATAACCAGCGGAAGTACAGAAAGTAGTTCAGCAATTCTTGCAAGCTTCAAGGACGTAAGGTTCAAGAAGACGATGGTCGGTACTAGAAGAACGAGCATCATTAGGGTGGTTGCGAGTGCAAGCAACAAGGTGTCGATAACGGCCGACATCGCGCGCGGATTTTCAAAAGCCGATAGCAGAGGTTCGAATGTGAAACCGTCACCGGGACGAGTGAAACCGAAGACTGCGGCAGCAACCCAGGGGCCAAAGAAGAAGATGAGTGCAATGACAAAAATTATCGTCACAACCCAGTTTGTTTTACCCCCTTTAAATTGTGAATTCTTAGGAACTGAGGAAGTAATGGGGGATGATGGCAAGCTAGCTAGTTGCTGAGCCATTTGTCACTCCTTCGGGTAAGCACAAGGCGCAGGCCCATTGCTACGAGAATGATGATCATCATCCACGTCACGAGGGCAGCAGCAAGTCCTGGATTGAGCAAGACGTTTCCGCTGATGAGGAATCCGATAACGATTGGAATGAGGTTGAGTGAACCACCTGAAAGCGCATATGCCGTCGCGTAAGCAGCGAAGGCGTTCGCAAAAAGCAGAAGCAGCGAGCCGACAATCGGAGGCCACAGCACTGGCAAGGCCACATCGCGGAGATATTGGGTTTTGGTGGCTCCCAGCGATGAGGCTGCGTCGAACCATTCTTTTTTCAAAGCGCTCATGGACGGCAGCATGAGAACCGTCATCAAAGGAATCTGGAAGTATAGATACACCAGAGTTACGCCGGCGAAGTCCGTGATAGAAAAGATTTCACCAAAGGCCGGGAAGAATTTCTGAATGAAACCAGTGAGTAGGCCTTGAGCGCCGAGCAGAGCTGTAAATGCAAACGCCAATTGAACGCCACCTGATTGCGCAGCTAAACCGGAAAAGCTATTCACCAGGTTCGAAAGCCATCGCGGACCGGACTTGCTCACGGTCAATGCCCAAGCGATAATAAGACCGAGCAACCCGCCAACAATAGTGGTGAGAAGGGAAAGATTCAGAGTCAGCAGGAAAGCTCCCCTGTAGGTTGGACCAATTGCTTCAACCATTGTTTCCGTTGAAGGGTTTCCCATGGCATCTTTGAAAGCGGTAAAAACATTCGCGATAATAGGGACGATCAGAAACGCTGCAATAAAGACAAAGTAGGGTAGGGCACCAATAATAGATGGCAGTGTCACTCCGCTAGCACGAGATTTCACAGGTTTCGGAGTTCCCTTTTGGGGTTCTTTGGAATCAGATATCGTCACCGTCATTAGTACTTGACCCTCTGAGCCCATTGCGTGGCGATTACGGAATTGGCCTTGTCTCCCTGGGCTGAATTCGGAACCTCGATCTTATCGACGACTTTCGGATCCGGAAGAGTGGACAGGGCTTTATCAGAGAGCTTCCCTGCCTGGGACAGTTCGGTAAACCGAGCAGGCACAGCACCGCCCAGCGCGTATTGTTCGGAACCCTCGTCTGAAGTGAGCCAATCGATCCATAGGCGGGCAGCGTTCGGATGCGGAGACTCAATGGTACAAGGCTGAGCGTAATAATTACCGAATACACCGTCTTCTGGGACACGCATCTCGAAATCCACGCCGTCCTTCACCAACTGATCCTGTACTCCAACCCAGTTGTAGTTCCAGTCGAAGATGACCGAAGCCTCGCCTGTGGTCATTCCTGGAGCCGGATCCAGGATCGGAACGAGATGTCCCATATCTGCAAGTTCAGCGAAGAAATCGATACCGGGCTGAATGTCGTCCAGAGAACCTCCATTGGCAAGTGCTGCAGCAAAGACAGTGGCGATAGAAGATGCTCCCTGACGTGGATCGCCGGGTAGCGCGATCTTGCCCTTGTACTGGGGATCCTTGAGGTCCTGGAAAGTCGTGGGGACATCGACATTTTTCTTGTTGACACCGAAAGTGAGGACGCCGTAGTAGGCGCCCACCCACATGCCGTCCTTATCCTTAAGGTTCTCTGGGATTGCGTCCCAGTTAGACGGCTTATATGGCTCAATGAGCTTCTGGTTGATCGCCGGAGTGGTGAACGAGTATCCAATATCCAGAACATCAGGCTGCGTTTCTTGCCCACGAAGGTTCTTAATCGCCTCAAGTTCTTCAGCGGATGACGCATCCGGTGAGTCAACCTTGATCTTCACCCCGTACTTTTCTTCGAACTTTTGGAAATGCCCGCTGTAGTTTGCCCAGGTCTCGGGGTAAGCAATGAGGCGAACCTCGCCTTCTTCCTTGGCAAGCTTGATAATTTCGTCGATGTTTTGACCGACATTACGGTTAGCGGAGGATGTGGAGCCATTTCCACCGCAAGCAGCAAGGGTTGTACCTGTCGCGACAAGCCCCGCGCCGAGACCGAGTGATTGGAGGATAGTGCGACGGGACAAAGTATTGGACATCTGGGAATCCTTTCGAGTCCGGATTAAAAAGAGGGTCGTTTTCGGGATAGTGGAAATTTTGGCACCTCATTATTTCCCCTAGGTTCCGTCGAGGTTAACTTTGGTAGAAGATAATTTAATACCTTTAAGCTAGTGTTCCTGTCCTTTAAAAAGCTTGCTTAAGATGATTTTTCAAGTAGCAAGACTAATGAACGACAGGAGACAATATGCCCTTTGAAGAGCGGGTACGGAGTGTCTCAGCGGTAATTTTCGATTTCAACGGAACCATGAGCAATGACGAGAAGGTTCTGGAAAAGTCCTATGACATTGCTCTGAGGAGCTTGAATCTTGAACCATTGAGGCGGGGCGAATACGAAGCCCTCCTCGGTCTAAGCGACTTGGATATCTCACACAACTTGTTGGTTATTCGCCGCTCATCTCACAGCGTTGAGGATCTGCTCGAAGAGCTGACCGAGGCGTACTTAACCTTAAGTCATGGGGCAGGTTTAATTGGGAGCAATACGATAAAGCTTGTAAATGAACTGCAAAGCCAAGGCAAGAAGGTAGGAGTGGTTACCGGCACTTTCAGAAAGCTCCTAGAACCTGTTTTGAAGGAAAATGGCCTCGCTAGTCTACTTCCCTACACTGTGACCGTCGAAGACGTCAGCAGAGGTAAGCCATCTCCCGAAGGGTTTTTCCAGGGCGCTGGAACCCTGGGGGTGGCACCAAATGATGTGTTAGTTTTCGAGGATTCCGGAGCCGGTATAAAAGCAGCTCGTGCTGCGGGTATGGGGACAGTTGCTGTAGGTCCGAATAAAAAAGCGAAATGCTTAGCAAAATACTCATTCGCGTCGATGGAAAAGGCGGCTCAAGCAGCCCTACGCGCCTTGTGAAGGGGCTGTAACAATTTCGACTTGCGCTAGGTCGCACCGTAGAACGTCACGTGAAAATTCGATAGGAGCGTCGGTCCCTTCGAAAGTGGTCCTTTTTACCCTAAGGATCGGTTGATTGGGACGTAATTGAAGCTTCTTTTGTTCCCACGAAGTGGGAATTTCAGGAGTAATAGTTTCTTTTTTGTGCGCAGGCTTTACGCTGTAGCGCTTAGCGAGGAGCTCGTAGAGCGATCCGGTGAGGTCTTGGTCCAGCAAATCTGGCGCGGCGCTAATGGGAAAGTATGAGTCTTCAATGAGCATCGGTACTCCGCTGACCTTGCGTAGTCTTACGAGGCGGAAGACTTGGGACCGTGGTTCAAGCTGTAATTCATCGGCAATTTCGTTGTGTGCAGAGACCAGATCTGTTGCCAAAACCTGAGATTCAACAGTCCGCCCTCGAGCCCTAAGCTGTGGAAGAAACCCCTCCATCCTGTTTATCTCAACAGTTGGAGGCGTGGATTTGATGAAGGTCCCGCCGCCTCGGCCTCGTCGGCGTTCAATGAGATCCTCTGCTCCGAGAATATCGAGGGCCCGCCGAACCGTAATTCGCGATGCTTCAAATTGTTCCGACAGCGTGCGCTCCGATGGAAGCGCGTTTCCTGGCCGCAATTCGCCGTTAGTAATCCGGGAACGCAGTTCATCGGCAATATGGAGATAAAGATGCGTCTGGCGATCAAGGCTGTACACGGGCACCACCTTACTAGTTGGCTGAACACAGATCCGGGCGACCAGAGGGGCGCTTTTGTGTATGGAATCTGGATGTGCTGACTGCCATCCATCATCTTCTTTAATTTTTCGGCCCGTGAGCGATACCCGTAGTGGGAAACGCTAAGCGCAAAATGAATAAAATCTTAGATAAATTACTGGATTGAGCTGCAGTATTGCAATAATCCCCCTCAAAATACGCAACCGTTGACACATCATTCAACTCTGTGAGGTTTACACGACTGAGCACTATAGACCCCTCATAAAAAGTGATTAGAACTGTGTAAATGCAGAAAAGCACCCCAATTCATCCACCCAGCAAGAAGTAAAACCACGTAGTATCGCACCCGCCCCATCAACACAGGGTCGTAAAAGAAGCGGAACTAAGCCCAAGACGTTTCACTCTAAGTAAGCAGGAAAACCATAAGCGAGTTAGTTTCCACGATTCCAGCTCTTTTTCCTTTTACCGTAGTAGAACACGATGTAAGCGGCGCGCTTTCCCATATTTTGGCACCAAATTTGTGAAACACGCAGACCAAAGTCACCAGATGGAAACCTCGAAAGCGAATGGAGTCGCGCGATACCGAAAGGAACGATGTCTCGAGACTTCACATGGTGTCCCAGTGTGTCTGAGTTCATGACATATTTGGCAGCCCGTACCTTAGGGAATCGTCGTGATACTTGCCAGATCAGCTGCGACAAATTTGACGGTTAGGGCTACCTTGCCGTGTTGGATGATGCTTGACTGGTGAGTCGGGGCATATTTGAAACTATGAACAGTCCTAACCGCACTATGGCCATCGCCAAAGCTGTACGTCATCAAGGCCGCAGCCCAATGGCGTTGATACAGAGTGCGGCCACTTAGAACCTATGGCACCTTCTAAAGTGCACGAGGGAAATGACTCCGACCGCCAGGCTTAAGTGTTCTTTACGGCGTCTTGGTACTGCTGCTTAGAACGGTGCCCCCATGCACTGCCCGCTCGATCGAAGAAACCGGCACCCCAGAACAAAAAGCAACTGAAATACCGGTTTGTCAACCATGTCGCGACTCATGACAACGGCGGAGACGGCGGGATTTGAACCCGCGGAGGTATTACCTCGCCGGTTTTCAAGACCGGTGCATTCGGCCACTCTGCCACGTCTCCAGGTTGCGTATCGAAGGCAATCTCCTTGCCCAAGAAGCAACTTGGTCAGTCTACTAAATAGATGGCCCTGTTTCCCAAAAGGCCACCGTCAGCGCTCAAAATGATTACTTCCCACGAGGCCATTCGTGGCGCAGGACACATGAGCTTCGTTAGATTGGGGCCCATGGCTACAACAAAAATGAAGGCAATTGTCCAGACCGACCCACAGGAGCGCCGGTCCCTAGAGCTCCAAGAGGTTGAAGTTCCGCAGCTGCAACCAGGTGAAGTGCTCGTCAAGGTACACGCTGCTGGCGTTAATCGCGGCGATATTTTGCAAACGATGGGTGCCTACCCGCCGCCACCGGGAGCGTCCGAAATCTTAGGTTTAGAAGCCGCAGGCACCATCGCGGATGCTGGTGATACCGATTGGGAAGTGGGCGCTGAAGTGGGCTGCCTGCTCGCAGGAGGCGGCTACGCCGAATATGTGGCGGTTCCAAAAGGTCAACTGCTGCCCGTGCCTAAGGGGTTCAGCTTGGAAGAAACCGCTGCGGTAGTTGAGGTCGGATGCACCGTGTGGTCCAACCTGGGCATCGAGGCGGAACTCCACGAAGGCCAACGTGTACTCATCCACGGCGGAGGCGGCGGTATCGGTACTTTTGCCATTCAGGTCGCCAAGGCATTAGGCGCAGAGGTAGCGGTCACAGCCGGTTCGCAAGAAAAACTTGAGCGTTGCCGCGAACTAGGTGCAGATATTCTCATCAACTATAAGGAACAGGATTTCTTGGAAGAGTTGAAGGGAAGCTGCGATGTCATCTTGGACATTATCGGGGCAAAGTACCTGGAAAAGAATATGAAATGCCTGGCCAAAGATGGCAAGCTCATCATCATCGGCATGCAGGGCGGCACCAAGGCCGAGATCAACCTAGGTGCCATGTTGCCCAAACGCTTGACCATCCAGGGCACTACGCTGCGCGCCCGCGATCTGGAGGATAAGGCACAGATTGTGGCCGGCACGGTAGAAAATGTCTGGCCCATGTTGGCAGACGGCCGAGTAAAGCATGCGCTGCATGCCACTTATCCGCTTGCCGACGCCGCCCGTGCCCACGCTGCACTCGATAGCGGCGAAGTCACCGGCACCCTGGTGCTTAGTGTTTAAGCCAGTGAGGCTACAACACGGGTGAGGTGTTCGACGTCGTGATAAGTGTTGAAGGGGCCAAGCGCAACGGTAACGGCGCCGCCGATTTCCTCCACGCCCATCTCCGTGAGCAACGGGGTCTGCGGGGCAAGCGTGGTGACCAGCCCATTATCAAAGAGACGCTTGTACACGGTCTCCGCTGGAACACCCCTCACAGCAAAGGTAAGGCGCGGCAGGCGATCATCGGATGCGCCTGCGGCCGCCTCTCCCGTCACTCCGAGGATGTGTACGGCAGGCAAGGTGCTCAAGAAGGAATAAAGGTCCCCGCGCAGGTCCTCGAGGTAGGCGCTAAGCGCATCCATAGAGGTGCGCAGGCGCTTGCGGCGGGAGCCATTCTCCCCACCGGCGAGGGCGGCAAGATGGTCCACGAGTGGTCCGACACCGCCGGCCAGGCCAGAGGAAATGGGCGTCTCCAGCTTGCGAGCGCCCTTGCTGGCATGCACCGGATCGAGGGCATTGAGTCGCCGGAACATGCGGGTATCGCGGAAAACCAAAGCCGCTAGCTGCGGGCCGCCTAATAAGCCCAAATCGAGGCCCAAGATATCGGCGCCGAGCTCATCAAAGTTGATGGGGCGATAGGGGGCGATAGCAGAGACGTCGAGAAGCGTCCAAGCACGGGAGCGCTCATGGACCGTATCGATGATCTCAGACACTGGGGAAACAGTGCCCAAAAGTTCGTGCGCGGCAGAGAAGGCGACAAGCCGCGTAGAGCCGTCGACAAGCTCTGCGAACTGGAATCCCGGCAATTCGCCTGTTCCCAAGTCCGGCTGGGCCCAACGGGTTTCCGCCTTGACCTCAGAAAACGCCGAGTACAAAGACAGTGGATCGAGTTTGGAGAGCACCAGCGAGGAATTGCTGCCTAAAAGCGGGCGCGCCGCATGTGCCAAGGACTGGTAGAGCACCGGCAGGGAGGGGCCGAGCACCACGCGATCCGCCTTGGAACCGGTCAGATCCGCTACGGCCATGCGCGCAGCGGTGTAATTGCCATCTCCTTCCAAGCGGCCCGGCGCGGGCGTGGCAGAGTGGGCACCGCCTGGCCCTTCCTGAGTGGCCACCGCAGTGGACATGCGGAAGGAGCGAGCCACGCCGGAGGCTACTCGCTCAGAAATCTGGGGAACCGCGTGCGCGTTGAGATAGGTCCAACCATCAGATAGCCCGGTGTATAAGCCGCGCACACTGAATACGTCATAGTGTGCCGAAGCTCCTGTTGGCATTACGGTCCCTTCTTTATCGCGCTAGGCATCGCCACTCAGTAGCGGTCGATTCCCTACTGTATACGCGTTTGCCCCAAGTTTCCCAAATCTGGATTTTCGCTGTATATCGCTGTTTTCGCAGGCTGGCGGCGTGTAGTTCCCGTTTGTCCAGCCCGCGCGCTAGGGTGTTGAACGTGCAAGATAACAATCAACTGCGCGCTGATATCGCCCGCATGACCTCTCAGCCAGACAGCGAGGCCACCCCAGCGTCCCAGTCCGAGACCCTCAAGGCCGCCTTCACGGATCTTGCGCAGGGTGCACAGCAGCGCGAGCTGTGGTTCAAGCTGGGTATTCAAGATATTAAGCAGCGCTACCGCCGCTCCGTCCTGGGCCCATTTTGGATCACCATCGCCACCGGCGTCATGGCCCTAGCCCTGGGCCTGCTGTATTCCATGCTCTTCCAGATTCCCGTAGCGGAGTTCCTCCCCCACGTCACCGTGGGCCTTATTATGTGGACCTTCATCTCGGGCTGCATTAAGGAAGGCTCCACCGTCTTCATTGACAACGAGGGGTTGATTAAACAGCTCCCCGCGCCGCTTTCGGTGCACGTCTACCGTCTGGTGTGGCGCCAGACGCTGTTCTTGGGGCATAACCTCATCATTTGGTTGCTGCTTATCCTTATCTTCCCGCGCCGCTTGGGTTGGGAGTTCTTCCTCTTTATCCCAGGTCTGGCTTTGTTGCTGGTCAATGGCGTGTGGGTCACGATGTTCTTTGGCATTATTGCTACCCGCTTCCGCGATGTAGCCCCGCTGCTGGAAGCTTTGACCCAGCTGCTGTTTTACGTCACTCCGATTGTGTGGATGACCAATACCTTGAAGGACCAGGGCGGTGCTGTGGCCGGCCGCGCCCGCATCGCGGAGATCAACCCGCTCTATCACTACCTGGAAATCGTCCGCGCACCGATGATCGGTGAGCCGGTGGCCGCCTACCACTGGTGGATCGTTATCGGCTGCACCGTGCTCGGCCTGCTCATCGCCGGCTTGGTCATGCGCAAGTGGCGCTTCCGCGTCAGCTACTGGGTCTAAGCCCACGCCCTGTACTTGTGGAGATTCCTCGAAAGGATACTGACTGATGGTCTCGATTGATACGTATAACGCGTGCGTGGACTTTCCCATCTTTGATGCCAAATCTCGCTCACTGAAGAAGGCCATGCTCTCTTCTGCCGGTGGTGCCATTGGCAAAAATGCCCAAAACACCGTCGTGGTTGAGGCCCTGAAGGACATTAACCTGCACCTGCGCGAAGGCGACCGCGTGGGGTTGGTGGGCCATAACGGCGCCGGTAAATCCACCTTGCTGCGCCTCTTGTCTGGGATCTATGAGCCCACCCGCGGTTCTGCCGATGTGCGCGGCCGCGTGGCCCCCGTCTTTGATTTGGGTGTGGGCATGGACCCAGAGGTCTCCGGCTACGACAACATCATTATCCGCGGCCTCTTTTTAGGCCAGTCCATCAAGCAGATGAAAAAGAAAATGGATGAGATCGCGGAGTTTTCCGAGCTTGGCGATTATCTTTCCATGCCGCTGCGCACCTATTCCACCGGTATGCGCGTGCGTTTGGCACTTGGCGTGGTGACTTCCATTGAACCGGAAATCCTGCTGCTGGATGAGGGCATCGGCGCCGTCGACGCCGCATTCATGGCCAAAGCACGCGTGCGCCTGCAGGAGCTGGTGAAGCGCTCCGGCATTCTGGTCTTTGCCTCCCACTCCAATGACTTCTTGGCCCAACTGTGTAATACCGCGCTGTGGATCGACCACGGCGAGATCCGCTCGGTGGGCGAAGTTTCTGACGTAGTCGGTGAATACGAGGGCCCAGAGGTTGGAGAATACGTCCGCGACCTGCGCGAGCGATTTGAAAATGAGGATACGAGCGGCAACTAGCAGCTCTCATTTTTCGCCTCTCGCTTCCGCAGCGCGGAGGGGTTCTGCGCAAGACTCCCCCGGCCCGGGGGCAAGATGGAATGCATGACTGCCACCTTGACTTCTACCGGTTCCACCGCCGCCGTCATTGTTACCCATCAGCGCACCGAACTATTGCGGGCTTCGCTTGGACAGGTGGTACATCAAACGCACCCCGTGCAGTGGGTAATCGTGGTGGATAATGGCGCAGAAGATGCGGTGCGCGAGCTCGTGGAATCCATGGCGGGTGACCGCGGTGTTTATGTGCCCTCAGAGACCAACCTGGGCGGCGCTGGCGGCTTTGCGCTGGGCTTTCTCACCGCGCTGTCTTTGGGTGCCGATGCCGTGTGGTGCGCCGATGATGATGGGCGCCCCGCCGATCACGCGGTACTTGCGGAGCTGTATCGGGTAGCCGAGGCCAACCGCCTCCACGAGGTTTCTCCAGCGGTGTGCAATATCGACGATCCCGGCCGGCTGGCCTTCCCCCTGCGCCAAGGGTTGGTGTGGCGCCGCCGCATGGATGAGCTGGAGGGTGACTTCCTGCCTGGCATCGCATCGCTATTTAACGGCGCGTTGATTTCGGCGGCAGCCATGGAGGTTATTGGGGTGCCGGACTATCGCCTCTTTATCCGCGGCGATGAGGTGGAATACCACCGCCGGCTGGTAAATTCCGGGCTCTCCTTCGGCACAGCGCTAACCACCAGCTACCTGCACCCAGACGGCTCGGCTGAGTTCAAACCAGTTCTGGGCGGCAAGATGCACACGCAGTACCCAGAGGGCGAGTTCAAGCGCTTTTTTACCTATCGCAATCGCGGCTACCTGCTGTGGCAGCGCGGCATGCGCAAGCTACTGCCGCAGGAATTCGCGCGCTTTGGCTGGTTCTTCTTGGTCCAACGCCACGATCCGGCCGGCTTTATCGAATGGCTCAAGCTCCACAACCGCGGCCGCAGGGAAGATTTCCGCCGGCCCAGTCAGAGCTAAGTAAGCTCCTGCTTGACGACGCCCCGCGCTTCCGCTTCCTCAAAAGAATCCAGCGCTACACCGCGAAATTCACTACCACGGCAGTGGCTTTTAGCCTGAACGTCTCACGGCCCGCGACCTAACTGCAGGAGGCCAGGCCACCGTGAACGTGGAGCCCTGCACGCCCAAGCTGCTGACGCTTACTTTTCCTTAAAGATGAAGGCCCGTTGAATAGCAAAGTTGGTCACCGTAGCAACGCCTTGGGCGATGACAAAGGCGATGGTGTCTTTCACCGCGCCCTCAAAGCCAAGGGAGATGAGCGGCTCATTGAGCACCCAATACAGAAAATTTTGTACCGCGAAGGTTGAGGCGTACAAGATACCTACGGTCGCGGCCGTGCGGCCGGACACCTTGGCCCCAAAGGTCCACCGCGCATTGGCTAGGTAGGCGGCAGTGGTGCCAAACACCCAACCGATCGCCTTGGCGGCAGAGCGGTGCAGGCCTAAATACGTCAATAAAAGCGTGAGACCATAGTCAATAGCGGCAGTAAATACGCCCACGGAAATAAAACGCACCAGCTGGGTATGCAGCGAGGTGGATGAGGGCTTTACTTCTACGGCGTCGTCAGCTGAATTAGTCACGAGTGAGTAGCCTACCCGCGCAAGAGCGCTCGGTACATGTCCAGCCGGTCCACCGGCGCGGCGGATTCAGCACCATAGGCACCGATACCGGCCAATTGTTCCAAGGATGCTGCGCATAGCTCGCGGATTTCGGCACCGGTAAGTGCCTTGCCGTCGTCATTGACCCAGCCGAGCGCATCCATGGTGGTCTCCACCACGGAATCGGTCAGCTCCGCCCCGCCCATGCACGATAGGGCAAGCACCATGGACCAAAAGGCGTCCTTGCCTTCATGTGTGACCTCGCGCGGCAGGCTGGCGAGAACGCGGGTGGTATTCCCCGATAGGTCCGTATCTCGGCCTAGATCCATCGCCTGGAGTAGCGGGACGAAATCATAGAGTTTGGTGCGCTCAATCAAATCACGCACGGGCAAAGATACCGCGGAAAAGACCTCATCGGTTACCTCTTGCCCGGTCAGTTCGCGGTTAACGCTGGTGAGCTCAAAGGGCTGGAAGAGCGAGCCCGAACCTCCCACGCACAGGGCCTCTGGAGTGCCGCTATCGCGCGGGTAAATATCGGCTACCACCAGTTCGAAATCCCATAGGCCCCAAACGAAGTCGATCTGGTCTCCCGTGCGCCATAGGAATTCGGAGGCCTGGCGTTCCGGATCAATGCGCTGGCCACGGGCCTCTGTGTGTTCATAAAAGTGCCAGGGCGATTCTTCCTCCGGCAGACCAAAGCAAATGCGCAGTACGCGGTGTAGCTCCGTAAAGGTCAGCGCATCGCTAAAACCAATCTGACGGTGCACCTCGCCATCGGCGCGAATATTTGCAGCTTGGCAGATGATGGTGAGGGGTTCGCGCTTTAGGGATACCACGCTATCGGCGCGCTTGGCCCGCGCCTGTGCGATATCGGTGACCCCTGCGTTCATGAGCCCCACCATACGCAAGTTTTAGGAAGCTAGTTTTGCAATATCGCGTGCTTCCAGCTCACTAATTAGGAACGTCAGCGCCGCACCAATGGCACCCAATAGGGTCCACGGCCGCTTGGTACCGCGCTTGCGCAGGACCTTCACCATGCGCCGGGAAATAGCAAAATTCATCCAGCCACCCAAGATGACCAGCAGCACCACTGCGGCAAAAATAGCCCAAGGCTTAAGGCCTTGATCGGAAATATCCTGAGGCGAGCGCGGCTCATCGCCATCCTGCTCAGCGTGCGCGTTGGTATAAGCCACTAGGGCACCAAAGCCAAAGAAAGACAAGGTATACGCAGTAATCAAACCGCCTTTGGATTTGATCCAATCAGGATAGGAGGTCGCGATGCCCACGGCGGCGGCTTGGGTAATGCGGCCTGCCAGGGTGTCATCGAGGGCGTAATTGTCTTGTTGCTGATCTTGCGTCTCGCGGTTGTTGGTCATAGCGACCACTTTAAGCGGCGGTAAGCTAATGCGCATGTACTCGGAAAAGACAGAGCATATGACGCCCGCGCAGCAGGCGGCCCAGGATGTGCGCGCGGAGGATGATAAGCGCAACGGCCACTTCGAGGCCACGGAGCACACCGATGTACCGCTGAGCCCCTTCATGACGCGGCTTATGGCGGAGGAACTACCCATGTTGGATTCGTCCTCGCGGGCTCGGGTCTACGAACTTTTACGGGCGTACAACGGCCCGATTATTGAATCCCAAGACGAGCTGCCAGAGGAGATCCGGGCGCTTATGGATCTATAAACGGACACATTCGGGCAGTACAAGCGTCCGTTTTGTTCTGAATATCACTCGCGTCACTCCATCACCCCTCGTGTGAGCTAGGTAGGCTGGAGAAGCGACATAAGTCCGTCGAGCAAAGAGTAAGAGATGGAATTACACACCACTGAAAAGTCCCTGAACGGCTGGGGCCGCACCGCCCCGACGACCGCCCACGTCCTCGCCACCGAAGACGTGGACGTGATCAAAAAGGCCGTGGCTCAGGTTGCAGAAGATAACTCGGATAAACCCGCCCACCTGCGCCGCGGCGTCATCGCCCGCGGTATGGGCCGCTCCTACGGTGACCCCGCCCAAAATGGCGGCGGCCTGGTCATCGACATGCAAAAGCTCAATAAGATCCACTCCATCGACCCAGAGTCAGCTCTGGTGGACGTCGATGGCGGCGTCACCTTGGACCAGCTGATGAAGGCCGCCCTGCCTTATGGCCTGTGGGTTCCGGTTCTACCGGGCACCCGCCAGGTCACCATCGGTGGTGCTATCGGCCCGGATATTCACGGCAAGAACCACCACTCTGCCGGTTCCTTTGGTGACCACGTGGTCTCCATGGAGCTGCTCGTAGCCGATGGCCGCGTGCTGCACCTGACCCCAAAGGGATCCGAGGATGACCCGAGCGGCGACCTCTTCTGGGCTACCGTTGGCGGCATGGGCCTAACCGGCATCATCCTGCGCGCCACCATCCGCATGACCAAGACGGAAACCGCCTACTTCATCGCGGATACGGACCGCACCGATAACTTGGATGAAACCATCGCCTTCCACTCCGATGGCTCCGAGCACAACTACACCTATTCTTCCGCCTGGTTCGATGTCATTTCACCGGAGCCAAAGCTGGGCCGCTCCACCATTTCCCGCGGCTCGCTGGCTACCCTGGCGCAGCTGGAAGAACTCGCCCCGAAGCTGGCCAAGGATCCGCTGAAGTTCAATGCGCCGCAGCTGATGACAGTGCCGGATATCTTCCCGTCTTGGACTATGAATAAGCTTTCCCTCTCAGCTGTGGGCTTGGCTTATTACACCATGGGTGCACCAGCGAAGAATCAGGTCAAGAACCTGACGCAGTTCTACCAGCCGCTGGATCTCATCGGCGAATGGAACCGCGGCTACGGTTCCAAGGGCTTCCTGCAGTACCAGTTCGTGGTACCGACCGAAGCCGTGGAACCGTTCAAGGAAATCATCCGCGATATGCAGCGCTCCGGCCACTACTCCGCACTCAATGTGTTCAAGCTCTTCGGCGAGGGCAACCGCGCACCACTGTCCTACCCGATGCCGGGCTGGAACGTCTGCGTGGACTTCCCCATCCGTCCGGGCCTGGGTAAGTTCCTGGATGACCTGGACCGCCGGGTGATGGAATTCGGCGGCCGCCTCTACTTGGCCAAGGAGTCCCGCACCTCCGCGGAGAACTTCCACAAGATGTACCCGGGCATGGAAGGCTGGCTGAAGACCCGCAACGAAATCGACCCGACCGGCGTCTTTGCCTCCGATATGTCCCGCCGCCTCGAGCTGCACTAATCACTGGAAATAACACCTTTAAGGAGATTTACTGACCATGCTTAATGCAGTAGGCCAAGCACAACACATCCTGCTTCTGGGCGGCACCTCCGAGATCGGCCTCGGCGTCGTCTCCGAGTTCCTGCAGCGCGGCTCGGCCAAGGTCACCCTGGCCGCCCGCCCGGAGTCCCCGCGCATCGGCCAGGCCAAGGCAGACCTGGAATCCCGCGGCGCTGACGTAGAGGGGCGAGACTTCGAGGAGGCCGACTTCGACGGCCCCCGAGCCGGCGGTAAGAGGGGCTGGGCGCGCGGGGATGTGGACGTGGCCATCGTTGCTTTCGGCACCCTGGGTGACCAGGAAGAGCTATGGCAAAACCACGACAAGGCCGTCGCCTCCGCACAGACCAACTACACCGCTCCGGTATCCGTAGGCGTGCTCTTGGGCGAGAAGTTCAAGCGCCAAGGCCACGGCACCATCATTGCCATGTCCTCCGTGGCCGGCATGCGCGTGCGCCGCTCCAACTTTGTCTACGGTGCTTCCAAGGCCGGCGTGGACGGCTTTTATATCAACCTGGGCGAGGCCCTGCGTGGTACTGGCGCTAACGTGTTGGTCGTTCGCCCAGGCCAGGTGCGCACCAAGATGTCCGCCGAAGCTGGCGACGCCCCACTGACCGTCAACGTTTCCGACGTTGCCGAGGCCACCGTCAAGGCCGTGCTCGAGGGCAAGCAGTCCATCTTCGTACACCCACTTTTTGAGTACGTGTCTTTGGCATTCAAGTTCATCCCGCAGGCCATCTTCCGCAAGCTGCCGTTCTAAACGCCGCAGCTTTGCGCGTAGGCGTAGCCGCCCCGCCCCCGCTCTCCCTCCTCGCCGCACGCCGGCGACGAGGGAGGTGACGGGGGCGGTGGTGTATCAGGGGGATGCCGCCAAGCAAGTGCTGTCCTGCCCGCGCCAAATCTGGGCTGTGGGGCTTGGGTATGCGAAACTAATGGGCATGACAAGCACCGCTGTACCCGCCCAGTCAACGCCCGTGAGCGAGGATAACCGCACCGAGGCCTACCGCGCCGATGCGCTGACCCCTCGCGCGACCTTGCTGGGTATTGTGCTGGCCGCCCTGGCCGGTGGCGTGGTAACGCTGCTGGGCTGGTTTGCCTTCAAGACGGTCTCGCTGCCGTCCTTTAATACCTCCATGGTCACCCGTGCGTTAACCACGGTGGGGGTGGTGCTCACCCTGGCCCTGACCGGCGGGCTGTGCGTGTGGTGGCTCTATGACCACTACAAGGATTCCTTTACCCGGCCGCGCTGGCGGGCCTGGCTGACCTACGCGGTCACCTACCTCTCCCCGGCCCTGTTGACCCTGGCCGCAGTGGGCCTGCCGCTGTCCGCCTCCCGCTTGTGGCTCGATGGCGTGCAGGTGGACCAGGCCTTCCGCACCCAGTTCCTCACCCGTTCGGTGGATGAGATGGGCTATGCGGACATGAACTACCAGGACATGCCGTCCTTCTATCCGATTGGCTGGTTCTGGTTGGGCGGCCGCTTGGGTGCGCTCATGGGAATTCCGGGCTGGGAGGTCTACCAGCCCTGGGCACTCATCTCCATTGCCGTGGCCGGCTGTATTTTGGTGCCCATCTGGCAGCGCCTGACCAGTTCCCTGCCGGTCGCCACCGCCATCGCCCTGGTGACCACCGCGATTACGCTCACCATCGCGGCCGAGGAGCCCTATTCCGCGGCGATTGCCATGGGGCTGCCCGCGGTTGCGGTACTTAGCGCCCGCGCCTTCCGCGGCTCCTGGCTGGCCACCCTAGGAGTAACGCTCTACCTGGGCATTTCCGCTACGTTCTATACCCTTTTCACCGCTGCGGCCGCACTTACCGTAGTCAGCCTCATCGCGCTGTTTACCGCGCTCTATGAGCATACGTGGCGCCCCATCCTGCGCCTGGTGATCATGGCGGTAGGCTCCATTGCCATCGCGCTCATCGCCTGGGGACCCTACGTATGGTCAGTCATGCACTCACCGGTGCCGCTACAAACCACCGCGCAGCACTACCTGCCGGAGGAAGGCACGCAAATTCCAGTGCCTTTCTTGTCCTTGAGCATTGTGGGTTTCCTCTGCCTCATGGGGCTCATTTACATCGTCATCCGCCTCAATGACGTGGAGGTACGCGCGCTGGGCATCTCCCTCATCGGCATCTATCTATGGACCGTGGCATCCATGGTGGCTACGCTGGCCGGCACCACGCTGCTGAGCTTCCGCCTCGAAGTAATCGTGGTGCTCCTCTTTGCCACCGCCGGCATCCTCGCTCTGGCCGAGGTGCGCCTGCTCGGCGTACACCGCCTCTACCCGGCGCGCTTCTCCCACACCACCAATAAGCAGATCACCGCAGTCATGGCCATCATCCTTGCCCTTGCTGGCGTCTATTATGCGCAGCAGATCCCCGAGGCCAACGAAGACGCCATCGACCACGCCTATAGCGATACCGATGGCTATGGCGAGCGTGCCGACCGCTTTACTAGCGATTCCGCCCATTACTACTTGGATATCCACAACTTCATCCAAGACCAGGGCTATACGCCGGATGACACCGTGGTGCTCACGGATGAAAAGATCTTCATGTCCTACTATCCCTACTGGGGTTTCAACGCCTTTACCAGCCACTACGCCAATCCATTGGGCGAGTTCAGCACCCGCAACGAGCAGATTGAAACTTGGGCCAATGATTCCTGGGATATGCAGCCGGAGGAGTTCCGCAAGGCCTTGGATTCTGCTCCCTGGCGCGGTCCGGATGTCATGATGTTCCGCGGCGACCTGGAAAATAAGGACGATGGTTTCAAGTTCCACCTGGCAGAAGATATCTATCCCACCCAGCCGAAGAGTCGCTACCGCGCGGTCTTCTACAACGCCGATGTTTTTGATAAGGGCTGGAAGATACAGCCAACCGGTCCCTTTGTAACAGCCGTTCGCACCAAGTAAGTTCACCCACACTTCCCGCCCGCGGCAGGGTGTGCCCACAGGCCGAAGGGGTTATCTGACGTAAACTAATCGCCGTGTCAGATAGCCTCACTACGAATACCACCCAAGCGCGACCTGCCGGCTCCCGCTTCACCGCCGCCCCCGCGGGCCTGCGGTGGACCGCGATCATTGCCGGACTGATTGGTTTTCTGTGTTTTGTAGCGACCCCGCTACTGCCAGTAACCCAAACTCAGTCCTCTTATGACTGGCCGCAGCATGATTCCGTGCAGTCCATCAACGCGCCGCTTATTTCCGTGGCCCCAGAGGATCTTCAGGCCACCATACCTATTTCCGCGGTTGATGAGCTGCGCGAGGGCCAGTCCATGGTCTACGGCACCGTCCCGCCGGAGTCCAAGAAGGCTTCCAACCGTGGCCTTTTCGTCCGTGCGAATGACGAGGGCCTCTCTGTTGTCTCCTTGGATGAGGTGCTGCTTACCCTCAATGCCAAAGAGGTAGCCAAGCTTCCCAAGGACGCCAAGATTGAGATTTCCGCTTCGGGCGATGGCACCACGGTGAGCGTGGGTGATCATGAAAAGACCACCGAGGAGGATCTGCGCCCACAGGTCACCGGCGTCTATACCGAAATCGACGATAAGGCAGATGTGCAAGCTTTGCTTGACGACGGCCTCAATGTCCACGTCGATATCAACTCGCGCTTCACTTCGTCCCCGACGTTGCTCAAGACCCTTGCCATGTGGCTGGGCACCGCCATGGTGGTAGTGTCCCTGTTCTTCCTGTGGCGCATCGACCGCCTCGATGGCCGCCGCTTCGGCTTTATGCCTGAAACGTGGAAGAAGGTGCGCCCGCTCGACGGCGTGGTCGCCGCCATCTTGGGATTCTGGTATATCTTCGGCGCCAATACCTCCGATGATGGCTTTATTTTCTCCATGAGCCGCGTCTTTGATCACGCGACCTACATGGCCAACTACTACCGCTGGTACGGCGTGCCAGAGGCTCCCTTCGGTGCCCCCTATTATGACTTGGTTGCCGTTCTCTCCCAGATTTCTACCGCCTCGGTCTTCGTGCGCCTGCCTGGCCTGATTTCCGGTCTCATCATCTGGTTTATTCTCTCCCGCGAGATGCTGCCGCGCTTTGGCCAGCTTGTCGACGGCCGCCGTGTCGCCCACTGGACCGCAGCGCTTATGTTCCTGGCCTTCTGGCTGCCATATAACAACGGCACCCGCCCCGAGCCCATCGTGGCGCTCGGTGTGATGTTTACCTGGGCCTCCTTTGAGCGCGCCATTGCCACCCGCCGGCTGCTCCCAGCGGCTGTGGGCACCATCGCCGCAACCATCACATTGGCCGCCGGCCCGACCGGCCTTTTTGCCGTGGGCGTCTTCCTCGTCAGCCTGCCGCACCTTTTCCGCGCCATGGCCGAGCGCGTGCCGTCCATGGGCGGTGGCGCCCTCGGCTGGCTTTCGCTCATTGCGCCGTTCCTGAGCGCTGGCACCGCCATCATGATCGCCGCCTTTGGTGACCAGACGCTCTCTACCGTGCTGGAGTCCACCCGCGTGCGCTCCGAGGTCGGCCCCTCCCTGCCGTGGTACGCCGAGTACGCGCGCTACTCCACCCTCTTCCAGGAATCCGTGGATGGCTCGCTGACCCGCCGCTTCGCGGTCTTCACCATGCTCTTCTGCCTGGTGCTCATCGTGGCGGCCTTTATCAAGAACCGTCGCGTCGTTGGTGCTGCCGTTGGACCGACCCAGCGCCTGCTCATCATCGTGGCGCTGTCCATGTTCTTCCTCATGTTCACCCCCACCAAGTGGACCCACCACTTTGGCATCTACGCCGGCGTGGCCGGTGTCATCGCCGCCCTCGGCGCCGTGGTCCTCTCCCAGTTTGCGCTGCGCTCGCCGCGCGCTCGCACCTTCGCCATCGCCGCGGTGGTCTTCTTACTCGCGATCTCCTTCGCCGGCTGGAACGCGTGGTGGTACGTATCCTCCTTTGGCATTCCGTGGTGGGATCGCACGGTGCAGCTCAAGGCCATCGAGGCCAATAAGGTGCTGCTCGCCATCGCCCTCATTATCTTCGCCATCGGCGTGGTGCAGTCCCTGCGCCATAACTACCGCAAGTCCCAGGCGGAAGAGGCTGGCGCACTCGCTGAGTTTGAAAAGAATGCCGCCGCCAAGGTCTCGCGTTCGGCCGGAATCATGTCCGCGCCTATCGCCCTTGCCTGCGCCATCGTGGTTGCCCTTTCTTGTGCTTCCTTTGCCAAAGCCACCGTCTCCCAGGCGGATTCCTACTCCGTAGGCAAGGGCAACCTGGCTTCCCTGCGCGGCAATACCTGCGCGCTGGCGGATCAGACCATGGTGGAGACCAATACCAATGACTCCTTCCTGACCCCGGTCGAAGGCGACTTGGGCGATTCCCTGGTGGACCAGGAAGAAACCCACAAGGGCTTCGATCCAAACTTCATCCCCGAATCCATCGAGCCGGAGAACCAGAACTCCGCCTCCGTAGGTGCCATCGCGGATGGCTCCAGCGACTCCTCCTCCGATAGCGCGGAGACCGCTACTTCCGGCGCGGATGCTGAATCCGGCGGCGCAAGCGAGTCCGCCGATTCCCAGAAGTCGAAGGATAAGGAAGAAAAGAAGGACAAGAAGTCCAAGGAAACCACCAATACTTCTGAGGGCGGCGTGCGCGGCACCCAGGGTGTCAATGGATCCACCATGCACCTGCCGTTCAACCTGGATTACACCAAGGTCCCGGTACTTGGCTCTTATTCGGAGGATCAAGACTCCACCTCTGAGGTAACCACCAAGTGGTACAACCTGCCAGAGGCCAAGGACAATACTCCAGTGCTCGCCGTGTCCGCAGCCGGCAATATCTACCACCACGACGTCAACGGGGTGGAGCAAGAAGGCATGGAGCTTAGCCTCGAATACGGCACCATCGATGACTCCGGAAAGGTCACCAATACTGGCGAGGAAGAACTCTCCGCCGTTGGTGCCACGCCAAAGTGGCGCAACCTGCGCCTGCCGCTGGATAAGTTGCCAAAGGATGCCAACGTGGTGCGCCTGGTAGCAACGGATGACTCCACCGATGAGGATGACTGGCTGGCCTTTACTCCGCCGCGCGTCCCAGAGCTGGATACCATCAATAACCAGTTCTCCAAGGACACCCCGGCGCTATTGGATTGGGCTGTAGCCCTGCAGTTCCCGTGCCAGCGCACCTTTGACCACTTTGCCGGTGTCACGGAAATCCCGGAGTACCGCATCCTGCCGGATTCCTCGGCCCAGACCTCGCTGACCGATTTCCAGTCCTTCTCCGGCGGTGGCGCCATGTCCACCGCGGAGGCGGTCAACTACTCCTACGAGATCCCGAGCTACCTCAATAATGATTGGGCACGCGACTGGGGTGCCATTGAAAAGTACGAGCTGCGTACCGATTCACAGGGCAATGCCCCAGTCCCAGCCGAGATTGATTATGAGGACATTACCCGTTCCGGGCTGTGGAAAGACTCCGAGATGAAGATTCGCCCCGAGGGCGAGGAGTAACCTCCCGAGCAGCCGCGCCCCGATCCCGCTTCGGGGCGCGCAGGCGCCGCACGAGCCAGTCACGTAGGAACCACCGCAGCAGCGAAGCGCCAAAGAGCGGCGCGATGATTGAGTAGGCCACCACCCCCGCCAGCACGGCGGGGGTAATTTTTAGCTCGGGCAGGCTGCGGCGTGGTTTCTTCCACCACATCCACAGGCCCGCAATGCTCACCACGAGCAGACCGAGGGCGAGTACCGCCAAGGCAACCTGGCTATAGATTCCAAAAAGCGTACCCATGTGCAACTGGATGAGCCACGAGGTTAGCTGTGCGGCAAGCGGCCAGTCGGCGGAATTGATGCGGTCAATAACCTCCCCGTTCGGGGTCACTGCTACGGCATCGCTGCGCAGCTTGAAGGCTGCACGAGCCTCGCGCACACCCCACGCATCGCCGGGCTTTTCCGGCGAAGTCATTTCCAGCACCCCGGTCAAACCCTGGCTACGGGCGGTCGATTCTGCAGTTTGAGCTCCGGCGAGTTCTGCGGCACCGTGGTGTCCCGTATGCCCGGCGTGACCCGCGTGCCCGGCGTGGTTGGCATGCTCCCCCGCCCCAGTACTAGCCCCCGCTTCTGCAACGGAGGTCGCCACGGACGGTTCCTTCCAATTGAGTTCCTCCCGCACCTTGCCAATACTTGTGCCCGCTACCAGCGACCATGTCAGGCCGGTAACGGTAAGAAAGAGGAAGCCCGGCAACAACCAGGCACCCACGCGGGCGTGCAGCGCCAGTACCGTGGAGGGCTGCTTCTTATTCCTTTGTTTACGCTTGAGCCACAGGTAGAGACCGAGGATGCTCAGCGCGCCGAGCCACGAGGCCGCAAGTTCGGCATAGAGACGGCCAGGCTCGCCCAACCATAGGGTGCGGTGGCCATTAGAGACCCACGTGCGGAAAGGGAGCGCCCGCGAGCCGCCATATTGTTGTAGTTCCCCAGTGATGTGCAGGTCCACCGGGTCTACAAAGACGGCGTGGGCATAGCTGGAGTTGGGGGCGGTGGGGTCGTCGAAAAGCACGCGGGTGGTCTCCTGCGGGTCTTCGGAGGGCTCGACTCGAACCACGGTCCCATCCGGGTGCTGGCGCTGGGCGGCTGCAATCTGTTCATCGCGGCTGCGCGGGCTGGCTTGCGGGGTGGCTCTCACCTCCTCGTGGGAGTGCCACGGGGCACAGGTGGG
>ERZ1464652.34-NODE-34-length-24654-cov-9.451888_pt1 | contig 24654 bp, 23 predicted proteins | sample MGYA00563980_ERZ1464652 | MGnify/ENA primary metagenome ERZ1464652 (study PRJEB39283, sample SAMN07833576) | human skin metagenome | isolation source: Scalp | host: Homo sapiens | place: India: Bengaluru | collected 2015-07-04 ...
TTAGAACCAGCCAGATCAGCAGATCCGCCCCACAGCTCAGGCAGGGAGGCAGCACGGGCCTGGATAACAGCTTCAGAGGCCTTGCGGGTAGCCAGTGATTCGCCGGGCTCCCATACCGGCAAGTTGGCATCAAAATCTTGCGGCAGCTCGCGCGCGTTCATGCGGTCAAAGAGAGCCTTATTCTCTGGATTAGCCGCAGCCCAAGCGTCAAACTTATCTTGCCATAGCGAATGATTTCTAGCACCGCGCTCTTGGAGTTTGCGGGTATGAGCAATGACATCTTCATCAATATGGAAGCTCAGTTTGGGATCGAAGCCCAAGATCTCCTTGGTGGCGGCTACTTCGTCCTCGCCCAGTGCGGCACCGTGAACGCCACCGGTGTTCATCTTATTCGGGGCAGGGTAGCCAATTACGGTCTTTACACGGATGAAAGAAGGGCGCTCGGTTTCTGTTTGAGCGGCCTTCACTGTCTCTTCAATGGCCACGACGTCCTCGCCGGATTCAACGGTTTGGACATGCCAACCATAAGCCTCATACCGAGCTACAACATCCTCGTTGAAGGCAATATTTGTATCGTCTTCAATGGAGATGCGGTTATCGTCCCAAAAAACGATCAGGTTGCCCAGCTTTTGTGTCCCCGCAAGTGAGGAAGCCTCTGCGGAAACTCCCTCTTGCAGGTCGCGATCGGAGGCGATGGTATAGACGTAGTGATCGAACGGAGACTCGCCAGCGGGGGTATTCGGATCGAAAAGACCACGTTCCTTGCGGGCTGCCATTGCCATACCAACAGAAGATGCTAAGCCTTGGCCAAGCGGGCCAGTGGTGATTTCCACTCCATCGGTGTGGTGGACCTCTGGGTGGCCCGGCGTACGCGAGCCCCAAGTGCGCAGCCGCTTGAGGTCCTCCATTTCTAGTCCAAAACCGCCCAGGTAAAGCTGGATATATTGGGTAAGAGAGGAGTGGCCAACGGAGAGTACAAACCGGTCACGCCCAGCCCAGTGCACATCGTTGGGATCATGGTTGATGACTCGCTGGTAGAGAGTGTAGGCGAGGGGCGCCAGGGACATTGCTGTACCGGGATGTCCGGAACCGCACTTCTGCACTGCATCGGCGGCTAGTACCCGCACGGTATCGACGGCGCGGGTGTCAAACTCGGTCCAATCCTCCGGATAACGGCGCTCGACCATAGATTGGAGCTCTGGGGACAACTTATCTTTCGACACGTGACAGCCTCGCTTACGTTTAGGCAAAAAGTACTTGACTTCCTTCAGTCTAGTAATTTTCTATCCGGCGGTGCGCAATTATAGAAACTAGGGGTTAAACGGTAAGCTGGCATGGCTAAGCGGCGCATGTCTGGGTGCTACAACGTGCGTAGTTCTAGCACCATGTGCTCGCAGTGTTTCACCCCTAGGCCCAAATTGTGAGTAAGAGAACTGGAACTTTCTCACGGGCACGTGCGACCGCTAGGGGTGACCGCACGCAGGGTGTGTGCGAAGCACAATTCACCAACGTTCAGATAGTGGAGGAATTCCTTGGAGACCATCAAGGCCTATTTTGCGCTTACGAAACCGAGGATCATTGAGCTCCTCCTCGTGGCTGCAATTCCGGCGATGCTCCAAGCGCAGCGTGGCGTGGAAGCGGTATCGGATAATATCTGGCTTATTGTGTCCACTATTTTTGGCGGCTGGATGGGCGCTGCCGCCGCCCACACTTTTAACAATGTCGTGGACTACGAATTGGACCAGAAGATGCAGCGCACTAGAGCGCGTCCGCTGGTTAGAGCTACGATTTCCAAGCGAAACGCCGCGATATTTGCATGGATTATGCTCGTCATATCCGTGCTGTGGCTAGGTTTTCTTGCTCACTCCTGGCTGGCAGCGTTCTTTGTGGTTTTAACGAACTTCTTCTACGTCTTCGTCTACACCAAGTTTTTGAAGATGCGCAATGCCCAAAATATCGTCTGGGGCGGCTTGGCAGGTTGCATGCCGGCTATGGTCGGATGGGCTGTCATCCGTGATAACGCACCAGCAGGAGAGCCGGACCGTTGGTGGCAGGCAGTAGTGCTATTCCTCATCATCTTTTTCTGGACGCCGCCACACACATGGGCACTGGCCATGAAGTACAAGGAAGACTACCGCAAGGCTGGCGTTCCGATGTTGCCCGTTGTGGCTGGCGAAAAGGAAGTCACCCGTCAGATCGTGTGGTACACCGTCGGCACTGTTATCGTTACTCTGCTCATCGTTCCCGCTGCATCGTGGATCTACTTGGTGGCAGCGCTAGCTTCTGGTGCTGTCTTTTTGTGGATGGCTATTCGCCTGCATGAAGGCGTGAAGAACGGCGTCAAAGTCAAGCCCATGCGCTTGTTCATTTATTCCAATAACTACCTGTCGGTTCTCTTTATCGGCCTGTCTATTGACGCAATCTTGGGTTGGGAACCACTAGGACGGATGCTCGGCTGGTCTGCGACGCTGTTCTAGCCACGTCACACTGAAAAGCCCCGGGGAAAACCAGAGCGCGGGAGAAAGATCAGTTCCTTCTCCCGCGCTTTTATAATGCTGGGGTTAGTTGTATACGCCATCCTGTACGCGCAAGACAATGGAACCTGTGGTCTTGCGCTCTTGGAGATCTTGATGGGCCGTGGCGGCGTCAGCTAGCGGGTAGGAGGCCGTAACGTTGAACCTAAGCTCGCCGTCTACAACCGCCTGTACGACCGCTTGGGCACGCATCTGGAACTCGCCTTCTTGCGCGGTCCAAGCGCCAATGGATGGTCGAGTCAAAAAGATGGACCCGTGCTTATTAAGAAGCTGGGGATCGATAGGCTCCACCGGCCCCGAAGCAGCGCCAAAGAGTGCGACGGTGCCACGGGGGCGGACCGCCTCGAGCGACTCTTGGAAGGTGGCCCTGCCGACGCCGTCATACACCACGTCGACTCCCTTGCCACCGTTGTAGCGGCGGACCTGCTCGGCGAGTCCATCGCCGTAGCGAAAGACCTTATGCGCGCCGGCAGCGTAGGAAAGTTCTTCCTTTTCATTCGTAGAGACAACCGTGTACACGGTAGCGCCAAGAGAAGAGGCCATCCGGGTCAAAACTTGTCCCACGCCTCCAGCGCCCGCGGTGATTAGGCACGAAGCGCCTTCGCCCAATTGATAGACACCGTGTGCCAGATAGTGTGCGGTAATACCCTGCAGCAGCATGGAAGCTGCAACTTCAGGGCGAAAATCATCTGGTACCGCCACGAGCCCTTCACGAGGGACGCAGACCTGCTCCGCGTACGAGCCGAATGCTTGGTTCCACGCCACCATCGTCCCCTCGGCGATTTTTCCCTTTGGATCGTAAGCTACGCGCCCGGTGCCTTCGAATCCGGGAATAAACGGGGTGGCCGCGTTATAAATCCCCTGACGGTAATAAGTATCAATGTAGTTGACGCCTGCCATAATGACGTCCACCAATACCTCATCGTCTTTAGGGGTGGGGGCGGGTACTTCGGTATAACGAAGTACTTCTGGCCCGCCGGTTTCTGTGACCTGAATTGCGTGCATATAGCCAGGCTAGCGCAAAAAGCCGGCCGAGCGCAGTCGCTCGGCCGGACAAATAGCTTTGCGGGTTATACCGCCGCGTGTTCAGCCTTTAACGCTGCTTGCCGTGCTGCGTATTTCTCATCTCCGCTAGGCGAGCCAGTGATGAGATCTGCAGTGCCTTCCGCGCGACGTACACCGTGCGCCCAGAGCAGGGCTGTATAAGCCGTAACGAAGGAAGAAAGGCCGATATGGAACGGCACCGTCCACCGCGGAATGCTCATGTAGAACTGATAGACGCCGACTGCCCACTGAATGAGGATGCACACGATAAGGGCCCAACCCGCCTTCTTGGCATCCTGTGGCGCGCGCTTCTTATACAGCAAGAAAATGGTAATGACGCTAAGCGTCAGGTAGACGTACATGCACATGGCGTGGGTGACGGCCATGGCCTCGGTATCTACTTGTAGTCGGCCTTCCATTCCCACACCGGAATCACCGGAGTGGACACCCGAGCCGGTGACCATGGTGCCCGTGATGAGGACAACGCTCAATGCGACCGTAGCGATAGCTGCGAGTAGGCGAATGCCCTGTGGGAAGCGTGCTCGGGGAGTACCATCATCTGGCTCTAGAATGCGGGAGTAAAGCATGGCGGCTAACCAAACTAGAAGCATGGAAGGCAGGAAATGCAGGGCCACGGACCACCAGCGCAGATCTAGGTGGACAGAAATCCCGCCGATAACTGCCTGAAGTACGATGCCAGCCACGTTGAGCCAAGCATAGACCTTAAGCTCAGTGCGGCGGCGTGCCATGCGCATGGCGATGACCGCGGCGATCGCCGCTGCAGATACCACGAAAGTTAGCAGACGGTTACCAAACTCGATGGCTTGGTGCAGCGCAGGGGCGGCGCCCTCCATGGGGACAAGGGAACCTGGCTGGCACTCCGGCCACGTGGGGCAGCCCAATCCCGAGCCGGTCACGCGGACAATGGAACCAGACACGGTAATGCCACCCTGGCACAGGAGGAGGATGAGCGCGATAAGGCGCTGTTGCTGCAGTGTGGGGGCGGCTTCTTTAAAGAAGCGCTTTGTTTTTGTCCAGTATTTCACGCATAGCATCCTACTAGTCGGGAGATTTCGGGCATAAAAATTGCTCTCGTTTCGGCAGGAACCGGACAAAAGTCACATTTAGCCATCGAAGCGGAACCAACGGACTGCGGCAAACGACGCCACGGCTAGCCATGCCACCAAGGAAATCAGTTCGAGGCTAGGGAAGATGGAATTAGAGGCGTCGGTAAGCGCGCCCGCAAGAGCGACAGTTGGTACCACATTGAGAATGCCATTATCGCCAAGGCCCTGAGAGTAGAGTGTCCATCCCACCACGCCAAGGAGAATGAACCAGATGAGGTTGGCCAGCGCCAGCACGACTTCTGAGCTGAGGGTGCCGCCGAGCAACAGACCCATCGCGGTAAAGGCCGCTACGCCAAAAAATAGCGAGACGATCATTAGTAGCACCCCGCTCAGGCTAATGCGTAGGCCCAAAATGTAGGCTGCGATGCCCAAAACAAGGATTTGGAAAACCACCATCGTGAGCACGCCTAGGATCTTGCCTCCGATAATGGCCCAGGCAGGTACCCCGGATGCACCAGTGCGTTTAAGGGCCCCATAGCGTCGGTCAAAGGCGAGCGAGATGGCCTGGCCTGTAAACCCCGCGGAGGTGGCCGCTACTGCAAGGACCATGGGAAATACTTCGTGCAAGCCGTGCCCTGTGGTGGGCTCTAGGCGGGCAGCCCCAATGAGGATGGCCAGCGGAATGATGACGCTGAGAAGCTGCTGCTCGCCGTGGCGCAACATGAGCTTTGCTTCCATTTTTCCTTGCGCGAGCAAGATGGCGCCAGCGCTGGCTCGCTGGGGAGCGGGAGTAAAGGTCCCTGGGGTATAGGCAGTGCTCATGAAATGGATTCTTCCTTCAACACGATCGAATTAATGCGGTTCTAGTGCGGGGCAGTTAGCTGCGCAGATGGCGTCCGGTGAGATCGAGGAATACCTCTTCCAAGTTGCGGTGGGCTGCATCCAAATAGCGCAGCAGGACGCCTTGGCGGGCAAGCTCGGTAGTCAGTGCGGCGATGGTCTCAGGTGTGCCGGCTTCGGTCAGGCGGTAGTGCAACGGGCGGGATTTTGTGGCAGAAATTCCGGCTGCAGCCAAGGCCTCAATATCAACGTCGATGTCGGTACTAAAACTGAGCCCTGCCGATTCCGTCTGGGTCGTAAGCTCCGCCGGTGTACCGTGGGCTACCAGCTGACCATGATCCATGATGGCCACGCGGTCTGCTAGCGACTCCGCTTCATCCATGAGGTGAGTGGTCACGACGATGGTGACGCCATCGCTTCGCAATGCTCGAATAAGATCCCACACGGCCAAGCGGGATTGTGCATCCATGCCGGCGGTTGGTTCATCGAGAAAGACCAACTCCGGTTTGCCGATGATAGCTAGGGCAAGCGATAGGCGCTGTTGCTGTCCGCCAGAAAGCCGGCGGTAGGAGGTGCGAGCTACGCCTTCGAGTCCTAAGGTCTCCAGCAGCCAGTGGGGGGAGAGGGGGTGAGCACTATAGCGGGCGGATAATTCCAGCATCTCTAAAACATGGATGCCGGAATAGGAACCGCCGCCTTGCAACATAATGCCTACCTTTTCCCGCACTTTATCTGGCTCGGTACCCGGGTTATGCCCAAGGACATCGATGGAGCCGCTGGTGGGGTGGATGAAGCCTTCAGACATTTCGATGGTGGTAGATTTTCCCGCACCATTGGGACCGAGGAGGCAAAAGACCTCGCCGCTGGAAACGCTTAGGCTCAGCCCATTAACGGCAGTAGTGGAGCCAAATCTTTTCACCACATTGTCCAAGGTGAGGGCTGGACGGTCGGCTGAAATCGAATTCACGTGGGATTAGTCTAGGACACGGATTCCGCTGCGGCGCACTGCAACCCACCAGAGAGCGGCGATGACAGCGTAAGTACAGGCAGCTGACACATAAATGGCAATGATGGTGCTCGGCGGTAGGCCGAGTCCCCGCGGTAGGACAAAGAAGCTCATCGCTGCAGAATAAGCTACAACGCTGAAACGGAAGATGAGCCGGTTGGCCCATGCAGCCAATGGCAATACCGCCCACAGGATGTACCACGGGTGGACTACGGGAAAGAAAATAACGAGGACGAGCGAGGCGGTGCCAAGCCCTCCCACGGGGTGAATACGGCCGCGCAAGGTGGCAAAGAGCATGCGGGCCATAAACGCCACGGCCACGAGCACACCAAAAGTACGGGTGACGGTGAGGATGGCTTCGGTATGATCTCCTAGGCCGAGTAGCATTCCGAAAAACCCCGTTCCCACGCCCACAGCGGTGGAGGTGGAAAGCCATGAGCGGATCGAGGCCGCACCACCTTGCCCGGTTACCCAGCCCAAGCCGATACCGGTGCACGCACTAATGAGAGCTACGGTTGCTACCAATACAACGAGCTGTAGGGCAATTGCGCAGGCTAAGGCTTTCCAGCGCGGGGTGCCATTTTTTTCAATGAGGTAACGGGCGTAGGCCATTCCGACAAAACCCAATCCAATGAAGCCGGTAACTTTGACCATTCCGGCGCACGAGAGGCAAAAGCCTGAGGCGGCAAGCGCCAGGTAGGCGCTGCGGCGGGACCGCCCCAGCTTGTCGACGCCCCAGAGACCCATCTCCATTCCCACCAACAACAACCCCAGCATGATGGATTCATTATGGATTCCACCCACTAAGTGCAAAATAGTCAACGGGTTGAGAATACCGAGCCAGAGGGCAGACTCTGGAGATACGCGGCAGCGTCGTGCGAGGCAGCTAATGGCCCAGCCGGCTACGATAATCCCAGCGATAGACAATAAGCGGTGCGCGATAACGCCCAATAAAATGGAGTTAGCAGTAATCAGGCTTACAACTGCAGCTAAGCCGAGTGCCACCGGGCCATAAGGCGAAGGGGAATTTGCCCAGATAAATGGCACAGACCGGGCCAGCTTATCGCCAGCGCCCAGTAACTGGACCGGCCCCGCGGAATAAGGATCCATTCCTTGGGCCACGATGGATCCATTAGCCAAATAGGAATATATATCTTGGGTAAATAGCGGCGCGGTGAAGATCAGTGGAATAACCCATCCGGCCCAAGTGCGCCATAGCTGCTGGGTGGTCACGAGCCTGCGGGCCCGAGTAGGTACAGCGGACCCCTCCTGTGGCTGGCGAAGGGGCGTGCCCACAAATGGGGCAAGGAAAACCCACGCTGTGACCAAAAGCCCGACTCCGACCATCACTACCGCGGACGATGTTTGCAGCATGCGGGACATAAGCGAACCAAAAGGAACGTTGTCATAAGGGTTGCCCACCACCGGTAAGGCGCCGGCTCCTAAAGCGCCAAAGGCTATGAGTAAGGAGCCAACCGTTCCTACCCAGCGGAGAATGAAAAACGTCCGCCACTGGGCGGTGGTGGTGCGCTTGAGCCCATCGGCGTTGGCGGGCACGAAATCAAAACGGGAATCTGGTTCCGCGGCGCCGGTATCTTCGGCGTGCAGCCGTGCAGTGCGCGACCCTGCGGAACCTAGCTGCGGCAACTCGGCTTTAATGCCGGTAAGTAAGCCGCGGATTTTCCCTGTCATGGCATAAGACCTTACGCGAGGATTGCGTCCCAACCCCAGCTGGCCCGCCCGCGGGGGCCGCGCAGAGCGGCGAGAAGTGCCGGTGAGGGTAATAGGCACCCCCGTTGCCACGCCGAAGAATGCCCCATGGTGGCATTCCGGAATGAATTAAGGAACACTAGTGTTGTCTAATAAAGAAGGCGCAGTTGGTTTGGCGCGTACTGCCGGTAGACGGTAAGGCGCGGGAGAGCAGCTGTAAGTGAGTGGAGCACGAAGGGAGGTCCCCGGCATGAGCACACCTCAACGCGCGGAAAAGTCGCCGAAGACGGCGAAAGAAACGCGCACTACGGACGGCGATACCCGCCGCCAAGTGATGCTTCTGCTCTTAAAGGACGGGCCTGTTACTGCTTCTCACTTGGGTGAACGCCTTGGCCTTTCTGCTGCTGGAATTCGCCGGCACTTAGACAACTTGGTGGAAGAGGAACTAACGGAGGTGGTGCGCCGCCGGCCTGCCGCCCGCACTCCAGCGGGTAGCGGTTCCGGTCGCGGACGACCAGCTAAGCACTTTCGCCTCACCGATCGTGGCCGAGCGAAATTTGGTCACGCCTATGATGACTTGGCTTCAGAGGCTTTGACGGCTTTGCGTGCTGTTGGCGGCTCTGAAGCTGTAAAGCACTTTGCTAAGGCCCGGTTTGAGCGGCTCGTCGCCGATGTGCGTCCCCTTGTAAAAGAGGGGGAATCCGTGGAAGACGTGGCGCGAAAGCTAGCTGAAGTCTTAGACGAGCACGGTTATGCCGCCACGGTGGACCGCGCTGGTCAGGGAGTGCAAATATGTCAGCATCATTGCCCAGTGTCTCACGTGGCCGCTGAGCATCCGGAACTGTGTGAGGCGGAACAGGAAGTCTTTTCCGCTCTATTAGGCAAACACGTACAGCCCTTGGCCTCCATTGCCGGTGGCCATGGAATCTGTACCACGAATATCCCCTTGACACCCGTTAATACCAATACTGAAAGGAGCGAGTCATGACCCAGGCACAATCGGCACCTGAGAACAAGATGACCGATGATGAAATCATCGATTCCATTGGTGCATATGAGTACGGCTGGCACGACTCGGACGCGGCTGGCGCTTCTGCTCGCCGTGGCTTGAACGAAGACGTAGTACGCGATATTTCCGCCAAGAAGGGCGAGCCGGAATGGATGCTCAACCAGCGCCTGAAGGCCCTCAACATCTTTGATAAAAAGCCCGTCCCCACGTGGGGGGCGGATTTGTCTGGCATCGACTTCGACCAGATCAAGTATTACGTAAAGTCCACCGAGGAACAGGCCCAAACCTGGGAAGACCTGCCGGACGATATCAAGGCCACCTACGATAAGCTGGGCATTCCGGAAGCCGAAAAGCAGCGTCTCGTTGCCGGTGTGGCTGCGCAGTACGAGTCCGAGGTGGTCTACCACCAGATCCGTGAGGACCTGGAAAGCCAGGGCGTGATCTTTGTTGATACCGATACCGCGTTGCGTGACTACCCAGAACTCTTCGAGGAGTATTTCGGTACCGTCATCCCGGCCGGTGATAATAAGTTCTCCGCGTTGAACTCGGCCGTATGGTCCGGTGGCTCCTTCATTTATGTGCCAAAGGGCGTACATGTAGATATTCCGCTCCAGGCCTACTTCCGCATCAATACAGAAAACATGGGTCAGTTTGAGCGCACCCTCATCATCGTTGATGAGGACGCTTATGTGCATTACGTTGAAGGCTGTACTGCTCCCATTTATAAGTCTGACTCCCTGCACTCTGCGGTAGTGGAGATCATTGTGAAGAAGGGCGGCCGTTGCCGCTATACCACCATTCAGAACTGGTCTAGCAACGTCTACAACTTGGTGACTAAGCGCACCAAGGTGGAAGAAGGCGGCACCATGGAATGGGTTGACGGCAACATTGGTTCTAAGGTCACCATGAAGTATCCGGCTGTGTGGATGACTGGTCCTTACGCCAAGGGCGAGGTGCTCTCCGTTGCCTTTGCTGGTGAGAACCAATTCCAGGACACGCGTGCCAAGATGACCCACATCGCGCCACACACCTCTTCCAATATCGTGTCCAAGTCGGTAGCCCGCGCCGGCGGTCGCGCCGCCTACCGCGGTTTGGTGCAGGTAAATCAGAACGCGCACCATTCCACCTCGAACGTAGAGTGCGATGCGCTGCTGGTGGACAACATTTCGCGTTCGGACACATACCCGTATAACGACATCCGCAATGACCACGTTACCTTGGGCCACGAGGCAACCGTTTCCCAGGTTTCTGAGGAGCAGTTGTTCTATCTGATGTCTCGCGGCATTGCGGAAGAAGAAGCAATGGCAATGATCGTGCGTGGCTTCGTCGAGCCTATTGCCAAGGAGCTGCCGATGGAGTACGCCCTCGAGCTCAACCGCCTCATCGAACTGCAAATGGAAGGATCGGTCGGCTAAAGAAAATGATCGCTTCGAACGAATTCAACCCGGATAAGATCACCAAGGGTGACGTCTTTACCTCCACCAACGTGGAGGATTTCCCGGTGCCGCACGGCCGCGATGAGGTGTGGCGCTTTGTTTCGCTGCGCAAACTACGTGGTTTGCACAATGGGGAATTCGCTGAAGCAGTGGCACAGGATGTCACCGTCAGCGAGCACCCTGGCGTAAGCTCCGAGACCGTCACTCGTGATGACGAGCGCTTGGGCCGTGTGGGTACTCCCTCTGACCGCGTTGCTGCACAGGCATGGACCTCCATGCCTGAAGGTCAGGTTGTCACCATTGATGCGGAGGCTCAGGTAAAAGAGCCCGTCGTTATTACCTATGCCGGCAAGGGCGAGGGTGTGACTTCCTTTGGCACCACCTCCATTGAGGTAGGCCACCACGCGGAAGCTACCGTCATTTTGAAGTATGTTGGCTCCGGTACCCACGCAGATAACGTCGAATTCATTGTGGGCGATGGCGCTCACTTAACCGTTGTCGTTGACGTTGACTGGGAAGACGATGCGGTTCACCTGTCCAATCACGTGGCCCAGCTCGGCCGCGACTCCGTGCTGCGCCATAACTCCGCCATCTTCGGCGGCGAAGTAGTACGTATCGTGCCTCGCGTGAACTTCACGGAGCAGGGCGGCGACGCAGAGTTGCTGGGCGTGTACTTCGCTGACGAAGGCCAGTACTTTGAGAACCGCATGCTGGTAGACCACTCCGTTCCTAATTGCCGCTCTCACGTCCTGTATAAGGGCGCACTGCAGGGTACTAAGGAAAATGAGGCCCGCACTTGCTGGGTAGGTGATGTTCTCATCCGCTCCAATGCACAGGGCACCGATACCTACGAGACCAATAACAACCTGATCCTGACTGAGGGCGCTCGCGCGGACGCAATCCCTAACTTGGAGATTGAAACCGGTGAAATCGCCGGCGCTGGCCACGCAGCTACCGTTGGTCGCTTCGATGACATCGAGTTGTTCTACTTGATGTCTCGCGGCATTCCAGAGGCTGAAGCCCGCCGCCTCATTATTCGTGGCTTCTTCAATGAAGTCATCCACCGCACCCCCGTGCAGTCCCAGACTGAGGAATTTGAACACCGCATTTCCGAAGAATTGGAAAAGATCACCGCCTAAAGCTTTGAACGATGGAAACCCACACATTATGTCTACTCTGGAAATTAAGAACCTCCACGCCCAGGTGCTGCCGACCGAAGAAGGCGGCGAGCCGAAGGAAATCCTCAAGGGCGTCAACCTGACCATTAACTCCGGTGAGATTCACGCCATCATGGGCCCGAACGGCTCAGGCAAGTCCACCTTGTCCTACACCATTGCTGGCCACCCAAAGTATGAGGGCACTGAGGGTGACGGGCTTCTCGATCGCGAAAACCTGGTGGCCATGCCCGTCGACGAGCGCGCTCGCGCCGGTCTCTTCCTAGCGATGCAGTACCCAACTGAGGTACCGGGCGTTAAGGTCTCCCAGTTCATGCGTTCCGCCGTCACTTCGATCCGTGGTGAAGCACCGAAGCTGCGTGAATGGAACAAGGAACTTACTCAGGCCCTCGAGAACCTGAAGATTGATAAGTCTTTCATTTCCCGCTCCGTCAACGAAGGCTTCTCTGGTGGCGAGAAAAAGCGCCACGAGGTTATGCAGCTCGATATCCTCAAGCCGAAGTTCGCAGTTATGGACGAGACCGACTCCGGCCTAGACGTTGATGCTTTGCGCATCGTTTCTGAGGGAATCAACAGCTACCAGAAGGAAACCAATGGTGGCATCTTGATGATTACCCACTACAAGCGCATCCTGAACTACGTTAAGCCGGACTTTGTGCACGTCTTTGCAGACGGTCAAGTCATCAAGACCGGTGGCGCTGAATTGGCAGATCAGCTCGAGTCTGACGGCTACGACCAGTTCCTGAAGTAAGGACCGACCACGGGCCGGTCAACCGCGACTATCTAAAGAAGGCTCATGACTGGATTTGATGTAAACGCAATTAGGGAGCAGTTCCCGATCCTCCAGCGCACTGTGCGTGGCGATAAGCCACTGGTGTATCTGGATTCGGGCGCTACTTCCCAGCGCCCGCTGCCGGTATGGAAAGCGGAGGAGGAGTTTGTGCTGCACACGAACGCTCCCGTCCACCGCGGTTCCTACCAGCTGGCGGAAGAGGCCGATGACGCCTACGAGTCCGCACGACAAGCTATCGCCGCATTCGTAGGTGCGGACCGCGACGAGATCGCTTTTACCAAAAACGCCACTGAGGCCCTAAATGAAGTTGCCTATGTGCTTAGCTACGAGCGTGCGGGTGACCTCTATGTGGGCGAGGGCGATACCGTTGTGATCACTGAATTGGAACACCACGCCAACTTGGTGCCTTGGCAGGAGCTATGTGCTCGCACTGGAGCTACGTTGAAGTGGTACTCCATGACCGAAGATGGCCGCATCGATCTTGATTCGCTCGAGCTCGATGATTCGGTCAAGGTCGTTGCGTTTACCCACCAGTCCAATGTCACTGGCGCGGTGGCGGACGTTGACGAGCTGGTGCGCCGTGCTCGTGCGGTAGGCGCCATGGTTGTCGTGGATGCCTGCCAGTCGGTGCCTCATATGGCGGTAGATTTCCACGCTTTGGATGTGGACTTCGCGGCCTTTTCCGGCCATAAGATGTGCGGTCCTAACGGCGTTGGTGTGCTGTATGGCAAGGAGGAATTGCTCAAGAAGCTCCCGCCTTTCCTAACCGGTGGCTCCATGATTGAAATCGTCAAGATGGAAAAGACCACCTTTGCCGAGCCGCCGACGCGCTTTGAAGCGGGCACGCAGATGACCAGCCAGGTCGTTGGCCTTGGTGCAGCGGTGAAGTTCTTGGAAGAAGTGGGCATGGGCAATATCCACGCGCACGAAAAGAAGCTAACCGAGCGCGCCTTGCGCCAGCTCAAGGAAATCCCCGGTCTGCGCATTATTGGTCCAAAGAACACTGAAAATCGTGGTGGCGCTGTTTCCTTTACCGTGGAAGGCGTTCACCCGCACGACTTAGGCCAAGTTCTTGATGACCATGGTGTGTCCATTCGCGTTGGACACCACTGTGCGTGGCCATTGCACCGTGCCTGTGGGGCACAGTCCACCGCTCGCGCTAGCTTCTACCTCTATAACACTGAGGAAGAGGTAGATAAGCTAGTGGAAGCAATCAAAGCCGCCCGCGAATTCTTTGGAGTTGCCTCATGAACTTAGATTCCATGTACCAGGACGTCATCCTGGATCACTATAAGAACCCCCAGCACGCTGGCCTGAGGGATCCGTATCAAGCAGAGGTTCATCACGTGAATCCTTCTTGCGGCGATGAGCTGACCTTGCGCGTTCGTCTATCTGAGGACGGCAAGACCGTAGAGGACGTCTCCTATGACGCGGAAGGCTGCTCCATTTCGCAGGCTTCTACCTCGGTTATGGCGGAAGAAATCGTCGGGCTGCCCCTTGCGGAAGCCAATGAGAAGCTGGCCGAGTTTGAAAAGATGATTACCTCACGCGGCAAGGAAGAGGGCGATGAAGACCTTATTGGTGATGGCGTTGCCTTCGCCGGAGTATCCCAGTACCCAGCGCGTGTAAAGTGCGCGCTCCTCGGATGGAAGGCTTTCCAGGCCGCTTCCGCCGATGCACTAACTGAAGTGGAGAATTAGATGACCGATCCCGTAGATCCTTATCAGAATGAGAACTCCTCATTCTCCGGCAGCGGCGAGCGGCCGGAGCAGACCGAAGAGCAGATTTCTAAAGCTTTTGATGTCACCGAATTCATGCGTGACGTTATTGACCCCGAGCTCGGCATCAACGTTGTTGACTTGGGCCTTGTCTATGACCTCTGGTTTGAAGAAGACAATGGCAAGGAAATCGTCATGATTAACATGACGCTGACCTCGCCGGCCTGCCCACTGACCGATGTCATTGCGGAACAAGTGGAAGACATCGTCAAGGCCAATAAGCTGGCCGACGCCGTCCGCATTAACTGGGTATGGATGCCACCATGGGGCCCGCAGATGATTACTGAGGAGGGCCGCGAGCAGCTTCAGGCCCTCGGCTTCGCGGTCTAAGATCGCGCACCGTGCATTCGCCCCCAGCAGCGCATTTTCCGGTCTCGGGAGGCAGCTGTTGGGGGCGTTAGCGCGTCTTAGCGTCAGCGCAGTCAATTGCTAGACTAGTTCTTCGTGATTGTAACCAATGATTTCGAAGTCAGGGTAGGAGCTCGCACGCTTCTCGACGCCCCCGGGCAGCACCTGCGCGTGCAGCCCGGCGACCGCATTGGCCTCATCGGCCGCAATGGTGCTGGCAAGACGACGACCATGCGCATTTTGGCAGGGGAGACGGAGCCCTATGGCGGCTCTGTAACTCGCTCGGGCCCCATTGGTTATCTCCCACAAGATTCCCGCGAAGGAAATATCGAGCAGACAGCGCGCGAGCGCGTTCTCTCCGCACGCGGCTTAGATGATCTCAAGCGCCGAATGGCCAAGCAACAAGAGCTCATGGAATCTGCCACAGACGATAAATTCCGGGACAAAGCCATTCGGAAGTACTCCCGCTTGGAGGAACAGTTTGAGTCTTTAGGCGGCTATGAGGCCGATTCCGAGTGCGCGCAGATCTGCGGTAACTTGGGCCTGCCGCAGCGCGTATTGGAACAACAACTCAAGACCCTCTCGGGCGGCCAGCGCCGCCGTGTGGAGCTAGCGCAAATCCTCTTTGCTGCTACCGAGGGGTCCGGAAAATCCCAGACCACGCTGCTCCTAGATGAGCCGACTAACCACTTGGATGCAGATTCTCTTACGTGGCTGCGCCAATTCCTCTCCAAACACGAGGGCGGGCTCATTATGATTTCCCACGATGTCGAGTTGCTGGAGGCCGTGTGCAATAAGGTGTGGTTCCTTGACGCGGTCCGCGGCGAGGCTGACGTGTACAACATGGGCTATAAGAAATACCTTGATGCCCGAGCCACGGATGAGGCGCGGCGTCGCCGAGAGCGTGCGAATGCCGAAAAGAAGGCTTCTGCACTGCAAAAGCAAGCAGCCAAGCTGGGCGCCAAGGCAACCAAGGCCGCTGCGGCCAAGCAGATGCTACACCGTGCCGAGCGCATGATGAATGAGCTTGATGAGGTCCGCGTGGCCGATAAGGTCGCCAATATTAAATTCCCCGAGCCAGCCCCGTGCGGCAAAACCCCCATGAATGCCAAGGGGCTGACCAAAATGTATGGCTCGCTTGAGGTTTTCGTAGGCGTAGACCTCGCTATCGACAAGGGCTCTAGAGTGGTCGTCCTCGGCTACAACGGTGCAGGTAAGACCACCCTGTTGAAGTTACTGGCCGGTGTGGAAAGAACCGATGGTGAGGGCGGCATCGTCAGCGGCCACGGCCTGCGCATCGGCTATTTCGCACAGGAACATGACACCATCGATCCGGATAAGTCCGTCTGGCAAAACACCATTGATGCCTGCCCAGACGCGGATCAGCAAGAATTGCGCAGCCTGCTTGGTGCCTTCATGTTCTCCGGCGATAAGCTCGAACAACCAGCTGGAACTCTATCCGGTGGTGAGAAAACCCGCTTGTCCTTGGCCGCGCTAGTCTCTAGCCGCGCGAATGTGCTGCTATTAGACGAGCCAACTAATAACCTGGACCCCATCTCACGCGAGCAGGTGCTCGATGCCCTCAAGACATACACAGGAGCTGTGGTGCTGGTGACCCACGATCCGGGTGCGGTGAAGGCATTGGACCCAGAACGCGTCATCATTATGCCCGATGGTGACGAAGACTTGTGGTCCGATGACTACATGGAGATCGTGGAGCTAGCTTAGGAACCTATGAAGACGCTGCTGGAGAGAATGCCCGCCTGGCGGGAGAAGTTTTGGCTGATCCCGGCCGTGGCGGTGGCGATCGCCGCAGTGGGTGCGGAGTTGCTTATTGCGATTGGTAGCACTCTCGATGTGGCAGCCACGCCTTTTTATTATGGCAGCGCTGATAGCGCGCAGGGCATTTTAAGCGCCGTAGCTACGTCCTCTCTTTCTCTGGCCGGCACCCTCTTCTTTATCACCTTGACCGCACTGTCTGGTGTGGTCACGGTGATGGGCCCACGGCTTTTACATGAGTTTTTAAAAGACCGCTCCATCCAATCCACTTTGGCGATCTATCTTGCCACCTTTACCTTTGCCCTGTTGTCCCTCCGCGCGGTGCGAACTGGCGGCGAGGGGGAAGTAGAGAATGTTCCTTCCTTGAATGTGGCCGTAACAGTTCTGTTGGCCCTAGCTTGTGTAGTTTTTCTTATCTACTTCATCGTGCATATTGCGCAATCGATTAGCATGTCTCACGTGGTCCACGTAGTTGCCCAAGACGTAGAGGCCCACATGCGCCGACTTATCCAGCGCGGCGAGCAGGAAAAGGAGGCTAAGGCGCCGGGGCCGGAATTTTACGAAGCTGCGGAGAAGCGGCGCAGCAGCGAGACTGGCTATCTTAAATTCGTGGATTATGACGCCATCGCGCAGGCGGCGGCGCAGGACAACTGCGCGGTGCACCTGGGCGTGGCACCGGGGGACTTGGTGCTGGAAGGAGAGGTCATTGCACACGGCGTGCCGCATTTGCCGGAAGATATTGAGCGTCACATCGTGCTCACGCAGCACCGCGAAAATGCCTCGGCCCACGATCCACGATTTACCGCCCGGCACCTCGCGGAAATCGCCGCCCGCGCTTTGAGCACCGGCGTCAATGACCCCTATACGGTCATAGACATCATTGACCGCTTTACCCAGATTCTTACCGTGATTGGGGATAAGCGGCTGCCGCAGGGCATTGTGCACGTGGCTGGGCAATTCCGGCTCGATTATCAAACTTTTAGCTACGAGGAAATTGTTGAGGCGATGTTCGCGCAGATTCGGCGCGATGCGGCAGATAATGCAGAAATCTACCTCAGCCTGCTGGATAACTTGGCCAAGGTCGTTGCCCTGTTGCGTACTGCTGAGCGCCGGAGCGTGCTTTCCGACGCCGCCCGGGCCATCTACTCTGATGCTCGCCGCCAAGTTGGCGGCGAGGTGGAATTAAAACAGCTGGAATCTTCCTACCAGCATTTCCAGGACAACCTCGCCGAAAGGGCGGAGTCGGAGAAACCCGGCGAAGAGCGCGCAGCGGACTAGGCCGCGGCACAGTTGCCGTCGGCCTTAGTTGCGGAATCCGTGTACCGGAGCGGGGATGAAACCGCCGCGGTTAATGAACTGCGCGTTGCCCACTTCATTGACCGGGATAACGGGTGCGTAGCCGAGCAGGCCGCCGAAGCTAACCTCGTCACCTACTTGGGCACCTGGAACCGGGATGACGCGCACCGCGGTGGTCTTATGATTCATCACGCCAATGGCGGCCTCATCGGCGATCATGCCCGAAATCGTCGCGGCCGAGGTAGCGCCCGGCAGCGCAATCATGTCAAAGCCCACCGAGCAAATGGCGGTCATGGCCTCCAGCTTGTCCATGGAGATAGAGCCGGACTTAACCGCATCGATCATGCCCTTATCCTCGGAGACTGGGATGAAGGATCCAGACAGACCGCCGACGCGGGAGCAGGCCATCATGCCGCCCTTCTTTACGGCGTCGTTAAGCAGAGCCAAAGCAGCAGTTGTACCGTGCGTGCCCACCTGGTCTAGGCCCATGTGCTCAAGGATGTGGGCCACCGAATCTCCCAATTCGGCAGTAGGGGCAAGCGAAAGGTCGATGATGCCGAAGGGCACGCCAAGGCGCTCGGAAGCCATGGTGCCCACCAGTTGCCCGGCGCGGGTGATCTTGAAAGCGGCCTTCTTCACTTCTTCCGCTACCTGATCCAGGCTCGCCCCTTCAAGCGATCCCAAGGCGCGGTCGACAACACCTGGGCCAGAAACGCCGACGGAGACTACGCAATCGGGTTCTTCGATGCCGTGGAACGCGCCAGCCATAAATGGGTTGTCACCCACAGAGTTAGCAAAGACCACCAGCTTGGCGCAGGCAATGGCGGAATAGTCCTTGGTCAGCTCGGCGGCTTCCTTGATAACCTCGCCCATCTTCCTTGCCGCATCCATGTTGATACCGGCGCGGGAGCTGGCGATATTGACGGAGGAACACACGACGTCGGTCGTAGCTAGCGCTTCTGGAATGGAACTGATGAGCTTTTGTTCCGCGGTGGTAGCGCCCTTTTCGACCAGAGCGGAATAGCCGCCCACGAAGTTGACTCCTACCTCCTTGGCTGCCTTGTCCAGTGCCTTTGCAGCGTCGACGGGGTTTCCTTCTACACCGGCTACTACCAAGGATATTGGGGTGACGGAGATGCGCTTATTCACGATGGGGATCCCCAGCTCGCCCTCGATGCCTTCGCATACCTCCACTAGGCGCCCGGCCTGCTGCGTGACGCGGTCATAGATGGCCTGGCAGGTAGCTTCCATGGTGGATCGGGTGCATCCAAGGAGGGAGATGCCCATGGTTACGGTGCGGATATCGAGACGATAGTTCTCAATCATCTCGATGGTGTCCAAGATATTAGTGGTATTAAAACGCGTGCTCATTTAAATCTCGTTCATGGCGGTGAAGAGGTCTTCGGACTGAATGCGGATGGACTGGTGCTTTTCTTCCGCCACGGGGCGCATATGCTCCTTGATGGTCTGGATGGAGACCTGTTCCGCATCAAATTCGACGCGCAGGATCATGGTGAAGTAACCGCCCATGAGTGTTTGGGACACGTCAATGACGTTGATATCGAGTTGGGCAAGGGTAGTGGTCACTGCGGCGATAATGCCGGTGCTATCGGCTCCGGTGACGGTCATAATGGCATACATGGGAACAATTCTATCTGCTCGCTGCAGCCACCGCCGCCATTTTGCCACCGGTACTGGCCGGGGTCGCTGCGGGCAAGAGGCGACGTTGTTACGGTGGGGAGGTATGACTGATAAAAAGAAGATTCTGTACATCGGTGGACATGGCAAGGTCGGCCTGTTGGCCGCCCCAAAGCTGGTGGAGGCCGGCCACGAGGTCCACTCCCTTATCCACAACCCTGAGCAGAAGTCTGAGATTGAAAAGCTCGGCGCGACCCCGGTATTGGCCGATGTTACTGAGCAGACCGTTGCGCAGTGGGCGGAGCTTTTCGCCCCTTATGACGCCGTAGTGTGGGGCGCTGGCAACGGCGGCCGCGGTGGGGCAGACCTTACGTGGGCCGTTGACCGCGATGGTGCCCTCGCCGCCCTCGACGCTATGGACAAGCTGCAGCAGGAAGGCAAGACCCTGCCTGCCTACCTCATGATTTCCTATGTCGGTTCCCAGGAAGCCACCACGGATCCCGCCAACGAGAAGTGGTATGCCTACGTTGAGTCCAAGAAGGAAGTGGACAATCGCCTTGCTCAGGCAGAGTTTCCGCACCTTATCCTCAAGCCAGCGATGCTGACCGAGGAGCCAGCACAGGGGCTGGAGCAGATCGAGGATAAGGCGCTAAAGGAGTCCATGACTTCTTCGCGCGAGCTGGTCGCCGATGTCCTCGTCGAGGCCCTCGGCCGCGAAACCCTGCCGGAATCCCCGCTCGCCTTTGTTGATGGCGACTATCCTGTGAGCTCCATCAAGTAAGGCGTTAGACTGGCTGGCACTATGATTGCCACGCCTCCAGCTGTTTTAATTGATTGTGACCCCGGCATAGATGATTGCCTCGCCCTGATGTACTTGGCGGGTCTTCATCATGCCGGGGATATTGAGTTGGTGGGAGTTACCACCACAGCCGGCAACGTCGAGGCCTATCGAACTGCGGCCAATGCCCGCTGGATCCTGGACCTATGCTCGCTTGCCGATGTCCCCGTAGCCCCCGGTTTGACCCGCCCATTGAAGGTGGATCTCACCACAACCCCTGAAACCCATGGTCCGACGGGGCTGGGCTATGCCACTGCACCTGCTACCAAGCTGCACCACCGCGATTGGCAACGACTATGGAAAGAAGCACTAGCCGCTCATCACGATCTGCAGCTGATTGTTACCGGGCCGGTCACCAATCTTGCTGCATTTGAAAGGACCCATGGTGAGGAAGCCGCGCAGTTCGGCGCCATTACTATCATGGGCGGCGCGGTTAACTACCGCGGAAATACCACCCCGACCGCGGAATGGAACTTTTGGGTTGATCCGCACGCCGCCGCCCAGCACTTTCATTCATCTACCCCGCGCGTTCCCACCACACTATGTTCGCTTGAGCTAACAGAGCAGTTTCTCATTACCCCACAGCGCCTAGAAGCGGTCATGGAATTGTTGCACGGACACCCTATGGCACAAATCCTGCCGGATGTGTTGGGCTACTATTTTGAATTCCACCAGGCGCAGGGGGAAGGCTATCAAGCCCAAATCCACGACCTTTTGACGTGCATGATCGCCTTGAAGCAGATCGACTTCGAGGTTGTAGAGACTACTGTTGATGTCGAAGCGGAATCGCCGCTATTGCGGGGGACGAGCGTTGCGGACTTGCGAAACCACTGGGGCCGGGCCCGCAACGCACGACTGGTTACGAGCGCAGATATGGAAGCCGCGCATCAAGAATGTCTGCGGGGGTTTACACTATTGGCTTCACGCTAGTGGCTTTTAAAGAGCAGAACCTCTACTATTATCCGCGGCGCACGTGCCGTGCAGGATCGCTTTCCGAGGTGACATAGGAAAGCAGCACCATCCGCGGTCGGCGTTTTCTATGCCTTTTTTCTGTATATGGATTTGGACTTTTATTTTGTCACAGCTTTCTCTCACCCCCGCCCGCAAGGCCATGGTCATCGCGGGTGCATTAGTCGTAGCCGCGACTTGGATCTACCTGGTGCTTTTGCGCCCCACGGACTGGCATTCTGTTGCTGGTTCGACTGAAGCGCTCGTTACCCTGAGCGGCTATCTTATCGGCGCCGCGCTCCTGCTTGCCGGCACCGTGCCAGCTTTACCAGCGCGGACCATCGCCATCATCCCGGTGGCGCTGGTCCTTAATATTGTCGTTGGTGAAATCATTGGTTCAATCGGCATACCTCTCTATATCGATTCCGTGGGAACTATCCTGGTAGCCGCGCTTGCCGGTCCCATCGCTGGCTTGGCTACCGGCACGCTGTCTTCCGTCGTCTGGGGCTTGCTCAACCCCGCTGCCTTGCCTTTCGCTGCAGTGTCCGCCGCCACGGGATTCCTCTCCGGATTCCTCATCAAGAAGGGTGCATTTACCAAGGTATGGTGGGGCATTCTCAGTGGCGCCGTCATCGGCATTGAATCCGGCATGCTCGCCGCCGCTGTCGCTGCCTTTGTTTATGGCGGTACTGCGGGTCTTGGTACGGGCGCGGTTGTCTCGCTCTTTCGCGAGCTGGGCAATTCCCTTATCGCCTCGGTTACTCTGCAGTCCTTCATCTCAGATCCCCTGGATAAAGCGCTGGTTTTCCTCATCGTCTGGGCAGCGGTAAAAGCTTTGCCGCAACGCACCCGTGAATCGCTGCAACCACGCTGATGAGCCGCCTCCATCCTGCCACCGTAGTCACCATTGCGGCCTGCGGTTGGATCCTTACCTTGGCGCTGAACACCCCAGTGGCGTCGGCAAGCGTCATGCTCGTTTCCCTTGCCAGCGGCACTGTATCTACCCGCAACGCCTTCGTGATTTTGACTACGATTGCACTGAGCGTGCCAGCGGCCCTTTCCATGCTGGTCATTCATGCTCCCTACGGTGACAACCCAGTTGCGCCTCTGCTTACTGCCGACGGCCTGATGCTCGCCGGTAGCCTCAGCCTCCGCTTCTGTGCGCTCATGGCCTGCTTCATCGCAGCAATGGCGGCGCTGCGCATCGCGGATATCGCCAAATGGCTGCAAGTCTCCCGCGTCGGACACAAGGTGGCGTATGTGGTTGGTTCCTCCCTACAGACCTTGCCCGAAGGTGCGCATGCCTGGCGATGCGTCCGTGAAGCCAACCAATTAGCCGGAATCACCATAACCTGGCGCAATACCATCTCTCGCGTCATTATTCCTGTCATCGCTCGCCTCCTCATCCAAGGAACTCAACGCGGCCAAGCCCTGGCCGCCATCGGGTTCGACCAGGAAGGGAAACGCAGCTTATTGCGGCCCGTTGCCGATTCCAGGTTGTCCCGAGTCTTACGCTTCCTTATCCCGCTAGTGTGCCTTGCAGTGGTGATTGCTAGATGGATCTAGCCCACCTTCGCCCCACCCCTGGGGCCATCGTTCAGGTTCTCGTCGATCCTGATAAAGCAGTGGAAGATGTTGCGGCGCAGCTAGCGGGATCTCTGTCCACCGCAGCAATCATCGGCACGGATGCTTCCGCACAAATTAGTTTCCTGCGCGAGACCTGCATTGAAGAAGTAGTACTAGGCCTGGAAAACGCGGGTGTGCCTGCGGAGGAGATGCAAGCCCGCGGGGAGCATATGCTCAGCGCAGTGGGCCTTTCTACCTACTGTGAACATGACCCCGCGCAGCTGTCTGGCGGCCAAACTCGCAGATTAGCCGCAGCCTGTGTGGCCATCCGCGAGCCCGCGATCATGATCATTTGTGAACCCGCAGCTGGCCTCGATTCAGAGTCGCGCGCACAAGTGATTAACCTTCTGCAGGCAATGCCGCATACCTGCGTTATTGCCGTATCGAGTACTACCTGGCCAGAGCTAGGCGGAGAAATCATAGGAACAGAACCACTCATAGCACCCCTCAACCTGCCGCGGGTATATGCGCGCGGGCGGCAGGGGAGCATAGGCCCGCTAATTGCCCAGCGTGGACCAAAGAAGAAAAGGTGGTGGCAATTTTCCCAGCCGATCGGAGCTACCTTTAGCGTCGGCCCTGTAGAAATCCCCACCGTGGAAGCCGGAGTGACATGGTTGTGCGGTGATAATGGTAGCGGTAAAACTTCGCTCTTGCGCGCCGCCGCCGGGCTTGATGGCGGGGGAGTTGTACGAAATCTTCCCGCCCTTGCTATGCAGTCGCCGTTTGACCAGGCGGCTTTTTCCACAGTGGAGGAATTTGTACCCAATGAAGCTTTGCGCAACCTGCTGGGATTAAATCCTGCTGATCATCCCTTAGATTTGTCATCATCACGCCTGCGCCTTGCGCAAGTGGCCCACGTTATTGGGCAGCACCGCCAGAAAGTGCTGCTCGATGAGCCAGATACCTTGCTTTCCGCCGCGGACCGATGGTTCATGCACCAACTAATCCATTACGGCCTACAGTCCGGTAGTGCCTTAGTGGTTACTTGCCATGATCCGCAGTTTGTGGCGGAAATATCAACCTATGCCCAAGTCACGGAAGAGAAATTACCGTCACCGAGCCGCTGAGCACATGCAAAAAGCTCCCGGCTATTGCGCGTTTCGAGTAACAAGCAGCCGGGAGCAGGACTGTTCAGACGGGATTAAGACAGATCCACCTGACCGCCACGGATAGATTGCTCTACTAAGTCAAGGACTTTTTCTAGCTCTGCGGTTTCGCCCAAGGCGAGCCGGTTGATGAACCCATCCATAAACACCTCTAGATAGATAGCCAAGGTGTCGATATCAACATCATCGCGCAGGCGGCCCTTGTCCGCATTGGACGCCAAGCGCGCGCGAACGGCTTCGCCACGGACCGACTGGTTTTCCTTCCATCTAGCGGCGAAGGAAGGATCGGTGCGGAGAAGGGAAGTGATTTCCAAGCGAGTGGCTAGCCAATCGTGACGCTCAGGATGCTGGAGCATCTCCCGCATAACCTCAACCAAGCCATTGTGAGCTACGACTTCGGCCTGACGAGCGGCATCTTCTTGTGCCAAAGCGAGAAAGAGAGATTCCTTGTCACCGAAGTGGTGAAAGATTGCGCCGCGGGACTTGCCCGTTGCCTGTTCTAGTAGCCGAACCGTAGCCCCCTCGTAGCCGTGCTCTGCAAAGCACCGGCGAGCGCCTACGAGTATGTCGTGCCGACGGCGGTTGAGCTCAGATTCGCTGACGATTGGCATAGTAGGCAACTCTCCTTAATGGGCTGTCTCTTCTTCACATCTCCGCGGCCGCGAGCCCGAGGGGGCTCGCGT
>ERZ1464652.39-NODE-39-length-22884-cov-32.596829_pt1 | contig 22884 bp, 6 predicted proteins | sample MGYA00563980_ERZ1464652 | MGnify/ENA primary metagenome ERZ1464652 (study PRJEB39283, sample SAMN07833576) | human skin metagenome | isolation source: Scalp | host: Homo sapiens | place: India: Bengaluru | collected 2015-07-04 ...
CCACCCGAGCCGCCGGCGCCCCCGGGCCCCGCGGACGGCGTCATCCCGGGCTCGTGCGGCTCGCCGGGGGCGGCGAGCACGAGGAACGACTCGGACACCACGTCGGCGCCACCCGCCGTCGGGACGAGCCGCACGTGGTGCTCGCCCGGCGTCGTCCCCGCGGGGATCGTCGCGACGAAGAGGAACGCCCCGTCGGCGTCCGTCGTGACGGCGCCCAGGAGCACGGGATCGCTCTCGAGCCAGACCTCGTGGACGGCGTGCGGCGCGAGGCCGGTCCCGCGCAGCTCGAGCCTGCCGCCGACGACGAACGGCCCGGAGCCGACGACGGCCACGCGCGGCGCCGTCGGCACCGCGCGCTCGGTGATCTCGACGCTGACGCGCACGCCGTCGGCGGGGTCGGGGACCGAGATCGCGAGCGGGGTGGCGGCCGGGGTGGCGGCCGCTGCAGGGATGGTGGTCGGCGTCGTCGCGCCGGCCGTGCTCGCGGGCACGACGAGCGAGCCGGCGAGCACGAGGGCGGCGAGCAGCCTGCGGGTGGTCGTCGTCACGCGGGGAACCTCTTCGTCCGGCCCGGGGCGGGCACCGCTGGGTCGCCCCCGAACCCGACTGGACGGTCGTCCAGTTCACGGACATCCTGCCATCCTGGACGCCCGAACTGAACACCCGTCCAGTTGTTCACCCACGTGTCGCACCGTCGACAGGCGGGCACGGCTCGGCCCCCGCCGCTCCGCGGAGCAACGGGGGCCGAGCCGGACCCGGGCGGTGCCGGCACACCACCCGGGGGTCCGGCACCCCCGGCCCGGCCGAGGCCGGACCGGGGGACGGTCAGGCGCAGTCGAGCGCGTCGACCGCCGCCTCGCGCGTGGCCGTCACCTCCCGGCCGTCGAGGGTCGCGACGCCGGTCACCGTGACCGTGCCCGCCGGGACCGCCGTCGTGCGGGCGGCGAACGACTGGTACGCGTTCTTCCCCGGCGCGACGTCGGCGACCGTCTTCTCGCCGTACGGCGTCGTGAGCGTCAGCGTGACGGGGACGTCCTCCCCGTTCGTCGCGCGGACCGCGACGTACGCCTTGCCCGCGAGGCAGCGCGGCGTGACCTCGACCGCGAGGTCGAGCTCGGGCACCGGCGGCTGCTCGCCGTACGCCGCGAGGAGCGCGGCGTGCTCGGCGGCCGTGATCGGCAGCACGGTGCCGTGGCGCGGGCTGCTCGGCAGGTGGGCATCGACCGACGTCCACACGCCCGAGTCGAGGTCGGTGGACTCGAGCGGCAGGTAGCCCTGGCCGCCGTGGTAGCTCGGCTGGTCGACGAAGAGGTACCACTTCTCCTCGGTGTTCGACTTGAAGACGGTCGGCCCCTCGCCCGCGGTGAGGGTGCCGCCCCACGGGTTGGGCTGGCCGTAGCCGATCTTCTCGGCGACGAGGTCCCAGTCGGTCGAGCGCAGGTCCGTCGACTTCTCGAGGCGCGGGATCATGTACGCCTCGTCCTTGGTGAACCGGTAGTAGGTGCCCTCGTGCTCGACGATCGACGAGTCGATCATCCCCAGCCCGTTGCCGCGCTTCTCGTCGATCCACACCTGCGGCTCGGAGAACGTCACGAAGTCGCGCGTCGTGGCGTACATCATGCGCTGGTAGGAGTCGGCGATGCGGCGGCCGTCGGTCGACGTCGTCGGGTAGAGCGCCGAGGCCCAGTAGACGATGTACTCGCCGCGCTGGGCGTCCCAGAACGCCTCGGGCGCCCACGTGTTGCCCGCGTACGCGCTCGACACGGTCACCATGCGCTGGTCGGACCAGTGCACGAGGTCGGTCGACTCCCAGATCATCAGCGCGCGCGACCCGCGCTCCTGCGCGTTGCCGAAGTTGTTGCCGCCGTAGATGCGCAGGTCGGTCGCGAGGAGGAAGAACCGGTCGCCCTCGGGCGAGCGGATGATGAACGGGTCGCGCAGGCCCTTCTCGCCGAGCGTCGACGTGAGCACGGGCTCGCCGTCGTTGAGCTCGACCCAGTCGAGCGGGTCGTTCCCGTTGCTCGCGCTGAAGTAGACCGACTCGCCGTCCGCGGTGCTCTCCCCCTCGAAGTACGGGAAGAAGTAGCCCTCGTAGTCGGCGGCGGCCGGCAGCGGGCGGACGGTCGCGTCGTAGGTGTGCGTCGCGGTCGCGCCGTCCTTGGTCGCCGTGACGGTGAGCCGCACGACGGCGGCCGGCTCGCCGTGGGCGGGCCGGGTCACCTCGCCCGTGGCCGAGACGGTCGCGGGGTCGGAGCAATCCCACGTGAGGGCGGAGCCGTTGGCCCCCTCGGCCGGCAGCGTGAGGTTGCCGCGCACGTCGTCGAGGTGCGGCACGACGACGTGGCTCGCGTCCCACGCCACGGCCTCGGCGGGCGCGAGGTGGGCGAGGACGGTGACGTCGAACTGCGCGGTGCGCGCGACCGCGCCGCGCGTGACGAGGGCCGTGAGCGTCACGGTCGCGTCGTCCTCGCCCGCGGCGGGCCGGGTGACCTTCCCCGTGGCGCCGACGACGCCCGCGTCCGACGACGTCCACGTGACGATCGAGCCCTGCGCGCCCGTGGTGGGCAGCACGAGGTCCGCGGTGACGGCGCTCGTGTCGCCGAGGTCGAGCGCGGCGAGGTCGGCGTCCGCGGCGGCCGTGGAGGTCCGGGCCGCGAGCTCGGCCGCCTCGGCCGGGCTCAGCGCACGGTCGTAGAGGCGGAAGTCGCGCACCTGGCCCTTGAGGTAGCGGTCGCCGGAGTAGAGCGAGCGGCCGACATAGTTCGCGGTCGTCTGCCCGCCGCCGATCTGGCCCGGGTCGGTCGTGACGTTCGTGGCCTGCTTGACCTGCACGCCGTCCTCGTAGAGCGTCGCGGTCGTGCCGGTGAGCGTGTACGTGAGGGTCTTCCAGACGCCGCGCTGGAGGTTCGCGCCCTTGGTGACGGTCTGCTCGGTGGTCCAGCTCCCGGTCGCGATCGACGTGCGGTACGCGTTGCCGGTCGTGAACAGGTAGCCGTTGCCGTTCGACCCGCTCGTGTTGCCGAGCCCGTAGACGAAGTACGGCGTGCCCTGGTCCTGGCTCACGAGCACGTCGAGGCTCACGGTGGCGTCCGTGAGGCCCGCGAGCAGGTGGTCGGGCAGGTCGACGTAGTCGTCGGTCCCGTCGAGCGTCGTGCCGTCGGCCGTCGTCGTGCCGCCCACCACCGTGGCCGGGCCGAACGTCGAGCCCTCGGCGCGGTTCGCCGTCGTGCCGCCGGTCGTGCTCGCGGCGTCGAGCGGGTACCACGCGACGAGCCCGTCGTCGGTGGGCCCGCCGACGTCCGCCACGGCGGGCGCCGCGACGGCGGCGGCGAGCGTCGTGGCGGCGAGCGCCCCCACCAGCCCGGCGGCGAGCGCCGAGCGTGCTCGGTGTATGGAAATCATGTCGTCCTCTCCTCGTCGAGATGCAGGTGTGTCGCGAGGTAGAGCCCCGGTCCCGCGAGGTAGAGGCGTGGTCGTGACCACGCCTCTACCTCGGCTCACCGGGGCTCTACCTCGGGGATCGTCAGCCGCAGGGGTGGGCGTCGTAGGCGACGTCGTAGGGCGTGGTGACCGGGGTGCCGTCGAGCACGGCCGTGCCGGTGACCGTCACGGTGCCCGCCGGGACCGACGTCGCCCTCGTCGCGAACGACTGGTAGGCGTTCGCGCCCGGGGCGACGCCCGCGAACGTCTTCGTGCCGTACGTGGTCGTGAGCGTGACGTCGGCGGGCACGTCGCCCGCGTTCGTCGCCCGCACCGCGACGTAGACCTTGCCCGCGAGGCACCGCGGGGTGGCCTCGACGGTCAGCTCGACCCGGGGCGCGGGGGCGACGTCGACCGGGTCCACGCTCTCGAGCGTCGGCACGACCTTCTGGATGAGGCCGTCCTCGCCGAACGTGAGGCGGTCGATCGTCGTCTCGCGGTTCGTCCCGTTGCCACCGGGGATCGCGAACCGGTGGTACGCGATGTACCAGTCGTCGGTGCCCTCGACGTTGAGGATCGAGCTGTGCCCGGTCCCGAGGATGCCCTGCGAGGCGTCCTTCTCGAGGATCACGCCGCGGTACGTCCACGGGCCGTCGATGCTGTCCGACGTCGCGTACCCGACGCGGTAGCTCTCCGAGCCCGTGTCGTCGATCGAGTACGTGAGGTGGTAGACGCCGTCCCGGTAGTTGAGGAACAAGCCCTCGCGGAAGTCGGTCAGGCCGGGGATGCGTCGCAGCGTGTCCTGCTTGATCGACGTCATGTCGTCGTCCAGCTCCGCCATGACCGGGCCGTCCGACGGCCCGCCGTTGCCCCACAGGAGCCAGTACTTCCCGGTCTCCGGGTCGCGGAACGCGGCCGGGTCGATGGCCTGGCCGGACGTGACCGCCTCGCCGTTCGTGATCATCGCCGTCGGCTGCGCGGTGAACGGCCCCTCGGGGCTGTCGGCCACCGCGACGCCGATCGTCTTGCGGTCGTACGTCGGGTTGTGGCCGGAGAAGTAGAACCAGTACTTCCCGTCGCGCTCGATGATCGTGGGCGCCCACGCGTTGCCCGTCGCCCACGGGACGTTCCCGTTCGCGCCGTCGAGCGTGAGGAACGGCTGCTCCGAGCGCTCCCAGGTCACGAGGTCGGTGGACTTCCAGACGTAGAAGTCCTTGCCGCCCCAGCCCGGGGTGCCGTCGGTCGTGGCGTAGAGGTAGAACGTGTCGCCGAACTGCGCGATGTTCGGGTCGGCGTACGTGCCCGGGAGCACGGGGCTGCCCATGACCTTCGCCTGGACCGTCCAGGTGCGCGACGACCCGTCCGGCCCGGTCACGGTGTACGCCACGGGCTGCGTGAGGTCCTGCACCGAGCCGTTCGCAGGCGTGACGGTCGCGCGCGGCGAGACGGTGAGGACCGGCGCGAGCGCGGAGACGTCCGTGCCCGGCTCGACGGCGAGCGTCACGGTCGAGCTCGCCCCGTCGACGATCGCGGGGACCTTGAGCGCGTCGAGCTCGGCGCCCGTGACGGCCGTGTGGTCGGCCCCGACCTGGTAGACCTCGTCGGCCGTGAGCGCGCGGTCGTAGATCCGGAAGTCGCGCACCGAGCCCTTGAGGTAGCGGTCGCCCGAGTACAGCGAGCGGCCGATGTAGTTGGCGAGCGTCGAGCCGTTCCCGATGTCCTTCGGGTCGATGGTGACGCCGGTCTGGCGGCCCACCTCGACGCCGTCCTCGTAGAGCACGGCCGTCGTGCCGGACAGCGTGTACGTGAGGTGCTTCCACACCCCGCGCTGGAGGTTCGCGTTCTTGGTGACGGTCTGCTCGGTGGTCCAGTTCCCCGTCGCGATCGACGTGCGGTACGCGTTGCCCGTGGTGAACAAGTACCCGTTGCCCGCCGTGCCGCTCGTGTTGCCGAGGCCGTAGACGAAGTACGGCGTCGCCTGGTCCGTCGCGACCTTGACGTCGAGCGCGACCGTGACGTCGGTGAGCCCGGCGAGCAGGTGGTCGGGCAGGTCGACGTAGTCGTCCGTCCCGTCGAGCCGGACGCCCTCACCGGTACCGGAGAAGGCCGCGCCGTTGGTCAGCGTCGCCGGACCGAACGACGACCCGGGCGCGGTGTTCGCCGCCGCCGTGCCGCTCGTCTCGTCGAACGCGTACCGCACGACGAGCCCCGGCACGTCGGCCGTCACCTCGACCGCCACGTACGCAGTGCGCGACCCGTCGGCCGTGGTCGCCGTGACGAGCGCGTGGCCCTCGCCGACACCGGTGACGACGCCGTCGGCCGAGACCGTGGCGACGTCCGCGTCGTCCGACGCCCACGTGATCGCGCGCGCCGTCGCGTTCGCGGGCGTGACGGTCGCCGTGAGCTGCCGCGTGCCGCCGACGCCCACCTCGAGCGACTCGGGGGTGACGCTGAGGCCCTCGACGGGGACGACGTCGTCGGTCACGGTGACGACCGCGCGGGCGCGGACGCTCACCCCGCCGCCGAGCGTGCCGGCGACCTCGAACGAGCCCGCCTGCGCGTACGACGCCGGGTCGACCGCGTCCCACGTGACGTCCGCCGAGCCCGTGGAGCCGTCGGCGAAGCGTGCCGTGACGCTCGCGGGCAGCACCGGCGCGGAGCCGGTCTGGACGGTCACGGCGACGTCCTCGACGGACTCGACGAACGCGTCGGGCTGGTACGTGCGCAGCAGGCGGTCGTACTCGGCCTGCGTGACGGGGAGCACCGTGCCGTGGCGCGGGCGCGACGGCATCTCGTAGTCGGTGGACATGGTCCACTCGGCCGCGTCGAGCGAGGTCGACTCGAACGGCACGTAGCCGCGGCCGCCGAACTCGTCGATGAAGAGGTACCACTTCTCCTCGGTGTTCGACTTGAAGATCGTCGGGCCCTCGCCCTGGTTGATCCCGCCGCCGAGCGAGTTCGCCTTGCCGATGCAGTCGGTGATGAAGTCGTAGTCCGTCGAGCGCAGCTCGGCCGCCTTCTCCGCGAGGATGAACTTGGAGCACGGCGTGGACGACGTGTTGTTCCGCTCGTCCTTGGTGAACCGGTAGTACTGGCCGTCGTGCTGCGTCACGGTCGAGTCGATGACCGAGTAGCCCGGGTCGACCCACACCTGCGCCTCGCTGAACGTCACGAAGTCGCGCGTCGTGGCGTACATCATCCGGTTGTAGGTGTTGCCGGTGTGGCCCGGGTCGTCCTCCGCGTAGAGCTTCGAGGCCCAGAACACGACGTACGCGCCGATCGTCTCGTCGTAGTACGCCTCCGGCGCCCACGTGTTGCCCGCGGTGTCGGGCGAGACCTGCACGAGGCGCTGGTCGGTCCAGTTCACGAGGTCCGTGGACTCCCACACCATGATCGACTTCGAGCCCGTGCGCTGGGACGCGTCCCAGTTCCCGTTGCCGTAGATCTTGAGGTCGGTGGCGATCTGGTAGAACTTGTCGCCCTCGGGCGAGCGGATGATGAACGGGTCCCGCAGGCCCTTCTCCCCCAGCTCCGACGTGAGGACGGGCTGGTTGTCGTTGAGGTTCTGGTACTTCAGCGGGTCGTTGCCCTGGCTGAGCCCGAAGTAGACCTGCTCGCCCGTGGCGGTGCCCTCGCCCACGAAGTAGGAGAACAGGTAGCCCGCGAGGTCCTCCTGCTCGGGCAGCGGCGGGACGTGCGCCGCGAGCTCGCGCGTCGCGGTGGCCGCGCCGACCGTCACCGTCGCGGTGAGGGCCACGGTCTCGGCGTCCTCGCCGTGCGCCGGGCGCGTCACCTCGCCCGTCGGGGTGATCGTGCCCGACGACGACTCCCACGTCACGCTCGCGCCGTGCAGCCCCGTGGTGGGCAGCGTGAGGTTGCCGCGCACGTCGTCGAGGTTCGTCACCTCGAGCGCGGCGGCCGCGGCGTCGGCCTTCGCCTGGTCGCCGTCGCCCGGCAGGACCGTGACGTCGAACGTGCGGGTCGCGGTCGCGCCGCGCAGCGTCACCGTGGCGGTGAGCGTCGCGGTCGCGGGCTCGTCGCCCGCGGGGCGCGTCACCGCGCCGCTCGCCGAGACGACGCCCTCGTCGGAGCTCGACCACGCGACGGCGGAGCCGCCGACGCCCTTCGCGGGGAGCACGAGGTCCGTGCCGACGGCGCTCGTGTCGCCCAGGTCGAGCGCGGCGGCGTCGGCCGTGACGGCGTCCTGCGCGGCGTCCGACGCGAGGTCGGCGACCTCCTGCGCGGTGAGCGCGCGGTCGTAGAGCCGGAAGTCCTTCATGCGCCCCTTGAAGAGGTTGTCGGCGGCGTAGGCCGACTTCCCGAGCGCGTTCGCGATCGTGGTGCCGCCGCCGATCGCGCCGGGCGTGATCGTCACCGCGGTGTTCTGCCCGACCTGGGTGCCGTCCTCGTACAGCCGCGCCGTGCCGCCCGCGAGCGTGTAGGTGACGGTCTTCCACACGCCCCGCTGGAGGGCGCCCGCGGGGGTCTTGGCCGTGTTCTGCTCGCGGCCCCACGCGAGGTCGGAGATCGTCGCGCGGTAGTTCGCGTTGCCCGTCGAGAACAGGTAGCCGTTCCCGGACTGCGGGGTCCCGACGGCCGGGTTGCCGAGGGTGTAGAAGAAGTAGTTGCCGCTGAGCGACGTGTCGACCCACACGTCCGCGCTCACCGTCACGGCGTCGTAGCCGGCCAGGAGGTCGTCGGGCAGGTCCACGTGGTTCGCGCCGCCGAACGTGAGCCCCTGTCCCGCGCGCCACCCGCCGCCCGAGCCGACGAGCGCGGCGTCGAGGCCGTGACCCGACGCGTCGTGCGCGACGCCCGCGACCCCCCCGCCCCGCGCCGTCGGCAGCGTCGGAGGGGCCGCCGCCCCCGCGGCCGCGGCGGGGACCGGGGCGGCCGCCGCGGGCCTCGGGCCGGCGGCCGCCGCGCCCACGGGCGCGCGCGGGGCGACGAGCGCGAGGCCGAGCAGCGCCGCGAGCGAGCGGCGTCGGCGTCGGGCGCGGGGCTCCGCGGGCGTCGGGGGTGGTTCGTGGCGTGAGGTCATCGGTGACTCCTCGTCGTCGTGCCCGGCGTCGGCGCCGGTCGCGGGTCCGCCGTCGGACGCGCGTGTGAACGCTAACATGTGAACGCAAACATGCCTAGGGACCCCGGGACCGACAACGATGTCGAAAAGTGCGTGAGGACTCCCGGGCGCACCCGGCCGCCGTCGGGCAGTGCTGGTCGTCCGGGTCAGCCGCAGGACAGGTCGCGGTAGGCGGCCTCGTGCGCGGTCTCGACCGTGGCGCCGTCGAGCACCGCGATGCCCGTGGCGGTCGCGACCCCGGCCGCGAGCGACCCGGACCGCGTGGCGAACGACTGGTACGCGTTCGCCCCCGGCGCGACGTCGCGCACGACGCGCGTGCCGAACGGGGTGACGAGCTCGACGTCGGCCGCGACGTCGGCGAGGTTCGTCGCGCGCACCGCCACGTAGGCCTTGCCCGCGAGGCAGCGTGCGGACGCGGTCACGTCGAGCTCGACGGCCGGGCCGGCGGCGTCGGCCGCGAACTCCCACGTGTCCACCTCGACGAGGTCGACGCCCGCGGGGCCGGCGAACGTGAAGTACACGTCGTGGACGCCGCTCACGCCCTCGAGGGCGGCGGTCACGTCCGCCCACTCGCCCACGGGGGTGTCGAGGTCGAGCGTGCCGACGACGGCACCCTCGCGGTCGTCGAGGCGCACCTCGACGGTGGCACCCTCGACGAGCGGCTTGACGCGCGCCGTGACGCTCGCGGCACCGTCGCCGAAGTCGACCGACGACAGCGCCGACCAGTCGCCGGCGTCGACGTCGCGGACGACGAGGTTCGGCGCCTGGTCGCCGAACTGTGCCGAGCCGCCGTCGACCTTCGCGGTGGTGAGGCCCTGCTGCCACGCGAACGTCTCCGCCTCGAGCACCTGGAACGGGTCGAGGTCCTTGACCTGGTCCACGCCCGCGTAGTCGCCGACGACCTGCTGGACCGTGCCGTCCGCGTTGAACGTCAGCTCCTGGATGTGCGGGCTGCGGTAGCCCTGCGTGGTGCTGCCGTTGATGCGCTTGTTGAGCGTGGGCGCGTGGTACGTGAAGTAGTACTTGCCGTCCAGCTCGAACACCGACTGGTGGTTGTTGCCACCCGTGCCCGCGCCGAAGAACTGCGACTGGTTCGGGAACATCACGCCGGCGTACGTCTCCTTGGGGAACGACATCGGGTCGTCGGAGATCATGTAGCCGATCTGCCCGCCGCCCGGGTACCCCGGGAGCGTGGCCTGGTTGCCGCCGAAGTCGTTGCCGCCGAAGTGCGACGAGTACGACAGGTAGTACTTCCCGTCGCGCTCGAAGACCTGCGCCGCCTCGAACGCCACGGGCGCGTCCACGACGGCCGCCGTGCCCTGCGTGGAGACCATGTCGTCGCCGAGCTCGATGACGCGGATGTTCTTCGGGTTGTTGAACCGCTCCGCCGCGGGCATCGACGTCGACGCCGGGCCGCCGCCGAAGTAGAGGTACGCGCCGTCGTCGGTGACGAGCGGCGCCGGGTCGAACTTCCAGGCCACGGCCTCGGCGCCCGGGGTGCGCCCGTCGATGAGCGTGCTGTCGCGCTCGCTCGTCCACGGCCCGAGCGGCGAGGCGCCCGTGATGACGTTCGACGACCCGCCGCCGTTGGCGTAGTAGAGGAAGTACTTGTCGACGCCGTCGACCGTCTTCTTCGCCATGCCCGGCGCCCACGAGTTGTTGGTGAAGGGGGCGACGCCCTGCGGCCCCGCGACCTGGATCTCGCCGTGGTCCGTCCAGTTCACGAGGTCCTCGGACGAGATGAGCGTGATCTGGTTGATGCTGCCGTAGTTGATCTGCGGCGAGACGCCCGTCACCGGGTCGGGCGCGTAGCCCTGGGTGTCGTTCGTCATGTACATGTACACGCGCCCGTCCTCGACGAACCCGAACCCGTCGGCCCCGAACTTGTGGGAGATGAGCGGGTTGTGCTCGCCGGGCAGCTTGCCGAGCACCTCGATCGTCTTCGAGGGCGGTCCGGACGGGGCCGCGCCGACGACGGAGACGTCGTCGAGCACGAAGTCCATGAGGTGCGTCGCCGGGTCTGCGGACGGGTTGCTCGTCCACGGCGTCTCGAAGAACAGCCGCGCGGTGCCGACGTTCTGGTCGGCCGGGATCGTGAACCGGCCGTCGAGCGTCGCCCACTGGCCCTTGGTGGCGGTGACGCTCACCAGGTTCGTGTACGACCCGCCGCCGTAGTGCATCGTGGCGAAGAACTGCTTGGTGGCCGGCGCCGCGGCGGCGTCGTACCGGATCTTCGCGGTGAGCTCGTACGTCTCGCCCGCGCGGACCTTGCCGCTGAGGTCCTGCATCGGACCGGAGCCGGTCGTCGCGCGCTCGGTGGTCAGGGCCGCGGCCTCGCCCGCGAACGCCTGGTCGGTGGTCGACAGCACGGCCTTGTCGGTCGCGTTGCCGTTGTTGACGAACCAGCCGGTCGTGCCGTCCTCGAAGCCGCCGTTGACGACCAGCTCCTCGTCCGCGGCGTACGACGGCAGCGCGGCGAGCGACGCGGAGAGCAGCGTCACGAGCGCGGCCCCGGCGACGGCGCCGCGCAGGCGACGTCGTCTGCGGTGGTGCGTGTCCATGGATCCTCCTCGATCGATGTGGGTGTCCTGCGCGTCCGCGCGCCTCGCGCGGACGGTCGTGCCCGACGGCGGTCCCCCGCCGTCGTCCTGCGTCCTCCCTCCTCTCGCGCCGACCCGGCGCGGCCTGCGCGGCCCGCCGGGTCGGGAGCGGGTCAGCGGCCGAACGGCACGGTGCGGGTCGTCGTCGCGGCGTCGGTCGAGCGCGTGACCGTGACGGTGACCTCGCCGGCCGGCGCCTGCGACCGTCGCGTCGGGAACGCCTGGTAGGCGCTCGCCCCCGGTCGGACGTCGGCGAACGTGCGGCTGCCGTACGGCGTGGTGACCACCACGTCCACCGGGACGTCCTCCTCGTTCACGACGCGCACGGCGACGTAGTCGGTGCCGGCGAGCGCGCGCAGGCTCGCCTCCGCCGCGAACGCGACGTCCGGGGACGTCGTCGGCTCCAGCGACGCGACGGCGAGCGCGAGCGCCCGCGCGGGGGCGTCGGCCTGGTTCTGCGTCGACGGCGCGGTCGTCGACCTCGCCCAGGCGAGGGCCTGCTCGACGGCGGCCCACGACTCGGCCGTGTGGTCCGCCGGGTCGAGCCCTTCGGCCTCGGCGACGACGGCGTCGAGCGCCGTCCGGTCGGCGCCGCCGTCGGCGTCGAGCACGTCGCTGAGGAGGAAGTGGTCGAAGTCCACGTGCCCGCCGGTCCGCTCCTTGGCGTAGGAGAAGAGGCCGAACCGGTAGCCCATGAAGTGGGACAGGCTCCAGTCCATGACGAGCGGCCCCTGGCGCGGCCCGAGCGGCTGCCACGTGCGCCCGTCGAGGCTGTAGGAGTACTGCACCCAGAGCTGGCCGCCCGGCGAGGCGAAGTCCGCGTCCGCCTTGAGGTGCACGTCCGCGCGCTCCCCGAGCGGGACCTGCGACCCGGGGACGAACGACTCGACCGCCTCGCGGTCGATCGTGTCGGTGAACGGCTGGAGCCGCGTGACGAGGCCGAGCGTGCGCTCGCCGTCGACCTGCTGGACCCCCGCGTACGCGAAGCTGCGGCCGTAGACGGCCAGGCCGGCGACGTCGCCGTCGAGCATCCCCGACACGTCGACGCGGGTCTCCGCGGAGGCCGTCGGCCCGAAGGTGCGCTGACCGAGCGTGTTGCGCGCCTCCTCGAGGTAGGTGAGGTCGCGCCCGGGCGCCTTGGTGTACTCCGCCTCGCCGCTCACGACGTGCCCGTTGGTCAGGCGCAGCCAGCCCTCGCGCTCGGTGAGGGACCAGTACCGGTTGTCCGGCGCGTGGTTCCACTGCCAGGCGAGGTCGAGGTCCGAGCCGTTGTACGACACCTCCTCGAGCGTGGGCGTCTCGACGGCCGGCGCGCGACCGACCACGGACACGTCGTCGAGCAGGTACTCGACGCTCGACGACGGCGGCTGCGGGTTGCCCCACGGCGTCTCGACCGCGAGCTTGAAGGTCCGGACGTCCGCGTCCTGCGGGACGGTGTAGGTGCCCCGCACGGTCGTCCACTCCCCCAACGTGGCGTTCGCCCACGCGAGCGTGGTGACGCCCGCGCCCCAGTCCCCGACGAGGTTGAAGCGGACCTGTGCCGGCCCGGAGGCGTAGCGGACCCGGGCCGAGACCTCGTACGTCACGCCCGCCTGGATCTTCCCGCCGAGCTGCTGGTTCGGCCCGGAGCCGTTGAGCGTCCGGCCCGCGACGCGCAGCGCGCCCGTGCCCGACGCCGCGCCGCTCGTCTCGCGCGACAGCGTCGCCCCGAACTGCGCGGCCCACGGCGCGGTCCCGGCGTCCTCGAACCCAGGGTTGGCGACGAGCTCGACGCCGAGCAGGGACTCGTCGTACGTGGGCGCGTCGGGGACCTCCCAGACGGTGTCGCTGAACGCGCGGTGCTCGGCGTCGTTCGCGAAGTCGTCGGAGGCGACGATGCTCTTCAGCCGCTCCCGGCGCTCCGTCGCCGGGTCCAGCTCGATCGGCTTGGCGAACGTGTCGCCGACGCGGACGACGCCGTCGTCGCCGAACGTGGGCCAGCCGTCCTCCCACGTCGCGGGGATGAGCGCGGGGATGCGGCCGAGAGGGTAGGTGTCGCGGAAGAACATGCCCCACCACTCGTAGCCGCCCGCGCCGTCGGGCACCTCGACCAGCCCGCCCTGCGCGAAGCCGTCCGAGTTCAGCGCGCTGCGCGCCTCGTACGGGTTCGACCCGTCGGTGGTCTCGTAGCGGCCCAGCAGGTGCGGGGAGCGGAACAGCACCTCCTGCCGGTTCTGGCCGCTGGGCCACGTGATGATCGCGACGTAGTACTCGCCGTCGATGTAGTGCACCTGCGCGCCCTCGAACAGCCCGCCGACGAACGGCTCGCCCGCGTAGTCCGCGGCACGGAAGATGTTCGGGAAGTCCGCCTCGATCGCGGTGAGGTCGTCGTTCAGCCGGACGGCGCTCGTCGCGCCCGAGCCGTAGAAGATGTAGGGCGTCCCCCCGTCGGCCTCGTCGAAGAACAGCGACGGGTCGTGGAACCCCCGGCCGAGCGCGGTGCGCTCCCACGCGCCGTGCTCGACGTCGTCCGTGCGGAAGAGGTACGACCCCCCGAGGTCGTTGGTGTTGAACACCACGTAGAACGTGCCGTCGCGGTAGCGCAGCGAGGACGCCCACTGCCCGTTGCCGTAGCCGTTCTTCCCGTTGCGCAGCGACGACACGTCGCCGACGCCGAGACGGTCGTAGACGTAGCCGACGATCTCCCAGCTCACGAGGTCGTACGACTTCATGATCGGGGCGCCGGGCGCGAGGTGCATCGTCGTGCTGATCATGTAGTAGAGGTCGCGGCCCTCGTCGTTCTCGGCCGCGGGGACGCGCGTGAGGCTGATGTCGGGGACGTCGCTGCGCAGGAGCGGGACGTCGTAGGTCCCGTCGCCGCGGTCCGTCGTGGTCAGCCCGGTGAGGGCGGTCGCCGCCGGGGGCGCGTCGTCGGTCGTCGTGGTGGCGTGCGCCGCGGGCAGGCCGGCGCCGAGCGCCAGCACCCCCGCCACGATCGTCGCCGCGGCTCGTCGTCTCCGGTGCCTGCTCATGTCGTTCCTCCTCGTCGAGGTCCTGCTGCTGTCGTGGGTTCATGGCGGGGATATCGATGTCGGTACCGATATCGACTGACGCCGCGTCGCCGTGGTGCGGCGTCCTCGCGGCCCGTCGGACCGACCGCGAGGACGCCGGTGCGGCGCGCGGGTCGCTCAGCCGCAGGTGCGCGGCTCGATGTCGACGTCGTGGGTCGTGGAGACCGGGGCGCCGTCGAGCACCGCCGTCGCGGTGACCGTCGCGGTGCCGGCGGGGACCGCCGTCGCGCGCGACGCGAACGACTGGTACGCGTTCGCGCCCGGGGCGACGCCCGTGGACGACCTCTCCCCGTACGGCGTCGCCAGGGTGACGTCCACCGGCGTGGCGCCCGTGTTCGTCGCCCGGACCGCCACGTAGGCCTTGCCCGCGAGGCAGCGCGACGAGACCTCGACGTCGAGCGGGACGACGGCCGTCGCCCCCGGCACGATCTCGACCCGGTAGGTCGTGGCGGTCTCGTGGTCCTGCGCGACGCCGACGACCTCCACGGTCCGAGCGCTCCCGTCCGCCGGGAGCGGCACGACGCGACCCTGCGTGTCGTCGATCAGCACGCCGTCGACGCGGACCAGGCCGCTCGGCACGTGCGGGTCGGCGTCGAGCACGACGCCCGTCGTGCCCGCGGGGACGGTGAGGGTGTAGTCCGTCACCGCCGGGTCGAACGCAGGGGCGAGCGACCCGGTGTCGAACGCGAGCGCCGCGAGCCCGGGCGTCGCGTCGTACGACGCCGCGCGGTCGACCCGGACGCCGAACACGCCTCCGGCCCAGCCGCCCGTCGCCTGGAAGCGGACGGTGACCACGGGGATGCGCTCGCCGTCCTCGTCGAGCACGTACTCCCCCGCGCTGTCGACCTTCCAGCGCGTGCCCTCGCCGATCTCGAGGTACTTCGCCGGGAGCTGCGTCGTGTCGACGTAGAACCCCTGCTCGTCCTTGGTCGGGGCGTTCGCGACCGTGGTGATCGTCTTCAGCTTCTCGTCGTTCACGTACACGTCGAACACGCGGCCCTGGTCGCCCGAGTAGAGCGTGACGCCCAGGTGGTTCGACGCCGAGGCCGGGTCGACCATGAGGTCGTAGCTGAACCAGCCCGTGCCGTTCGCGTGGCGGAACTGACGGCCGGAGAACGTCCCGACGGACGACCCGCTCTGCTGGAGGTTCTTCGCGTTCTCGAAGTTGTTGTTGTCGAAGCTCGTCAGGCTGTCGACGGTGCGGTCGGCGTCGCGCAGCTCCTGCTTGGCGCGCAGGATGCGCTCCTGCGACGCGGCCGAGTCCGGCTCGTCGAGGTGGAGGTAGAGCCCGTACGTCACGTCCCAGTTGGTGTGGTGGGGCGTGAAGACGAGGTCGCCGCCGTCGGCGGTGTTCCGCAGCTCGAGCTGGACCCGACCCTCGGCGTCGTCCTCGACACGGACGAGGTTCTCCGCGATCCGCTCCTTCCACTCGTCGGCGCCCATGTTCGCGGCCGTGATCGTCGTCTGGGCGTCGGCGTCGCGCGTGGACGAGCGGACGAGGATGCCCGTGCCCTGCCACGCCGGCTCGGGGATCTCGCCGAGGTTCGCGGAGAGGACGACGGGCCCGTACCGGAAGGCCACGAAGTACGGGTTGTCCGGGGTGTCGACGACGGACGCCGCCATCGGCATCGTGTACCGGACGACGTCGCCCGCGGCGACGGGCAGCACGACGTACCCGCGCGACACGTGCGGCTCGACGGCGGCGCCGTTCACCTCGACCGCGGGCTCGCCCGCGATCCACGACGGCACGCGCAGGCGCAGCGTCGCGTCCTCGGCGACCGCACCGCCGTCGAGCGCGTCGACGCGGAAGGTCACGGTGTCCTCGTTCGGCAGGTTCGCCTCCTGCGTGAGCCGCAGGTTCTGCTCCGCGTGCTCGACCGTCGAGGAGAAGAACATGTTGACCCACACCGAGCCCTGGCCGGTGAAGTAGATCGAGTCGCCGAGCTTGGAGAAGCTCTCCATGCCCGTCCCGGTGCAGCACCAGAACTCGGTGAACGGCAGGTTGTAGACGCGGTGGTAGCCCGACGCCATGGGGTTGAAGTACGTCGTCGTCCCGGTCTCCGGGTTCTGCGACGCGAGGATCGTGTTGATGAACGCGTTCTCGTAGTAGTCCGCGTACCGCACGTCCTTGCTCAGCGTGAAGAGCTCGCGCGCGAGCTTGAGCATGTTGTACTCGTTGCACGTCTCGGCCGTCTCGGCGTTGCGCGCGGTGCCCTGCTCGTCTGCGCGCTCGTGCAGCGACCCGGGCGCGTGGAAGTGCTCCGCCTGGCTGTTCGCGCCGGTGACGTAGGTGTGGTCGCGCACCACGATGTCGAAGAAGTTCTCCGCCGCCGCGAGGTACATCGGCAGCTCGTCCTTCTCGGCGGGCGTGAGCAGGTCGTAGTAGGCGGGGTTCTGCGTGAACACCTGGTAGCGCTTGAGCGCGCCGAGCAGCTTGGGGATCTGCGTGTTGGCGTGCTTGCCCGGCAGCACGTCCTGGCCCGCGGCGAGCTGACGGAAGAACGTCACCTCGTCGAACGCCTCGGCCGCCTCCTTGATCCGGACGTCGCCCGTGAGGTCGAACAGCTCGTACAGCGCCTCGTTCATGCCGCCGTACTCGGTGCGCAGCATGACGTCGGTGCTCGGCAGCTTCGCGACGCGGCCCTGCACGTAGAGCCCGAAGTCGGTCGCGACGGCGAGCGCCTGGTCACTGACGGGGTCGTCCACGTGCTCGGCGACGTCGAGCAGCCCGGCGAGCACCTTGTGCAGGTTGTACCACGGCACGATGACGTTCTCGTCCGACGTCCCGGTGCCCTGCACCTGGTCGAGGATCGACTCGCGGAACGCGGAGACGTAGCCCGCTGAGCCGGGGTGCGCGGCGGCGTACGCGTCCTGCACGCGCGCGAGCCCGCCCACGCCCTCCTCGATCTCGGTGAACAGCGCGTCCTTCGTCGCCTCGTCCTGCGTCGAGGACCACGACATCGCGAGCGCCGAGAGGTAGTGGCCGAACGCGTGGCCGCGGAAGTTCACGGCGTTGCTGCGCTCCCAGCCGCCGTACCCGGCGGCCGTGGTCGGGGTCAGCCCGCCGACCTTGTAGAACTCGTAGAGGAACGTCTCGGAGTCCAGGCTCAGCAGGTACTCGTGCTCCTTCGCGGCAGCGTTCTGGAGGAAGTCGTCGGAGAGCAGCACCGACGGCAGCGCGGTCTCCTCGAGCGGCGTCTCGTCGACGAGCGCGGGCACGACGACCTCGAGGTCGCGCGTCACCGGCTCGCCGTCGAGGTAGCGCACCGTCGCGGTCAGCGTGACGTGCGCGTCGTCCTCCCCGATCGCGGGCCGGACCACGGTCCCGTCGGTCGCGACCACCTCGGGGTGCGATGACCGCCAGGTCACGGCCGACCCGCGCGAACCGGTCGCCGGGAGCACGAGCGCGACCGTCGCGCGCTCCGGCAGGGACAGCGCGTCGGCGTCGTCCTGCGCGATCGCGTCGCGGTCCACCGTGCGCCCGCTCTCCTCGTACAGCCCGACGACGTCGCCCAGGTCCGCCACCGCGTCGTACAGGCGGTAGTCGTCCAGCGCGGCCTTGAGGTAGGCGCCGTTGTACTGGGGCCCGTTGAACCCGATCGTCTTCGGCAGCGCCGGGTCGGAGCCCAGGACCCCCGTCGCGTCGCCGGCGACCGCGCTGGCCACCGTCGACGGCACCTGCTCGCCGTTGCGGTAGAACGCGACGGCCTTCGTCGCGTGGTCGTACGTGACGACGACGTGCGTCCACTCGTCCGCGGGGAAGAACGCCGCGCGGTCGGAGCTCGCGACCCGCACCTTGTACGGCTGGCCCGACGCCGGCCCCACCGACAGCGCGAGCGGCACCGTGTCCGACTCGGACGACAGGTACCAGCCGTCGGAGTTGTAGGCGCGCTTGTTCCACGTGACGACGTGCTCCCCGGACAGCTTCCCGCTGGGCTCCACCCAGAACGAGAGCGTCAGGTCCTCGGGCTGGAGCGCCGTCGACGACCCGAGGTCGAGGTACGTGCTGCCGCTCAGGCGCAGGGCCTGCCCCGCCCCGTCGACGCCGTCGACGTAGGAGAAGCCGGTCGGCGCGGAGCCGGAGTGACCGCGCAGGGCCACGGGGTGCGCGAGGGAGCTCGCGTCGGCGACGTCGCCGTCGAACGCGAGGTCGAGGACGGGCGCGGGCAGGGCGTCGGCCGCGACGGCGGACGGTGCCCACGCGGTCACGGCGAGCGCGGCGGCGGCCGCCACGGCCGCCAGCCGGGCCACGCCGCCGGGTCGACGGCGGACGCCGTCGGTCGGTCGGGGGTGCATCGGTGCTCCTCTGGTCGGCGCGGGCGTCGTCGCCCGCGCGTCGAGACGTGCGGTGTCGTGCGGTGTCGTGCGGTGTCGTGCGGTGTCGTGCGGTGTCGTGCGGTGGCGGCCCGCGCGGGGAGCGCGGGCCGCGCCCTCGTGGCCCGCCGGACCGGCCACGAGGGAAGCGTGCTCTCGCGAGGTAGAGCCAGCGGTCGCGAGGTAGAGCCCGGGGGCTTCTACCTCGCGACCTGCGGTTCTACCTCGGCATGGTTCAGCCGCAGTCGAGCGCGTCGTAGGCGACGTCGACGGTCGAGGTGACCTGCTCGCCGTCGAGCGTCGCCGTGCCCGTCACCGTCGCGGTGCCGGCCGGGGCCGACGTCGCGCGCGCCGCGAACGACTGGTACGCGTTCTTGCCGGGCGCCACGTCCGCGAACGCCTTCTGCCCGAACGGCGTCGCGAGCGTCAGCGTGACGGGGACGTCCTCGCCGTTCGTCGCGCGCACGGCGACGTACGCCGTGCCCGCGAGGCAGCGCGGCGTGACCTCGACCGCGAGGTCGAGCTCGGGCTCCGTGTCGGACGCGTGCAGCCGGACGAACGTGATCGAGTGCGCGGGGAACTCGTAGGAGAACTCCTCCCCCACGCCCGTCAGGGTCCGCTCCACCGGGACGACCCGCTCGGGGTCGGCCTTGGTGTTGGTGTCCGACGGCGCGCCCACCATCTCCGTGACCGTCGCCTGGTCCGCGATTCCCTCAGAGCCCTCGACGTGCACCTGCGTGCGCGCGGCGGTGGCGGTGGGGTTGACGACCTTGACGACGACGTCACCTGTCTCGTCGTCGCGCGTGACGACCTGGTAGAGCGACTTGGTCGACGGCTGCTCGTAGGACATCTGGAGCTCGCCGTCGAGGTAGAGCTCGATCGTCGAGCCCTCGACGACGACCTTGACGTGGTACGGCTGCCCGGCCTCGATGCTGTGGTTCTCGACGGCCTGCACCTCGTTGGCGCTCCCGCCCGACGCGCGCTGGAGGGCCTGGCGCGTGTTGTTCCACCCGCCGAGGTTCCACCAGTAGTAGTCGTTCGGGCCGCCCGCGGCGAAACCGACGAGGAAGCCCTCCGCGCCCGACGTCTTGCGCGCGTCGAGCTCGAGCGTGTAGCTCGACCAGTCCTTCGCGTACGCGCCGGCGACGATCGACCGGGCGTCGGTGACGTTCGTCGCCGACTGGACGTAGGCGCCGTCCTGCGCCGCCCACGTGCCCGACTGCGGCTCCCACTGCGAGGCGCCGGACTCGAAGTCGTCCGCGAACAGCACGTCGCCGCTCGCGTTGTCGGTGACGCGCACGTTGTCGTACTGCGCGGCCGTGTTCCACGTGGAGAGGAAGACGCCGCCGTCGAGCGTCGCGTCGGCGGGCGCCGGGCCGGAGTGCGTGCTGGGCACGACCTCGTCGCCCGCGTTCGCGGAGAACAGCTGCTGGACGTAGTAGTTCACCGAGCCCCAGGACTCGTCGTTGTCGAACCAGATCGCGTCGGGCGACCACTGGACGTACGACTCGTTCGCGAGCAGCGGCGCGTACGACGCGAGCCGCACGACGTCGGAGTTGCGCTCGAGGCCCGTCATGAAGGCGGCCTCGGACAGCGCGTTGGCGAACGTGTTGCCGCGCGACGCGTACTCGCCGAGGAACACGTGCGGCCCCTCGCGGTCGTAGGAGTCGTAGCGCTCGTCGTTCTCGAGGAACCACTGCGGGTCGTTGTAGTAGTGCTCGTCGACGAGGTCGACGTCCTGCTCGCGGTTGAACTCCCAGAGCTCGTCGAAGCGCTGGCCCGTGTCGTCCGGCCCGGAGTTCGAGATGATCTGGACGTCCGGGTAGGCGGCCGCGATCGCGTCGCGGAACGCCGGGAAGTTGGCCTCGAACGTCTTCGTGTTCTCCTCGTTGCCGAGCCCGACGTACTTCAGGCCGAACGGCTCGGGGTGGCCCAGCTCGGCCCGCACGGCGCCCCACTCGGTCGTCACGTCGCCGTTGGCGAACTCGATCAGGTCGACCGTGTCGTCCACCCAGCGCTGGATCTGCGCGGGGTCGGTCATCTCGGGGATGGTGCTGCCGCAGCCGTTGGCGCCGACCGACACCACGGGCAGCGGCGTCGCGCCGAGGTCCTCGGCGAGGAGGAAGTACTCGAGGTACCCGATGCCGTACGACTGGTTGTAGCCCCAGAAGTTCCAGTTGGTCGCGCGCTCCTCGACCGGCCCGATCGTCTCCTTCCACTGGTACGTGCGGCGACGGTCGGTGAAGCCCGACTCCTCGTACGTGCGGAACGTGCCGACGTTCGTCACGCAGCCGCCGGGGAAGCGCAGGAACTGCGGGTCGAGCGCGTCGATCTTCTCGGCGAGGTCCTTGCGGAGCACGGACTTCCCGTTGACCGGGCCGACCCACGTGTCCTGCGGGAAGAGCGACACCTGGTCGAGCGCGAGCGTGCCCGCCGCGCCGGAGAGCAGCGCGAGGCGCCCGGCGTTCGTCGTGCCCGTCGCCGTGAGCGTGACGTCGTACCTCTTCCACGCGTTCGAGCCGTCGACGGCGACCTGGCCGGTCGCGTACGCCGCGGTCCCGGCGGTGTCCTCGACGCGCACGGTGACGGTCTGCGCCGTCGCCGACCGCGCCCAGACGGAGAAGTCGTACGACTCCCCCTCCTCGACGAACAGCCCCGTGTTGTACCCGGCGTTGCGCACCCCGGCGCCCGCGGCGGTCGTCGTCAGGTCGAGGTAGTTGCGGTTCGTCGCGTTGAGCCGCCCGGCGTCGTTCACGACCTGCGTCGTCGCCGTCGCGCCGCCGCGGTTCGCGGCGCTCCACGCGGTGAGGCCGGTGAACGACGCGTTGTCCTGGTTGTTGAACTCGAACGACCGGTTGCGCACGAGCTCGGCGTACAGGCCGCCGTCGGCCGCGTAGTTGATGTCCTCGTAGAAGATGCCGTACAGCTCGTCGCTCATCTCGGTGCGCTCGCCCGCGAGGTCCACGGTGATCTCGTGGTCCGCGCTCGTGGCGGGCGTGATCGTCAGCTTCGTGGCCGCCTCGCGCGGGCCGAGGACGAGCGCGCCGTCGGACGCGCGCACCCCGGCGTACCGCTCGGGGTCGGCCGCGCTGCGCAGCCAGACCGTGCCGCCGCCCGCGTCGGTGAGCCGCAGCGCCGTCGCGTCCGCGGCCCCGAGGGAGAGCCGGGACGCGCCGGAGACGACGACGGGCCGGTCGCCGACGGCGAGCGTCACCGGGGACGTGCCCTCGGCGCCGTCGACCGCCGTCGCGGCGAGCGCGACGGTCGTCGCGGGGCGCTCGTCGTCGAGGGCGAGGCCGTCGTCGGTCGCCACGAGGTACCGGGCGTCGCCCGGGCCCGCGAACGTGAACGTGCCGTCGGGCACCTGGTCCGCGCCCTCGGCGGCCTGGACCGCGACGTAGTCGAACGCCGCGGTGTGCGCCGCGCCGCTCTGCGCGGCGAGCGCGTAGAGGCCGACGTGCGTCGTCGGGAAGTCGACGGTCACGGAGCCCGCGGGCTGCCACGCGGTGCCGTCCCAGAAGCTCGTCGCGATCGTGTCGCCGGTGCGCTGCATGCGCAGCGTCTCCCCGGTGGAGCCCGGGCGGTCGGTGAAGGCCGCCGCGCTGAAGACGCCGCCGGTCTCGACGTCGTTCTCGATCGCGCGGCCCGACGGCGAGAGGTCACCCACGAAGGTCAGGCCCGACCGGACGTAGTTGTCCATGTCCTGCCACGCGACGAGGCCGGCGCCCTGGTAGACGGAGGCGACGGGCGCCTCCAGCCGGGTGACGACGGTGAAGTCGCCCGCCGGCACGTCGAGCAGCACGACGTTCTTCGCGCTGTTCGCGTCCTGGTACGTGTCGCCCGGCTGCGAGGTCAGCGTGAGCTTCCCCCCGCCGACGGACAGCGCCTCGGGCACGGGGTTGACGACGGTCCAGTCCGGGCCGAGCGCGGCGCCGTCGAACGTGTCGACCCATGCGCCGTCGGGCAGGTCGGGCTCCGCGGCGGCGGCCGGCAGCGACGGCGCGAGCGCGGCCGTGCCGACCATGCCCGCCACGAGGGCGACGGCGACGGACCGGCGGCGCGCCGGTCTGCGCCGGGGCGTGGGGAGGGACGGGTGAACAGACGTTTCCATAGGGCTTCCTCTCATCGTCGAGAGACACGCACCATTGCGTGTGAGCGTTCACAAGTTCGGCCCGAGCCTAGTGTGAGCGCTCACATTCTACAAGGGCGGCGTCATGACACCGCCGGTCGGGCGTACGCCCGAACGACCCAGGGGTGCCGGCCCCCGTCCTGCTCCGGTGATCCCGGGCCGTCAAGCCCGGGCAGACGGCCGCGGGCCCCGCCCCCCCCCCCCGGGCGGCGCGGGGCGGCGGCGCCGGGCGGCGGGGCGCCGCGGGCGCGGCGCCGGGCGGCGGCGGGCGGCGGCGCGGGGGGCGCGGGG
>ERZ1464652.44-NODE-44-length-22074-cov-17.610427_pt1 | contig 22074 bp, 30 predicted proteins | sample MGYA00563980_ERZ1464652 | MGnify/ENA primary metagenome ERZ1464652 (study PRJEB39283, sample SAMN07833576) | human skin metagenome | isolation source: Scalp | host: Homo sapiens | place: India: Bengaluru | collected 2015-07-04 ...
ATAATTACGATGAATAGGCGATTAAAGTTTAAATAAAGGGATATTTCCCCTTTAAATTTTTAAAAAGGAGAAATAACATTGGAAGATACAAGATTTAAAGTAATTAAATTATTTGCTTATGTAGTGACAATAATCCACCAAATCGTATCATTCTTTTTTATTTTTGGTTTTATGTGGCTAGTAAATTTGTTATTTAAAGGAGATATTAATATTTGGTTGGTAACATTTATTGTTTATACTATCTTTATAGTAAAAAATTATACTGAAATTATAGTAAATTCAACGCTTAAGGAAATAAAAAATAATGAGGATTTATAAAAAGGGGAGAAGTAATAATGGATAAGATAAAAGCAATAATTGTAATAACAGATTGTGCAAATTTTAAAGATGGTGGAATACTATGTATTACTAATGAATTTACTAGTACGCCTTTAAAAGAAGTATTGGACAAAATAGAAAAAGGTTTGGAAAATAGACATAACCTTATTAAGATACCACATAGAAATGAAGAGGGGTATTCAATAATAGTTCCTAAATTTATTGTAGGATATGATGTGTTTTATAAATAAAAGTTTTGGAAAATTATAGACAGGGAGGAGAAGTCTACCATGATTGTTGTAAGTTTAGACTATTCATTTCGCTAAGACAGGCATTTGTGTCGCTGAATACAGTTCTAGTAAAATCAATGTTTTATTGTGTGAATTAATGGTTTCAGACAAGAAAAAAGATACAATAGAACGCATAGATAGACATATATCAGATATAATATCAAAAATAGACAATTATAATCCAAATGTTATATGTAAAGAAGAGCCATTTGTTGGACGTTCTGCAACAGCGCAAAATGTACTATATTCACATGCGATACTTGAATATTACTTATATAATAATAACAGTGAAGCTATAGATATTCATAATGCGACATTAAAAGCATATTGTAAAAAGTATTTAATTAATAAATGTTTTTATACAAAAGAAGAGTTAAAACAATTCAATAAAAAAGAAATAGTAGCAGAATTTTTAAAGGCTTATTTTTCAAGTGATATGCCAGAAATATACACAGAAAGAGGTAAGTTACTTGATGACGTAGCAGATGCTATTGCTCTCAATGTATACTATTATGAGAACATATATAAAGGATGATAACTTTGGCAAAAATGGATAAAGAGTTAAAATATAAATTACAAAATTTTCCGTTAGTACAATACAACATGCTAGAACATACAGTATTTGATGATTTTTTAAATAAGGCTACACAAGAACAATTACAATTTTGTGAAGACTTTTTTAATGATGATATAGAGATTTTGTTTAACGAAAGTCCAGCAGGTACAGGGAAGACCATGTGTAGTGTTGCATGTGCTTATGCAGATTGGCTAAACAAAGGTAAGAAATTAGTGTTTATTATTGCACCAGTTTCAGAAGATTTAGGTAGCAGACCAGGAAATCAAACAGAAAAAGAAATGGCATATTTTATGGGATTGCACGATGCTATTACAGAATTAAATATGGTTCCAGAGCAAGTCATAACGGAAATGTTGTTAATGGATGAAAACCATGAAGAAAATAAATTGTTAGATTGCTGGGTGTCTCAAATATCTCATTTATTTTTACGTGGTGGAAATTTAAAAAACGTTACAGTAGTTATAAATGAAGCGCAGAATTTCAAACGTTCTGAGTTAAAGAAAGTTTTAACAAGATTACATTCTAATTCTAAATGTATTGTTGAAGGTAACTATAGACAGATTGATTTAAAACAAAATAGTAAATCGGGATTTGAGCCTTATGTAAATTATTTTAAATCAGAAGACTATCAAGGTGCAGCATACCACCACTTTACAACTAACTTTAGAAGTAAAATAGCACAGTTTGCAGATAATTTTAATTGGAAATAAAAAACATTAAAAAAGTATATTGACATTTATATCTCCCTGTTATACAATATATCATACAGGGAGGTTTTTATTATGAATAAACTAACACAAGAAGAAGTTAAACAAATATATATAAGCACTAAAACACAAAAAGAGTTAGCAAAACAATATAATGTGTCTATTTCACATATTAGTGATATAATGAATAGAAAATCACATATAAAAGTAACAGGAGGTCTAAAAAAACCTATTAGAAATAAATACAACTATGAGCCAAAGATACCTAAACAAACTGTTATTAATATTTTTAAATGTAATGAATCTGTTAACAATATTGCTAAGAAATATAATGTAAATAGAACAACTGTATGGCGTATTAAAAAAGGTATACATTATAACAATATAACATCATACTTAGAAAATAAAGATAACAAATATAAAAGAGTAGAAAGGTTAGATGTTATAGATATATATTTAGATGAACGAGGAGTATCAGAAATATCTAAAGAGTATAATATATCTAATCAGACAATTTGGAACATTAAGAGCAAAAGAACATATAAGAAAATTACAGATGAAATAGATGAAGATTTTTGGTAAAAAATAGTTGACACTATAAGTATAATGTAGTATGATTAATATAAATTAAAAATAAAGGAGATTTAAACTATGATTAATTTATTACAAGGAGATTGTATAAAACTTATTGAAAAATTAGAGGACAACAGTGTTAATGCTATTATTACAGACCCACCGTACAATATTGCAAAAAAGAATAATTTTACTACTATGGGTAGAGCAGGTATTGATTTTGGAGATTGGGATAAAGAATTTGATGAAATTGCGTGGATTGAGAAAGCAGTTCCTAAAGTGAAGAAGGGTGGTAACATCGTTATATTTATTGGTATTAAACAAGCTACTCCAATTATTGAAAAAATGGAAAGTTTAGGATGTGAATTTAAAGATGTTATCCGTATGGTTAAATCAAACCCTATGCCTAGAAATAGAGATAGACGTTTTATTTTTGATACAGAATTTGCATTATATTTTGTTAAAAAAGGTGCTAAATGGACTTTCAATAGATTAGATGAAAAATATGAAAGACCTTTAATTGAAACAACTGTTACACCTAAATCGCAAAAGGTTGATAAAGGACACCCAACACAGAAAACTTTATATGCTATGGAATGGTTATTAGAGAGACTCACAAATGAAGGCGATACTATTCTTGACCCATTTATGGGTAGTGGAACTACCGCTATTGCTTGTATTAACACTAACAGAAAATATATTGGATTTGAATTAGATGAAGGGTATTATAACATGGCGATTAAAAGAATTAAAGAACATAAAGGAGAATAAAATTATGAAAAAATTATCATACAGTTTTCAAAAAGGTAATTTTTGGAGTAAATTATTATGGATTATTGGATTAACATTATCTTTAATTGTTGGTTGGTATGTAATTGAGAGTGTAGGTTTCTTCTTACAAACAACAGTAGGCACAATAGGATTGTTATTTATTAGTCCTATCGTAGCTATAGGTATTATTGCTTTTAGTATTGTAAAATATCCTAGAGTAAAAGACGCAAATGAGTATTCAGAATATACGAGAAAATATTTATAAAGGAGAATAAATTATGGTAAATGAAATTAAAGATAAAAAAATATATCTTGGAGGAGACTTGCTCTCTACACCTATGGTGGAATACAGAAATAAACAACGTGATGAATTAAATGGGATTATCGGCATTGAAGCATATTCTCCTAGTGATGATAAATCAATTAATGATAAATCTAAAGCTGTACAAGAAGGATTAGCTGAAAGAATATTAAATAACGATTATAATGCAATGCTAGAATGTGACATTTTTACATTTGATATACTAAACCATGCTACTGGCACAATTTCAGAATTAAGTATTTTGCTTGGTATGAAAAGACAGGCACAAATTATAATTGATAAATCGAAAGAAATTTTAGATATTAATTATTCTGATGTAGAAGGTAATATTACAGAGGTGGCTGAAACATTAGAAGATGAAATTAAAGAACAGCAAAAAATTATTAATAAACCAGTATTTATCTATTCTTCTGATATTAGAGAAGGAAATGGACATACTTATGATGACCCTTATAGAACAGAGGTAGCTTTTAATCAATTTTTGTATGGCGTTATCTTAGAGCTAACCAATGGTAAAGGGTTTATGTCTTGGGAAGAAGTTAAAAAAGAATTAGAAAAATTAGGAAATAAAGCATAATCCCTATTGACAATATATAAACCACTATGATATAATTAATATAACAAATAATAAAGGAGAAATGATTATGAAGATTAATACAGTTATTGACGGTCAAGAAATTATTATTGAAGGTACAGTTGAAGAAATTAAAGCATTTCAAGATGATAACAACAAAGAAATAGGTGTTACTCCTAGATTATTAAGTCCAGAAGAAAAACTAGATGAAGATAAAATTTATAATATTGATACTGAAATAGAAAAACTACAAAAATTAGAAGATGGAGAATATTTTGTAGAAGGTAAAATCACTGACCTTGCTGGAGATTCTGTAGAATATGAAAATGTAATATTAGAAAACAACAGCGCTTTTATGATTCTTGAACCCACTGAAAGAAGAGAAGAAAACGGTGTAGTTAAAGTTTTAATAAATTTTGATGAAAACGATACACGAAGAGTCATAGAAAATGCTGAATTGGTTAAATTAGAAAGTGATAATAAACAAGAAGAAGTTGAACAAGAAGGCACTGGAAAGTTTAAAAAAGGCGATGTAGTAGAAGTCCTAAGAGAGAATTGTGGCGTAGCAGAAGGTCATTATGGAACTGTTGTAGAACATACTGATGAAATTGTTATGTTGGAAGGGTATAATAAAGAAGGTGACTACTCTAAAGCATGGCTTCATCTTAAGGATAATCTAAGATTGATTAAAAGAGTTTAAAATTTTAAAGAGTGAGTAATTGCTCGCTCTAATTTTTTAAATAGGAGGAATGTTGAGTGCAAGTTATTCTTGGGGTATCTGTTTCCATTATTTTTCTTTTATCATATTTTCCACAGATAAAATCATTAATTGCTCATAAACAGATTAAAGGAGTTTCTAAAATATTTTGGCTATCTATTGCATTAGCAACTGCTATAACTGCTTCAACACTTATTGAGGAAAGTGCTGTGTGGTATGTAATAGTACCACAATGTATTAATGCTGCAATTGCATTTTTGATATTATTGATTGTTGCTTATAAAAAACATAGTTTCTATGGTATATGGGTGTATTTGATGATGTTTTCTTTTGCAGCAAGTATACTTGTTTATTGGGTTCCTAATGACATAGTTCAACATTGGTCATCATTTCTAATTGCTTTTGCATATTTAGAACAAATAATTCACTTAATATATAAAAAGACAGCACAAGGCGTTAATTACTTATTATATATAGGGTTTGCTGCAGGATTAGGTATTATGATTATTAATATGAGTGTAACTCATGCGCCTTTAAGTGCTATTATTACAGAATCAGTAAACCTTGTCATGATGGGTATTGCTACATTAATAACAGTTATTTTAAACAAAAAATTAAATTAGACTTTACAGAACTTGTTGAGTATGCTATAATATACTTAACAAGTTTTTTAGTAGGAGGAAGTATTATGAGTTTAATAAAACAAATAGAATTTACAAGAGAATATGAAAACGAATTATTTGAAATTCAATTATCATACGGAATGAGGGATAATAAAGTAAATCATTATTTAATGTTTAAGATGTGGCATGTAACAGATAAAGTAAAAGGAGTAAAACATATAGTTTCACAAGAGGATATTATAGATATAACTTCAAGACCAAATATTTATGAACCAATTGTAGACAGTGAAATTAATAATAAGGATGAAATAAATGGTTTCATAAAAGAAAAAATGAAACAGATTGTTGATTCTGATAAGATTAATAAAGAGTTTATAGAAGTTTTAAAAGAAATGGAGGAACAATAAAATGAATCAACCTTTTCTTATTCATAATCACACAGATGCGAGCAACTTTCGTTTACGTGATGCAATTAATAGACCAGAAGACCTTTTAGATTACGCTTTAGAATTAGGTCTACCAGGTATAGCTATCACAGACCATGCGACAATTAGTAATCACGTAAGAGCGCACAGATATATTGAAGATAATAAAGACAAGTTTAAAGACTTTGTCTTAGGATATGGAGATGAGTTTTATTTAGTAGAAAAAGATACGATAAATGAAGCTGTAGAAAACAATGAAAAAACGCAATTTTATCATTTTCTAGTGCTAGCTAAAAATCAACATGGTTATGAGTTCTTGAAGAAATTAACAACTAGAGAGTGGCAGAACAGCTTCTTCTACAGGGGGATGGAAAGAACACCTACCTACTTTGAAGATATTGAAGAATTGGTTAAAGGATATGAGAATGATGTAATCTTCAGCTCGGCATGCTTCACTAAAGGACAAAAAGTAAAAACAATTAGTGGCAATAAAAATATAGAAGATATTAAATCTGGAGATATTGTAATGACAGAAGATGGTAGTTTTCAAAAAGTATTAAATCCGACATCAAGAATATATAATGGTAACTTTATATCTTTAGACGTTTCAAACAGTGTCTTACCTATTGAAAGTACAGATAATCATAAATTTCTCGTTTTACCTAATAAATATTGGGTTGGAAATAATAAAAAACATAATGGTAAATATGAAGAAATAAAAAGTGAAAAGAATTATTCTAAAGATATGGACAGAAATAAAAAAGCAGGAATCCTACAAAGAGCGAAACAACGAGCTTCATATGAATATCCTAATTGGGTAGAAGCAAAGTATTTAAAAGAAAACGACTATTTATTAACACCTATTAATTATACAACTCAAGATATGACAGTATTAAAACATGGCAACACACAATATAAAGTAGATAAAGATTTCCTGTATGTGCTTGGATTATTTATTGGAGATGGACATTTTGGACATTCCCCATATGATTTTGGTTTTACTTTAAATTATAACGATAAAGAAAAAACGGAATTTATTTTAAAATACTTTAAATCTAAAGGACTTAATGCTACTGTACGACATAGAAAAGAAAATACTAGAAGTGATATTACAGTGTTTGGAAAAGATAATAGAGATTTTTGGGATTGGTTATTTAATAATAAAAAAGGAGCATTAAACAAACATATTCCAACTATTATAAAACAGCTCCCTAAGAATAAATTACAATACTTGTTAAAAGGTTTGGCTCATAGTGATGGGTATTTTAGAAAAAAACCTAGAAAAGAATTTGTATATTCATCTATCTCATATGATTTAATTCAAGATATTAAAGAAGTATTCTTTAAATTTAAAATAAATCCTATAATTAGTTCTTCAGAAGAGAGAATAGATAAAAATGGTGTTCATCATCAAAAATCTTACTATCTTTCTTTAGGTGGAGCTAAAGCTACAAAATTAAAGGACTTTTGTGATAATGATAATGACTTTATAATAACTGACAAAGATATGTCTTTCAATGATGTTCCTGTAATAGTAGATGGTGTTTCGTATATGAAAAATAGAATAAAAAACATATCTAAATCTACAAAAGTAGAAAAAGTTCATTGTATGAAAGTAAATAAAAATCACTCATTTATCATTGAAGGCGCAACAGTACACAATTGTCTCGGTAGCCCGTTATCACAATATATCTTAGAATATGATAAAACAGGTTCAATAGAAGATAAGAAAAAAATACACAACTTTATTATGTTCTTTATTAACTTAGTAGGCAAAGAGAACTTTTATCTTGAGTTACAACCAGCAATTAAACACGATAAATCAAATGCTGATGTAAAACAAGAACAACAAATTGTAAATGATATGCTACTACAACTTTGTAAAGTGTATGATTTAACTCCAATTATAACTACAGATGCTCATTATTTAAATAAAAAGCAGGCTTTTGCACACAAAACTTATCTACAGGCAAGTAACGGAGAACGTGAAGTAGATAGTTTTTATAATACGACATATATCATGGATAGAGCTGAACTGCTAGAATATTTTAATGAAGAATTACTAGAAGAATTAATCCAGAATACACATGATTTAATGAAAAGACTAGAGCCTATTAACTTTAAACAAAAAACTCAAGTCCCAAATATTGATATTCCAAAATATAATGATAAAAACCTGTTTGAAAATTATCTTGATGACTATGTTTACATCAATAAATTTAAGACGTCTAAAAGGGATATGGATAGATATTACTTACATCTTATTGGAGAAGGTATGTTATCTCATAATCAAGAGTTTAATAAAGAACATTTAGATAGAATAGAGATTGAATTAGAGCAAATATGGGAAATATCAGAAGGATTAGGACAACCATTATCAAGTTATTTTGTACTAACACAGGATATTATTGATATGATGTGGGAAGTTAGTTTAGTGGGTCCTGCACGTGGTTCAGCTGCTTGTTATTATACAAACTACCTACTAGATATTGTTCAATTTAATCCATTAGATTATGATTTACCATACTATCGTTTCTTAAGTAAAGAAAGACAATCATTGCCTGATTAAAAAATTGTTTATAGCATCTCTTTTATTAGAAATAAAGGAGAAATAATTATGATAGAAAAAGAAGTATTAGAAGATTTATATATTAATAAAAAATATTCAGAAGTAAAAATAGGAGAAATACTAGGATGTAGTGATTGGAAAGTTCGTAAGTATATGAAGAAATACGACATAAAAATTCGTAGCAGCAGAGAACAAGCATTGAAATATAGCGTCAATGATGACTTCTTTGACATTATAGACACTCAAAATAAATCATATATTTTAGGATTTTTATATGCTGATGGTTATATACAGAAACAAAGAAAACATAACTCAAGAAAGTTAGGAGTATCTATAAAGAATAGTGATATTGACTTATTAAAAGAAATAAATAATGAATTAGAATCCAACTATCCTATAAAAGAGTATGATGTTAAATCCGGATATAAAATTGGTGTAAAATATATTAGGCTTTTAATATCATCTCCAAAACTTTGTGAAGATATTATTGAAAAAGGGTGTTTTGAAAATAAAACCGAAAACTTATATTTCCCAAACGAAAAACAAGTACCGTTACATTTATTACCATCTTTTTTGAGAGGTTATTTTGATGGGGATGGAAGTATAAGAAAAGTAAAAAGTTGGAAAGTTTCTATTATGGGGACTATACCGTTCCTAGAAGATTTAATAAAGTTATTCGGTTTTGAGAATAAGAAGTTATATCATAGACACCCAGAAAGTAAAACAATAAATAGAGAACTATCCTTAAATTTAAATGAAAGTCTTGATTTTTTAGAATTTATAAATAAACATGAAGGAATAAGATTAAAAAGAAAAGATACTAAAATTCAAGAGATGCTAAAACAATATAGTCGTCTTTAATAGTAATATTATAGATTACGAGGCGTTTAACTCATACAGAGGTGTGGACTATTATAGTCTGCTAACACTGAAAGTCTAAGTGTTTTTTAACATATGACAACGGTGTGCCAACTATTTTTAAATAGAGGTTCAACGACTATCCGGAAGCTAGGGCAATAAATAAATACTAGCAATAGGAGTAGGGCTGCTTGAAATAGTAGTGGGAGAATACCCCTTAAATCGAAAATACGCCCATTCTTTTTTAGAATGAATAAATAGTCTATTCCCTTTAAAATACTAGTAAACTAGGGGTTCTATAAGATTGACATTGATGCTGAGGCTTCTAAACGTGAACATATTGTTGAATTGGCAAGAGAGAGATATGGTAACGACAAAATCCTTAATAGCTGTACTTTTACTACAGAAGGACCTAAATCTACAGTTATAACTGCTACACGTGGATATGGATTAGATGTTGCTGAACAACATAATATTGCAAACTTAATACCGTCAGAAGGAGCTTCTTTATGGTCTGTATCAGACTGTTTCTTTGGTAATGAAAAAAAAGAAAGAAAACCTGTTAAAGAATTTATTGAACGTGTAGAGAAACACGACGGATTAAAAGATGTTATGTTATCTATAGAGGGGTTAATTAGTGGTCGTTCTCAACATGCAAGCTCTGTCATTTTTTATCCACATAGTTTTCTAAAAGAAAATGCAATGATGAAAACAACAAAAGGGTTAACAGTTACACAATTTAATGCTGAAGATGGAGAATATTGTGGAGAATTAAAAGAGGATTTTCTTTCAATTTCAGCTCTAGGTAGAATTAGAGAAGCAATGGATTTACTTTTAGAAGATGGTAAAATTGAATGGCAAGGTTCATTAAGAGAAACATATAACAAATATTTCCATCCAGACGTGCTAGATTTGACTTCTGATGGAATGTTTGATATGCTTTCAAAAGGAGATATATTTGATGCTTTTCAAATGTCGTCTCTAGTTGCAAGAAATGCGATGCGTAAAATTAAACCTAACACTTTTGACGAAGTGGCTATTACTAACACAATTATTCGTTTACAAACAGAAGGAGAACAACCAATTGACAAGTTTGTAAGATATAAACAAAACATCAATGAATGGTATCAAGACATGGATAAATATGGACTGACTAAACATGAACAAGAGCTTATGGAAAAACACTTGCTGCCAAGAACTGGTATCTGTGACACACAAGAAATACTTATGAATATTATTATTGACCCTAAAATAGCTAATGGTGGATTAACTTTTGCAAATAAATTTAGAAAGTCAGTAGGAAAAAAAGATGAGAAAAAAATTGAAAATGCGTCTAAAGAATTTATGCAAGTTATGAAAAATAACAATCAACGAGAAGAGTTTGCCAGATATATACTTGAAGAACAGTTTGCATTACAATTTAATTACGCATTTTCACTACCACATGTGGTAGCATATACACTAGTTTTAATGGTGGAAATGAATATTGCGTATAAATATGGCTTAGGTTATTGGAAAACAGCTTGTCTCAATATTAACTCTGGTCTTGAAGGTAATTTAACTAAAGGCACTGACTATGCAGAAGTTTCTATAGCAGTAAACAGTATGAGTGATGATATTATTTTACCAGATATTAACAAATCTCAACTTAAATTTACTGCACAGAACGGAAAAGTTTTATATGGATTAAAACCAATATTAGGTTTAGATACTAATACATTAGATGCTATTATTGAAAATAGACCATTTAAATCATTAGAAGATTATTACGAAAGAATGGTTGATACTAAACTAACAAGCACTAAAAAAACTATTTCATTAGTTAAATCTGGTGCTATGGATTCATTAGAAGAATTAGATAGACGTCATATAATGGCTGAATTAGTGAAACTAGAAATACCGCAAAAAGAAAAAGTAACAATGTCTCAATTAGATTATTATAGAGATATAATACCAGATAAGTACAATAAACTATTGGCGCTGCATGATTTTAGAAATAGAATTAAAGGTAGAAACAAAGAACCGATGAATGAAGAAATAGAAAAAATATTTATACAAAACTATTCTAAACATGTTGATTACACTTTAGAAGATGAGTTAGTAATAGATATCAAATCATTTGAAAAATATTACAACAAAGAAGTCAAACCTTTAAAAGAAGAAATTAAAAAACCACAATACGCTAAAGAATTTACTAAGAAAAAACGACAAGAATATTGGGTAAAAGAATGTCAAGGCACTACCCCAGAATGGGAAATTGACACTATATTATTCAATTCTGATGAATTTGTCATTGATACTGATAAAGTTGCAGAAAAACACGACATATCCGAATTTAAGCAACTAAAGAATTTACCTTATTTGAAAACTAATTCACGTGGTTTTAAAGAATATGAAATTAGCGCTATCACTGGAGTAGTTGTTGGATATGTCAATCAAAAGAAACTAGTTTATATATTAACTAAAGATTCTGGTGTAATTACTGCAAAACTTACTAGACGAATGTATACAAAATACCAAGAAGAGACTGAAAATGAGAAGTCTTGGTGGGAACGTGGCACAAAACTGGTGTTATTAGGATATAAAAACGGAGAAGCATTTAATGTAAAAGGTAATAATATATATAGGAATCCATTTATTAAAATAGAAGAATGCAACAAAAATTACATTTATAAATTACAAAAATAATAGTTGACAGATGATTTTTCATCTGTTATACTATTATTAGATTGTTAGAAAGGAGAAAATATTATGAAGTTTATTTTTCAAGAAGAAAATCGTAAGTTAGATTTAAAAGTGGGGGATTTAGTTAAACACAAGTTATCCAAAAATGATGAACACCACATTATGATGGTGGTTAAACACGCTGATAAATATAACTTGGTTAAATTCCAAAAATATGAACCTAATGAAAAATCTATTGTACTAGCTTTTGATGAGCCTATTGATTTAAGCACTGTATCAGATGATTATGTACTAATCTCTGATACGGAAAATGCTGAATTAAAATTTGAATATTAAAAAGGAGAAATTATCTATGAATAAAAATGATGAACAAATTTTAGCACTCAATAAATCAGCACTGGAAAAAATTAATTTAATTCAAGACATGTTAAATGTAGAAGTGTTGGCTCCTACTAACTTAGAAGACTATGATGCAATGGTTAATACTTTAAATAATTTATGGGAAATTGCAGGGGTTGTTGGTAGACGTGGAGACTTAGAAGAGAATTTTGATTTCGTTCAACCAATTCCTTACACAATTATTGCGCAAGGAGATAAATATTTTACGTATACTAGACTTGAAGGCAGTGGAGAATCTAGGTTACATGGTAAATCTTCAATAGGGATAGGTGGACATCAAAACGAAGTAGAGAACGCTTGGAATTTTGAACATATTTTAGCAGTAAATAACTCAAGAGAACTTGAAGAAGAAGTTACTATTAAAACTGATGACGGTATTGAAATTACTAATCATTATGAAATCACTAAAGAATCAGCTATTATCGGTTTATTATACAACGAAAAAACAGAGGTTGATTCTGTTCATTTAGGAGTATTAAATGTTATTGATATTCCAGAAGATTGGACAGTTGAAGCTAAAGAAACTGATACTTTAGAAGGTTCATTTAAAACAAAAAAAGAGATTAAAAAACTAGATTTAGAGAATTGGTCTAAATCAGCATTGACAATATTAACATAGAGGTGCTATAAATGGTATGGGTATTAATCTTTTTGTTAGTGTTTAGCATTATATTTATGGTTTCATATATTTTCATAAGAAAGACAATTCCTTATGTAACAGAGCATATTGAAAAAAATGAAACTGATAGAGAAATAACATGGATAGAACGAGAAATAAATTTTAAACGGCATAAAAGAAACGCACTACAAAAAATTACTGGTTATGAATCAGAAGTTGCACAATTAGATAGTGACATTGAGGAATTAGAAAAACTACACGATGATATTAGAAGAGGAGAAGATTAATTATGAATAGCAAGATTAAAGCAGGTGGTATCTTATCAGCATTAGTGGTAGGAGTTGTTGTATTGTTTGTTATAGCAATTTTATGTATTGAAAGAGTTCCACAAGGAACAGTTGGAGTTGTTTACTCTCCTAAAGGTGTTAAAGATAATACTTTAAGTCCTGGCTGGCACTTAGTGGCACCTATGAACAGAGTTAATGAATATCCGACAAGAACACAAACCATTAGTTACAAAGACATGAATGTATCAACGTCAGATGGTAAAAACCTTAATTTAGATATTGATGTAAACTATAAAGTTGATAGTTCAAAAGCTGTTGAATTATTTAATCGTTTCGGTAGTGCAGATATTGAACAACTAGAAAAAGGTTATCTACGTTCAAGAGTACAAGATAACGTACGTCAATCTGTTTCTAAGTATTCAGTAATTGATGCTTTCGGTGTTAAAACAAGTGAAATTAAAAAATCTACTTTAGATAAACTTGAAGAGAATCTTAAAGGTCAAGGATTTATTGTTGAGGATATTGCTTTAAGTTCTCCAAAAGCTGACAAGAACACTCAAAAAGCAATTGATAGTCGTGTTAAGGCAAACCAAGAATTGGAACGTAAAAAAGTAGACAAACAAATTGCTAAAGAGGAAGCTGAACGCAAAGAAATTGAAGCAAAAGGTACTAAGAAAGCAAATGAAATCGTAGAACAATCATTAAGTGATGAATTATTACAAAAACAACTTATCGAAAAATGGAAAGGAGACCAACCAATTAACATTGGTGGGGACCCTATTGTTAACTTGAAGTAACGTAACTTATTATTGAAAATGAAAAATGTTAAACTTTTGACTTGACCCCTATTGACAGGGGTCTTTTTCTGTGTTATAATTTATGTATAATAATAAATAAGGAGATTGATAACAATGGATAGAAAAGAGCATTTAGAAGAATTTATGGATTTATTAGAAGATGTTATTATGGATATTGAAGATTTAAAATCTGATGCAGAAGACGTCACTATTAATAACAGATTAAATATTGCATCAGACGAACTCAATAAAGTAAGGAATTCTTATAACGATGAATTAGAAATGATATGTAAAGGAGAATAATTTAATGAAAAATATTACACAAGAAGAATTAAACAATAAAATTCAATTACACAAAGAGTGGTTGAAAGACATTAATAAAGGAAAAAGATTAGTATTAAATGGTTATGACTTATCAAATCTGAGTCTAGTAGATGTAAACTTAAAGTATGTAGACTTAAGTGGTTCAAATTTAAGTTATGTAAACTTTTTCAATTCTAATTTAAAATATGCTGATTTAGGTAATACTAATTTATTTAGTGCTGATTTGAGATATGCTAATTTAAATGTTGCATACTTACACAACTCTAATTTAAGCTATACTGATTTAGAAAATGCCATTTTAATTGATTCTAATATGAGTGGTTCTAATTTAAGTTACGCTGATTTAAGGTATGCTAATTTACTTACTGCTAACCTAAGAAACTGTAAGTTAGATAATACTAAACTATCCCAAGCAAATATAAATCAAGTCTATGGACTAGATATATACTCTATTGATAACATAGGTACGTTTCATGGTAAGGTCACATATGTACCTAGTATTAATACAGTATTTGCAGGATGTTGGGAAGGTAATTTAGATGAGTTCTTAGAGAAAGGTTTAGAAATGAATAAAGAAAATATAAAAGAAACTAAGAATATCAAAAACGCTTATAAGTTCTTTCATGATATGTCAATGGTATATGAAGTTCGTAATTATGACTTTTATTAAAAGTATTGATAAAATATAAGCAGTATGGTATCATTTATATATAATTTAAAGGAGAGAAATAAAAATGGATTTTAATATTTTAGATTTAGCACAATATATTAAAACACATGGGTCGTCGAAAACTCAAAGTAACGATAAAAAATGAATTTTATTAAAAGATTAATAAGGAATTTATGGAATTGTTTATTACTACCTATAGGAGTAATATCAATATTTTCCGTTATAATTGGAATTGTAACTGGTGTAGTAGTATGTATTGCAATATTGCCTAATTTATTGCTTACACATTCTAATATTCAGTCGCATTTACTAAATATACTTTCTTTGTTTTGGTTCTCTTCTGTTTTAGGAATTTTTATTGTTATCATTATTTATTTTAATCAAGAAGAAAAGGTTAAATGGTATGTTTTATTATTAAATGGAATACTATTTGGCTGTATAATATCTATAATAATCCTATGTATTAATTATCCAATACTAATTCTATATATTATATTGACAATTATTATGATAGGTGTTATAGTAATAATAATTCAAACAATAAAGGAATGATGAAAATGGTAAGATATTATAATTATTGCCCTAATTGCGGGTGTAATAAAGTAAAAAGTATAACAACAAATGTAACTTATTTAGTATGTATGAATAAAGATTGTCGATTTGCTCATATTGTGGAACCACCTAATTCTATGGGAGATAAAAGCAGAGAGTACACAACAACATTGAGTAAGGAAGATTGGCTAAGAGTAACAAAAAATATAGAAACTGATGAAATTGACAAGGATTCTTTAACTAGTTCTTCAAGTGATGATTCAGTTTTAGATTATACACAAATCATTAAAGAACTAGTATACAGAAGAGCTATTGATAATGCAGAAGATAGTAGTTATAAAGATATATGGTTTAAATATAAAAAAAGAAAAATAGATTCTTATAAATATGGTTATGAGAAGTTAAAAGAAGCTGAAGACTTTAGTTATGTATCACAGCCAATAGAAAGAACTTTAAGTATTTTAGAACATGATATTAAAAATATGGATGAGTTAGATGGTTTAAATGATTTTGAAGAGCTTATAAAAGAATTAGGATAAATTAAATTTATAAAGGAGAATCTATTATGAATAATAAACAAATTAAAAATTTACATGATGAAGCAAACAAAGTAGTAAATAAATCAGAAAGTATTGATGACCTAAGTTATGTTCAAGCACATAAAATTATTAAGGAGTATCTTGATTTACCAGTTTCTAATTCTGAAAAAAGAAATGTAATGACTGAACTATTGTTAGCATTAGAGAAAGCTAATAGAATAATTTAAAGGAGGTATATTATGATTTTTTATTTTATTATTTTAGTTCTAACAGTAGTATCATGGTACGTAGGGATAAAAAAGAGAAAAACAAGTTTTGAATTTTTAGGATTTATAGGTATTTTACTAATAGGAGTAACTATTATTTTACCTAAAGAAGTAGCTTTAAAAGATAAAAATGTATCAGTAATTTCAGCAGAACAATTCAATGAAATAGCATCAGTATCTTCTGTTGACGTAAAAGCACATGAGAGTAATAAAAGTTATATAAAGAAAACAACATATACAGTATCAAAGAAAAGTAAAATTTACTTCATAACAGGTCATAGAGAATTAGACACTAAATATGATGTATATATCAAAAAATAAAGGAGATAAATATTTATGAAAATATATGCAATAGTCGGACAAACACTTAGTGGGAAAACAACTTTAGTAAAAGATTTGGTAACATCTACAGGAATTAAGCAAGTAACAACATATACTAACAGACCTGTGAGAGATGGAGAAATTGATGGCAAAGATTATCATTTTGTTTCAACAGAAGAGCTAGAGAAACCACAATATTTTGGACATAGATATTTTTATACTAAATACAGAGAAGAGCCATTTATTTATGCAATGAAAAAAGAAGATTTAATTCCAATACAGGAAAAAATAGTTATAACCGACCCACAAGGTCTTAGAGCTATTAAAGATGAATTTGGGAGTTTAGTAACTTCTGTATATATAAATGCTTCTGAGGATTTAATCAGACAGAGAGCAAAAGAACGTGGAGATTCTATTGATGAAGTAAATCGTAGGTTATCTGTAGATAAGAATTTATTTGTTTCTGCTGAATATTTTGCTGATATTGTACTTGACGCTGACAATCAAGATATGTTACAATATATGTATAATGAATTGAAAGGAGGAACTTCGTAATGAAACTGATTGATGAAATTAGACAGGACAAAAGAGAGATTATGTTCGAATTTAAGAGAAGTTATGACAGAAGAGATAAGTATATATTATGGTCTGATTATGAATACCTTTGTGATAGAATATTAGAGACTATAGTAAAGACAAAAGAAACACAAGGATTTATAAATAGATTAATTAGCGCTAAGATTAGACATGACCTACAGAGCCTATTTTTGAAATTAGATATTATAGATAAGATAAGAAAGGAAGAAGTTTAATGATGGAAAAGATTATTATTGATGAAGTATATGGAAATGATATTTTAGAATTAAATAATAGAGTAAACGATTTTATTGAAGAATACCCAATGTATGAGGTTTTGAATGTTAATACAAACACTCACTACACATCTAATAATGGAGGATTTTTAGGCGCACAAGTAACATTATCATTAAAATCAAAATATGAAACACCAGAGGAGAATATGTGTGATAAAAGAAAGAATTACTAATATCTTAAAACGTATGACTTTTGAATACTTTAAGGTAACTGGAATTGATAACACTCTTCCAGATATGGTAGAAGCTGAGATTACAAATACGGTTACAAAACAAAAGCACTATATCTATTTCCCTTATGATATGTTAGAAAGATGGTATAGTTATCAAAATTTAAAATATAATTTAGTCAAAGAATATATTTTAAACAATATATCAGAAGACTATTATTCACTCAAGGAGGATGTATGGAGCAACAAATAACTAGTAAAGAGTGGTTCGCTCAATTGCACCACCAAATAAATAGAAGAGTGTCATTTAATACATTTATTCAACAACTAAGAAAAGTTATTGCTAAAAGGTATTCATATATAATGAACAATGTATCTTATGACGAAATGTTATTAGATTTAATTGAATTAGGAGAAGTAGATTATTCTGTATTATCTAAAATAAAATTAGAAAAAGGTTGATGAATAAATGGAATTTAAAATTTGGGATAATGCTAATAAAATAATGTATCACAATGCAGAACTTATTGATGATGATAAATGGAATTTTGGTAGACTACACCACAATATTCATTGTACTACATGTGTAACAGTAGGAAAAGTAGACAAGAATAATAATAATATATTTACATTTGATATGTTAGAGATTGACGGTCTTATGTTTTACGTTAATGAAATTATAGATGGTGTAGCTAATATTAGAGGACTTAACGCTAATATTGTTGAAAGTTTAGCTAACTTCGATTCAAAAGATATTAAAATAATAGGCTCTTACTTAGAGCTAGAATAATATGTGGTAGGGGAATTATTGATGAGAGATTACAGATTTAATATAGGAGAAGAGATTAATGGTTTAAAAATTATTGATAAAATTAGAATAGGGAAGAAAAAAGCATATACTGTACAAAGTTTGACATATAAAAGAGCCAAGCCCTACAATGTAACTGAATATAGTCTAAAAGAAGGAAAGGGAGATGGATATGTAAAAGGAGACAGGGTTTGTGAGGAGAATAGTTTATGGAGTTTAAAAAGTTTAAGAAAATATATAGTAGATGAAGAAAAGGCAAAAAATATAAGAAGAGGTTCAAATAAAAAAGTATTATTAAAATGTGATAAATGTAATTATACTAAAAAAATGTCTGCTTATGATTTATGTAGATATGACTTTTATTGTAAAAATTGTTCAAGAAATATATCCTATCCTGAAAGATTTTTTATGTCATATTTAGAAATTAAAGACATAGAATATCAAATGCAAGTAAAATTGAAAGGTATAAATAGAAGAATAGATTTTTATATCCCTTCGTTAGATGTTTATGTTGAAACTCATGGAGTTATACATTACAAAGAACAGTATAATTCTTCATGGAAAAATAGCCATGAAAGAACTTTAAAATCAGATAAAGAAAAACGAAAATGGTGTGAAGAAAATAATAAATTATTAATAGAATTAGATTGCAGAGAATCTACTTTTGAATATATAAAAGAAAGTATAAATAATTCTGAAGTTTTACCAAGTATATACAAAGATGAAACAGACAAAATAAAAAAGAGTATAATTAAAAATAGCAATAATAGATATAAAGAGATAATAGAACTATATAAAGAAGGTTTAAGTTATATTGATGTATCTAAAAAAATAGGATTAGGAGAAACAGAAGTTTATAATATTTTAAAAAGAGCTAACGTAAAAATGAGAAAAATAAATGATAATAGAAAAATAAAAGTAAGATGTTTAGAAACTGGAGTAAAGTACGAATCTTGCACTGTAGCAGCAAAAGGGTTAAGAACAAATGCAGGGAGTATATCAAAATGTTGTAAAGGTATCCAAAAAAGTGCAGGAAAGGATAAAGATGGTAATCCTCTGCATTGGGAGTATGTATAGAAGAGAATAATTATTCTCTTCTTTTTTAATTACTGAATAATTCATTTAATATTTCTTGGTCTTTATTTCTTAGATAACTATTTGTAATATCTATGCTTTCATGGTTCATAAGTATTTTTAATTCGTTTATATCTAATTTATCTTTACCCATATATTTTAACGAGTGATGAGTGCCATTTTCATAACATTCGGCTCCACTATGGCGAAAGCTGTGAGCATTTAATGGTAAATCTACATCGTATTTTTCTTCTAATATACTTCTAAATGATATAGCCCAAGAATAAAATGTGTCATATACAATAGCACGTGGTTTGCCATTATAATAACTTATCCACAAGCTATCAACATCATCTTCTCCACGTTCAGCTAACCATTTTTTAGCAAGGTCTTTAGTACGTTGAGAATACATTAATTTGAATTTCTTTCCACGTTTACCCACAACTTCGTTGGTGCTTGATTTAGTTGTGTTTTGGAAACTATATTTTTGAACTTGTGATATTTCATTTCTACGAGCTACGCTGTCATAAGCAAAACTAACAAACAATGCTTTTTGTGTCTTGCCTTTCTCTAATAAATAATCAATTAAATAAGTAACTTGCTCATCTGTTAAAAACACAATCTCTCTAACAGGTTCTTTCTCAACTGATTTAATTTTTCTCATAGGATTAACTTCATAATCTTCGTATATTTCTTCGTCATCTTCGGCAAACTGTAATAGATTTCTTATTGAAGACTGAACACGGTTGATTCTTGCAGATGATTTTCCACTCTCTTTTAAGAATAAAAAGAAATTTCTAAAATCTCTGCGTTTTAAATCAAGCAATGATTTGTTGTTCATGTTATCATAAACATAACACATAAACATTTTACAATCAAATTCATATTGTGCAATTGTCTTTTCTGCTCGGTTACGAACCTTTAACTCTAATATATAATCATTTAAAAGCTCTTTTGATTCATCATTTACTTTTTTATATATTTCTTCACTATAAATATTGTTTCTTTCCATTATAATAACCTCCATTGATATGTAAATATCCCCTACCTAGGTAGAGGATAAAAGAAATGTTTTATTAGCTAATTGTACCCCATAATGAACCTACAGAATATCCTGGTTGACCAGGAGCTACGCCATTCCATGTTCTAATAGGCAACCATACTCTGTAACCTTTGTTAGTTACATAACTTACCCAAACATGATAGTCTTGTAGACAAACTGTGTCATATGCAATAGTTGCTCCAGCTGGTAGTAATCCTGCTTGAGCACAACTTCTAAATGGTCCTACTGTACGTGTGATAATTGGCGTATTACCATTGCTATAAGTCGCTCTTTCTGATTTATAGTAAGTTCCATAATTATTACGTTTCCAACCAGACGCCACTGGTTTAGCTGTATTACTAGAAGCACTAGTTCCTTTAACAACTGTTGCAGTAGGAATCTTACCATTCATATATTGTCTGATTTGTTTAATGAAATAATCTTTTAGTTTCAGTTGTTTGTCTTTAGGCAATAGACCTTGAGTTACAGGGTCAAATCCCGTGTGTAGCTTAGCGCTTCTATGTGGGCAGCTAGTGCTATAAAATTCACAATGCAATCTTATAGAATTTCTGTTAGCTGGTAATCCCCACTTTTTCAACAGTCTAGCTGCTTCTTGGAAAGCCGCCTGCTCATTTTGTAAGAATGTTTTGTTATCTGCACCCATTGACTGACATATTTCTATCCCATAACCATGTTCATTAGCATATGAGTTTGCGCAATGCCAGTTAACCTGATTTTCGTCTAATGCTTGCCATACAGTATCTCTGTCAATATAAGATGCCGCTATACCTGCTTCAAGTCTTGATAATGGCGCATTAACTAATCCATTACGATAAGCTGTTGCAGTAGCACCTTTACTTCCCGCATCGTTGTGTAATACAATAAAATCTGGTGTTTTCTTTTTACGTTTGGGTAGCTTATATCCTCTTACATTATCTTTAATATATTTTAATTTTTTAGCTTTTTTCTTTTTAGCTGCTGGTTTTTTAGTTGTAGTTTTGGTAGAGTAGGATTTGACTTTCTTATCATCTTTATAAATAGGTCTAATGAACCACATAGGAAACTCGTAATTGTGACGGCGTCTAGTTGCTTTTTCCCAACCAGTACCACCTTGTGCTGGTCCATTAGTCCATCCGCCACCTCTCCAATTATTTTCAATTACTATTATATAATTCAAAGTGGCTTCTACAACTACTGCTACGTGTCCATATCCTGCACCAAAATTTCTTCCCCAGACAACAATATCACCTGGTTTTGCTAAGAAACTTTGAGTGTTTTGATATACTTTAGCTTTACCACTGAAATCATTTTTAAATGGAATATC
>ERZ1464652.45-NODE-45-length-21946-cov-11.142250_pt1 | contig 21946 bp, 20 predicted proteins | sample MGYA00563980_ERZ1464652 | MGnify/ENA primary metagenome ERZ1464652 (study PRJEB39283, sample SAMN07833576) | human skin metagenome | isolation source: Scalp | host: Homo sapiens | place: India: Bengaluru | collected 2015-07-04 ...
CGCGGCGCCGAAGCGCCCGCGGTCTCGCCGGTTGGGGCCACACGGGCGGGGGCAAATCCACCTTGAGCGGTACCATTTTGGGCCCCCGCAAGCTCACGGCCGGGAACATGCGCTGCTGCGGAATGAAGCCGACGCGACAGCCGACGTCGACGCTGCCGGCCGTGAGCTTGCGGGTGCCCAAAATGGTACCGAGCAGGGTGGATTTGCCCACGCCATTGGGGCCCAAAACGGCGATAAACTCGCCGCGGTCAACGGCGAGGTTAAGGCTGGACCATAGCGGGGCGACCGCTGCGTCTTTAAATTGAATGAGCACTAGAGCTTCCCTAGGGAGTCGGTGACTTCGTCATAGTAGGTCCAGAATTCCTTGCCATCCGGCGGGGTTTCGCCGATTTCGACGACAGTGATATCCGCATCCTCCGCGGCGGACTTGATGCGGCCGGCGGTATCGGTCTCGGTCTGCGGGTTAAAGATGAGCAGGTCCACCTTGTCCTCCTTGAGGGCCTTGGTCCCGGCCGCGAGGCCGGCCGGGGTGAGGTCGCCCGGAGAACTGGTGGCGTTGCGGTCGCGCTTCGGGGGCACGTCCGTGCGGGAGGCGTACTTCATGATGTAGTCCGCGATGGGCTCGGTCTGTGCGTAGGAGAGATTGCCCGGCAGTTCCTTGAGTTTGTCACGCAAGCGGTCGACGTGGGAGTCCACGCGTTCCGTGCTGGCGTGTGCTTCGGTGTTCAGCTCATTGATTTGGTCGGCGATAGTGTCCGCGACCTCGTCGAGCGCGGCAGGGTCGTACCAGATGTGCTCATTGCCCTCGATATTGGTGACCTTTTTCGGGTCCTTCTTGGCGGTGGCCTTGGCGGCGTCGATGGTCATGACATTGGGGTCATCGGCCAGCTTGCCGTGATCGGTCAGCGGCAGGGCAGAGATGATGTTGTCCTGCTCGGAGACGGCCTGATAAATCCAGGAATCGTAGCCGCCGCCGTTGACCACGAGCACGTCGGCGTCCTCGGCCCTGGCTATATCGGCCGCGGAAGGCTCGAAGTGGTGGGGGTCTACGCCGTTGCCTTCGACGATGGGCTTGACCTCGATGTCCACGCCGGAGGCAGTATCGGCCACGGCTTGGGCGACGTCGGCCCAGATGGAGGTGGACGCAACGATGGAGATTTTCTTCTGGGCGCCCGGCTCGGCGGCCGAGTCCTCGGTGTCGGAGGAGCAGGCGGTGGCGGTAAGTAGAAGGCCACCGGCCGCGAGGAGGGCGGTGGTTGCGCGAAGTGATTTTTGCATAGTTCCCAGTGTGACCTTGATGGGAACCATTGTCAATTGAATATGTATTGAAAACACGGCCGCAGGGTATGCTTGCGGTCATGGTGAAACGCAGCCCCACCCGCAAGACGCTGGCCTCGCTGGCCGCCGAGCTGGGTGTTTCGCGCACGACGGTATCCAATGCCTATAGTCGGCCGGACCAGCTTTCGGCCACGACCCGCGAGCGCATCCTGGCGGCGGCGAAGGCGCGGGGGTATCCCGGGCCGGACCCCACGGCCCGCAGCCTGCGCACTCGCCGCGCGGGCTCGGTGGGCGTGCTGCTGACCGAGCACCTGTCCTACGCCTTCGAGGACATGGCCTCGGTGGATTTCCTGGCTGGCATGGCAGAAGCCTCGGCCGGCGCACAGACCACGCTCACCCTCATCCCGGCTGGTCCGGAGGGCGAGGGGGAGGCGGCCAGCTTGGTGGGCGCGGCCGCGGTGGATGGCTTTGTGGTCTATTCCGTGGCGGCCGGGGATGCCTACCTGGAGGCGGCGCGCGGGCGGGGGCTGCCGGTGGTGGTCTGCGATCAGCCGACGGATTCGGGCCTGCCGTTCGTAGGTATCGATGACCGCGCGGCGATCGCCCCGGCCGCCCGCGCGTTGGTGGAGGCCGGCCACCGCAAGATTGGTGTGCTGGCGATTCGTCTCAAGCGCGAGCGCCATGATGGCCCCATTTCTTGGGGTGAGCTGCAAGGGGCGGATATGCACGTGCAGCGCGCGCGGGTGATGGGCGCTATGGACGTGTTTGCGCGGGCGGGTATCGCGACAGAGACAGTGCCAGTAGTTACCCAGCACATCAACGATGCACAGACCACGCGGGCGGCGGCGCAGTTGCTTCTCGACGCCCACCCAGACCTCACTGCCGTCTTATGCACAACCGACTCCATGGCGCTGGGTGTTATGACTTATGCGCGGGAGCGGGGCATCGATATTCCGGGCGATCTTTCCGTCACCGGATTCGATGGTATCGATGCTGCGCAAAGCCTTGGGCTGACCACGATTATTCAGCCCAATAAGGCCAAAGGTGCGGCCGCCGGCCATATGCTCGCCAAGCTCATCGCCGGCGCCGAGTCATCCGGCGCGGATGGGGGAGCAGCGCCGCGGCGTGTGCTGCAGACGAGCTTTGCGGCTGGGAGGACCGTGGCGCCGCCTCGCTAGGCGCTGCCACGGGTGCCGCTGGTGGCGTCGGTGTGGGCCGCGCGGGCGGCGGCGAGCTCGGTGAGGAAGTGGGCGACGGCGTCGACGTCGGCAAGCTGCACTACGGCCGCCGTATCGCCTTCGCCGACCTTCACGCCAACGTCTGGCGGCTGGTGCAGGGCGCGGAAACCATCCTCATCGGTGACGTCATCGCCCAAGAAAACCATGGCGGTGGCGCCGGTGCGCTCGCGTAGCTGGTCTAACCAAGTGCCCTTAGTGGCCTGGGTGGCGGAGAACTCCACGACGGACTTGCCGGCGGTGCGCGGGAAGCCGCCCGGATCGAGCGCGAGGCCGGCCTCATAAGCCTGGGCGGCAGCTTCTGGATTGGAGTCCTCGAGCGCGCGCAGGTGCAACACGCGCTGGAAGGGCTTGACTTCGATATCCGCGCCGGGGAAGCGCTCCATGATCTCGCGAATCTCGGCTTCCTTGGTGGCGAGGTGCTCGCGCATTGACGGAGTGAGTTCTGTATCCTCCCACGAGGATTCGGCGCCATGGGAGCCGCCGAAGAGCACGGGCTCGCGCAGTGGGCAGACGCGCTGCAGGCCTTCCAGGTGGCGGCCGGAGAGCACGGCCGCGGTGGTATTCGGCAGGTGGGCCAGCTTATCGAGGGCGCGCAGCGATTCCTCGTTCATTTCGACCTCATAGATGGCCGTGGCAAAGGGAGAGAGCGTGCCGTCGAAGTCCGAGACCACCGCGAGGTGCTCGGCGGCGGCAAGGGCCTTGATGGTGGTTGAAAGCGTCATGGCTTCCAGCCTACGTATTTAATCGCCGAGGGAAACCAACTTGATAGACGGCGAGTCCACCGCATCCGAAACTAGCTCCAAGACCAGCTGATTATTACTATTGACGGTATAGTGGAAATCGCGGTCCGCGGAAATCAGGTTGCGCAGCAGGTTATCGGCCCACACGGACGCGCCGTGGCAATCCTGGGCGGTCTCGTCATAATCCACCTCATCAAAGTGGAGGCGGTTGCCATCGCGAATATTCTCGCGCTCATCATCGGCGGAATAGGTCACCTTGCCTACCATCTGGGTGCAGCCGGTATTTCCCACCATCGTGGATTCGCCAAAGCTCAACGTGGGTGCTTGAGGGATGGATTCCGGGATGGTGGAGGCCGCATCCGGGTTGGTATTGATGGAGACTACCTGCCACTGCTTATCCAGAATCTGCTCATCGCCGGGAGCCTGGGGCTCATCCTCGTCAGAGCCGCAGCCGCTAAGGACGGCCGCGGAACTCACCGCAGCGAGCAGTGTGGCGGCAAGGCGGGGGAAGCGAGGCATCATGCGCCGTCCCCCTGGGCTTCGGCATCGCGCAGGCATCCCAAGAAGGATTGGGACCAGAGTTGCACGTCGTGCTCGGTGACCTGCTGGTGCATGGAAAGCATGCGTTGGGTCATTGCCGAGGGGGCGTCGCCAAGAGCCTTGAGCGCATTGAGCAAGGCCGCCTTGACGGACTCGATATCGAAAGGATTGCACAGGTAGGCCTGGCTGAGCTCATCGGCCGCGCCGGCGAACTCGGAGAGGACGAGTGCGCCCGATCCATCATCGTGGCAGGCCACATACTCCTTGGCCACTAGGTTCATGCCGTCCTTGAAGGGGGTGACCAGCATGACATCGGCCATGCGGTAGTAGCAGCGCAGTAGGCTCTTGGCCACGCCCCGGTGCTGGTAGTGCACCACCGGGTGGCCGACGCGGGCAAAGCGGCCATTGATGCGGCCGACGGCCTCTTCCACCTTGGAGCGGGTGGCCTTGTAATGGTCGAGGCGCTCGCGCGAAGGTGTGGCCAGCTGCACCAGGGCGACCTCCTCTGGATCGAGCGCGCCGGTCTCCAGTAGCTCCTCAAAGGCGGTCAGCCGCTGCAGGATGCCCTTAGTGTAATCGAGGCGATCCACGCCCAAGATGATGCGCTGGGGTGAGCCCAGCTCTTCGCGCAGCTTGGCGACGTCCCTTTCATCCTCCGCGGTGAATGTGGCAAAGTCCTTCGCGGCGATGGAAATGGGGAACGCGCCCACGCCGATGGTGCGGCCTTGTGGAAGGTGAATATGCGCGGTGACCTCGCGGGTGCTGGCCTTGCCGGTAACCTCGAGACCCTGACGGCGGGCGAGCCCCAAGAAGTTCCGGGCATTAGCCTCCAAGTGGAAGCCGATGAGATCCGCGCCGAGCAAGCCGCGCACGATTTCTTCGCGCCAAGGCAATTGGCGGAAAAGATCGGCAGAGGGAAATGGGATGTGCAGGAAGAACCCAATGGTGAGATCGGGGCGTTTTTGGCGCAGGATGCCGGGCAAGAGCTGTAGCTGATAATCCTGTACCCACACAGTGGCTCCCTCGGCGGCGACTTCGGCTACTTCGTCTGCAAAGCGCAGGTTGACCTCGCGATAGGCGTGCCACCAATCGCGGTCATAGGTGGGGGTGACGATGAGATCATGGTAGAGCGGCCACAGGGTAGCGTTAGAAAAGCCTTCGTAAAAGCCCTCGAAATCGGCTTCGGTGAGCTTGACTGGGTGCAGAAGCACGCCGGCATCGGTATGGAAAGGTTCGGGCGCGGCATCAGTCACGCCGGGCCAGCCCACCCAGCAGCCCTCGTGGGACTCGAGAACCGGCGATAAGGCGGTAACCAAGCCGCCCGGCGAGGGGGTCCAAGTATGGCTGCCATCGGGTTGGGTTTCTAAGTCTACCGGCAGGCGGTTAGCCACCACCACGAAGTCATTACCACGATCACTCATGGTGCAAGGATAACTTAGGACTTTTTAGCGGACTTCTTCGTTGCCTTTTTGGAGGCTTTCTTCGTCGCCTTTTTGGTGGCCTTCTTTGTTGCCTTCTTCGTCGATTTCTTAGTGGACTTTTTGGTTGATTTCTTCGTCGACTTCTTGTTGGATTTTTTGGTCGACTTCTTCGGAGTGGCATCGGCTTGCTCCGCTAGGACTTTCTTGTGCACCAGGCCCTTTGGTTCCACGCCCAGCATGGACATCAGGGTCACGCCGTCGAGGAAGTCCTGCGCATAGGTGGCCACGATGCGGCGGGCTGCGCGGGAGGTCTCTTCCTCAAGGGCGTGATTCTGGTCAGCCTGTGGGTGGGTGTCTTGGACCTTGGGTGGCACGACGTGTCCTCCTGAACGTTGTGGAAACTACTAAAGCGCTTGCAAGAAAAGCTATCAGAGCAAATATTGTACGCTACCGGCGGCGTTTACGGCCGCTCGGGTCCGGATTCCGTGCCCGGTTGCCCTGGCTTCTGCGCCTGGAATGTTTCGGTGCCTGGCACGGTATAGGTGGTCTTCTCGCGCGCGTGTGGTTGGGCCGGCCACTGTGAATCCTCCGGCCACAGGTCCGTAGCTGGGCGGGCATGTGGCGCATGGCTTTGGGCCTCGTGGCGCGGGCCCTGCTGCGGCGGCTTCGGCCCGAGCTTCGGTGGTAGCTCTGGGCGGTTAACGCGCGGGGCAAACGGGGACATCGGCACGCGCGGGATCCGCGGGGCCTTGCGGGCGAGATGCGTGGCCTTGTGGAAGGAAAACCGGCCGATGCGCTTGAAGGTGGTGTACGGGCGGAAGTACTGCGGGCGACGCAGGCGGCGGGCCACGCGCTCGCCCAGTACTACGCCGGCGGCCAGGGCGCCGGAGATGGCCAGCGCCGTTGCCATATTGGTAAAGCCGGTAATCATCTGCTCATTGAGCGAGGCGTACATGCCGCGGTAGAGCATGAGGCCGGGCAGCATCGGCGTATAGCCCACGATCATGGTGATAAGCGGCGGAATTCCCCAGCGGCGCGACATCAAACCGCCGGCCAGGCCAACGACCACCGCGGAAAGACCAGAGGCAATCACCGGGCCGACGCCGAAGGGCACCACCACGAAGTAATAGAAAATCATGCCGGCCGCGGCCGTAAGGCCAGACATTGTGACCTCAATCCAGGCCGCGCCGCAGGCCAGTGCAAAGGCAGCAGAACCCGTGCCCCCAAGCAGCACTAGCAGTGGAATTTCGTGGTAGACCGGCGGGGCCAGCGTGGCCAGCGGCGGCAGATTAAAGCCCAGGGAATCGGCCAGCTGGATGCCCACACCGACGCCGGCGATGATGGCGCCGGTAGATAGCAGTGCCTCAAAGAAGCGGGCGGAGGAGGTGACGGGGGCGCGCGTGATGCCGTCGACAAGCGATTGCACCAACGTCAGCCCCGCCACCAGCACGATGATGCCGGAGGCAATGATCTGCGCGGGTGAGAAATTAATGCCGAAGGAGGCGGCCACGTTGTACAAAATGGCGGCCGGGAAGACCGCAAAGAACCCGCCGACCACATTTTGATAAAACGGCGGCAGGCGGTAGTTGGCCAACCAGGCGTTCAACCCCATAATGAATGCGGAAACGACAAACGCCACCACGCCGACGAGCAGGTCGCCGCCCAGCATCATAGAAATCAGGCCGCCCATTGCGCCCCAGCCGAGCATCACCGTGGACGGCTTATAGGGGGTGGGCATGCGGTCAATCTCGTCGAGGCGCTGCTCCGCCATTGCCGGCGGCATCTGACCGGAGTGGATGGAGCGAATGAGTTTATCGACGGCCGAGAGCTTGGAGAAATCCACGCCGATGCTCGGTACCACGCGGAAGATGTGCAGGTTCTGGCGCTGTTCGCCGGTGCCAATGGTGGTGTGGATGGTGATGGTATTCATCAAGATATCCACGTGGCAGTAGTGCAAACCATAGGAAGAGGCCGCCAGGTGGACCTGGGCGCGGGCATCCGAGTTGGCGGTGCCGGCGCCGATAAGTATTTCACCAATGCGGGCGGCGATTTCCATGACGCCGGTGACTTGGGCGGCGTCATGGAGATTGACCGGGGCGAGTGGGGACGGCGGCGGTGCGGCTTTAGCCGCGTCGATGATGGCTACTTGGCCCGAGGAGGCGCGCAGGCGCTCCCGCATAGCGGACAAAAATGACACGGAAATAACCCTCGATAAAGCGCTGGGAAATTGGGATAGATTCTGCCTGAACTTTAGCCCTTGTACCTACCCGTTGCATAGATGGGGGAGACCGGCTTTCCCTTTGCGGCAGGTGCTCGGGTACTATGCAACGAGCGGGTTTCTCCCGCGGTGCTGGAGTGGCGCAATTGGTAGCGCAACGCACTTGTAATGCGTAGGTTGCGAGTTCAAGTCTCGTCTCCAGCTCAAATGGAGGCTGGGCCCAGATAGGGCCTAGCCTTCGTGGCGTTTTCTGGGGGTATCGATAAGCGCGCACAGCCGGTCAACCATGCGCTGGCGGTTGGCGGGGGAGAGCTTGCGCTGGTTGAGGTGATCGTGCACCCACAGCCCCGTACTAAGCAACATGATGAGCAGGTCATCTTCGTCCGTCTCGGCGGCGGAAGGATCCACCATCCACCGCGCATCCACATCCGCCCACTGATTGGAAAAATCTGGATGGGTTTGGGAGTGCACGCACATCAAAAGCTTGACGAGGGGGTCATTTTTTCCCATGGACAATACGAGCGCGCGGGAACGCTCGGCCAAGCTGAGCTCGCTAGCAGGGCGGCCGCCGGCTAGATGCTCGAGCTCTTCTTCCCAGCGCTCGGCGCAAAACGGTGACAATCTACCAGTAAGTCGTGGCGGGTAGGAAAGTGGTAGATAAGCCCAGACTTGGACATGCCGGTCGCCTGCGCCAGGGAGTCATAGGTAAGGCCGGAGACATCCTCTGCGGCAATGATGTCGAGCGCAGCTTCAAGGGCTGCGGTCTTTTTGTTGATGCGCGGCATGCGGATCTCCTGATTTGGGGTTATCGCGGAAACACCAGGCGGTTATCGCAGCAAGGAGTAAAGCAAAGCAGGCTAGGCCGTCAATGGTGAAAAGATATCCGGCATTGTAGGCGCTTGTGGCGGCCGCGTGGGAGGAATGGTGGTGGAGCGCGTCTGTTCCCAGTTCTGAGAGGTGGGGTGCCCCTGCCCGGGCCAGCAGCCGCGGCACGAGCGCGCCGGGGAGGGCCAGGGAGCGGAGGGTGCCCACCTCGTAAGGCTGCCGCTACGCCAGAGGCCATGCCGGCGCGGTGGGGCGGTGCGGCATTAATGATGGCGGTAGAGGATACGGACATGGCCAGGCCGGCTCCAAGGCCGGTAAGTACCAGTCCGCAGACCAGTAAGGGAAGCATAGTGCCAACGGTCCATACCACTAAGGCCATGCCGGCGGCCATGAAGAGAAATCCGCCGCTAATGAGTGGAAGGAACCCCACGTGGTGCAAGGTGGCGCCGCCCAGGATAGAGGTGGGAATCGCGGATAGTGCCATGGCGGAGATGATGAGGCCGGCGTTAAGGGGTGAGAGGGCGTCGACAAGCTGGAGCTTTTGGGTACTTAAAAGCTCTAATCCGGCAAGGCAAAACATAGCGCCGCCGGCCGTTAGTGCTCCACCGCTGAAGATGCGGGAGTGGAAAATGTCGAAGGTCAGGAGAGGATCCGAGAGTCGAGCCTGGCGGCGAGCAAAGGCGAGCGCACCGCAGGCAAAGACGACGCCCGCAGCGGCGCATGCCGGCCAATTATCCGCCAGGGATTTGATAGCCAGAACCAGGCTGGCAAGAGTGATAAGGGAATACAGGGACGAAGGAAAGTCCCAATGCTTATGGGGATTAGGGGCATTTGGTGGGGCAAGTAGCAAGGTCAACGCTATGGCTACTGCCACGAGGGGGACGTTGAGGAGGAAGACAGAGCCCCACCAAAAATGTTCCAAGAAAAAGCCGCCTACGGTGGGGCCGGCCGCCGCTCCGATGACGGCGACAGAACCCCAGATGCCAATGGCCGTGTTGCGCTCTACCTCGTTGGGAAAGGTAAGGCGGATAAGCGCGAGGCTTGACGGCATCATGATGGCGGCGCCGCATCCTAGGAACGCGCGGCTGGCTATCAGCGTCCAAGCGCTGAGGGAATAGGCGGCGAGTAGGGATGCGCCGCCAAAGATGGCCAAGCCGATGAGGAACATCCGCCGGTGGCCGGTGCGATCTCCCAGCGTGCCGGCCCCAAGAAGGAGACCGGAGAGCACCAAAGCATAGGCATTAATGATCCACAGTTGCTGGGTATCGGTGGTGTGCAGTTGCTGCGCAAGCTGTGGCAGTGCGGTGTAGAGGATGGAGTTATCCAGTCCAACCATGAGTAGCCCCAGAGAGATGACGGCGCAGAAAGACCACCGCTGCGTGGCAGAGGATGCCGCGGCTGTGGAAGTAAGCGCGCGAGGTGGGTGGATACTCATAGCGCTGTAAACAGTACCGAACGGTCGTTGCAGTTTGCTGTTGAAGATAGGTTAGTATTACCTTCCTCACAGCTTGATGCGGTGTGTGAGTGTATAAGAGAATAGTGGACTTTCCTGCGGTGTAAGTAGCACAGTGGTATTAGCACCAATTAAGAGTTAAGGATGATAATTAATGGCACGTAACTATGCAGAACAGCTAGTTGACACCCTAGAGAAGCAGGGTGTCGAGCGCATTTATGGCCTCGTCGGTGACTCCCTGAATCCGATCGTGGATGCAGTTCGTCGCTCCTCCATCGAGTGGATTCACGTCCGCAATGAGGAGGCTGCAGCCTTCGCCGCTGAGGCAGATTCCCTGACCACCGGCAAGCTGGCAGTATGTGCTGCATCCTGCGGTCCGGGCAATACTCACCTCATCCAGGGCCTGTACGACGCCCACCGCAATGGCGCCAAGGTTCTGGCACTAGCTTCCCATATTCCTTCCCGTCAGATCGGCTCCAAGTTCTTCCAAGAGACCCACCCAGAGGCAATCTTCCAGGAGTGCTCTGGCTACTGCGAGATGGTCAACTCCGCAGAGCAGGGTGGCGTTGTCTTGCACCATGCCATCCAGTCCACCATGGCGGGCAATGGTGTATCCGTTCTGGTCATCCCGGGTGATGTCTCCATGCAGGAGGCGGACGATGACTCCTTTGTGGAGTCCAAGATCTCTACCGGCCGCCCGGTTGTCTTCCCAGACCCAGCCGAGGCCGCTGCCCTGACCCAGGCCATCAACGAGGCCAAGTCCGTTACCCTTTTCGTTGGTGTCGGCGTTAAGGACGCCCGCGACCAGGTGCTCAAGCTGGCGGAGAAGATCAAGGCCCCCATCGGCCACGCTCTGGGTGGCAAGATGTACATCCAGTACGAGAACCCGTTTGACGTAGGCATGAACGGCCTGCTGGGCTACGGTGCGGCACACGAGGCCACCCACGAGGCTGACCTGCTCATCCTGTTGGGCACCGACTTCCCGTATAACGACTTCCTGCCGGATGCCAATGTGGCACAGGTGGACATCAACGGCTCCCACATCGGCCGCCGCACCAAGATTTCTTACCCGGTCACCGGTGACGTAGCCGCCACCATCGAGAACATCTTGCCGCACGTGGACGAAAAGACGGACCGCTCCTTCCTGGATAAGATGCTCAAGAAGCATTACGACAAGCTGGAGAACGTTGTTGAGGCTTATACCTCCAACGTGGACAAGCACACCCCGATCCACCCGGAGTACATTGCGGATCTCATTGACAAGAACGCGGATGAGGATGCCATCTTCACCGTCGATACCGGCATGTGCAACGTGTGGGGCGCTCGCTACATCACTGCCAACGGCAAGCGCGAGCAGATCGGCTCCTTCCGCCACGGCACCATGGCCAACGCCCTGCCACAGGCACTGGGTGCACAGGCCGCCAACCCGGGCCGCCAGGTCATCACCTTCTCCGGTGACGGCGGACTGTCCATGCTGATGGGTGAGCTGCTGACCGTAAAGCTCCACAACCTGCCTATCAAGATGTTCGTGTTCAACAACTCTTCCCTGGGCATGGTCAAGCTGGAGATGCTGGTGCAGGGTCTGCCGGAGCACGAGACCGACCACGAGTCCGTCAACTTTGCCAAGATTGCAGAGGCTTCCGGCATCAAGCACTTCCGCATCGAGGATCCGAAGGAAGCTCCGGAGCAGATCAAGAAGGCGTTGGCCTACAACGGCCCGGCTCTTATCGACGTCGTTACTGACCCCAACGCCCTCTCCCTGCCACCGACGCTGACCATCGAGCAGCTCATGGGCTTCTCCAAGGCTGCAACCCGCACCGTTCTGGACGGTGGTGTGGGCCAGATGATCACCATGGCAAAGTCCAACCTGCGCAATATCCCACGCCCGCAGGACTTCTAAATAGCCCACCGCGTTAGCTGCCACGCCCTTGCTCCTCATCGAGGAGAGGGGTGTGGTTTTCTTATGTGGAGGCCAGGGCGAGCATCCACGTTCACAGGAATCAGGCAGAAACTCTTCAGTAGGCTGGGAAGCAAGCGTGTCATGATGGCGTGTTAGAAAATCACAACCTTTAAGGGAGTCTGAAGAGAACATGGAAGACAATAAACTCGCCAAGGTTCTTGTCGTCGATGACGAGCCCAATATCGTGGAGCTGCTCACCGTATCGTTGAAGTTCCAGAACTTTGACGTCTACAGTGCCAATTCCGGAAATGAGGCGCTGCGCGTGGCCCGCGAGGTAAACCCCGATGCCTACATTCTGGACGTCATGATGCCAGGAATGGACGGCTTCGAGCTGCTAGGAAAGCTGCGTCAGGAGGGGCTGGACGGCCCGGTGCTCTACCTCACGGCAAAGGATGGGGTGGACCAGCGCATCCACGGCCTGACCATCGGTGCGGATGATTATGTGACCAAACCATTTAGCCTGGAAGAGGTCATTACCCGCCTGCGTGTCATCATGCGCCGCGGTGGTGCGGCGGAAGAATCCACCAACGACGCCACCATGAGCTACGCAGATTTGACGCTTAATGATGACACTCATGAGGTCACCAAGGCCGGTGAGCTCATCGATCTTTCCCCCACCGAGTTCAATCTGCTGCGCTACCTCATGCAGAACAAAGAAGTGGTGCTGTCTAAGTCCAAGATTTTGGATAACGTGTGGCACTACGATTTCGGCGGCGATGGCAACGTGGTCGAGTCCTATATCTCCTACCTGCGCCGCAAGATTGATACGGGCGATACCCAGTTGATCCACACCGTGCGCGGCGTGGGTTATGTACTGCGCACCCCGCGCTCCTAAAGTGCTGTAGTGATGGAAGATTCACAGGAGACCCAGGGCCAGGCGCCTGCGCCGGCGGCAGCGCGCCCGCAATCCATGTGGCATGAAGGCCTAGGGCAAGACGAGGGGGAGGACAAGTCCTCCAAGCGGCGGATGTTTTCCCAGATTCCGCAGGCAATGCCGCTGCGAACGTGGTTGGTCATCCTCCTTGTCGTAGTCTCTGGGCTGGGTATTACAGGCTCGTCCTTTGCGGTGAACTCCATTATGCGCAATGTGCTCTTTAATAACGTCGATGATGAGCTGCGCTCCGCATCGACTACGTGGGCACGCGATATCAGCAATGACTTCTTTATCGGTGATCACACCAAGCGCCCGCCTACCGAATACGTGGTGCTGAACTACCTGCCGAATGGCACCATCCGCTATTCGGGGCCGTCTTCGACCACACCGAATGCGGAGAATATCCCGCTTGGCGGTTATCCCACCACCGTTGGGTCCATCGAGAACAATACTAAGTGGCGCGCGCTGGCTTTTGCGGATTCTAATGGCGTCATCACGGTCATCGCCAAGGATATGACCCATGAAAAGGAAATCCTGCACGGCCTGGCGATGGTGCAGGTGACCATCGCCGCCATCGCCTTGGCCGCCATTGCGGCCGTGGGTTTCTGGTTTATCCGTAGGGCGTTGCGGCCGCTGCGGGTGGTGGAAAAGACGGCGTCGGAAATCGCGGCGGGCGACCTGGACAAGCGCGTTCCCAAGTGGCCGCTGCATACCGAGGTGGGCCAGCTGGCCGCCGCGCTCAATATTATGCTGGGGCAGCTACAGCGCTCCGTCGTGCGTGCGCAGGACAAAGAGGAACAGATGCGCCGCTTCGTAGGTGATGCCTCGCACGAGCTGCGCACGCCGCTTACTAGCCTGCGCGGCTATACCGAGCTTTATCGCTCCGGTGCCACCAAGGACGTGGACCTAGTCTTTTCCAAGATCGATGATGAGTCCAAGCGCATGTCCTTGCTGGTGGAGGATTTGCTGGCGCTTACCCGCGCCGAGGGCACGCGCCTCGACCTGCGCCCAGTGGACCTATTGGAGCTGGCTCTGTCCGTGGGCTCTTCCGCGCGCGCGGCCTTCCCCGGCCGCGAGATTACGGTGGCCAATGAGGCCAAGTCCATCCCCGTGGTCAATGGTGATGCCAGCCGCCTGCACCAGGTGCTGCTTAATCTAGTGACCAATGGCATCCGCCACGGCGGCGAGGGTGCCACGGTGACGCTGCGCCTGCGCCGTGAAGCCAATGACGTGCTGATCGATGTCATCGATGATGGCAAAGGCATGTCCAAAGAGGATGCGGCGCATATCTTCGAGCGCTTCTACCGTGCGGATACCTCGCGCACCCGCGATACCGGCGGTTCCGGCCTGGGCTTGGCCATCGTCCACTCCCTGGTTGAACAGCACGATGGCAGCATTAGCGTCGACTCCGAGCTCGGCCGTGGCACCACCTTTACGGTGCGCCTGCCCGCGCTTGCCGACGCCCCCTCCGAGGCCTAATCCTCCTCCCGAAAGCCTTCCTCGTTGCAGCCAAGGTGCTGGCGGATGCGGGCGGCCGCCTCATCCATCGCAGCATCGTCGGTGTTATCGGCGTCGAAGGCCTTGGCAAAGTCATACTCTTCCATCTTTTCGGTAGGGAAGAGGTGGATGTGAGTATGTGGGACGTCGAATCCGGCGATGATGTAGCCAGTGCGCGGGGTATTGAACGCGGTCTTGATAGCGCCGCCGATTTCTAGGGCGACCTCGTTGAGGTGGGCCCAAGTCTGCGGATCCAGGTCGGTCCACTTATCTACTTCCTCGATGGGCACGACCAAGGTGTGGCCGTAGCGCAGCGGCTCGATGGAGAGGAAAGCCACGCAGGTCTCATCGCGGTAGACAAAGCGAGCGGGTAGTTCACCTTTAATGATCTTTGTAAATACGGAAGCCATGTGTGCCAGGCTACCCGCTGGTTATGATGGTGGGCATGCGCATTCTCGTAATTGGTTCGGGCGGCCGTGAACACGCCCTTGTCAAGGGCTTGTCCGCCGACCCCAAGAGCACCGAAATCCACGCCGCTTCAGGCAGTGCGGCTATGTCTGATCTCGCCACGGTCCACCCGGAATACTCCCAGGTAGATGATGCGGACCGCATGGTAGAACTGGCCCGGGATATCGCCGCCGATCTCGTCGTCATCGGCCCTGAGGTTCCCCTCGTTGCCGGCGTGGCCGACGCCCTGCGCGCGGCCGGCATCGCGGTCTTCGGCCCCAGCAAGGAAGCAGCCCAGATCGAGGGTTCCAAGGCCTTTGCCAAGGATGTCATGGAAGCCGCCGGCGTAAAAACCGCCCGCGCGGAACAGCTGCGCCCAGGCGCGGACGAGAACGAGATTGAAACCGCCCTCGATCGTTTCGGCCCGCAGTTTGTGGTCAAAGACGATGGCCTTGCCGGTGGCAAGGGCGTGGTGGTCACCGCGGACCGCGCCGCTGCCCGCGCTCACGTAGATACCGTCCTTGCCGCCGGCAATCCGGTGCTGCTGGAGTCTTTCCTCGATGGACCGGAAATTTCGCTTTTCTGCCTGGTTGACGGCGAGACCGTCGTCCCGCTGCTGCCAGCTCAGGACCACAAGCGCGCCTATGACAACGACGAAGGCCCCAATACCGGCGGCATGGGGGCGTACACCCCGTTGCCGTGGCTGCCGGAGGAGGGTGTGCAGCGCATCGTGGACGAGGTCTGCGCCCCTGTGGCCAAGGAGATGGTGCGCCGCGGTACCCCATATTCCGGCCTGCTTTATGCCGGCTTGGCGTGGGGCGAAGAGGGTCCGGCCGTAGTCGAGTTCAACTGCCGCTTCGGCGATCCAGAGACCCAGGCCGTGCTTTCCCTTCTCAAGTCCCCACTAGCCGAGGCCCTCCACGCCACCGCGACTGGTACCCTGGCCGAGCTCGCGCCGCTGGAATGGGAGGATGGCTTCGCCGTTATCGTAGTCATGGCGGCCGAAGGCTACCCGGCCTCCCCGCGCAAGGGCGATGCCATCTCCGGAGCTGCGCTGGATGATTCGCAACGCGTCCTGCACGCCGGCACCGTTCACACAGATGGGGCTTACCGCACCGCAGGCGGCCGTGTGCTTAGCGTGCTGGGCAAGGGTTCCACGCTGGCCGAGGCACGTGCCGACGCCTACGCCACCGTCGACGGCATCGAGTTTGCGGGTGGTTTTGTCCGCCGGGACATCGGCAAGCGAGCAGAAGACGGTGAGATTTCTCTCTAACCCTTCACCCCGCGGTGGGGCAGGCATGGAATAATAGCCGCGTGGCTGAAAAGAAGAAGATTTCCAACGTCCTGTCCTCCCGCTATGCCTCCGCAGAGCTGTCCAATATCTGGAGCCCGGAGCATAAAATTATCCTGGAGCGCAAGCTCTGGATTGCTGTGATGCGCGCCCAGAAGGACCTGGGCGTAGACATCCCCGCCAAGGCCATCGATGCCTACGAGGCTGTGGTGGAGGACGTGAACCTTGAGTCCATCGCGGAGCGCGAGCGCGTCACCCGCCACGATGTGAAGGCCCGCATCGAGGAATTCAATGCGCTGGCCGGCTACGAGCACATCCACAAGGGCATGACCAGCCGCGATCTCACCGAGAACGTGGAGCAGCTCCAGATCCATACCTCGCTGGAGATCATCCGCGATAAGGCCATCGCCGTGGTCTCCCGCATCGGCCGTCACGCCGGCGAGTACCAGTCTCTGGTTATGGCCGGCCGCTCCCATAATGTGGCCGCGCAGGCTACTACCCTGGGCAAGCGCTTTGCTACGGCCGGCGACGAGATGCTGCTGGCCATAGAGCGCGTCGAAGATCTTCTTGCGCGCTACCCGCTGCGCGGCATCAAGGGGCCAATGGGCACCTCCCAGGACATGCTGGATCTCATGGGCGGCTCCGAAGATAAACTTGCCTCCCTGGAGACCGCCATCGCGGATTACCTGGGCTTCCATCGCATCTTCAACTCCGTGGGCCAGGTCTACCCGCGCTCCCTCGACTTCGATGCCATCTCCGCCCTAGTGGAGCTCGGCGCCGCCCCGTCCTCGTTGGCCACCACCATCCGCCTGATGGCCGGCAATGAGACCGTCACCGAGGGCTTCAAGGAGGGCCAGGTTGGCTCCTCTGCTATGCCGCATAAGATGAACGCCCGCTCCTGCGAGCGCGTCGGCGGCCTGCAAGTCATCCTCCGCGGCTACCTCACCATGGCGGCAGACCTGGCGGGGCAGCAGTGGAACGAAGGCGATGTCTTCTGCTCTGTCGTCCGCCGCGTCGCGCTTCCCGACGCCTTCTTCGCCCTCGACGGCCAATTCGAAACCTTCCTCACCGTCCTCGACGAGTTCGGCGCCTTCCCCGCCATGATTGACCGCGAATTGGAGCGCTACCTGCCCTTCCTGGCTACCACCCGCATCCTCATGGCGGCCGTGCGTGCCGGCGTGGGCCGCGAGACTGCCCACGAGGTCATCAAGGAAAATGCCGTCGCCGTTGCGCTTAATATGCGCGAAAACGGCGGCGAGCAGGACCTAGTCCAGCGCCTTGCCGCCGATGACCGCCTGCCCATGGACGAGTCCGACCTCGAGGCCGCCCTGGCTGATAAGCACGCCTTCATCGGCGCCGCCGAGTCCCAGGTCAACCAGGTGCTCAACCGCATTAATGCCTTGGTAGCAGAGCACCCCAAGGCTGCCTCGTATAACCCGGGTGAGATTCTCTAGAACGAAGCCCGTTCCCATCGCAGTGCGCGGGGTCACTTCGCGGTGCGCTCTTCTTTTTCGCATTTCGATCAATTAACCTCCAGATTCCGCGCGGATTTCGGGGCTTATTTGATCGAAACCTACTCGCCACCCCTAGGCGCTAGAATGAGACCCATGCGTCCTGAGCTTTCTTCATATACCCATCTTGCCTCCGGCAAGGTCCGCGATATCTACGATGTAGACGAAAACACCCTGCTGATGGTGGTTTCGGACCGCATCTCCGCCTACGACCACGCCTTAGAGCCGGCCATCCCAGATAAAGGTCGCGTGCTGACCGCGACCTCGAAGTTCTTCTTCGATTCCATCGATTTTCCCAACCACCTGGCCGGCCCGCTCGATGATGAGCGCATCCCAGCCGAGTGCCTCGGCCGTGCGATGGTAGTCAAGAAGTTGGACATGCTGCCCTTCGAGTGTGTGGCGCGCGGTTTTCTCACCGGCTCCGGTTTGAAGGAGTACAAGGCCAATGGCACCGTGTGCGGCATCGAGCTGCCAGATGGCCTCGTGGAGGCTTCCCGCCTGCCCGAGCCCATCTTCACCCCGGCCACCAAGGCGGAGCAGGGCGAGCACGATGAGAACGTGTCCTTCGACTACGTGGTGGACAAGCTAGGCGCCGAGCGCGCCGAGGGGCTACGCGCGGCCACCCTGCGCATCTATTCCACGGCCGCCGCGCTTGCGGAGGAAAAGGGCATCATCCTCGCCGATACCAAGTTCGAGTTCGGTCTTGACCAGGACGGTACGCTCGTGCTGGCAGATGAAGTCCTCACCCCAGATTCCTCCCGCTACTGGCCGGCTGATTCTTATGTCGAGGGCGAGGTTCAGCCTTCCTTCGACAAGCAGTATGTGCGCAATTGGCTGACTTCCGACGCCTCCGGGTGGGACCAAGCCGCAGACGGCACCCCGCCTCAGCTTCCTGAAGACGTCGTTTCCGCCACCCGCCTGCGCTACATCGAGGCCTACGAGCGGCTTTCCGGCGAGCGCTTCGCCGACTTCCTCTCGCCTGAGTCCTAGCTGCCCTAAGGCTTCCGCCCGAGGGCTTCCAGCCCTGGGGCGCCACGCGTACAGTGGGGCGGCATGAGCAACGAGAATCTTTCCGGCCCCGTAGCCGCTGTCCACCCCGTAACCCGTTCTTTCCACGGCCGGGAGTTCGTGGATAACTACGAGTGGCTGCGCGATAAGGAATCCCAGGAAACCCTGGATTACCTCAACGCAGAAAATGATTACACCAAGGCGAAGACCGCGCACTTGGATGAGATGACGGAGAATATCTTCCAGGAGATTAAGTCCCGCATCAAGCAGACCGATATGTCGGTGCCCTCCCGCCGCGGCGATTACTGGTACTACGGCCGCACCGAGGAGGGCAAGAGTTACGGTTACTCCTGCCGCCTCCCAGTAAAGGAGGGCTCCGATCCATGGACGGCCCCGGTTATCCCGGAGGAGGGCACCCCGGAAGGCGAGGAGATCATCCTTGACGCCAACGCGCTGGCCGAGGGCAAAGACTTCTTCGCCCTTGGTGCAGCCTCCATCTCGGATTCCGGACGCTACCTGGCCTATTCTGTAGATTTCGCCGGCGACGAACGCTTCGAGCTCTACATCAAGGACTTGGAAACCGGCGAGCTTCTCGACGACCACCTTAAAGGCATCTTCTACGGTGCCACCTGGGCCGGTGATGGCTATATCTTTTACACCACCGTTGACGAGGCATGGCGCCCTGATGCCATCTGGCGCCATAAGGTAGGTACCGCACAGTCCGAAGACGTGCAGGTATTCAAGGAAGAAGACGAGCACTTCAACGTCGGAATCGGCAGCGCCCGCTCCGATAAATACCTTTTCCTTGGCGTAAGCTCCAAGGTGACCTCTGAGGTATGGGTGCTCGAAGAAGACAACCCCGAGGGTGAATTCCGCCTGCTGTGGGAGCGCGAATCCGGCGTGGACTACGACGTCGATCACGCCGTCGTTAAGGGCGAGGACTACTGGATCGTCACCCACAACGCCACCGGCCCCAACTTCGAGGTCGGATATACCAAGGCCAAGGATGAGTTGCCCACCCTCCGTGATCTGCCGGCGCTCTTGCCGCACGAGGAGACCACCCGCATCGAGGGCGTGGACACTTACCGTGACCACATAGTGGTGGGTTATCGTCGCGGCGGCATTGGTCGCGCCGCAATCATGCGTGTTAACGATGGCTTCAGCGAATTCGAAGAGCTCAACTTCAACGAAGAACTCTTCACCGTTTCCGTATCCGGTAATCCGGAGTGGGACGCGCCGGTGCTTCGTGTGAACTACGTCTCCTATATTCAGCCTTCCCAGCTCTTTGACTACCGCGTGGATACCGGCGAGTACACCCTGCTCAAGGAACAAGAGGTCCCCGGTGGCTATAACCCGGATGACTACGTGGCGTATCGCCTCTGGACCACGGCTGCCGACGGCACCGAAATCCCCGTCTCCATTGTCCACCGCGCCGATCTTGACCGCACCCAGCCGAATCCGACTCTGCTCTACGGCTATGGCTCCTACGAGGTCAGCGTGGATCCGGTCTTCTCCGTGACCCGCCTGTCCCTGATGGACCGCGGCATGATTTTTGCGGTCGCCCACGTGCGCGGCGGCGGCGAGATGGGGCGCACATGGTACGACGATGGCAAAATGCTCAAGAAGAAAAACACTTTTACCGACTTCATCGACGTCGCCGATGACCTCATCGCCCGAGGCGTGACCACCGCAGACCAAATGGTGGCCGAGGGCGGTTCGGCCGGAGGCATGCTTATGGGTGCTATCGCCAATATGGCCCCTGACCGCTTTACCGCCATCCAAGCCGTTGTTCCGTTCGTGGATCCGCTGACCTCTATCCTTATGCCGGAACTGCCGCTTACCGTGCCTGAGTGGGAGGAATGGGGCGACCCGTACCACGATTCTGAGGTCTATGACTATATGAAGTCTTACTCTCCTTACGAGAATATCGAGGCCAAAGATTACCCGGACATCCTGGCTATTACCTCGCTAAACGACACCCGCGTGCTCTACGTCGAACCGGCCAAGTGGATTGCCCAGCTGCGGGCGACGGCCACCGGCGGTGAGTTCCTGCTCAAAACTGAAATGGCTGCAGGCCACGGTGGAGTGTCCGGCCGTTATGAAAAGTGGCGCCAAAACGCCTTCGAGTATGCGTGGACGATTAATAAGGCCACCGGTCTGGAGAAGTAAAACCCGGATAGGGGGCCAGCGCGCGAATCCTAAATTCCTGTGCGATAATTTTTCTTATGAATGGCCACCTTCTGGTATCGATCTCCAGCATCTTTGATGACACACGGAAGCAGGCTAGCCGGCTCCTCTCGATCCTCGATCGGGAGGAGATTCCTGTTTCCCTGCTTATTGCCCCGCATATCGACGGCAACTGGCACCTCGCCAAAGATATAGACACCAAAAAGTGGCTCCAAGACCAAGCCGATGCAGGCCGCATCCTTATCCTCAACGGTTTCGATAGATCAGTACAGGGCCGTCGCGCAGAATTCGCTAACCTCGATTCCCACGAAGCGAAGCTTCGTCTCGCCGGTGCTACACGTCAGATGGCCAAGATCGGCTTCGAGCCCACCATCTTCGCCCCACCGCGCTGGCGTATGTCTCCGGGTACCTTGCAGGTATTGCCGCAGTTCAAATTTGAGGTAGCAGCCTCCACCCGCGGCATTTTGCAGATTAATACCGGCAAGTTCCATCAGGCCCGCAATTTGTCTTTTGGCGAGGGCTTTGGTTCTGCCAAATGGTGGCGCAAGAACATCATCCGCGCCGCCGAGCGCTCTGCCCAGCGTGGCAATACTGTTCGCCTGTCGGTTTCTGGCCGCAACCTGGATGACCGCAAGGTGATCCATGACTTCGTCAAAGCTGCCGACCGCGCCATCAATGCAGGGGCGACCCCTGCCCAATAAGGCGCCTTCCTGACAAAGTAGTCAGCGCATACACTCGACAGAGGTTCAGCGCACTAAAGAGGACGGCAGGGTTGGTGGTGTCTATGTCCGGTAGCACGATTTCGTCCATCTAAAACCCTGTTTCCGTCAACGGTTGTAGTGTTTTAGATGGACGAAATCGTTGAAATGGCAAAAATTAAGACCCCGCACGCTTGGGATTTCTCCGAAGCGAGCGGGGTCTGCATCTGTGGGCGGTTAGCGCTGCAGGCTGGTGATGAAGTTCTTTACTTCCTTAGGCAGCATGACCCAGATGGGGGCTGGGATGGCCTTTTGAAGGTTGCCGGTTACAGCGAGGAAACCGGGGATAGCGACGAGGCCGGCGATGGCCGCGATGGCAGCAGCGACACCGGCACCGACGGAGCTAGTGCTGGAGCTAGAGCCAGAGCCGGTGCCAGGCTTGCCTGGCTTATCGGACGGCTTGTCTTCTGGCTTACCTGGCTCATCGGAAGGCTCGTCCGCAGGATCGTCTGGCTGGCCGGTGGAGTCGTCCGCACCGAGGGTGAAGCCGACCTTGACCGGATCGTGGTCGGAGGCGCGGAACGGGGAATCATCGTAGAAGTCGACGATATTGTAGTTGCGGCGGGAGTACTCGAAGGCGACGGGTTCGTCGGCTTTGAGGTTCCTGACTTGGGCGTCGTCGAGGGTGCCGGGGGGCGGGTGCGGCGGCGGCCGGGGGGCGGGCGGGGCGCGGGGGCGGGCGCGGGGGGCGCGGGGGGCG
>ERZ1464652.49-NODE-49-length-20913-cov-11.998993_pt1 | contig 20913 bp, 17 predicted proteins | sample MGYA00563980_ERZ1464652 | MGnify/ENA primary metagenome ERZ1464652 (study PRJEB39283, sample SAMN07833576) | human skin metagenome | isolation source: Scalp | host: Homo sapiens | place: India: Bengaluru | collected 2015-07-04 ...
TAGCAGTGACACTCCTCACTCCGGACAGCGTCCAGACCCGCAAGGCCCCCGGCCACGTCGAGCTCGCCGGCGCCCTTACCACCGGCATGACCGTCACCGATTTGCGCGAGCCTGCCGACGCCTCCTGCCACACCCAGGTCGCCACCACCCTCGATCACGCTGGCTTCTGGCGCCTGGTTACCGAGGCCCTCAAAAACCTCGCCTAGGCCACAAACATCGCGAGCAAAAATAAACAAACAGCCACGTTCTAGCCTCCGAATGCTCGGTTTGATGCCAGAACGTGGCTTGGTAGTTTTCTGGTTCCGCTCGTTTTGGTTTGTGCTCCTTCGAGAGTTTATAAAACTTAATGGCCCTCCTTTTAAAGGAACTCGAGATCCGGGGCCACGAGCTGAAGCGCGTTCTGGCGAAACCCGCGAATTCAGGTCTCGAGACCGATGCTAGCGAAAGCTATAGGGAGCCCGTCGAGGAGGAATGAAAACGTCTGATCCTGCTGGTTTCGGCCCGAAGAAGCATAAAGCATGATGCCTTTAGCGGTTTTCCATTTCTCGCCGAGAGTTTCTTGACTGCGTAAGTAAGCGTAAAGCTGATAAAGGTGCGGGCTTTTAAATGATTCGTTTCCTACTCGGTTTTCAATGAGCATATGCGTGAATTTGGCATCAATGACGGAAACTTCACCTTCTGGTGATCGCAGAATGATATCTGCCTGCATGCTCGGTAGTTGTCCGGGTGTATGTTGGACATTCCAGTACAGCCATTCGCCGCTACTTACTCTCCAACCTATAGGGCTGAGATGGTATTGAAACAAACCAAATAGTGCTTTTTCGAAGAGCATGCGGAGCTCGTGCTGCGTGAAGTGTTTTCTGCTGAACCGAGGGAGGGTATCTTCACCGCGCGTTGGCACAGCTAATTCTAAAAGAAGTTTAGCCACCGCAACTGGTTTCTTATCTGCTGGAGACAGCCGAGTGCGAGGAAAGACCGTCGATTTTGGCTCGCAGATTCCCATTTGAGCAAGTCTTCGAGCAAGCACCTTGCACCGTTTGGCACCGGTGTCGCTGTTTACGCTTGACAGCAGCTGCGCTGCGTATTCGAGGGTATGTCGAAGGAATTGGTTAACTTCGCTATTGATGGTGAGCTCGTTGAACTCACAGGCAATAAGGCCCTTTTCAAGGAGTTGGTGGCGGGCAGTTTCGTACATGTTAATTCGGCCGCGCACCCGAGTTATATTTCGTTCGGTTAGCGTAAAACCGATGCTCAATTCTCTCCGAAAACGCCTTTCTACAGCGTCACACAGCATTGTTCCGATGAGTTCTGGAAGCTCAACACCTGCGTCTTCCACCGCTGAATTGGATATATGCCCATCAACGAAAGATTGCGAGGCGTATAGCTGGAGCATCCATACACTACGGATAGGAACGTATATGTCTTCCGGTTGTGGCGACTTAGCTGGTGAGCACATTGAGGGCCTGTTCACGCTTCGAAGGATTATCGAACCAGTATTCTCCTATGAGAGGCTTAAGATCTGAAGCTACTACCTGGCTAAACCATTCCATAGTGGCCTCGTAGGAACTGTCTGCTAGCTTTCGGCGCGGAGTAACAAAGCTGTGTCCGATGAGGTAGTCCTCACCGAGATTGAAATCGTCCCGGATTAATTGATTAACCTCTTCGATCCTTCGCGCGATGTCGCTGAGAGCGTGGTCATTGCGATTATGATGGGAAACACAGAAATTTCGCCAGGTGGAACCGAACTGCGGTTCGAGATTTATGAAGGAAAACCTGCGGCGTAAAGCCATATCTACCATGGCAAGGGATCGATCTGCCTGGTTCATTGTACCGATAACATAAAAATTATCGGGTAGGAAAACTGCTTCTCCCTCCTGGCTATAAAGCGTGGTAAGCGCATTTTCTGGATTTCTCTTGTCAGCTTCTAAGAGAGTGAGCATCTCGCCAAATATTTGCGCAGGATTACCGCGGTTAATCTCCTCAATCACCACTACGTGTGGATTGGAGTCCTCTTTAGCCTTTTCCACAGCTTGGAGAAACGGCCCATCTTTCAATTCAAGCTTTCCGTTACTGCTGGGGCGAAAGCCCTGAACGAAGTCCTCATAAGAAGTAGAAGGATGGAATTGAACCGAGGTAACTACATCTTCCGCATCCGATTTGCACAAGATGTAGGCCAAGCGGCGAGCAAGCCAAGTCTTGCCTGTACCTGGTGGGCCTTGGAGAATCAGGTTTTTCTTTTCCTTCAGACGTTCCAGCATTAATTCAATATCGTCTTTCGGGATGAAGCAACCGTCTTCGATAAGTCCAGGAATGGTATAGCGGTCTGCTTCAGATGAGGACTCTACGGTTTGGGCCGTGGCATCCGTTGGTTCTTGATTGAAGACCCAAGCTTCATACGACAACCTGGGAAAATTAGCTGGTTCAATCTCGGCGGTAGAAAGCCACTCTCGAATGTCGTCGAGCGCAAGCAAATAATCTTTACCTGTCGAAACATTCTTCTGAATATTGATTCCAATTGCGGAATCTTGGGCGAGATACTTGGTGATGACTGAATCAAAAGTGAGGAAATAGTGGGGACGTGCCCAGAACAATGCCATGGTGTACGCCGTGATCGATCGGTCTTTGGTCATCACATTGAAATCTTGTATGAACTGAGCTCTATTTTCTGGCGTATCCGATTGGCTCACCCCGAGGGCCGAAGCAAAAAGATCCCAACTATCTTCCCAAAAATCCTGGTTTTTAACATCTGAGGGTTTGGTAGCAAAGCACGATCGTAGGTTGTTGAGTTGGGGCAGTCCAGAAAAATCCGTTGGCGCTGGGGCTTCAATCCCGAACACGGTTTTAAAGGCTTGGCAAATTGCCACCTTGTTAGATTCCGAAATTTGTCGGTTAGCAACACCTAGGATGGTAAAAGGATCCATATCAGTAGCTGGTACTTCTTCGTTGTCTAAGTACCATTTCCATAGGTGCTTGAACCGGAGCGGGCGTCCTGAAATTTCAGCGGTCTCTTTTAGCTTTTCGAGTAACTTCCCCCGATTATTTTTGAAGGTGAGAAGTTTTGTGGCGAATTCTTCGAAAAATTCTGGCCAGTCAAAAGAAGGTGACAATGGTGTCTCAGAGGAAAAGTCAGGATCTCCCATGCCTTGGATGACGGATTCTATTCGGTCATAGGCATGATTGCGAGACACCTGGCAGATCGTAAGCAGTGAAGTTAGAGAACGTTGAAGATCTATTCCTAGGTCATCGCGATTAAAGAAATCGCTTGACCAGGTAATTGCTCGGACGTGCCGCATTTCTTTTGGCTCATGAGGGCGGTACTCGTAATCGCCGGAGACATAGCCAAAATATACTCGGCCTTTGTGTAACTTGCTCGGCATCAGGACCAAGTCGCCGATCTGCATTTGGTTTTTGAACCGGTTGAGCTGGGAAGCATAGCTTGTGGCCGTTTGCGCTTTGAGATCTGGGTGCTCTCGGACCATCGCGGCCTTGATGAAGTCTAGGGTATTTTGCTTATTCACCTCAGGGCCGTAGTCCATGCCGGGGATGCCTTGGTTGGACTCTAAAGCTTGCTTTTCACGTTCACCATAGCGGCCTGCGCGAAGCACCCAGAAAAAATCCGCACTAGCTTCTTCAGGCACTTCTTCTTGCGGACCTGAATCGGCTGCTCGTTGCTTATCCTCTCTAGAGATAAGCTCATTGATTTCTCGGATCTGTCCCTTACTCAAAGGGTAAGGGTTGGAAGATAGCCAAGTGGCTCCCTCGGCAGTCAAGGAAAAGGATCCCGGCTTAGAGGAACTGACAAACCCTATTTTCCTTGCGTAGAACACCGCCCATCGGGTTCGGTCTTCCACAACTGATCGGCTTTTGAGCTGGCGGTGAGCTTGTCCTGGAAAGTCCGCTTCAGCAATTTCTTGAACGTGTTCAAATAGTTCAGGGTAAGCGACTACTGACGTACCCCGCATCGTTTCTAAGACGACGGGAAGAACGGTTCTCCAGGAAAAAGATTGCTGTCGGTTACTCATCAAAGCATCCTTAGAAGTCAAAGCAGGGGGCGTTCTCATAATAGTAGGAGAACGATTCACAGGGGATAGGCGCATCTCAATTGGGAACCTCAGGAGGATAAACTCGAGGGGAAGACCCCCAACCCAAGGAGCTACCATGAACCAGCACTGTTTCCGCCACATCGTAGTGATGGGAGTATCCGGCTCGGGTAAGACAACGGTGGGAGAGGCACTCTCGCCACTGGTTGGGTTGGAGTATCGCGATGGCGATGATATGCATCCGCAGGCCAATATCGACAAGATGGCGGCGGGAACTCCGCTCAATGATGCGGATAGAGAGCCCTGGCTGAAACAGATCGGTCAGTGGTTGGCGGATAGGCCGGAAGGCGCGATGGTGGGCTGTAGCGCGTTGAAGCGGAAATACCGGGATCTGATTCGCCAGTACTGCCCGGGCGTGGTGTTTGTCTCCATGCACGGGGACTTTAATGTGCTGTATGAGCGCATGCAGCATCGGCCGGGGCACTTTATGCCGGCATCGCTCTTGCAATCGCAGTTCGATACCTTGGAGTCGCTGGAAAATGACGAAACGGGCCGGGTCTTTGATGTGACACGGCCGGCGTCGGAGATTGCGGGCAATGCCGCGGAATGGATTAAGACGGGAGCTTAAAGCTGGCGCTAGAAGGCGGCTGCGGCGCCGTACATGACCAGTACTAGGGCGAAGCCGATAACAGAGATGAGCACCTGGTTGACAGTCCAGGTCTTAAGCGTGGTCATGGTGTCCATGCCCATGAGGCGGCCGACGAGCCAGAATCCGGAGTCATTGACATGGGAGCCAAAGACGGAACCGGCGGCGGTTGCAACAACGATAAGAGCGAGCTGTAGTTCGTTGAAGCCACCAGCTTCCACGGCTGGGACCATGAGGGCGGCGGCCGTAGTTAGCGCAACGGTCGCCGAGCCCTGGGCCAGGCGCAGTGCCACGGCGATGAGGTAGCACGCCAGGATGACGGGGATGCCGAGGCCGGAAAGAGAATCAGCAAGCGCATCGCCAATCCCGGAGGTACGCAACACGCCACCGAACATGCCGCCGGCACCGGTGATAAGCACGACCGAGCAGATGGGGCCGAGGGAGGAATCGACAAGCTTTTCCAGCACGGTCTTTTCTACGCCACGGCGCAGCCCGAGGACCACGAGCGCGATGAGGACGGTAATTAGCAGGGCAATGGGGGTCTGGCCGAGCATCACAAAGAACCGTACCCACGCGGTGTCGGCATCAATGGTGCCATAGGACGCCAAAGCATTGAGACCGGTGTTAAAGAAGATAAGCACCATCGGGATCAACAGGATGGAGATCACCGTGGCGGCAGAGGCGGGTTTGTGGGGTTGCTCGTCCTCCGCGAGGAGGGGACCGGCGATGGCATCGGTTACCTTGATGGGGAATTTCTTACCGGAAAGCAAGCCAAAGTGGTAGCCGGAGATATACCAGGTGGGCAGGGCCAGGATGAGGCCGACTAGAAGAACGAGCCCCATATCGGCGCCGTAAAATTCACTGGCTGCAACGGGGCCCGGGTGCGGCGGCAGGTAGACGTGCATGACCGAGAATGCGCCGGCTGCCGGCAGGCCAAAGGCCAAGACCGGGCCGTCCAAGCGACGGGCGACGGCGAAGATAACCGGCAGCATCACAATTAGGCCGGCGTCGAAGAAGATCGGGATGCCCATAATCAGCGAGGCTAGGCCGAGGGCAAGGGGTGCTTTGGATTCGCCGAAGTGGCGGACCATGGCGTCGGCAAGCGATTTAGCGCCACCGGAAGCTTCCACCAGCCGGCCGATCATGGCGCCCAAGCCTACAAGCAGCGCCACCGACCCTAGGGCGGAGCTAAAGCTCTCTGTCATGGTGAGCACGATTCCTTCGAGGGGAATGCCCGCAGCCAGCGCCGTGAGCGCCGAGACCACCAATAGCGTGAGGAAGGCGTGAAGCTTGAAATAAATGACCAGCACCAAAATTACGGCTATTGCGGCCACCGCAATGCCCAGCAGCGGGCCGGTGGACAGGGTAGGTTCCCACGTATCCATGGGTGGACTCCTTTTCCTATGCAAACCTTTGAATAACGGCAACGTTAGCAGTAGGCCTGTGTGCCGCCTAAAATAATCGGCTAAATGCGACCTACCCAACACAATGCCTTGATTTCTAGCGGTCGTGGAAACACCTGACATGGGTTAGGTGATTGTGTGGAGTCGAAATGGGTTCCGGATTCTGCTGTTGTGGCGCGGTTTGCGTCGTTGGTTCGGGCTGGTAGTTCAATACGGGCGGCTGCTGGGGTGGTTTGTTTACCAGAGTCGGTAGCTTATCGGCTGGCTGGTGAGTTGGACTTGCCGCGCAAGCGCTGTAGGCGTATTAGCTCGGCTGACAGTCAGGAAATAGCTCGGTTGTGGCTTGAAGGTGTGGCACCGATGGATATTGCGCGCCAGCTTTCTATAGGCTCTTCTCCGGTATATCGCATCGGTATTGAGCTTGGTTTGTGGAAGCGCAATCCACATGGCCGCAAAGCTGCGGCAACAACTCGCCGGTGTAGTTATCTGCAACTGCGTGTAAATGCTTTAGGGCGCAAAGATGCCGCTTTAGCCTGTGGCATTCATCCGCGTGATGCTGCTGATATGGACAAAGGTGTCATCAAGCTTTCTGCGGGGCGTGTGCCTTTTGTCCCGGCTGGCCCGGATGTGGCGCTGTATAACAGGCTTATGCAGGTAATTGAGTACGTTGATGGTCGCCAAGCAGTTCCAGTCCAGGTTATTCCGCAAGAGCGTATCGATAGGCGTATTTCTTCGCGCTACTTGTCGGTAGAAGAGCGCGAGCTCATCTTTGATCTTGACCGGCAAGGCAAAGGTGTACGCGAGATAGCTCGGCGTCTTCAGCGCTCTGCTGGCACTATCAGCAAGGAGCTTAAACGCAACCGGGATGAGTTTGGGGTGTATCTTCCCACGCATGCGCACCGTAAATCGGTGTTGCGTAGGTTTAGACCGAAAAAGCGCAAGATTGATGCCAATCCACGTTTGCGCACGGTGGTCTGGGCGATGGTAAAAGATAGGTACTCGCCAGAGCAGATTTCTGGGAGGTTGCGCAGCTGCTACCCCGGCGATGAGACTATGTATGTGTGTCCTGAAACGATTTATCAGTCTTTGTATTTCCAGGCTAAAGGCGAGTTGAAAAAGGAAGTCGCTGCTGCACTGCGTCGCGGTCACGCCCAACGTCGACCTCGTGGCACGCGCAGTGCCCGCAAGCGGTTTGTTGACCCTATGGTGATGATTTCCGACCGCCCAGCAGAAGTAGACGACCGAGCAGTACCAGGCCACTGGGAAGGCGACCTCATCTTAGGCGCAGGTAATAAGTCTGCAATTGGGACTCTAGTAGAGCGAACCACGCGCTATGTCATCTTGCTGCATTTACCGAATGGGCATAGTGCTACCGAAGTAAATGAAGCACTTACAAAAGCGATTACTACCTTGCCGGATCACCTCAAAGGATCACTTACCTGGGATCAGGGAAGTGAAATGGCCTGCCATAAGGCCTTTTCTGTAGCTACAAACTGTCCCGTGTTCTTCTGCGATCCTGGCTCGCCGTGGCAGCGAGGCACCAATGAAAACACCAACGGACTATTAAGACAGTACTTCCCTAAAGGAACAGACCTAAGCCTCCACAGTGCAGCGGACCTAGAATTCGTCGCCATGCAACTCAACCGCCGTCCCCGCAAAACCCTGGGCTTTCAAACACCAGCCGAGAAAATGGCCGCACTGATAAACTCAACCGAAACATAGGAAGTGTTTCCACGACCACTAGAATCCGCCTGCCGGAGTGAAGACAGAAAAATCCCCTAGGCACCGTACTGGGCCTAGGGGAGAGGAGTCGTCGAGCGTTTAGTCGAACTGACCTTGAATGATGGCCGCCGCGTCCAGCGGGGTCACGTGGTAGGAGATGGGGTTCTGGTTAGCACCGGCCATGAGTGCGCCGGCGCAGGAGTGACCTGCGCCCATCATGTGGCCCAGCTCGTGGGCGATGGTGCCCTGGACTGCCTCTGGGTACTGGGCATTAGGAATCTTGATGAAGACCATCTTGTGATCTGGGTAGGCAGCGCCCTGTACGTAGCCATTTGGGTCGGGCTTGAAGATGATGGCGATGGTGTCATCATCAGCCTCGGAAGGCTTAACTTCCTTCAGGGAAGCCTTGCCCTTGAGGGCCTTGTTCCACTCGGCCACCGCGGCATCGAGCTGCTTGCGGTACGGGAAGTTTTCAACCACCTTGTACTCCAGAACGCCATCTTTGAAGTACGGCTTTACGGAGTCTTCATCGTGGAGGATGGAAGGATCCGGGACCGGCTTGCCATCGTTGGCCAGCTTGGTGATGGTCTTGCAGGTGCCCGGAGAAATAAGGGAGCGAACTGGGTCGCTCTTGGCGCTGGCGGCCGGTGCGGCGACGGTGCCGAGGATTGCGGTTGCAGCCAAAGTGGCGGCAGATAGCTTCTTGAAGGAAGGCATAGGCAGTGAATTACCTTTCGGTTGATTTTAAGGTTCGCTGAGTGCAATATTCCCAGCAATATCCGTGGTAAACGGCATTGCATGGGCGTCCTATGCGTGCGAGCATATATCAGTTTCTTATTGTCCGCAAAGGGAAAAATAAGAATTAAAAGAACTAACTACTTTCTTATCCTTTTAGTTCAGGCGTTCACCAGTGGTGGTGCTAAACAGATGCACTCGGTCCGGGTCGGGGGAGACATAGAAAGAATCGCCCACCGCATAGCGGCTGCGGGCATTGACAAGGATTCCGGTCTGCCCACCCATGCGGGTTGAGGATTTGAGCACGCCGTCGGCGGAGCTCTTTCCCGCAGCGTCGTTAAGATCGCCGTAAACGTAGGTCTGATTGCCTAGCTCCTCGATGTGGGCGATTGTGAACTTCGCTCCGCCATTGCCGGTATCGCTTAGCTGCCAATCTTCAGGACGTATGCCCACGGTAACGGTTTCGACGCCATCGAAGTTGTAGTTGGACAGATTGATGCGGGTAGAACCGATGGTCAGCTCGGAGGAGTTATGAGTCAGATCGTAGATATTCATCGCCGGGGAACCAATGAAACCGGCCACGAAGACGTTCTGCGGGCGGTCATAAATGGTGCGGGTGGTATCCACCTGTTGTAGGACGCCGGCATTGAGGACGGCGACGCGGTCACCCATGGTCATCGCCTCAGTCTGGTCGTGGGTGACATATACGGTAGTAGTGCCTAGGCGGCGCTGCAGATTAGAGATCTGCGCGCGGGTGGATACGCGCAGCTTGGCATCCAGGTTGGACAGTGGCTCGTCCATACAGAATACGGCTGGCTCGCGCACGATGGCGCGGCCCATGGCCACGCGTTGGCGCTGGCCACCGGATAAGTTTGCTGGTTTGCGGTCAAGTAGGTCTTCCATCTGCAAGATTTTTGCTGCTTCCTGCACGCGCGTCTTGATCTCGTTCCTCGGGACCTTACGGTTTTCCAGCGCAAAGGACATATTCTGAGCCACGGACATATTAGGGTAGAGCGCGTAGTTTTGAAAGACCATGGCCACGTCGCGGTCCGATGGGCTTACCCCAGTGACGTCCTTACCACCGATGCGAATGGAGCCGCGGTCGGTGGGCTCGAGGCCTGCCAGCATACGCAGGCTGGTGGACTTGCCGCAGCCGGATGGTCCGACGAGGACCAAGAATTCGCCATCGGCAATTTCCAGGTTGAGGCGGTCAACGGCGGGGCGTTCCGCGTCCTTGGAGTAGATGCGGCTTGCGCCATCGAAGGTGACAGTAGCCATGGTTACCTTTCAGACTCTAGTGTGGGGAGGAGGTCGGCTGCGAGAGCCTACTTATTGATGACAGTCTTGACCTGGTTGTCGTAAATAGACTGCAGTGTCTTTTGCAGATCGGTAAGCACCTTGGTGACGTCATCGCGGTTGGTCACGATCTTTTCAAAAGCACCGCCGATTTCCTGGTCCGCGCCGGGCAGGAAGACACGGGCATTATCCTGCGGGCGAGTCTCCGGAAGTTGCTTGATGGCGGTTTCGAAGTTCGGGTTTTCATCCATGAACTTCTTCTGGTCTTCATTTTCTACGGCGGAGGAGCGCACCGGCATGTAGCCCACGTTCTGGGACCAGTAGCAGGTGTTTTCCTCATTGGTGATGAAGTCAATGAGCTTGATAGCAGCCAGCTGGCGGTTCTTGCTAATGCCGGCTGGGATGGCCAAACCTGCACCACCGGTGGGGCAAGCACCGTCACCAGTCGGGTTTGGCAGGAAGGCGGTGCCGAGCTCGAACTTGGCGGTATCGGTAAGACCTGCCAGGTCACCGGTGGACAGAACAGTGGCGGCAGCGCGACCAGTGCCGAACTCCATGGCCATATCGTTGCCCACGTAGGAGTAGCCCTTCTTTTCATCGGTGATGTTCTTGAGCCACTCGACGGCCTTGATGGTCTTGTCATCGGTGAACTTCAGGTCCCACTCATCGGAATAAGCGCCGCCCTTGGACCATAGTGGGCCCTGGAAGATCCACCCCAGGTAGCCCACAGCATCACCCCAGCCAAATGGCTTCATCTTGGAATCCGCCTCGGCCAGCTTCTTGGACCACTCATCCATTTCGTCCCAGGACTTCGGGCCGCGGTCCGGTAGACCGGCCTTCTTCCAAGCCTCCTTGTTGTAGTAGAACAGTGGCGTGGAGCGGGCGAAGGGGAGAGCAAAATGTCCGCCATCGTAGTTGTAGTCCTCGTAGAGCGGCTGCACATAGGTAGACAGGTCGATGTCTGCTTCCTTCGCCAGGTCATCCACGTTGGCGATCTGGCCGTTGATGGCAAAGTTGTACCACCAGACATCGGAAAGCACCACGATGTCTGGTAGATCTTGGCCGGTGAGCGCGGCGTTGAACTTCTGTGCCGCCTCTTCGTAGTTCTTGCCGGCATCAACGAGATTGACCTTGATGTCCGGGTTCTCCTTTTCAAAGCGGGAGATGATTTCTTTTTCAATGTCCTTAGAGGTGCCCGGATGGTTGGACCACCAGGTCAGCTCGGTGACGTCACCATCGCCGCCCTTGTCCTTGCCACCCTGCGGGTTGGTGGAAGAGGTGCCGGCGCAGGCGGCCAGAGCGGTGGCAGAAGCGGCTGTGGAAGCGAGGGCGAGGAATTTGCGGCGTAGCATGAATTCTCCTTGTAGTGCCTGGTTGAAGGCGGAAAGTTAAGCGAGCGGAAACGGCGAGCGTGGGTGGGGAAGAATCCTTCTAGCCCTTCACGGCGCCAGTGGTCAGGCCTTGAATCATGTATTTTTGCAAGGCTAGGAAGATGATCACCATAGGGATGATGGTGAGGATGGTGGCGGCCATAACCGGGCCCCAGTTGGTCACGCCATCGTTGTTTTGCAGCATGGTCAGGCCGACCTGCAGAGGGGCAACGTCCTCGGTATCGGCCATGAGGAACGGCCATAAGTAGGTGTTCCATTCATTGACCATGGTGATTACGGAAAACGCAGTCAGAGTGGGCCAAGAGACTGGAAGCAGCACCTTTGTGAGCAAGCGGATGGGGCCGGCACCGTCCATGCGAGCGGCTTCTACCAGCTCATAGGGCAGGGACAAGAAGTGGTTGCGCATCAAGAAGGTGCCGAAGGCCACGCCGGCCAGTGGCACGATAATGCCCACAAACGTATTGCGCCAGCCCAAGGAATTGACTAGGGCGTAGTTGGAGATGACGGTGATTTCGCTCGGCACCATGAGTGAGGAAATAACCAACAGGAATACCAGGTGGCGGCCGGGGAAGCGCAGGATGGCCAGCGCATAGGCGGAGATGACACCCAGCACAATCTTGATGATGGAAAGCACCGCGGTTATCAGTACTGAGTTGCGCAGGTAGGTCCAGAAAGGCACGCGCGTGGTGGCATCAGAGTAATTTCCGGTCTCCCATACTGGTGGTAGCCAGTTGACTGGATCTGTATAAATATCGCCCTTGGCCTTGAAAGACGTCATGAGGATCCAAAAGAGCGGTAGGCCAATAAGTAGTAGCACCGCGAGGATGCCCAGATAGCCACCTATAAGCTTGGCACGGCGGGTGGTGGGGGATTCATCCGTGACCATGTGAAGGGCAGAAGTAGCCATGTGGATTAACCTCGCTTATCCATGATGCGGACTTGGATCAGGGTGATTATGAGCAAAATCAGGAACAAGATGGTGGCGGCAGTTGCACCATAGCCGGCACGGAAGTTCACAAAGGTCTCGTTATAGATCTGGAAGACCAAAGTTTGCGTGCCGTTTCCTTGCGGGCCGCCACGGGTCATGACGTTGATGATGTCGAAGACCTGCACGGAATTGAGCAGGACCGTAATGGACAGGAAAAAGGTGGTATTGCGCAGCTGCGGCATCGTCACCCGCCAGAACTTACGCCAGCGCCCAGTGCCGTCGATAGCCGCGGCCTCATCCAGCTCTTTGTCTAGGCCCTGTAGCGCCGCCAAGTAGATGACAAAGGTATAGCCCAGGTTTTTCCACACAAAGGTGAAAGTCACCATGAACATTGCCCAGCCCGGCACGGCATAGAAGTTGGGGGAGTCTACGCCGAACCAGCTCAGGATTTCCTGGATCAGGCCGAAGTTGGGGTCAAAGACGAACTGGAAAGCAATGCCAATGGCCGCGCCTGAGATGGCGTAGGGGGCAAAGACCACTGATCGCGCAAAATTGCGTCCCTTGATGTTCTGATTGAGTAACAATGCCAGCGCTAGACCAATGACCATGGAGCCAATGACCGCAAAGAAGGTAAAGACCAGTGTGTTGAGCACGATGGTCTTCGTGTCATCGCGGCTAAACCACTCCACATAGTTATCTAGGCCCACGAAGGCGGAGGTGGGGCTAGAGATATTCCAATTGAAAAAGGAAAGGCGGATATTATCCAGCAGCGGCCGGTAGGTAAAGATGGCCAACAAGATAAGGTTCGGTGCCAAGAACGCTGCGGCCAGCAACCATTCTTTATGGCGGTTGCGCTTGGCCTTGCGGACAAGCGCCGCGGAATCACCAGGGCTTTCCGCGCGTGCGAGAGATGCGGTTGTAGTGCCGGAGTTGCTGGCATTGAGAGAGTCTTCCTGAAAAGTCACTCGGTCAATTTAGAGCGGACAGGTGAAGTCCGGATACATGGAAAACAAACAATTGGTGAATTATAAAAGTCCGATTAGTTAAGAATGATTGCGTTATAGAAGGCGTGACGTAACCGCAGCTTAAGGGAGTATGGCCCGCATCGCGCCATTATCGAATTATGGTAGACATTACACTTTTGACCGTTTGCTGGTCCTGCCGAAGGGAAACACGAAGAGGAAATAATGACCGTTCGCAGCGTCTGTAGTAACTATGATTCCGTAAAGGTTTGGCAAGAGCCGCTGTATAAGGATATACACCAGCACCCAGGGCTTTCCATGCAGGAAGAGCGCACCCTCGGCGTCATTAAAGACAAGCTCGCTGAGATTGGTTTTCAACAGGTAGAGGTAGGCGGCGGTGTGGTCGGCGTCTTAGAAAATGGTGCTGGGCCCACCGTTATGCTGCGTGCGGATTTTGATGGATTGCCGGTTCAGGAAGATACCGGATTGGACTATGCCTCTACGGATAGTGCGGTCGATTCTGAAGGAAATACCGTGCCCGTTATGCATGCCTGTGGCCACGATTCACACGTGGCCAGCTTACTGGGCATGGGCGCGCTCATGGCGCAGGCTACCGACCAGTGGACTGGCACTCTGCAGCTCATTTTCCAGCCGGGCGAGGAAATCGCCGCTGGTGCCCAGTCCATGGTGGATGACGGTCTCGTGGACAAGGTAGCCTCACCGGACGTAGTGCTAGGCCAACATGTCTTTGCCAGCCAATTTCCTTCCGGAACTGTCGCCTTGGCCTCGGGGCCATTCATGTCCACCGCGGTAAGCATGGACGTTAAGGTCTATGGCCAAGGATCGCACGGCTCCATGCCGCATCTCAGCGTGGATCCAGTGGTGCTGGCCAGCTCCATCGTCATGCGTTTGCAGACGGTCATCTCCCGCGAACTCAATCCTTCCGAATTTGGCGTGTTCACCGTGGGAGCTATTAACGCTGGTTCGAAGGCCAATATTATTCCCTTCGAAGCCAGCCTAAAGATAAACGTACGAGCGTATAGCGAGCAGGTGCGCGATAAAATTACCAGCGCTATCGAACGCATCGTTAATGCAGAATGCCAAGTTGCCGGTAGCCCTAAGTTGGCGGAGTTTAGCTATCACGATTCCTACCCGCTTACCAGCAATGATGAGACCACCACAGCACGGCTAAAGGAAGCCTTCATCTCCCATTTTGGTGCCGACCGCGTCCTCGATGCAGACCCTCTGACGGCTTCCGAAGATTTCTCCACCATTGCTCGCGCCTTCGGCGTTCCTTACTGCTTCTGGGTATTTTCCGGCCGCGAAGAAGGAAAGGATGTGCCCAACCACAGCCCGCACTTTGCGCCGCTGCTCCAGCCCACGCTGCGTACCGGCACCGAAGCTTTGGTGGCCGCAGCTTTGAGCTACTTAGGTAATGCAGGCTGCAATTTCTAACTCTCTGCGCATCGATGATGTGATTGCGCTTGGTGGGGTGAGGCTCCGGAACCCCTCCTTGTCTCAGCTCGGATGGATAAAACAGCTCCAGCGTCCGAGCCTCGCTTGGGGTCTTGGGCGCTGGAACTGGTTCTCTCTATCTCTCTTGCGTTCTCTCAAACGCTTAAAGTTACTGTAACTTCCTAGGCTGCCATGAGCCTGCATTTTACCTGTGAGTACCGTGGTAATGGTGTGGGAAATGGGCAAATGGCACATCAAACCAGCCTATGGGTGTGGAAAGCGATGGCCTTTGAATCAATGAGCATCATTTACAAGGGTGGGTCTCTGCGTAGGATTCTAGGTGAACCACAAATGCGCTCTCGGGTTTCGGTTGGGGTCGAGAAGTCTTTAATTGGGCGCCAAGTGCTGTGTCAAAGGAGGAGATGTGTCACAACAATTTGATCCAGAAATGCACCGGCAAATGGGCGTGGAGGCAGACGTCGTATTGCGGGTGGGAATGCTTCTAATGGGTGCTGGCACTTCTGGTTATCGCGTATTGAGGGGGATGAAACGCAGTGCGCGAGCCTTGGGGTTTGATCACCTCGATGCCACAGTGGGTCTGACGCAGATTACCTGTACGTTTCACCGCGGAGAATACTTCCGGACGGTCATTGCTCGGCAACATTCTCCCGCGGTTGATGCCTCGCGGATCGAAGCCTTAGAAGATCTGACCCACAACCGCCTCTATGCAGGGATTACTGCCCAAGAATTGGCGGAGATGCTGGATGCCGTTGAGTTTGATATCAAAAAGCGCTGGAGCGGTTTAGTTCTATCCTTTGCCGCCGCGATCGCATGCGCGGCGTTTGCTTACCTTAACTTTTTCCCATTGGAAGCGGTGGGATTGGTTGCTTTAGCGGCGTTTGCGGGCCAGTTTGTTCGCTATACGGTGCTCCACCGGCACGTTCATCAAATCGGAGGAGTAATTGCTGGCGGCGCAACGGCGAGCATCGTTTTCTTCTTTTTGACGGAGATTTTTGGGGCCATAGGTTCGGTAGAGCCGAGTGAGTTGTCCTCGGGCTTCGTGGCGGCGGTTTTATTCTTAATCCCTGGGTTTCCCCTTTTCTCTGCATTGATTGACATAGCGCGCTTTGATTTCGATGCAGGCATTGTCAGGTTGGGGTATGCCTTTACTGTTATATTTACGGCGGCCTTCACGGTCTCTATGGTCAGCTGGCTGACCAAACTTAGCCCTGACCCGCCTGCACCTGCACAGGATATGCAGTGGTTTTTGTTGGCACCGGTGGCAAGTTTTCTGGGAATTGCTGGATTTGCCTTTCTTTTTAATTCTTCCCGTCGCATGGTCTTAGTGGCGGCGTGTGTGGGAACCGTGGCAAATGAGCTCCGTTTGGTTCTTATTCACGCGGGAACAACCATTTTCTTTGCGGCCTTCGTGGGTGGACTGCTCATTGGGCTATTAGGCGCGGTTGCTTCTAAAAAGGCGCGTCTTCCCCGTATTACAACGACCGTTCCGGCTGCGGTGATTATGATCCCAGGGGTGACAATGTTCCGGGCAGTGTTTTATTTGAACGATGGTCAGATGGATCAAGCTTTGGCCAACGTAGCAACCGGAATGATGGTAGTTGGATCTATTGGTGCCGGATTGGTGTTTTCTCGCCTGCTCACTGATAAGGATTGGGCGTTGGGCCGCCTCATTGATTTTGATAAAAAGCTTCCGCAAAGGCCTTCTTCCGCATAATGCCTAGGCTCTAGCTAGGAAAACGCCTGTGGCCCTCAGCTCTGGAAGGAACCGAGGGCCACAGGCGTCTCTCTCATTGTTTCCATGTATCGGCTTCAAGCCGCCCTGTGGAAACTGCAGGGGGTTCTCTCTATCTCTCTCGTATGCGCTCTCTCAAACGCACGATCTCAGTATGGGGGATTGGGCTGTAGGGCTAATGAGGCTCGGCTGTTGGATTGCTGTACGTTGCTGGGAGTTAAGTGGGGATGGCGTCGGGAAGCGCCGGATCAATTGTCGAGTGTAACAGCAATGCATAGGAGTGACGTAAGGCATATTCAAATTCTGTAGGGTGGGAATTATGCGCGCAGCGAGGCTGCACCATTTTTCAAATGCTTGTATAGCTACAGAATTGAGGTGAGGAGCATGTCTCCTCTGATAGCCCAACCCCCAGCCAACGATGCCGTGCCGAAGCGGTCAGCCAAGGAAGTAGCAGAGGCCAAGCATCAACACCGCTCCGCCATTAAGGCAGCGTTTATTGGCACCTTCATCGAGTGGTTTGATTATGCGGCCTATATTTATATGTCCGCGATTATCTCTCGCGTATTCTTCCCTGAGATGGAGGGGCGCCGCGCGCTGATTATGACGTTTGCGCTGTTTGCGCTTTCCTTCCTGGTGCGACCACTCGGTGGCATCGTGTGGGGCCACTTTGGTGATAAGTACGGGCGTATCCACACGCTGACGGTGTCCATTGTGATGATGTCTGCAGCAACGGCCTGCATTGGTTTCCTGCCGGGCTATGCCACCATCGGCTTCGCCGCATCCCTTTTGCTGCTACTTTGCCGTATGGTCCAAGGCTTTTCTGCGTCCGGCGAATATGCCGGCGCGGCCACGCACTTGGCTGAAATTGCCCCAGCTGGAAAGCGCGGAATCTACTCCGCGGTCGTCCCGTCCGCCACGGCCTCGGGCTTGCTTTTAGGCTCGCTCATTGCAGCCCTGCTGACCGGTGTTCTCGATGAAGCCGCGCTGGATTCCTGGGGTTGGCGCGTGCCCTTCTTGATTGCGCTGCCGCTGGGCATGTATGGCCTGTGGATTCGCCGCCATACCGAGGAATCCTCCCGCTTTGAAGACCAAGATGCGCCGGAGAAATCGCCTCTGCGCGAGGTCCTTAAGTACCCCAAGGCTCTGGCCATTGCCTTTGCCGGTGCGGTTCTTAATGCTATTGGCTTCTACGTCATCTTGACCTACCTGCCTACCTACCTTTCGGAAGAGCTAGGTATGGCCGCAACTCCGGCCTTTATCGCCTCTTCGGTCGCCTCCGCATTCTATGTAGGCTTTGCGCTGCTTACCGGTATGCTTTCGGATCGTCTGGGCCGCCGCACTACGATGCTGTGCGCAGCAGCATTTATGGGTATAAGTATCATTCCGGCCTTTATGCTTCTCGATGGCGCTGGGCTCCTCCTCGTCATCATTATTCAGGTTTGCTTGGGTGGCGTGCTGGCGTTTAACGACGGCGTCTTGCCGTCCTTTCTTTCCGAGCAATTTCCAACCCACGTGCGCCTTTCCGGCTTCGCGCTGACGTTTAATACGGCCAACGCCGTCTTTGGTGGTACGGCACCAATGATTGCCACTTGGCTTATCGACGTCACCGGATTACAACTCGCTCCAGCCTTCTACCTCGTAGCTGCGGCGCTGGTGACCGGAATAGCGGTGCTCTTCGCTTCCAAGAAGAATAAGCTGCACGAGTAGAGAAGCGGGTGGTAAAACGCCTGCGGCCCTCGGAGCCGGAAGGAACCGAGGGCCGCAGGCGTCTCTCTCTACAAGGTGTTTCCATGTATCGGCTTCAAGCCGCCCTCTGGAAACTGAGGGGTTCTCTCTATCTCTCTCGTATGCGCTCTCTCAAACGCATGATTTAAGTATGGGGTACTGGGCTGCTACCGCAATGGATTGTGGCTGATAGGTCCCTGCTAGTTGCTGAAAGTTTACTGTTAGTGCTTTCTCCACCTAGTAGTCATAACTTTCGGAAGTATTCGCGTCAGCCCCAATGCGCTGCAAGTGGGTGCGGCGCTTTAGGCGAATGGCCGGACGGGCCGCCATGCCGAGGCTGCCGAGGAGGTAGAAGATGGTGGCGATCATCGACAACCCAGCAAGCGTCAGCACCGAACCAAGGATAAAGACTACGGAGATGGAAATATCGTTGGCGATAGAGAAAGTCTCGTATTTGTTTTTGATCTTGATTTCGTTGTTATGTCCGAGCTTAATCGTGAGGTCGGGATCCTTTTCCTGTTCTGCCATGATGACTCCCACTCTGCCAGACAGGAAAAGCCCTTGTCGAACCATGTTTTGTGGGATTATTGGAACATTCCCCAAATGGTGGCAAAGAGCACGATTAGGCCCATAATCGCCACGAAGTAGTTGGTCTTCTTGCCCCGGAAGCGGGCTAGTGCCTCCACTCGGTAGATGACCCAGATGGGCAACAGGTAGGTCATGAAGGCGAAGAATACACCACCTGCTACAGAAATCATGTCCAGGATGGAAGGGTTGAAGATGCCAACAAGGGATGTCGCGACGAACATGAAAAGGTAGGTCCATAGATCCAGCGTGCGCGTGGACATCTTCTTCGTGGTCTTTGGGGCCGCTAGGTGGAAAAGGTACTGGGTTCCCTCGATGGTGCCGAGCGCGTGGCCAAAGTAGGAAGAAGCCACGGCACTGATGACGACAATGGGGGCCATGTAAGCCATGAAAGGGGTACCGGTTTCATTGGCGAAGTAAGACAGTACCGGCAGGTTCTTATCATTGGCTTTCCGCATGCCATCCACGCCCATTGCTAAGGCGCAGGACCAAACAAAAACATGGTGAAAATGGTCAGCAGTAAAGCGGAATTGCGGATGACCTTATCGGACTGTGCATGATGGTTCGCGCCGTACTCCTTTTCCATTCTTAGGGAGAATTGGGAGATAGCGGCAACGAAGGAGAAGGAGAAAACCAATACGGGAAGGATAAGGATAATGGCTTTGATAACGCCGCCAGCGGTGCGATCGCCGGCCTCCATGAAGGCCCCGAGGTCCCAATGCGGAATGAGGTAGAGCTATACTGCCGCCAGCGCCACGATGAGCGGATATACCATGAACTGGGCAATCTTCAGCATGATCGCATTGCCAAAGGCAAGTGCCAGCGTCATCAGTCCTACGCACAGCGGCGCCAAGATATAACGGGAGATTTCTGGGCCGCCCAGCTGGTTGACGATGAAGCTATCGACCGTATTGGTAATGGATACGCCGTAAATAAGCACCACTGGGAAGATGGTGAACCAATAAATGATGGCTAGGATGATGCCATTGCCGCGGCCAAAGAAGTGGGTAAGCACCGCAAGGACGTCTTCGCCGTGCAGTGGCGAGTAGCTAATGATCCATGAGAAGGCGCGGTGGGCCAGGTAGGTCATCGGGAAGATGAGCAAGGTGGCTACTAGAAGCGGAATGAAGCCAAAGCTGCCCGCAGAAATTGGCAGGAAGAGGATGCCCGCACCCACGGCTGTGCCGAAGAGCGTGATGGTCCATTGGCTGTTTGCGGCCTTATTGGTAGTCACCTGGCCGGTGGTGGCAGTTTTTCTATTGTCGGTCGTGGGTGGACCGGCCGGAGAAGCAGAAGGATCCGCAGTCTGCTGAGACATAAAATTCACCCTTGGTTGGTATGTGAACGGGATAACACATACAACCTATCCCACTGCAGTAGTAAACGAAAGCAATTCAGTGATCTAAGTCAAATAATTTTAATAGCCGCTGTACGAGACCAGTACAGCGGCTTGAGAAAAGCGTGCAAGGGACTTTGCTCTAGTCTGCGATCAAGTTTTCTTCCTTTAAGAAGTCGAGTGCCACTGTGGTGTAATCTTCGCCATCAACGTCGACTCGGGCATTGAGCTCCTGCATCTTTTCATCGGTAAGAAGTTCCGAAAGCGGAGCGAAAAGTTCCTTAATTTCGGGATGCTCGTCCAAGACTTCGGTGCGAACAACCGGGGCAAGGTTGTATTTGGGGAAGAATAAATCAGGATCTGTAAGCACCTGTAGATTGAGCGCCTTAATGCGGCCGTCAGTGGCAAAGACAGACCCAAAGGTACACTCGCCATTATCTAGTGCGGCATATACTGCCCCAGAGTCCATTTCCTTAATACGACTACGCGGCGGCGCTTCCACCCCGTAGCTTTCCAGCATGGGCAGGAGCCCATCATTGCGAGCTAGAAACTCTGCATCGGTGCAAAAGGTTTGCTGTTCTGGTGGAAGCTTCTTGATATCCGCAAGCGATTCAAGGCCAGATTCTTGGTGAGACTTTCCGCTCGTGGCTAAGGCATAGGTATTATTCATTGGCGCCGGCGGCAACCAAGAAAGCCCATTTTCCTTATCAGCCTTTTCCACCGCCGCATATTGTTCCTCCGAACCGGGAACCGGATTGTCGTGGCCCAAATAAGTAATCCAAGCGGTTCCTGTGTACTCAAACATCGTGTCCATATCGCCAACCTGAAGTGCTTGGCGAGCAGAGGTGGAGCCCGGAACGTTGGTGAGATCCTTAACGTTCGCACCTGCTGATTGCAGCAAGTTGGCCCCGCTGGTTCCCAAGATAATCTGCGCGG
>ERZ1464652.62-NODE-62-length-19743-cov-13.528698_pt1 | contig 19743 bp, 22 predicted proteins | sample MGYA00563980_ERZ1464652 | MGnify/ENA primary metagenome ERZ1464652 (study PRJEB39283, sample SAMN07833576) | human skin metagenome | isolation source: Scalp | host: Homo sapiens | place: India: Bengaluru | collected 2015-07-04 ...
GCCCCTGCGCTGGGAATTTGCCCAAGGTTATCGACGTCTTCTGACTAAAGGGGCACACTGGAGAGCACAAAGAATTTTATTTAGAACAATTAGAACGGAACTTAGGAGCCATGCTTGAACGCACACTTGTCTTTGTCGATACCTCATACTTGCTTGCAAGCTTTTATAATTCGTGGGAAACGGGGGCCCGCGCACAGCTAGAGATCGATCTACCCGAGGTAGTCAGCACCATGGGCGGGATGATCGAAAACCAACTGGGAACCCCGATTCAACGCCAGTACTGGTATGACGGAATCCCAGATACCGGCCCACACCGTTACCAGCGAGCCCTCCGCACGTGCGAAGGAGTGCAGCTGCGCACCGGTCAACTCATCGAATGGGGCGAGCGCCGCACCCAAAAGGCCGTGGATACGCGATTGGTGGCGGACATGGTCATCGCGGCCATGAAAGGCCAATTCACTGACTTTGTCCTCGTTAGCGGTGACGCCGACATGATTCCGGGGGCCCAGGCAGCCGTGGACAACGGCATCCGAGTGCACCTCTACGGGTTCGGCTGGGATTCTATGTCTTCTGCACTTCGCCACGCCTGCGATTCCACCACCATTTTGGATCCGCGCGAAGACTTTGCAGATTCCATGGAATTGCAAGTTCTTGAGGGGCCACTTCCGCCAGTGGTGCGCGAAAATGCGCCCCAAGATGACGAGGAAATACCGGAACCGGATGAATGCGGCGAGCCTTCAGAAGTTGAGGCTGCCTTCGGCGCCAACGAGAAACCCACCCCGGCACCGACTCCAAAGCCAGCGCCCCCAAAGGCAGAGTCCACGGAAGATTCTCCTTCCGCGGATGACTCTCCGGAGGAAAAGCCGGCACCGAAGCCTTCAATGATGGCGCCCCGCCGCAAGCTGCGGTCCAAATATGTTCCGCTACCGGAGGAAGTTTGGAGCTCAGCCGGTTTCCAGTCACCCTTCGATGTGGGCCAACAATACGCCTCGTGGTGGTTTGATAACGCTGCTAGCACCGAGCAGCGCGATCAGGCACATCTACTCTCCGGCGGCGGCCTGCCCCCAGAGATCGACCGGCCGCTACTACAATTTGCCTGCGAGACGCTGCACGAATATACCCTGACGGAAACCCAGCGCGTGAACCTACGCGATGGTTTCCACTCAGGGATCCGCGGCGTTTTGATTAACGTTCGCCGGCAGAATTAATCGCCGGATTCGAGCTCTTTCTTCTTTTTGAGATCCGCCCGGATGGCATCAAGGCGCGCCGTTGCCTTCATGTCATTGCCGGCGGCTTGAATCTCACTAATACGGTCACCGCCGGTGGCGTGCTGCAATTCCTGCGCACCAAGGGCATCGGCGTAGCGCTTTTCAATCTTCGCCCGGACGGAGTCGAGGGTAGGTACAGAATCGTCCGGGTTGAGCTGATTCATAGAATCAATTGCTTGGGCGTTCTTTTCTTGCATCGCCGCCTGATCCGCTTGCGCTTCAAGCTGGCTGACTTGGGCTAGCTGCTCTTTCAGGCGCGCTTCCGACTGCTGCTGTTGGCTCTTGGCCTGCGCGGCAGCCTGCTCTGCGGCGGCGTATTGCTGTTTGACGTCTTCTAACTCCTGCTCCACTGCAACCAGCTGGGACGCAACCACTTCGGCAGCCTGATTGTACTCGGAGGCCTTTTGCGGATCTTCTGCCGCATCCGCCTGCTCAAGCGCACGCTGAGTTTGAGACTGGTAATCCTGCTGGGACTTGACCAGGCGGTTCATCTGCATCTCCAGCTGGGACTTATGACCGATGATTTCTGCGGCGTGATCAGAGATCTGCTGGTGCTGCTCCTTCGCGGCCTGAACGGCCTGCTGGATCTGCACCTTTGGGTCAGCGTTCTCATCAATCTTCTGATCGAAGGAACTCATCATGTACTTCCAGCCCTTGCTGAAGGGATTAGCCATTATCTTCTCCTTTGGTCATAAAAAGACGCTTTCTAGCGAGTTTAGCGATACTCACCAGAAAGCGCCGAGGAAGTTGGTGGGATTAACCCTGCGCATTCTGCTCTTCTACCTGGCGGCGAACCTCTTCCATGTCGAGGTCCTTCACCTGCTTCAACAGGTCCTCCAAGGCCGCGGGGGGCAAAGCTCCAGCTTCACGGAAAACAAGGATGCCATCGCGGAAGATCATCAACGTAGGAATGGACTGAATCTCCAACGCGGATGCCAAGCTCTGATTTGCTTCGGTGTCGAGCTTGGCAAAGGTGACATCCGTGTGCTCTTCGGAAGCCTTTTCAAAAACCGGCGCAAAGCGCTTGCAAGGACCGCACCAATCGGCCCACGCATCTACAAGCGTGATGCCCTCGCCGGTGACGGTTTCTTCAAAGTTTTCTTCGGTGACATCGATAGTAGCCATGCTCGTTCTAACTCCTTTGTGTTTCGCTTTATTCCCCAACGTACCTGAATAAACCTTGTCATATACCCCCTGGGGGTATAAACTTGGCAGGGAAATCAACCCATAGGAAGGAACCTAATGAGCACCAAGAACTACACCGTAGAGGGCATGACCTGCGGACATTGCGAAATGTCTGTAAAGGAAGAAGTTGGCGAGATTTCCGGCGTTAGTGAAGTCACTGCTGATCACACCACCGGCGCCGTCACGGTTACCGGAACCGATTTCACCGACGAGCAGGTAGTGGCCGCCGTAGCAGAAGCCGGCTACACACTGAAGTAGGCGAGACAATGTCCCACCTGGACCTTGGCGTCACGGGCATGACGTGCACCTCCTGTTCCTCCCGCGTCGAGCGCAAGCTCAATAAGCTTGACGGGGTAAGCGCCAGCGTCAACTTCGCCACCGAGGCCGCGGCCATCGACTATGACGCTGAGGCGGTAAGCCCGCAAGAACTCATCTCGGTAGTCGAAGGCGCAGGATACGGCGCCTATGACATGACTGGAGAGGAAGAGGAAGAACCACGCACCGAGACCAACGGGGGCGGCGAGCTGCTGCGGCGAACCATCATCTCCGGCGCACTATCGCTACCGCTCATGGTGGTGTCGATGTGGCCGGCGTTGCAATTTCAGAATTGGCAATGGGCCTGTGCCATCGTAGCCACCATCGTTTTCGTCTTCGGCGGCGCGCCTTTCCACACAGCGACGTGGACAAACCTCAAACACGGTTCTTTCACCATGGACACCCTTATCACCATGGGAACCTCAGCGGCCTACTTTTGGTCGCTGTGGGCGCTCTTTGTCGGTAACGCGGGCGAGCCGGGCAGGAAGATGCATATGACCCTAGATGCGAATGCAGCGCATATGGATCATATCTATTTTGAGTCCGTGGGCATGGTGATTACGTTCCTACTGCTCGGCCGCTGGTTCGAGGCGCGAGCAAAGGGCCAATCTTCAGAAGCGTTGCACGAGTTGCTCTCCTTGGGAGCAAAGGAAGCCTCGGTTCTAGACGCAGACGGTGAACACCGCGTGCCCATTGCAGAGCTTCAGGTAGGCGATGTCTTTGTAGTCCGCCCAGGTGAGAAGATCGCCACCGATGGCATCGTGGTGGCGGGCAGCTCGGCCGTCGATACTTCCATGATTACCGGCGAGCCAGTCCCCGTTGAGGTAAGTACTGGAGATGCGGTCACTGGTGCGACCATCAACGCTTCGGGCCGCATTGAGGTGCGCGCGACCAAGGTGGGTGAGGACACTGTTCTCTCCCAGATGGCCCAGTTGGTCACGGATGCACAAACATCCAAAGCTCCAGTGCAACGCCTCGTAGATCGCATCGCACAAGTCTTTGTCCCTGTAGTAATTGCGGTGGCTGCACTTACGCTGATTGTTCATCTCTTCTTCGGCGGGGTGGCGCCAGCCTTCATTGCCGCGGTCTCCGTCCTCATTGTGGCCTGCCCATGCGCTATGGGCTTGGCGACGCCCACCGCCATCCTCGTCGGCACCGGCCGCGGGGCACAGCTCGGGCTTGTCATTAAGGGCCCTGAGATCCTGGAATCTACCCGGCAAGTCGACACTATTGTCATGGACAAAACCGGCACGGTCACAGCCGGAGAGATGTCTGTCACCGCCGTTTACGGTGACGTACTCGAACTGGCCGCGGCCGTGGAGCACAATTCCCCCTCACCCTGGGATGGCGCTATCGCTCGAGAATCGACGCTGGAACCAGCTTCCGGTTTTGCTGCATTTTCATGAGGAGTGGCCGGAACGGTGGAGGGGGTTCGGGTGGGCGTCGGCAAGCCGCAAGGCCCCTTGGGTGACTTAGAAGCACCGTTCCGCGAGGCACAAGATTCTGGTGCCACGCCGGTGGTTGTCTCCGTGGACGGCCAACCTGCCGGAATCATTGAGGTTCGCGATACTATCAAGCCCAGCTCGGCGGCCGCTGTGGCCCAAATGAAGGAGCTTGGGCTCACCCCTTACCTGCTGACAGGCGATAACGCTGGGGCCGCACGCGCCGTGGCCGACGAAGTTGCTAGCGATCAGGGAAGCGGCGAGGTCCTGCCGGAAGACAAAGTAATTAGCATCAAGCAACTCCAGAACTGCGGGCATACCGTGGCGATGGTCGGCGACGGCATTAACGACGCCGCCGCGCTTGCCCAAGCGGACCTTGGCCTCGCCATGGGCGCGGGTACCGACGTCGCAATCGAAGCCTCCGATATCACCCTCATGAATGGCGATCTGCGTTGCGCCGCTGATGCTATTCGGCTCTCGCGCCGCACGCTAGCAATTATTAAGGGCAACCTTTTCTGGGCCTTTGCCTATAACGTCATACTCATTCCTGTTGCCGCGCTTGGCCTGCTTAACCCATTATTTTCCGGCCTCGCGATGGCACTAAGCTCGGTTTTTGTAGTTACCAACTCGCAACGCCTGAAAGGTTTTTCTGTTCAGCGATAGTATTATCGCATGCTCAGCCGCACCGAACGTCTCGATCGCCTTCCCGTCACCCCTAAGCACAAGCGCCTACTCCTAGGTTCCGGCCTTGGATGGGCGCTTGACGCCATGGATGTAGGGCTAATCTCGTTCATCATGGCCGCCCTTGCCGTTCACTGGGATCTAGGTCCTAGCCAGACCTCTTGGTTAGCCTCAGCAGGCTTCCTTGGCATGGCGCTCGGTGCAACCTTTGGCGGATTGCTGGCAGATAAATTCGGCCGCCGCAATGTCTTTTCTCTCACCTTGCTTATCTACGGCTTGGCAACAGGGGCATCCGCGCTAGCTGGGGGACTTGCGGTTCTCATCTTCTTCCGATTCATCGTTGGGTTAGGCCTCGGAGCCGAGTTACCAGTTGCCTCCACGCTCATATCCGAATTCGCGCCTCGGCGGGTCCGCGGAAGGATGGTAGTCATTCTCGAGGCATTCTGGGCATTGGGATGGATCCTTGCGGCCATCATCGGCACTTTCGTGGTGAGCACAGGTGAATCCGGTTGGCGCTGGGCCCTGGCCCTTGGCATGCTGCCAGCCGCGTATTCAATCTATGTGCGCCGCGGTCTACCAGAATCTGTGCACTTTCTTGAATCCAAGGGCCGCCATGATGAAGCCGAAGCTATCGTTGCCAGTTTCGAAGCCGCGGCAGAAGATCGGCCGCTGGACGATGCCCTCCCAGACCCCACACCTTCCCCCGCAGCGTCTATCTGGAGTCCGCAGTTACGAAGGCGGACCGCAGCGTTGTGGACCATTTGGTTCTGTGTAAACCTCTCCTACTATGGCGCCTTCATCTGGATTCCTTCTCTGCTAGTAGCCGACGGTTTCTCCCTAGTGAAGTCGTTTAGTTTTACTCTCATTATCACCCTTGCCCAGCTGCCTGGCTACGCGGTGGCAGCTTGGCTCATCGAGCTCTGGGGCAGGCGGTTAACCCTCGCGGTATTCCTGCTCGGATCGGCAGCAGCAGCCGGCCTATATGGAGCAGCAGCTACGGAAGCATTGATCATCCTGGCTGGTTGTCTGCTCTCCTTCTTCAACCTCGGCGCCTGGGGAGCCCTCTATGCCATCGGTCCGGAGTTGTATCCCACTTCATTGCGAGGGCGTGGTACGGGAGCGGCAGCAGGCTTCGGTAGGCTAGCATCTATTGCGGCGCCACTTATTGTCCCGCCACTGCTTGCTGCGGGTGGGACGGCCTGGTTATTTGTTGTATTCGCCGCAGCGTTTGCCATTGCGGCTGCCGCTGCCTTCAGTCTGCCCGAGCAGAAAGGAATAGCGCTTGCTCAGTAGGCTCTCCCTCGCCGCGTGGACGGCCGTTATGGTCGCATTGACCACGCTCAAGCCTTTCTACCAAATCGGCTATTTGTGGAAGCCGGAAAATCAGCGTGCCCGAGAACTGCGCTGGGTGCCACTGGATGAATTCTCCGGCGGCAGCTGGTTTGGTCCGCTATTTGAGTACGCGGGCAACACAGCCTTCTTTATTCCGTTTGGCATGCTGGTGTTTAGTCTGTGCCGCTCCATTAAACATACTGCGGCGTGGGGATTTGGCCTGAGCCTAGTGCTGGAGGTAAGCCAATATGCGTTTGCGCTTGGGCGGACGGATATTGATGACCTCGTATTTAACACCGTGGGCGCACTCATCGGTGCTGTATTGGCACGCCTGTGCGGCGAACGTCTTTTCCCTGTGTGGCGCTGGTTAGCCCTTGCCGCAGCTGCGGTTTTCTTGGTATTGGTCATACTCGGCCCACGGTTGGGCGATCCCAACGCGGTGGTGGACCTGTAATTTATCCGTGCGCCATGTTGACGAACTTGGAGTAGTGCAGCTGGTGCGCCACTTGGACGGTGTCAATCGGACCACCGCGGTGCTTAGCTAGGATAATGTCCGCCTCGCCGGCGCGCTCATTATCGCGATCCTGGGAGTCGGGACGGTACAGTAGCATAACCATATCGGCGTCCTGCTCCAGAGAACCGGATTCACGAAGATCAGCAAGCTGTGGTTTCTTATCGGTACGAGCCTCTGGACCACGGTTGAGCTGCGAGATAGCGATGAGGGGAACCTCTAGCTCTTTGGCCAAGAGCTTAAGCTGACGCGAGAACTCGGAAACCTCTTGCTGGCGGGACTCGACCTTTTTTCCCGAAGACATCAGCTGTAGATAGTCCAAAACAATGAGATCCAGCCCGTGCTGCTGCTTTAGGCGGCGGGCCTTGGAGCGGATCTCCATCATGGTGAGGTTCGGAGAATCATCAATAAACAGCGGCGCATCTTGAACCCGGTTGAGAGTCTCATCTATCTTCGCCCAGTCCTCAGTGGATACACGTCCACCGCGCATATCGGCCAACTTCACCTCTGATTCCGCTGAGAGTAGGCGCATAACAATCTCTGAAGCTGACATCTCGAGAGAGAAAATCACCGAAGACTTACCGTGCTGCAAAGAGCAGGCACGCATAAAGTCCATAGCTAGGGTGGATTTACCCACACCAGGGCGAGCGGCGACGATGACCATCTGCCCTGCATGCAATCCGTTAGTCAACTTATCTAGATCAATGAACCCGGTTGGCACGCCCAGCTCTACGCCGCCCGCCTGCTGTAGCGCGGCTAGCTCATCGATAGTGGGATCAATAAGATCACCCAAGACTCGATAATCTTCTGCCGTCTTACGCTGCGCAACGGCAAAGACTTCTTGCTGCGCGCGGTCCAAGACGGATTCAATTTCGGCGTCTTCGGTGCCAGAAAAACCTAGCTGTACTACGCGCGTGCCGGCATCAACGAGCCTGCGCAACACAGCCTTTTCGGCCACAATTTCTGCGTAGTAGCGTGCGTTTGCCGCCGTTGGGACCGTAGCCAACAGCGTGTGCAGATACGGTGCTCCACCGACGCGCTCGAGATTATTATAGCGATCCAGTTGAGAGGACAAGATCACCGCATCGACGTCTTTGCCCTCTGAATACAGATCCAGCATGGCACGGTAAATCAATGCATGAGCTGGGTAATAGAAGTCTTCCGGTTCCAACTCCTCGATGACTTCCATCACTGTATGAGGACTGAGCAGCATAGCGCCAAGTACGCCCTGTTCTGCTTCGCGGTCCGCCGGGGGTTGGCGGAACTCGCCATAGCGCTTCGGTTCTTCCTGCTGAAAACGGCGGCGGGGCGCTGGGCCATCCTCAGGAGGCGGCTCCGGCGGCAAGTGTTCATCATCAAAGCTGGCGTTGGTCATGTCTTCCCCCTTGAAGCTATTCGAGCGACCGAGCGTATCGGATTCTCAGTCTAGTCTAGAGCTCCAAAGCCACCCCTTGGGCATAACTTTCGCAGTTATCCACAGGCCGTTGTGGAAACCGCAGGTCGGAACAAGCCCTGCTCATATTTGCCCTGCACAAGGTTGTGGATAACTCAAAAAGGGCTTGACCAGCAGAAATTAAATGCCCAGTTCAGAGGCGGTTTTTAAGGGTGTGAAAATAAGCACAGATCCGTGGATAAAAGCCCTGACCTGCGGGTTAAGAATGCAGCGTACGCTTTAACGGAAAGTAAACTGGGGAGTCAGTTATCCACAAAATTCCACAGTTATCCACAACCCGGCAAAAACGCGCTAAAGGCCTCAAGAACCTGCCACCTCACATAGCAGGAACTTGAGGCCTAAAGCGTTGCTGTTGTCTTTGGGTCTATATGGACCGTCGTGCGCCTAGTTAGGCAGCAACGACCGAGAAGTTCACCTTGCCGATAACATCAGCGTGCAGCTTCAGCTCGACCTGGTAGTTGCCGGTCTTCTTGACCAGGCCCTTAGGAAGCACAACGATGCGCTTATCCAGCTTGGGGCCACCGGCCTTGGAGACGGCGTTGACAATGTCTTCTGCTTGAACGGAACCGAAGAGCTTACCGGATTCGGAGGTCTTGACCTCTACCTTGACATCCGTCAGCTGCTCGAGCTGGTTGCGGACCTCACGTGCGTGATCCAGGTCGCGAATCTCGCGAGCTTCCTGGGCACGCTTGATGCCCTCAATTTGCTTCTCTGCACCGCGGGTAGCCACGATGGCCAGGCCGCGAGGAAGCAGGTAGTTACGTCCGTAGCCGTCCTTAACCTCAACAATTTCGCCAGCGGCGCCGAGGTTCTCAACGGCAGCGGTGAGGATCAGCTTCATGATCCCTGCCTTTCAATTGAGTTAGTTGAATAGTTGCGGGTGACAGACTTAGAACGGAGGTTCAGAATCAGCGCCTCCGAAACCACCGGCAGGTGGTGCGGAGTTCCACGGATCTTCAGAAGGAGCTTGGCTCTGCTGCGACTGCTGTTGCTGGCCGCCTCCAAAACCGCCCTGGTTATTGTTATTCGAGCGCTGCTGGCCGCCGCCGCCAAAGTTATTGCCGCCTTCACGGGGATTGCGGTTTACCTGGGCGGTGGCGTACCGCAAGGATGGGCCGACTTCGTCGACATCAATCTCAAATACAGTGCGGTTATCGCCCTCACGGGTTTGGAAAGAACGCTGCTTCAAGCGGCCGGTAACAATGACGCGCATGCCCTTGGACATGGTCTCAGCGACGTTTTCCGCTGCCTGACGCCATACGTTGCAGGTCAGGAACATAGCTTCGCCGTCTTCCCACTGGTTCGTCTGCGAGTTATAGCGACGAGGGGTGGAGGCGACGCGGAAGTTTGCTACAGCCGCACCTGCCGGGGTGAAGCGTAGCTCGGGGTCAGCAACGATGTTGCCCACCACCGTAATATTGGTATCTCCCTGTGCCATGTCTTTACTCCTTATCGGTTACGTGGATTGTGCTTGATCCCAGTATCCGCTACTTGCTGTCGGTGCGCAGAACCTTGGTACGCAGGATGGTGTCGTTCAGGTTCAGACGGCGGTCGAGCTCGGCAACCGAAGTGTGCTCGCACTCCAGGTTGACGACGGCATAAATGCCCTCTTCCTTCTTGTTGATGGGGTATGCAAGACGACGCTTACCCCATACATCAAGGTTCTCAACCTTGCCGCCTTCCTGGCGGACGATTTCGAGGAACTTATCCAGGGACGGGGTTACGGTGCGCTCATCCTGATTAGGATCCAGAATGATCATGACTTCGTAGTGACGCACGGACCTCATCACCTCCTATGGTCTAGTAGTTTTCGGCTGCATCACCTTTGCGGATGCAGCAGGAGGGTACGTTGCGTCAAGCAACCCCACTACGGTACCGCAAGTGACCGGCGAAAAGAAATCTAACCAGTGGTAGTTGCGGCGAAAAACACAGCAGCCGTCGCTGGAATGATGGTCAAGAAAAGGATAGCCAAAAGCCCTAAAGTGATTGGACCCCGCCGATCCTCGCGGTTGTGAAAGAGCCAAAAAGCCCCCATGACGCAGAGGAAGCCCAAAAAGATAGATGTCATCCCGATATAGGTAATGATCATGCGAATGCTCCTGCCAATGGATCACGGCCGTCATGTGCATCGCGCACCTTATCCGCCGTCTTGCCGCACATCTGACGAATGATGAGTACGGCCATGGTGATAATGAAGGCGTCGCGGGCGATAATGGCGACGTCGAGAAGCTCGTGCGGAATTCCCTTGTTATCCGTACCCAGCATGTGCCACATAAGTAGGGGCCACACTAGGGCGTCAACAAGCGCCCAGCTAAAGACCAATCGCCACCGCGGCAGCGCTAGGGCTGCTGGAACTACTAGCCACAGCGAATACTGAGGCGACCACACCTTATTGACCAACAAAAAGGCTGCAACGATGAGGTAGACCAACTCTGCCATGCGCGGAGTACGCGAGCTGCGCAAACTCAGAACCACGATCGCCGCGCATAGAGCCAAAAACGCCACCAGGCTGAAGGTATTGAGAAACTCTGGACTAAAGCTAATCCCAGTATTGCGGCTAAGCACCGAGTAGATGGTGGTCCACTCCGCACCGCGCTCTTGGTTGAGGCGGAAAAATTCGCGCCATGCCTCCGGGTACTTCAGTGCCACCGGCGCATTGACCACAATCCAAGCCCCAGCAGTGCCGAGTACCGCCTGGAAAAACTGCATCCAGCGGTGGTTGCGCGCTGCTAAGACGAAGAATGCTCCCAAAAGGTAGAGCGGCCAGAGTTTAAAAGACGTACCAAGACCGATGAGAACGCCGGCCAACACTGGGCGCTTGCGCGCGGCGGCCAGCAACGCGCCCACGGCAAAGGCGATGGAGGGAATATCCCAGTTGCTAAAGGCATGGATGATGATAAGCGGGCTGGCCGCTACCAAGATGGTGTCCCAAGTACGGTTACCCACCAATAAGTAGACCATGTACAACACACCAACCCAGATGCAGGACATAACTAAGGCGGTTAGGCCAAAGTACCACCCAGCCTCCGGTATGCCGGCCCATTCAACCAGTGGGTATGTATGGCGAGCGATCCAACCCATCAATCCCTGGAATAGACCTGCAAGTACTGGGTACTCCATGTAGCGGGTCAGGTCGCCCTCCTGCCATGAAAAGGCATAAGGGAAGCCGCCCTCGTCTAAGCCACGGCCGCCGTACAGCGGGATGATGTCGTTATAGCAAAAAGAGGTGTATTGGCGGTTGCCCGCCCAGTTCAGGCTAATGACGCCGTCCTCGCCACGGGTACCGCCGGCGCAATTGGCTTTGGAAAGGAATCCGCAGGCCAGGAAAACCCAGCCGACGGCGATGATGGCACGCAGCGGGGTCCACCATTGGGTGCGGCGAACGCCTGCAAAACGGCCCATCGGCCCTCCTAGGAATTCAATTACCCCGCGGGCCATGGGTTCTGCGGAAGCGGGAATGCGCTGTTGCGGATTCGCTGTCACTGCCGCCTACCCCAGGAGATCGGCCAAGTCACCATCGGGGCCAAGGAGGTCATCCAACGACGGGGCTTCCGGCTGGGCCGGTGGCTGGTTGTTGTTGCCATTATTACCGCGCTGCGGACTCGGGGCCGGCTTCGGACTCTCCGGCTTCTTTTCCGGCTGGGCCGGCTTGGTTTCTTCTTCCGGAGCCGCTTCCTCAACTGGGGTCTCGTAGTACTGCGTATCTTCGGCTCCACTATCCCAGCTTGGGTCATAGGCTGGTGCCGCGGTTCCGGCACCCGTGTTGCCAAATCCCATCGGATAAGCGGCTGGGAAGTTCTGGAACTCCGCGTTCGCCAAGGAGTTATCCAGGACAGCCTTCCAGATCTTGGTAGGTGCTCCCGCACCATACATGATGCCGCCGTACTGATCGAAGATGGCAGACGTATTATCCGCGGTACCTACCCACACGGCGGTAGCCAACTGCGGAGTAGCACCCACCATCCAGGCATCCTTGTTATTGCCGGTATCGCCCATCTGGGTGGTACCGGTCTTGGCAGCCGAGGTACGGCCACCAGCAAGTGCGCCATTGGACCATGCGGCAACCGGCTCCATGGCTTCGATGACGTTATTTGCCACGTTGGAAGATACGCGCCGCTCCCCGCCATCATCTGGGTGCTCATAAAGCACGTCACCGGCGGCATTTTCTACGCGCTGGACAAAGTGGGGGTTATGCCACACACCTTGGTTTGCCAAGGTGGACATGGCAGTAGCCATATCGAGCGGCCGGGACTGGTACTGGCCCAGCACGATACCTTCGAATGGCTGCTTGCCCTTTTCGGTCAGGGTCTTATCAATTCCGGGCAGGGACTTGGCCACACCAAGGGCGTGTGCCATGTCCGCAGTGTCTTGCGTACCGTGCTTGAGATCCGCCTGCAGGCGGAGGAAAGAAGTATTCAGAGACCGCTTGGTAGCTTCGCGCAAGCTACACACGCCGCAACCGCTGCCCACGTTGGTTACCAAGTCAGAGCCCGGCAGCTGATAAGGGGCAGAAGAGTAGTTGGTGTCCAAACCAATTCCCTGCTGTAGGGCGGCCGCTAGCGCCATGATCTTGAATGTTGAGCCCGTCTGCAGCGGGGCATTAGCATAATCCCAACCATTGGAATCGTGGCCACCAAAGTAGCCGCGAACCGCACCGGTCTTCGGATCGATGGTTACAGAGGCCGCCCGCGCATCCTTTTGCAACGGAGCCATCTGATCATCTACCGCCTGAATGGTGTTGTTCTGCACATTCATATCAATGGTGGTGGTGATGCGCAGGCCACCGGTGGACACCTCGTTTTCCGTGATGCCTACCTCTTCCAGCTCGCGAATGACCTGATCCTTGATATGACCATTAGCGCCTGGGGCTTCGGTGTAGGCGGAGTACTCGGCCGGATCGCGGGTCTCCGGGAAGACCATGCCATCGCGTTGTTCCTGGGTGAGATCGCCCATGTCCACCAGGCCATCAAGAACGTAGTTCCAGCGGTCCTCGGAACCCTCCTGGTTCACACGCGGGTCAAGTCCGGACGGGGACTGAATGAGTCCGGCGAGCATAGCGCCTTCCTCTGGGGTGAGTTCCTTGGCGTCCTTATCAAAGTAAGCATTAGACGCTGCCTGGATTCCGTAGGCATTGCGTCCAAAATACACGGTGTTGAGATAGGCATTGAGGATATCCTTCTTGTCCCACTCATTGGTCATCTTCACCGAGTAAATAAGTTCGCGAATCTTACGCACGTAGGAATACTCGTTGCCCACCAGGGTGTTCTTCACATACTGCTGGGTGATAGTGGAGCCGCCACCGGCGTCTTCGTTGCCGGTTATCTTACCCACCACGGCGCGGCCGAGGCCGGTGAAGGAGAAGCCGGAGTTATCCCAGAAATCGCGGTCCTCGGCGGCAAGCACGGAGTCCTGCACGTATTCTGGAATTTCGTCCAACTGCACGTGGGTGCGGTTGCCTTCCGGCGGTACCAAACGGGCGAGCTGGGTCTGGTTATCGCCAGCGTAAATGGTGGACACCTGGTTATTTGCCAAGTCCTTTGGTTCCGGAACGGAGTATTGCGAGTATGCGTAGGCAAAAAGTCCTGCAGGCAGTGCCACAAAGACCAGTAGGAACGCCAAAACGACCCACGGCCAGATGCGGCGCTTCTTCTTCGCCTGCTTTTTGCTGGGGCGAGCCACCTTAGTGGACTTGCCGGTAGATTCCTTCTCGGTCACTGATTCGTGTCCTCATTCATCCCTGATCACAAACTAAATAATTGCAGCTTACTGCCTAAGGCGGTGCGCCGGAAACTAACACGCGTTAAAAGCAGTAGCAGAACGCAACAAATGGTTCCACCGGCAACTGCGGCACACCTCCACCTCGTGCACCGTGAACTCCAAGCCCTCGGCCACAAATTCCGCAATTTCTTTTTCACTGCGGGCGCTCCCGGCGCGCCTGCCAAGATTTTCCCCATAGACCCAGCGCGTGAGCCGCAAAGGCTCGCCACAGACAGGGCATTCCTTATCCATGGTGCGGCCGTGGTGTTTGGCTGCGGCACGCAGCAGAAAATCGGCATCGCACACGTCCTCCCGCGTGAGCTGCCCGGCGCGAAATTCGCGCAGTTGGTGGGTGCGCTCCCACTCATGGGAGAGCACATGCTTATAGGCAACGGAATTCACCCGGATCATCCTAATTACCTCTTCTTGATCGATCCACATGGTGTTATGCCATCACAGGGCATAATTTTCGGCTTAGTCTTGCGCAGTCACTGGCATCCACGACTCATGGATATAAAGGAGTAAAAAGTGTCTGAAAAAGTAAAGGTCGCCCTCGTGGGCGTCGGCAACTGCGCCACGTCCCTCATTGAAGGCGTGGAGTTTTATCGCAACGCTGCAGCAGATGCAAATATTCCCGGTTTAATGCACACACAGTTCGGTCCGTACCACGTAGGCGATGTGGAATTCGTTGCCGCTTTCGATGTGGATGCGGACAAGGTGGGCAAGGATCTCGCAGAGGCTATGCGCAGCTCGCGCAATTGCACCATTTCCATTACTGACGTCCCTGAGCTGGGTGTTACCGTGCAGCGCGGCCCTACTTTGGACGGCTTAGGCCGGTACTACCAAGAATCCATCGCGGAATCAGAAGCCCCGCTTGCCGACGTCCCCGCTATACTCCGTCAGTCCGGCGCCGACGTCTTAGTCTCCTACTTACCTGTCGGTTCCGAGGAGGCAGATAAATTCTACGCCCAAGCGGCCATCGATGCCGGCTGCGCCTTTGTCAATGCCTTGCCGGTTTTTATTGCCTCTGACCCGCAGTGGGCCAAGAAATTCGAAGATGCTGGGCTCCCCATTGTCGGCGATGACATTAAGTCTCAGGTGGGCGCCACCATCACCCACCGCGTCATGGCCAAGCTTTTCGAGGACCGCGGCGTGCGCTTGGAGCGCACCATGCAGCTCAACGTCGGCGGCAATATGGATTTTAAAAATATGCTCGAGCGCGAGCGCTTAGAATCCAAGAAGATCTCTAAGACGCAGGCCGTAACCTCTAATCTGCACGACTCGCCCATCGCCGGCAAACGCGAGGACCGCAATGTACACATCGGACCTTCCGATTATGTGGAATGGCTCGACGATCGCAAATGGGCCTATGTCCGCTTGGAAGGCTCTGCCTTTGGCGAAGTACCGCTGAACTTGGAGTACAAGCTGGAGGTCTGGGACTCTCCTAACTCGGCAGGCATCATTATTGATGCCGTGCGTGCGGCCAAGATTGCCCTCGATCGCGGCGTTGCCGGACCAGTATTACCGGCCTCGTCCTACCTGATGAAGTCCCCACCGGTGCAAAAGACCGATGATGTGGCACGCGCCGAGCTAGAAGATTTTATTAACGGAAGCTAACTTTTTAACTTCTGTACTACCGCGCGAGGAAACTGGCCTATACAATCGTTTTCCATGACGCAGCAACATGATGAGAAAGGCCCCGCTCAGTCCCCATCTACATACGAGGATGCGGTCGAGGTCGCGCGTTCCATCCAGCCGGCGCTCAATAAGCTCACCCTTATTTTCCAGCGCACGGCTGAGGGATCATCTTTGACCACCTCGCAGGTATCCATCATGAACCAGCTGCGGATGCACGGCCCCTCCCGCGTATCCACCATTGCACAGGCGGAGCTTATTCGCATGCCTACTGCGTCCAACGCGCTTTATCAGCTCGAGCGTCGTGGCTTAGTGGAACGACACCGCGATGAAGAGGACCGCCGCGGCGTTCTGGTAGCGCTGACACAATTGGGTGAATCTGAGCTTGCCATCGTCTCACAACAGCGCGCCTCCGCCCTAGCGGAGATCATGCGGTGGCTGGATCCGAAAGATTTGGACACCGCACACGAAGTTGCCACCGTTATCTCAAAGCTCGCAGATGTCTATCGCCCCACAATGAACGGCGAACAGCGCTAGTTTCGCCCACAGTGATTTCATTTTTCTTCGCAATACCGCGATAATTGAGCGAAGCGAAAACCGTAATCTCTCATTAGTTCATACCCTATGGCAACAGATTCTTCCGATAGGCATCTTCCGGCCTTGAGCAAGGGCTCGGCCGATAAACCCCTTCGTATTCTCATCTCTTGGAGTCCTTCCTCCTCTGGTACCGAGGCGCTTGATTGCGCCGCGTGGCTCTCCCGCACCGCAGATATCCAAGTACGCGTCATCTCTACCGTGTTCCAGCCGTGGACTACGACTTCCCTCAGCAAACTCGGGGGGAAGTACAAAAAGTGGTTTAAGGGCCAAAAGGAAGCCTGCACCGCCGCTACCCGTGCCGCCCTCGATGAGGCCGGCGTCCCACGCACCTGCTGGGATGATAAACCTTCTTTGTTGGTGGATGGGCCCTCCCGCCCCCAGCTGCTGACGGAAATGGCCAAGAAGTTCAAGGCAGACCTCATTATCCTTGGGCCCAATCAAGCAGCGCCCAAGGGCCGTTTCTTTGCGGGCTCTACGGCCGATACCCTGCTGCATTATTCCCCTCAGCCGTTGGGTTTGGTGCCCCGCAAGGTAAAGCTGGCCAAGCACGGCGTCACCCGCTTTAACTTCACCATCACCGAGCGCAGCCCGCGCGAGGACCATGAGATGCTCGCCGCGGCGGAACTTGCCAATCGCTGGAACCTGCCACTGCGTCTGCTTGCCTTTTCGGCAAAGGGACTGCTCAACACCCCTTCGAAGGATAAGCACGATATGGCGCTCAAGCTGGCAGCCGAGTGGCTCGAGGATTCCCTTGCCATGCTGGACCGCGCCCGCGATAGCATCCAAGAAAAATTCCCCGATCTGGATGTCACCTCAGAAATCGGTTCCGGTGCGGGCTGGGGCGGGGCGGTGGATTCGCTCAAGTGGAAGAAGGGCGATCTGATGCTTATGGCCTCCACCCCACAGGGGCCCATTGCACGCGTATTCTTGGGTTCTACTGCCACGGAGCTCCTACCGCATATTCGGGTGCCTATCCTAGTCCACCCAGCCTGTGGTTAGGATTGGGGCATGAGCCTGCGCCCAGAGCATCCCGAAAACGATCTGACTTCCGATGCGGACTATGCCAACCTGCGCCGCCCGGAACCGCGGAGCTTTGATGAGCTGGCTGATGAACCGGACCCCTTAGAGGTTGCTGCCGCCAACCGCCGCTCTACCCGCCAGGCCATCTGGTACATGATCGGTGTTCTGGTTCTCTCCGCGCTTTATGGTTTCGCAGTCGCGCTCATCACTAGACTCTCGGGTGGTCCGTTATGCGAGGACGGCACCGCCGCGTGGCTCTGCACCGAAGGCCAGCGCACCTTCTTTAGCCTTACCACCCCGATCATTCCCTTCTTTGGCATGATTGGCTGCGCCGTTATCATGGTGCGTAAGCTGCACCGATATCTGCGGTGGCGCAGTTGGATGGCCATTTTCTGGGTGATGGCCTGCAATTTCATGCTATGGACCATCACCGATATCCAGCTATTTCTCATGGACTCGGCTGCCGCATAGATCCCCTTCCCTATGATCCTTCTGTTTGATAACTACGATTCTTATACCTTCAATCTCGCCCACCTCATTGCGGAGGTAGCCGGCCACGAGCCGCTCGTCGTGCCCGCCGGCGAGGCAGAGAGGCTTTCCGAGCGCGTCCGTGCGGGTGAATTTTCTCATGTGGTGATTTCTCCTGGCCCGGGCACGCCAGAGAGGGAGCAGGATTTCGGTGCTGCCCGGCTCCTCATTGCCGCCGCAGCGTCGGCCGAGGTTCCAGTGCTGGGCGTATGCCTTGGCCATCAGGGGCTAGGCCTGCTCGCTGGGGCCCGGGTTTCGCGTGCGCCGCGGCCTCGCCACGGTTTTGTCTCTACCATCAGCCACTCAGGCGAAGGCATCTTCGCCGGAATCCCGCAAGACTTCGAAGTGGTGCGCTACCACTCCCTGCACATAGAGGAGGCTCCCGGCATCACCGTCCATGCCCGCAGCGAGGATGGCGTCATTCAAGCGCTCAAGGTTGATGGTCTGCCGCACTGGGGCGTACAATTCCACCCAGCGGCGGTGCTCACCCAGCACGGCCGGGATATTATGCGCAACTTCCTGGGTGGGTTCCGCCTGCTCCACCGCGAGGTGCCCGGCGCGGTGGATTGCCCGCGGGTTTTTGCCACCCTGCGCGCCGAGGGAGAAGATGCTTTCTTCCTCGACTCCGCGGATCCGCACGGGCGCTCCTCCATCCTCGGAGATCCCGCCGGCGCGTTGAGTCGCTCATTCCCCTATCGGCTTGGCGACGCCCCGATATCCTCACCCTCCTCGAACGCGAGCTCGCCACACGCATCATCGATGCACCGGACCTCCCCTTTACCGGCGGGCTCATCGGGTACCTAGGCTATGAGTGTGCCCAATTAACCCTGCCGATTGAGCTCAGCCACCGCTCTCCTTACCCAGATGCTTATTTTGTGCGGCCGCAGTCCTTTATCGTCTACGACCATCACACAGAAACCGCACACCTATGTTGTCTTGCCGGGGAGGGCTCCAAGCGGCTGCTTGACCTTTTGGAAGCCGCCTTGGGCACGGAGGAACCACGAAACAAGAGGGAGGACGGTGGGGCGTCGCTCAGCGCAGGCGCCTGGCGCAGCCCCGGCTACCTGGAGCGGATTAAGCGCGCTCAGGAGTTCCTGCACGCCGGGGAGAGCTACGAAGTCTGCCTGACCGATACCTACTCGGCCGGGGCCGAGGGGGAGCTTTATTCCCAACTGCGCTCACACAATCCCGCTCCCTATGCCGCGCACCTCGTCTTCGACGGCGTGGAAGTCTGCAGCGCCTCGCCAGAGCGATTCCTCACCGTGCGCGGCCGTGAGGTAGAGGCCAAGCCGATTAAGGGCACTATCTCCGCCGAGCAAGATCCCGCGCTGCTGACCACGGACCCGAAGACGCGCGCCGAAAACCTCATGATCGTCGACCTGCTGCGCCATGACCTTTCCCGGGTATGCGAGCCCGGCAGCGTGCGCGTACCGAAGTTGATGCAGGTAGAAAGCTATGCCACGGTTCATCAATTGGTGTCCACCATTACCGGACACCTGCGCACCAATGCCACTGCGGTCGATACCCTCCGCGCAACCTTTCCTCCCGGCTCGATGACGGGGGCGCCAAAGCTGCGCACCTGCGAAATCATCGATCAGCTCGAGACCGGCCCGCGCGGGGTCTACTCCGGCGTGGTGGGCTATCTCGGCTTCGATGGGCAAGCCGACCTCAGCGTGGTCATCCGCACGGCCGTACGCGCGGGCGGCGAGGTCACTCTCGGGGCCGGCGGGGCCATTGTCCTGGATTCGGATCCGGCCGCCGAGTTGGAGGAGCGCAACCTCAAAGCTCAATCCGTATTGGGGGCATGGCGATGAGCACCTATCTCTGGCACGCGGGCGGCTTTATTCCCAGCCAGCCCCATTCCGGTCCCTTTGACGTTGCGGATTCTTGGCGGATGCTTGGCGACGCCCACTCAAACGCCCTTCGCCTTCACCTCCGGCGCTTCGAGTCGGTGGCCGCACCGCTTCCCGCTGGGTTCGTGCCTGCGATGCTGCAGCTCATTGCGCCCGGCGATCTCTG
>ERZ1464652.69-NODE-69-length-19193-cov-13.651322_pt1 | contig 19193 bp, 18 predicted proteins | sample MGYA00563980_ERZ1464652 | MGnify/ENA primary metagenome ERZ1464652 (study PRJEB39283, sample SAMN07833576) | human skin metagenome | isolation source: Scalp | host: Homo sapiens | place: India: Bengaluru | collected 2015-07-04 ...
CCTACCCCCGCATCAACCGCCTCGACAATGCCGACCTAGCGGTCGGCGAGTGTGCCGCCACTGCCCTATCCCTCCCTGAGGTTTTTGCGGTCCGTGGCGAGCCCGCCCATTGTGACGCCATTGCCGCCAGCGCCGGCACCATGTTTTACCTCAACGGGACCACGGAAACTATCACGGCGGGAGTCACCCACGCAAAGGAACTGATTGGCAGCGGCACTGTTGAAGAATGGCTCTCGCGCCACGAGAGCACAAATTATGCAGTAGGGGAGGAGAATTAATGTCGGAGAATACTTTACCTTCGGTGCTCGAGGAGATCGTCGCCGAGCGGCGCACTCACCTGCCCGCACTCCGTGAACGGCTATCCCACGTAGACCTGGCTAGTGTGCCACGATCGGAGCGTTCGCTTGCCGACGCCCTGCGTGGCACCAACCGCTTCATCCTAGAGTGCAAGTCTGCCTCGCCGTCCCTTGGCAAAATTCGCGAGGACTATCGCCCGGGCGATATTGGCCGGATTTACTCTCGCTACGCCTCCGCCATATCGGTCTTGTGCGAGCCCGATCGGTTTGGCGGCGACTATGACCATTTACAGACTGTCACGCTATCCACCCATGTGCCGGTGCTGTGCAAAGACTTCATTGTCGATCCCATCCAGGTCTATGCCGCGCGTTATTATGGCGCCGATGCCATCTTGCTCATGATGTCTATCGTCGACGATGACACCTACGGTGAGCTCAAGGCACTGGCGGACGAACTCGGCCTAGACGTCTTGACTGAAGCAATCAGCGAGGACGAAGTCAATCGCGCGGTGAATTTTGGCGTCGATATCATCGGCATCAACAACCGCAAACTCCACGATCTCAGCATTGATTTAGGCCGCACCGAACGCCTAGCCCGCCATGTTCCAGACGGAAAGGTGATAGTTTCCGAATCTGGAATCCGAGATAACGCCACCGTCCGCCGGTTAGGAGCCCACGCGCATGCCTTCCTTGTAGGCTCGCAGCTCACCTCCCAGGAGGACATCGATCGGGCGGCGCGCGACCTCGTCTTTGGCACCAATAAAGTATGTGGCCTTAACACCGCCTCCTCCGCACAAGCAGCCCGCGCTGCTGGAGCCCGCTATGGAGGTCTCATCTTCGCACCGGATTCGCCCCGCAGTGTTTCACGTGAAACCGCACAGAGCATCATTTCCACGGAACCAGAGTTGGAGTACGTAGCCGTGACGCGGTCTACGGATTTGGAAACTCTAGGAAACCTAGCCAGGATCCCCGGCCTCAAAGTTCTCCAACTTCAAGCCCCATTCCAAGGCAGTAGGGAAGCAGAGCTGGAATTCCTTCAAGATGTTCGCGGCGTCGCTGATGGTCTTAGCCTTTGGCGGGCCATCGACATGAACAACCCTGACTTCGCTGCCTTGACACCAGACCTAGTACCAGAGGTAGGCGCTCTTGTCCTCGACTCCGGCAGTGGCGGGACGGGAACCACATTTGACTGGCAGACGATTCCCCCTGAAGTGAAGGAGAAAGCTCTCCTAGCCGGAGGGCTCCGGGTACAGAACCTCGAAGAGGCACTGAGAATCGGAACCTCGGGACTGGACCTCAACTCAGGCTTGGAGTATGCACCCGGCCGCAAGGACTCCTCATTGATCGCCCAAGCCTTTAGCACCAGCCGAAACTACACACACCCATAGAAAGAAGAGGACGATGACAGTTTCACGTGAAACGCTCCTTCCGGCATACTTTAGTGAATTCGGCGGACAGTTCGTCCCCGAATCCCTCATCCCAGCGCTCGACCAACTTGAGAAGGCTTTTGTCGAAGCACAAAACGACAGGGCCTTTCGCAAAGAGCTAAGCACGCTGTTGCGTGACTATCTCGGCCGTCCCACACCAATTACAGAGGCGAGGAACCTCGGGGGCAAGGCGCGCATCCTCCTCAAGCGTGAGGACCTCGTACACGGTGGAGCACACAAGACGAACCAAGTTCTCGGCCAAGCACTGCTAGCAAAGCGGATGGGGAAGACACGCATTATTGCAGAGACCGGAGCGGGCCAGCACGGCACCGCTACTGCACTTGCTTGCGCACTACTGGATCTCGAGTGTGTGGTCTACATGGGCGCGAAAGATGTGGCCCGACAGCAGCCAAATGTATTCCGTATGGAACTGATGGGCGCGAAGGTCGTCGCCGTCGACACCGGATCCGGAACTCTTAAGGACGCGGTGAATGAAGCCCTCCGTGATTGGACCGCCACTTTCCATGAATCCCACTATCTCCTCGGTACCGCGGCCGGACCCCACCCATTCCCAACCATCGTCCGAGAGTTCCACAAGGTCATCTCTGAAGAGGCTAAGGCCCAGATGCTTGAGCGCACCGGTGGGCTACCGGATGTAGTAGTGGCGTGCGTCGGCGGCGGTTCTAATGCAATCGGTACGTTCGCAGATTTTATTGAAGAAGAGGAAGTCGAACTCGTCGGCACCGAACCTGGCGGCGAAGGCCTAGACTCCGGCAAGCACGGTGCCACCATCAACAACGGTACGGTTGGCATCCTCCACGGCGCGCGCAGCTACCTCATGCGCAACGCAGACGGCCAAGTGGAAGAATCCTATTCGATTTCCGCCGGACTCGACTACCCAGGTGTAGGACCACAGCACGCGCACTTACACGCCAGTGGCCGCGCGCACTATGTCGGCATTACTGACGCCGAAGCACTCGAAGCATTCCAGCTTCTTTCCACTAAGGAAGGCATCATTCCGGCCCTCGAATCCTCTCACGCGTTGGCCTACGCCTTGAAGCGTAAAGACGAGGACATCACCATCTTGGTCTCCCTTTCCGGCCGCGGCGATAAGGACATCGACTACGTTCGCCACACCTTTGAGAACCACCCAGAATTTAAGCTCCAGGAGAAGAACTAATGAGCACCCGATACGAAAATCTATTCCGCTCACTATACAATAGGGGAGAGGGCGCTTTCGTCCCATTCCTCATGTTGGGCGATCCCACGCCGGAGCACACGCTGGCCATCGTGCGAACCGTCGTCGCGGCCGGGGCCGATGCATTGGAGCTAGGAGTTCCATTTTCTGACCCAGTGGCCGACGGCCCCACCATTCAGGCCTCCCACCTTCGCGCGCTCGACGGCGGCGCCACCGTAGATTCCGCCTTAGAACAGGTGCGAACAATCCGCGCGGAATTTCCCAAGCTTCCCATCGGCATGCTCATCTACGGCAATGTGGCGTTCACTCGGGGTTTCGACCGCTTCTACGCCGAGTTTGCAGAAGCGGGCGCGGACAGCATCTTGCCTCCCGACGTCCCCGTGCGCGAAGGCGCTCCCTTCATCACCGCAGCAGAAAAAGCCGGTATTGATCCAGTATTTATCGCCCCGGCCCGCGCGAATGCGCACATCCTTGAGGGCGTCGCTCAAAGCTCACGCGGCTATATCTACGCAGTATCACGAGATGGAGTCACGGGTGCCGAAAAGGAATCTGAGACTATTGGGCTCGAAGATGTCGTCGCCAACATCAATAGATTCGACGGACCTCCAGTACTGCTCGGATTCGGCATTTCCGAGCCGCAACACGTGCGCGATGCCGTGACCGCTGGGGCGGCGGGGGCCATTACAGGCTCCGCAATCACCAAGATTATTAATCGCCACGTTTCACGTGAAACAGACGCGGAAGGCAGGCCAGTGGAAGGAACTCCAGGCCGCATTTCCGATGAGAATGCATTGCATAAAGAACTCGCCGCGTATGTAGCTCGTATGAAGGTGGCGACTCAAAAGTAGTCCTGAAGACGCGAAGGACCCCTTCTCAGCTATCGGCAGCTGAGAAGGGATCCGAATTAAGCAAGCCTCTACGCGGTCGCTTCTGCAGGTTCCTCTTCAGTAGGGCCCTTCTTGTCACCTGCGAACTTGTCCACGATCATCGCAATGGCGCCGTCGCCAGTAACGTTGGCGGCAGTGCCAACCGAGTCGATTGCAATATAGGCCGCGATCATTAGGGCCACCATGCCATCGTCAAAGCCCATCATGTCCGCCAGTAGTCCAGCTGCGACCATGACCGCGCCGCCAGGCACACCTGGTGCGGCAATCATCATGATCCCCAACAGGAAGATGAAACCAAGCCCGGTGCCCGTACTAATATCCAGTTTCGCCATGTACACAATCGCAAAGGCATAGAGCGTCAGCTTAATCATGGAACCAGAGAGGTGAATGGTCGCACACAGCGGGATAACGAAGCTTGCCACCGGCTTCGAAATGCCATTCTTCAGGGTGGACTCCAAAGACACCGGTATGGTGGCGGCAGAGGAGGAGGTTCCCAATGCGGTGAAGTATGCCGGCACCATATTGCGCAGTGCTTTGAAAGGATTCTTGCCGGTAATTGCACCAGCGATAATGTACTGAAGCACCAGGTAAACCAGAGTCATGACAACTGCCAGAATGAGGACCTTGGCGAAGGCCGAGAGCACCGAGCCCAAATTGCCATTCATGCCCAAGCCCAAGAACATGCCGAAGATATAGAAAGGCAGAATTGGCACTACAAAGCCCCAAATAACCTTGACTACTACGCTCTCCAATTCCTTTGTGACCGCATACAAGGTATCGGACTTCACTGTAGTCATCGCTACGCCGATGCAGAATGACAACAGCAGGGCCGTCATGACCTCAAATGGCGGAGCCATTTCCACCTCGAAGTACGGAGTGAGTGCGCCCTCATCGATATCGGAGACATTTGTAATCAGATCCTGACCACTGAGCATGGTGGGGTAGAGCCAGTGCGCAAGTACGTAGGCAAGAAGACCCGCAACAATCGTTGAGCCGTAGGCAATGCCTGCAGTAACACCCAACCATTTTCCGGCTCCCCGCCCCAGACCAGCAACCGACGGGGCGATAAGCGCGAAGATGAGGACCGGAATAAAGAAATTGAGGAAGTTACTAAAGAGTCCATTGAAGGTGGCGAATACGCGGCCAAACCATTCTGGCGCGAATTGGCTCACCACCACGCCAAGGATGATGGCGACGATGATGCGGAACAATAAAGATTCCGAGAGTTTCTTGAGATTCATGTACTTACAATCAAATCGGGTGTTTCGCCCCTTGGTAAACAATTCGAAGGTGAAACAGCGCGGTACAGAGGCAACGGTCGCTTCAATATCTATCGATCGACCTTAAATGCATACTACCCGACCGGAGGCATAGTCAGAACACTCACCCCAGCCACGATTTTTATCTTGGCGCTACAAGGTTAAACTAAGTACATGATCGCTGTGGGAATCATCTTTTTAATCCTCGCCGTCTTTCTTATCGTCGTGGGAGCCTTAGCCTCAACCAAGCGCCTACCTGGAAATAGCTATATCGGCTTGCGCCTACAGGAAATTCGCAAGTCTCGTGCAGCATGGGACAATGCCCATCGCGTCGCCGGACCATTCTGGATCCTTAGCGGTGTCTGTCTAGTTTTTGGCGGGATCGTCGCGCTTCGTGCTCAAGGCTGGATGTGGCTCATCCCGGTTCTTACTTTTGTGGCCGCTGTTCTAGCCCTCTCCATCGGTTCTAACCTCGGCTCACGTGCCGCGTTCCTCTACGAACAAGCACACGCGGATGAAGAGGGTTGCGGAGAATCCTGTAATTGTGGTTCCGACGGTTGCGGTGGGGAAGAGGCCGCCGCAGCATCCGCCCCCCAGGTTGATGTCGACGCGCTCCGTCACGCCGCTCGCGAATCCGACAGGTAGCCACGCACTACTGTGCAACCAACCCCTTCTGGAGAAAGATTCATCTTCTGTCCAGAAGGGGAATTTTTGTAGCTATGGTATTCGTGTCGAACTATAGCCGAGCACTTCGTGTTAGTCACAGTGACCTTATTATGAAGGACTGTTGCTTACCCATTTTTAGTAACTGTCGATATTTTAATTCAAACTATCATCTGGAATTAACCCATACTTGACTACTTCTATAGTTGATACAATGCACCATTGCGATTCCCGTGAGAGAGGATAGAGGTTACGTAAAGCTGCCATGGACCCCTTACAGGCAAAAGCGCAACCATCCCCCTGTAGGGCAGAATATAGTGCATGAAGAAAAGTACCGCCCTGGCGGCCATCGCCGCTTCAACTTTTGTGATCGGCGCTTACGCTGAGGAAGATCACAAGGTAACGACGTCCGTAGCAGAAGCACACGAACAGCAATCTGCACAGGGCATCGTTGATGATTTAGGAATTGAGTCCGGCACCTATGAACTTATCGCTACCTCCGATGGCTCTCCGGAGACGTGGGAGGGGCTCCTAGCTGACTAAGTTCAGCGTTTCACGTGAAACTATAATTTCAACCGGACAAACGGGAACGGCACAATACGCAAGACCGACAAGCTAGAGTAGAGGCATGATTAAGTGCTCCCGTCGAATGTTCTTGCTTGGAACCGCCACCACATTTGCAGGCGCCTACGCCGCGGCCTGTGGCTCCTCTCCGTCCGCAGAAATTGCGGCAACCGAGATTCCGATTGGCTCCGCTAAGATTGTCGATGGTGTGATCTTCACCCAGCCCAAGGAAGGCGAGTTTAAGGCCTACTCCCAAACGTGCCCCCACCAAAGCAATCCAATCACCGAGATCGATGGCATGACGGCAACCTGCACGGCACACAACACCTCCTACAACCTCAGCGACGGAAGCGTAATCTCCGGCCCGGGGCGCGATCCATTGGAAGAATACGAAGTTAAACAAGACGGCTCTAACGTCACTACGGCCTAAAGCGCATTTCCCGTGTAGTTTCACGTGAAACTACACGGGTTGTGTTTTCTTGGCCCGAGTATCTGCAGCACGTGAAGACGAATCGGGTTTAAACTCTTAACATGCTGCAGCGTTTGAAGAAGCCCGACCCGCTTATTGTCCTCATTATCTTGGCGGTCATCATTGCGATAATCGCACCAGCCCGAGGGAACTTTGCCGACATATTCGGCCAATTAACAAACGTAGCCATCGCGCTACTTTTCTTTTTGTATGGCGCGAGGCTTTCCACTCAAGAAGCCCTCAACGGGCTAAAACACTGGCGGCTACACCTCACAATTCTCGCCTTTACCTTTGTGGTTTACCCGCTAATAGGCATAGCACTGCGGCTACTCACTGCTGTCATATCGCACGACATGTACTTAGGTATCTTATTCCTCACGCTGGTTCCATCCACGGTGCAGTCTTCGGTTGCCTTCACCTCAATCGCGAAAGGAAACGTGGCGGGCGCAATCGTATCGGCTTCTGCCTCAAACTTAGTGGGAGTAATCGTCACTCCATTGCTCGTCATGCTCCTCATGGGAACGGAGGGAGGAGTTCACATCGATACGTCAGTATTCGGCGAAATCGCCCTGCTGCTGTTGGCGCCATTTGTTTTAGGACAGCTTACTCGGCGCTGGGTGAGGAAGGTTGCGCAAAGCAAGGCCACTAAAGTCGTGGACCGCGGCTCAATTGCGATGGTGGTATATTCCGCTTTTTCTAAGGGTGTGGTGGACGGAATTTGGTCCTCTATTTCCCTGTGGGATCTGGCCTTCCTAGTTGTGTTCGCTGCTGCCTTCGTCGCCTTCATGCTGTGGCTCACCAGAAAGGCAAGCCAAAAAATGGGATTCAATCGCGCCGACACCATTGCAATCGAGTTCTGTGGATCGAAAAAGTCTTTAGCCACGGGACTGCCAATGGCTTCGGTAATCTTCGCTTCTGGCGGCGCATCCCTTGGCCTACTAATTCTCCCGTTGATGATTTATCACCAGGTTCAGCTGATGATGTGCTCGTGGCTAGCGGCCCGTTACGCGCAGCGCCCCAGCACGTAACTAGACTTAAGTGCCATGAGAAATTACCTATACGTACGAACCGAACTGAATGTGCCAGGGGTAGGCTCTGCGATCCATATGGCGGAAATGGAAGAACAAGATGCCCGCAACTGTCGCATGGTGCGCATGATTGCCCTGGATCCATCGGATGCCATCGTCGGAGTGGCAACGCCACATAGTTCCACGGGAAACGTTGATCAGCCGCAAGAAGTCGTTCCACACCCAGACACTTATGATGACTTCCCAGACATTAGCGCGCAGTACGTAGACCAGTCTCGGTTCGACGCCCTCTGGTCCGAAGCCACCGCCAAGTTCGGGCTATAGGAACTGCGGAGACTAAAAGACTATGTTGACGAGGAGCATGTAGGAGGCGGTCCCGCCAAAGATAGACAGCGCTGACTCGCGCTTCCACAGGTGGAGTAAAAAGGTAACGAGCACGCCCAGTAAAGCCGCCCAGATGCCACCGAGGGCGCCGGCCTGCCCGTGAACAGTATAGACCACCAAGATCGTCATGACACCCACTGGCATCATCAAACCGAGCAATGAGAAGAACTCGCTGTCCTTCATCCATTTCACAAAGGAAAAGGGAAGCTGTCGCAGCACAACGGTGATAAGCCCAACGGGGACCAGTACCGTGGCTATGGTAGCGAGTGATACTCCAGCAGGCATTAGCGGCACTCCTTGGAATTCGCACAGTGCACGGGTCGGCGCAGACTGAGGAAGATGTCGACGCGCGGGGACAGGTAGCGGATAATTAGCAATAAGGAGTAGGCGCTAAGCGCCGCCATGAGGAGTTGCCCTGGGGCGAAGGCGGCAGCACAAATGCCCAAAACCGCCGCGCTCAAAGGCAGAGAGTAATCCTGATTATTGCGGAAAGAATCCATTGCCAAAACAACGAATAGCGCCACGAGCGCGAATTCCATGCCCTGCACGGTAGAGGGAATCACCTGGCTGGCGAGAGCACCGACAATGCCACCGCCTACCCACAGGGCCTGACAAAAAATTTGGATGGTGAGGATCCGGGCCCCGGTCGGACGGTCATCGGTGGGGAGGGAGGAGACGATGGCATAGGTTTCGTCGGTAAGCGCGTAGGTGGAATAAGCCCTGCCCAGGCGCGAGTGAATGCGCTGGCGAGGAAAAGTGAGACCATAGAAAATATGGCGGAAGTTCACCATGAAACCGGTGACTAAGGAAGCCACGGCTGTGGCGCCGCCGGTGACCATGGAAATGGCGAGGAACTCCATCGAGCCGGCGTAGATGACGATGGAGAAAATAGGCGTCCACCACCAACTGAAGCCGGATTGGACCATGAGCAGGCCGAAGGCTAGGCCGAGGGGAATGAGGCCGATGGCGGCGGCCCTAGTATCCCGCAAGCCTTGTGAAATATCCTCACGCATGCGGGCTAGTGTAGCCCACTGCCTGCAGAGCGATAGGAATTAATTGTCCTCTACGTTGACAGGATAGGTGGAGTACAACGGCAACGGCATGGGTTGGCGCTTCATAACATCGGACCAGAGGTCGGCCGGGCCCGGCGTGATGACGTCTTGGGCGAGGGCAGGGGAGACGAACCATTCACCGGCCTCGATTTCCTCCTCGAGCTGGCCTGGGCCCCACTCGGCGTAGCCCGCAAACATGCGCATGCCCGAGACCAAGGGCTCTATCTCTTCTGGGTCGGCACGCAGGTCCACATGCGCGAGGCGCGGGGCGAGGCGGGTGAGTCGGTCATGCTTGTCTGGATCGACGCCCTGTTTGGTCTGCGCGAGCCCCACCACGGATTGCTGATTAAGCGGACCACCAATATATAGCGCTTGCGGCTTAGCTACGACTGGAAGCCATTCCGGCAGCACATTGAAAATCGCCACCTCGGAGCGCTTGGTCAGATCCACGCCGAAGGTCATCATGTCATTGTGCTCAATGACGAGAATGACGGAACGGGCGAATTCCGGCGAAAGCATGCCCGGAGCGGAGATGAGCAGCTGGCCGGGGGCGGGGTCATTGCGCTCGAGGGCGTTGAATAATCTATCGGCAAACATCACTGTTTAGAATCCCACCACTCGCGCAACTTCGCAATCGCTTCCTCGCGCTCGAGGGGTCCATGCTCCAGACGCAACTCCTTGAGATAAGACCATGCCTGGCCCACCTCGGGGCCGGGCTTAAGACCTAGGATTTCCATGATCTCATTGCCATCGAGGTCCGGGCGCACGCGGGCTAGGTCCTCCTTGCGGCCGATCTCTTCGATACGCTCCTCGAGCTGATCGTAGGTGCGCTGGAGGCGGCGAGCCTTTTTCGCATTGCGGGTGGTGCAATCAGCGCGCACCAGCTTGTGCAATCGGGGAAGGAGATCGCCGGCATCAGTGACATAGCGGCGCACGGCAGAATCCGTCCACTGATTTTCCCCAAACCCGTGGAAGCGCATATGCAAATAGACCAACTGGCCGATGGCCTCCGTGGTGGCTTTGGGGTACTTCAACTTCCGCAGTCGCTTGCGGGCGAGCTTGGCGCCCACCACCTCGTGGTGGTGGAAGGAAACCTTGCCATCGGTGTTGTCAAAGGTATCCGGCTTGCCAATATCGTGTAGTAGCGCCGCCCAGCGCAGGACGAGGTCTGGACCATCTTCTTCCTGGTCCATGGCTTGGCTGAGCACCTTCAGTGAGTGGGCATAGACGTCCTTGTGCTGCGCGTGTTCGTCCGCGGTCATGCGCAACGCAGGGATCTCCGGGAAGATGTAGTCCGCGATGCCGGTAGAGACCAGCAGTTCAATGCCATCCCACGGGGCAGTACCGCAGACGAGCTTATCCAGTTCCACCTGCACTCGCTCCACGGTGATGCGCTGGATTTCGCCAGCCATATCCCGCATGGCATCCACCACGCGATCGGCCACGCGAAATTCCAGCTGGGAAGCAAAACGTGCCGCGCGCAGCATGCGGAGGGGATCATCGTGGAAGGAGATTTCCGGCTTATCCGGGGTATCGAGTACTCGGTCAGCCACATCCTGAAGGCCGTGAAGGGGATCGTGGAACTTAAAGGTGGCGTCGGCAAGCAGCTCTATGGCCATCGCATTGACCTTGAAGTCACGCCGCACGAGGTCGCCCTCCAAGGTATCGCCATACACCACCTCAGGGTTGCGGGACTGGCCATCATAAGAATCGGAGCGGAAAGTGGTGATCTCGATCTGCTGACCCTTATACGCCGCGGAGACGGTACCGAAGTCGATGCCGGTATCCCACACGGTTTCGGCCCGCTCATCTAGGATTTCCTTAACCACCTCAGGCCGGGCCGGGGTAGTAAAGTCCAGGTCATTTCCCAAACGGCCCAAAAGCGCATCGCGCACAGAGCCGCCCACAAGGTAAAGCGAGTAGCCGCGTGCGGCGAATTTCTCCACCAGACCGCCCAGCAGGTCACTGAGGGACGAGACGGTGGATTCCGCGCGGGCAAGAACGCCAATTAGCTGAGTGTCCTGAAAATTCACGGGTGAGAGTCTACTACGATTGGCAGGGATGACTAACCAAGAACAAGGCCACTCCAAAGGAGGCGGCCGCAACCGCAACCGGTCTCGGCGCAGGCGGCGCCGCCGGCCGGATAATCGCGCGCGTCGCACTAATCAGCAGCGCAAGCCCTACCGCGGTGGTAATGGCCAATCCACGGCCATGGAAACCCGCGATGAAACCTCCGCGGGCGGCCTCGTTGTCTCCGGCTTGGCGGAGTGCGTCGATGCCAATGGCAACGTCGACCTTTCCCGGCTCTATGTGGCGCTCATCGGCCGCCTCGACCGCCGCGGGCGCCTGCTGTGGTCCATGCCCAAGGGCCACGTGGAAAATGGCGAGGCCAAGGAGGTCACCGCTGAACGCGAGGTATGGGAAGAAACCGGCATTTCTGGTGAGGTTTTTGCGGACCTCGGCATGATTGATTACTGGTTCGTCTCCGATGGGGTGCGTATCCATAAAACCGTGCACCACCACCTGTTGCGTTTTGTGGACGGCATTATGAACGATGAGGATCCGGAGGTCACCGAAGTCTCGTGGATCCCAGTTTCCGAGCTCATCGAGCATTTGGCCTACGCCGATGAACGCAAGCTGGCGCGCATCGCGCACGATCTCCTTCCCGATCTCGCACGAAAGGAAGCTGCGGCGGGGAAAGTGACCCCACGGTAATGCGCCAACGCCTGAAGTCTTGGGCAGCCGTGGGCGGCTGCGTGGCGGTAGCGGGGTGGGGCGTGTGCCTACCGCTGCCGAATGCAGCGGCGCAAATGGATTCTGCCACGGAAAAATCGCAGGATATCCAGGCGTGGTTGGGCGCACGCGGTCCGGAGCGGGCCAACCTCGATCTTATTGCGGCCGAGCCCTTCGCCGTGAACCAAGATTTGAAACTTACCTTTCGGGTGCACAATCCCACCGATGAGGCCATGGAGGATCTCCAGCTCACCAGCCGCCGCGGCGATGCTGTTGAGGATACCGCGCAGGCCCGCACGCAGCTGGCCACCGGCGAGTTTCCGTATTACGGCCCCAGCCCCGCCACCGCGCCTTTGCAGCCGGGCGAATCCCGCGAGGTTACCTTCCAGGTTCCCACTTCCTTGCACGGCGAGCAGACCTTGGCGATTGAGGAACCCGGGGCCTATCCACTGCTTTTTACCCTCACCGGCACCGTCGGCGGTGAAGCAGTCAGCTTTGCAGAAGAGCGCCTGGTAGGCCAGGTAAAAGGGAAGAAGCCGGCGCTTGGCGATGCCCCCTCGGACCCCAAACCCCACGATCTCAGCGTGGTTTATCCCATCAGCGCCGATATCGACTCGGTACCTGGTGGCACTGGGGGAGAAGACCTTATCCTCTCCTCCGATGAACTAGCCACCGAATTGGCGGAGGGCGGCCGCCTCGACCGCTTAGTCAGCACTTATGCCGATCACGATCTGCGCGGGGCGGCCTGCGTAGCCATCGATCCCGCCCTCTTAGACACGGTCAGCCGCATGGCGGAGGGCTATAAGGTGGGCTCCACCCGCCCCTCCCAAGCTGAGCGGCCAAAGCGCCTGCGCGATTCCTGGTTCACCAATAATGACGATGTGCACCTCGAACCCGGCACTGGCAAAGAGAATGCCACCCGCTGGCTCAAGCGCCTGCGCGAGCTAGATTGCTTTATGTCCATGCCCTGGGATAACGCCAATGCTTCAGCTGTAGCCAAGGCAAATAACCCCTTTCTTACTTATGAGGGACTACAGCGCGGTGATCACACCATCGAGCGAGTTTTAGGGACAAAGCCGGCCACCTCGCTGCTCGCGGTAGGCTCCGGCTACATAGATCAGCAACTCCCTGTGCCCGCATTAGTAGCAGATAACACCTCTTGGCCCGGCCGTGCCGTTACTTTCGACGCCTCCTTGGGGGCCCTGCTCGCCCAGACCGGATCCAAGCCACAGACGGTGGGATATTCCAACCCAGAGCTACGCTATGACTACGCGCTCGATTCTGATCTTTCCCGCGCTATCACCGGCGGCGCAGCATTAAGCTTGGCCGCTAGCCATGACACCGTGGCACGTTTGCCCAATTACTTGGACCCCAGCGCCGCCGAGTATGCGCTCGACTCTGCCCAAACGCTTATCGATTCTGGGGCTTCCCATCCACGCAGCCTTGCCAGCCGCAAGCTGGAGACCGCGGAGCCCGGTTCGATTCCCGGCAGCCCCTTTAGTGATCCCGCCGCCTTCGCCGAATCCGATATCGTCCGCGTGGAGCAGCAAGCCCGCTATACCGATGAGCTGATGAATATCATGGTCGATGACCCAGATATCGCGCTCACACGCTATGAATTTGTCTTGCCTTTGCGCCGGGATCTGCTGACCGCGCTCTCGCTGACCAACCGCGATAGCCTGGGCAGTCATACAGAAGCGCGGCGCACATTTACACACACCATGGATGTGCATTCGGATACGCTGCGGGACCTGCGCTCTTCTGTGGCGCTTATCCCACCGGGCAATGTGTATACCCGCGTTTCCGAGTCATCGCCGCTGCTCATCGTGGCCGAAAACGGTCTTCCGCTACCGGTGGAGGCCAAGCTGCAATACGATGCCCCCGATGGCGCGCGCCTCAACACGCCCAAGAGCGTCCGTATTCCGGCCAAGGGCTCTATTACTGTATCCATGACCGCCGAGATGCCTAAGGACGTCGACCGCACGGATATTGGATTGTGGCTTGCCACCCCAGAAAAGCAAACCATCTCGGAGCCAATCAGTATCGCCGTGCAAACGCGTGCCGGTATCGTAAGCGTGTATGGCGTCGGCATAGCCGGCGCTCTTGCGCTGGTCTTGGCCACCCTCTTCCGGCTAGGCCGCCATCGGCGCAAAAAATCACAAAGGCTTAATAAGTAAGTTGAAGTTGTATCCTCTATGACTGATAAGACTGGCCGCGAGGCCGAACACGTGGAGAAGTCACCTGCAGGTGTCGTTGACCCGACGGATGCCGCCGCGCCGGCAGAAAACCGTGGCCCGGCGGGTGCCCGCGGGCGCATCGTCAAGGCCTCTCCTCCGGCTCCGGTACCGGAAAAGCGCCCCACTCCCGCGGAGAAGGACACCACCGTTCCGCCCGAGGAGGACAAGTCCGCGCTCACCGGCCGGAACGCGGAAACCGAATCCTCGAATCAGGATGTCATCCGCGCAACGGGCACGATGGCCATCGCGACGCTGCTATCCCGCATCACCGGCTTCTTGCGCCAGATGCTCATCGGCGCCACCCTTGGCGCCACGGTGGGCACCGCATTCAGTAGCGCCAACCAGATCCCCAATCTCGTCACCGAGATCGTTCTGGGTGCCGTGCTGACCTCCTTAGTCGTACCGGTCCTTGTACGCGCGGAAAAGGAAGATACGGATCGTGGCGAGACCTTTGTCCGACGGCTATTTACCCTGGCATTTTCGCTCCTGGGCATAGTCACCATTGCCTCCGTAGTACTCGCTCCCTTCTTAACAAGGATGATGCTGCCGGAGGATTCCAAGGCCAATGCCGTGCAGGCAACCTCCTTGGCCTTTTTACTGCTGCCGCAGATTCTTTTCTACGGCCTCTTCGCCCTCTTCCAGGCCGTCCTCAATACCAAGAATGTCTTTGGTCCGGGCGCTTGGGCGCCGGTAATCAATAACGTCATCTCCATTAGCGTGCTGCTGGCTTATCGCTTCCTGCCAGGCGAGCTCGATCCGCATGATCCCACGCCAGTGGCCGACCCACACGTCATGCTCTTGGGCTTGGGCACCACCACCGCCGTGATGGTGCAGTGCCTCATCCTATTGCCGTATCTGAAAAAGGCCGGCATTAACCTGCGCCCCAAGTGGGGCCTTGATGCCCGCATTAAGCAATTCGGCGGCATGGCACTGGCCATTATTACCTACGTAGCCATCTCCCAGTTGGGCTACGTAATCACCTCTCGCGTGGCCGCATACGCGGACGCAGGCGCTCCGCTGGTCTATCAGAATGCCTGGCTCATGCTGCAGGTGCCCTATGGCGTTATTGGCGTGACGCTGCTAACGGCCATCATGCCGCGCCTGTCCCGCAACGCCGCCGACGGCGATGTTGATGCCGTGGTCCACGATCTCACCTTGGGCTCCAAACTAACCTTCATCGCACTTATCCCCATCGTCATCTTCATGACCGGCTTTGGCGTTCCCATCGCCCGCGCGCTTTTCCAATACGGCGCTTACGGCGCCGAGAGCGCCGAGCAGCTCGGCCTGACCATCAGTTTCTCCGCCTTCACGCTCATTCCGTACGCCTTGGTGCTACTGCACCTTCGCGTGTTCTACGCCCGTGAGGAAGCATGGACGCCTACCTTCATCATCGCCGGCATCACGTTGACCAAGATCGTCCTCACGCTTTTGGCTCCGCTGATGACCACCAACCCGGACCGAGTGGTCATTCTGCTCGGTACGGCCAATGGCTTTGGCTTCGTCTCCGGTGCGGTCATCGGCGGCTTCCTGCTCAAGCGAAAGCTCGGCAGCCTGGGCGGCAAGGCCGTCACGCAGACGGTCCTGTGGGCTTCTGGTGCCGGACTAGTGGGCCTTATCGTTTCGTGGGTGCTGTACTGGGGCGTGAATTTCCTCCTCCCGGAGAATCTTCCCTCCATCGTCTCGCTGCTCAAGGTCGTTGTACTTGGCGTCATCTTCCTCATCGCTACCGGCCTAGTACTGTCCAAGTCCTCCTTGCCGGAGGTACAAAATCTTGCCCGCGCGCTCCAGCGCGTCCCGGGCATGTCTCGCTTTATCACCGTCGATTCCTCCAAGGCCATCGAGCTGGAGGAGCCGGATGTACCGGAGATCCGACCGGTATTTACCCAGGATTCCTTCAATGCCACCTTGGTACCGCCGCCGATGTCCGCCGGCATCGTCCGTGGCCCGCGGTTGGTGCCGGGCGCCCCGGTATCGGATGGTCGCTTCCGCCTGCTGCAGGACCACGGTGCAGTCACCGGCGCGCAGTTTTGGCAAGCCCGCGAACAGTCCACCGGCCGCCTGGTTGCGTTGACCTTCGTCGATACCAATAGCCTGGCGCCTATCGCCCCCTCGACACCAGGAATCGCGGCACGTCGTTCCGCAGAAATTTCCCGCAATACCCGCCGCCTTGCCGAGCTGGATCTCGATACCGTGGCGGATAATATCCAAATCTTGTCCTACCGCACCGGCTGCCTAGTAGTGGCGGATTGGTTTGAGGGCACCTCCCTCAAACAGGTAGCGGAGGCCGATAATCTCGATCCCCATTCCGTGGCCCGTGCGACAGCGCCGCTATTTGCCGACGCCGCCGCTGCCCACGATGCCGGCCTCACCTTCGGCGTGGAACACCGCGACCGCTTCCGCGTCTCTACCGATGGGGTAGTCAAGGTTGCGTTCCCAGCGGTATTGGATGGTACCTCCGCCGCCACAGATCGCGAGGCTTTAAGCTCCGCCCTCGAGCTGCTGGTGGAGTCCACCGAACCTTCACCGAAGAAGCTGCGCGATATTTCCGAGGATGCCAACCTTCCCGCGGACGAGGCCGCCCAGCGCGTCGAAGATGCGCACTACGCGCTCGATAGTGCCGACGAAGACAGCCGCGAGGAAAAGATGGAGAAGCTGCAAGAGGCACAGGCGCTAACCTTGGCCGGCATCGCTCAGCGCCTGCACGACTTCGCACCGGATGAACCAGAAGAAGTACCTGAAGCCCTGCCGGTGAAGGCACAGGTAGAACCGGACCAAGAGGATGACCCGGCGCAAGAACCCGGCTTTGGCGGCCGCGGTTATTCCGGTTCCGGCGTCATCGTCATCGGCATCTTCGCCACCATCTTCGTCGTAGCAATGGCCGCGCTCACCACCTGGATTATGTCCTTGCTCAGCAATGTGGAGGCATCCAACCCGGTCAGCGAGACCATCCACGGCAGCACGGACATTCCGGATACCCCGCCGGTGCGTCTTCAGCCTTCCTCTGCGGTTACCGTCCCTGATAACAAGGACAATGCAGCGCTTATCGACGGCAAAACGGCCACCACTTGGTCCACCGAAGAGGAGAACACCGGCGTCCTCGTCACCTTGGATACGCCAACGCACCTTGCGGTCCTTCCGGTGGTACAGTCCAACTCCACTGGGGCGAGGTACGCCGTCTATGGCGTAAATCAGGACAGCTTCAATCCGGAGAATCCACAAGCTGGCTCCCTGCACCAACTGGCCAGGGGCAAGTTCGAAGGCGGCAAGGAAGATATCGAGCTGGAGGAAACCACCGAGCAATTCGATGGGATCCTCTTCATGATCACCGAGCTGCCCAAGTCCGATAAGGCAACCATCGCAGACATTGGTCTCGTCGGGCAGCCCTAGGCACAACCCACACGGCCGAATCGAGGACACGCCCCTCGATTCGGCCTTCTTTTTTAAGAGTTTCCGCATTAACAACTCTTTGACCTGCACGTTCAACAATTAATTACTTCAAGTGTTGACTATTTAGAAGTGGTACGTACACTGTGGGGCGTAACGCACACAACAGCCTTAGGAGTATTCATCATGTCCCTCGCAGCAGGTACCTACGCACTAGACCCAGCCCACACCGTTATCGGATTCGTCGCCAAGCACGCGATGGTGACCAAGGTTCGCGGTAACTTCGCAGACTTCGAAAGCACCATAACCGTAGCCGAGAACATCGCCGAGTCCGCTGCTGAGGCAACCATCCGCACCGCTTCCATCACCACCGGCAACGATGACCGCGATGCACACGTAAAGAATGAGGACTTCTTCGCAGTAGAGCAATACCCGGAGATCACATTTAAGGCCACCAACCTCAACGTTGACGAGAATGGCAACGGCACCGTCACCGGTGACCTCACCATTAAGGACACCACCAAGTCCGTCGACCTCGACGTTGAAGACGTTGCTACCGCTGAGGACCCATTTGGAAACACCCGCCTTGGCTTCGAGGCAACCACCAAGATCAACCGCAAGGACTTCGGCATCGACTTCAACGCTCCGCTGAAGACCGGCGGCGTACTGGTCTCCGAAGAGATCAAGATTGAGCTCGAGGTCTCCGCTATCAAGCAGTAAGCCGGCGGCCTTAGGCACTAAAGGTCTTGAGCATCTCCTAGCCCCCAGCCACCTTTGGCTGTGGGCTTTTTCTTCATGCGGTATAGCACTCCATTCACTTGGTCAATTGCAAAACAACTTGAAACAACTTTGTTTTATAGTGTTTACCTGCAGGTATCGTCTTATAGACTCGACTAAATTGCATTAGTTGTTGTCGAGTTGTTTCAAACAACTCGTGCTACCACGCACCAATTTCAGAGGTAGAATTAAAAAGTATCCTCGCCGCTCTTGCAGCTATCGCACCAGGAATAACTGGGGATATCCAAGAAGGCCAACTGTTGGATTTCGAAGAGGATCCGGTCAAGCCCATGGAAGTGGTGTATCTGTTCTTTCTGAATCGAGGACAGTGTCAGGAGCGGTGTTAGGGTCCAGCTCGCGCTAAACGCAAGATCCCTGGCAACCTTTAAAAGATAGGACTCGGTTAATGCATATATCTAATATTTATCTCGCCTACGTCAAACGCTTCCTTCTAGACTCGCATGGTAGTGCAATCCAGGTTCTTGCAGGTGCCAGTTTTGATGAGCAAGAGATTCTCGAGTGGATTGAGGAAGGGAAAAAGTAGACCATGACATTTGGTACGAGGAAATTCCGATAGAGAATCCTCCCCATTCTCTCAGTTCGCCGGGTGAGGTATTAGTTTATTTCGATGGGTGTGATTTTGACGAAGGATGGGAACATGACTTTCAGTGGACGGATCCAGTAGGTCGTAGAGCCCTTATCCCCGAAAAGTTTTATGGAGTTGTACGCCCCCCAACCTGAAACAGAAGGAGAGCTTCGCGAAGACGGATAATTAGGTAATGAATACTATCTGTCGAGAGTACCTTGCCCATGGAAAAGCCGCTACCTATTAGCT
>ERZ1464652.72-NODE-72-length-18612-cov-12.663362_pt1 | contig 18612 bp, 15 predicted proteins | sample MGYA00563980_ERZ1464652 | MGnify/ENA primary metagenome ERZ1464652 (study PRJEB39283, sample SAMN07833576) | human skin metagenome | isolation source: Scalp | host: Homo sapiens | place: India: Bengaluru | collected 2015-07-04 ...
AGAGCCCCGCGCGTCGGCCGCGCCGCCTCGGCCGCCTCAGGCGAGTCCGAGACGCGCTTGCTTGCCGACCACATCGATCTCGCCCGCGGCGAGCTGCTCGCCGGCCCCCAGCGCCCCGCGTCCACCCGCGAATTCGATGCCACAGTCGTCGGCCTGACCGAAAAGGACATCAAGCCCGGCCAGATGCTCAAGCTGCGCTATGGTTCCTCCCTGGTCAAGGCCCGCATCGCCGCCGTCACCCGTACCCTGGACCTCGATGGCGTCTCCGATGTTGAGGACCCCGAGTCCGTCGCTATGAACGACATCGCCCACATCACCATCCAGACCCAGGCGGAGCTCCCCGTCGAGGACTACGCCGCCCGTGGTGCGGTGGGCAACTTCCTGCTCATCGACCAATCCTCCGGCAACACCCTCGCCGCCGGATTCGTGGGCCACCGCCTGCGTTAGTTGTTCTTCGTGCCGCTGCTGCTCTCACTCCTGTCATCGCGCATCATAATAAGGCCGGTGACACCGAGCAGCAGTGGCGAAGTTATGCCCAGCACGGTGAGTCCTTCGATGACTAGGTTTACGATCAGCAGGACTTCAATACAGGCATTCGGCTTTATTCAAGTTATCTGCATGTAAAGCGAATGGCATAAGTGTGACATCTGTTTGGTTAAGAGATTAGGCTAAGAGGGGAAAATACCGCCAGGACTGTTAGATATGAGGGCCTAGCAACCGGTGAAAGGGCTGAGTTTTAGTGCGAGAGCTTGAACGCACGCGGAATTTTGGCGAGCGAGAAGAGCTAAACGGCGCTTCTATGTCCGGCTTAATCCCAAGCGTGACCGAAATTTGAATCCCCTATGAGGGGGAGAAAGGAACACTTGTGACACTGGATCGCAATTTGACTGCGTCCGAATTGCACGCAACTCGCAATCGCGTGAGCGTGTCCCCAGACCTCATCAGGCGATTAGGCGGTGCATTGGGCTATGACGCAATCGAAGCCTTTGGACCAGATGCCCAATCTGAGTTGAGCAAAATCTTTGATTTGGGTGACATCATTGATCTCATTTTGCTAAGTCAGCTGCCGGATCTGGAGGTCGCGCCGGGCATGGAACAGCAGGTGGAAGGGGACATCGCCAAGCAGCTGCTGCGGCGCATCGGCGCGGGTGATTACTTGACGCGCCAGCAGGTGCATGACCGCCTGCCGCGGGCGACGGTGATGCTCTACCGCATGGGGCATCCGCGGCTATGGGCTTTTGCTGCGCGCCAGCGCCTGCCCCAGGACGCGCACAAGGCTATTCCGGGTTCCTTTCACCGCGATATCACCGGTCCATACACCACGCCGGAGGAGGCGTGGTTAGGGATGTACGTGGCCGATGCTACGCGGCTCGGCGAGCTAAACACCCAGGTAGAAGGTGCCGGGTTGGATGAGGATAGGCAGCAGCGCTTGCGGCTAGGCATGAGCCTGGCTGATACCTACCGCCAAGTATGGAGTTCCGCGCGCGGCCACTGGCGTGTGAGCCCCCAGACGCGCTACATCGTGCCCTCGCGCTTTGGCTATTGCCCCTTTGTCTTTCGCGTGGCCGAGGCCGGATGGCGCCGCGATTCCTTCGAGGGGAGCCATGATCGTTTCATGGCAACGGAAGGCTATTGGATTGACGTGGAGCGCGAACGGCTCATTCACCTCGGCGCCCCAGACCCGAATGATGCTTGGCTGCCCACGGTGCGAGTGGCGGCCGAAGCACCCACTGAGGCCGATCTGGCGGTCGCACGCGTACTCAGCGGGAACATTATCGCACTCGGCGCTGGCCAGAAGAATATTACGATTCGCCTGCGCCAGAAGAACCGCACGTTGAACTTTGACTAGGGCGGGCAGGTATTCTCACAGGCATGGAGAATCTCAACGGACACACCCTTTTCGTCGCTGCTGTGGATGCGGAAGCCGCCCATATTCCGGAAGGCGAGCCCTTGCTCATTACCGGAATCGGCACGGTTCCGGCGGCCATTGCCTTAACGGAAGCTCTTGCCGAAGCCCGCGCTAACGGCGCCCTTCCCGATCGCGTGGTCAACATTGGCACGGCCGGCGCGCTTGTTGACGGCATGGCCGGCGTCTTCGAAGTCAATAAGGTAACCAAGCACGATTTCAAGCTAGAAGTGCTTACCGATATCAACCGCTATCTGCTGCCAGAGACCATCGAACTTGAGACCTCCGGCCGGCTACCGGTGCGCGGGCTGGCCACGGGCGATATGTTCGTCTCCGCTACCGCCCTGCGCACCGAGCTGGCCAAGAAGTCCCAGCTGTGCGACATGGAAGGCTATTCCATTGCCGCAGTATGCCAGCGCTTCGACGTGCCCTGCACCCTGCTCAAGCAGGTATCCGACTCCGCCAATGAGGAATCGATGGGCACTTGGGCTGGCGTCCTCGACCGAGGCGCGCGCCAGCTCGCCTCGGCCGCCACGGACTTAGGCTTTCTACGCTAGAAAAATGAAGCGCGTCGGCGAAAGCCGGCGCGCTTGTTTATGCGGTTGAGTGTTTAGCTCAACGGGCTCATTGACTGGTAGAGCTGTTCTACCTTGTCGCGTGGGGTCTCGTCATGTTCGTGGACGGCGTCGCTGACCTCTTCAGGGTCGTCTTTGGAGCCAGTAATAATGTCTATATCGGAGGGATCGACTTCACCGGAGCGTAGCGCGGCCATCTCGGCGTGGTAGCGCACAACGACGGCGATGGTGGCGGCCACGGGGACGGCGAGGAAGGCGCCGACGATGCCTGCCAGGGTAGAGCCGACGGTGACGGAGAGTAGGACAACGGCCGCGTGCAGTCCCATGGCCTTGGATTGCAGCAGTGGTTGTAGGAGATTTCCCTCAACCTGCTGGACGATGATGATAAGGGCTAAGGCCAATAGTGCATTGGTCAGGCCATTGGATACCAAGGCGATAATAACTGCCAAAGCACCGGCGGTCACAGCACCGATGATAGGGATGAAGCTGGCGAAGAAGGTCACCACCGCGATGACGAGCGCAAGCGGAACTTGCAGAGCCCACAGGCCAAGGCCGATGAGGACGGCGTCCACCATGGCCACCGCGGCCTGCGCTTGGATAAAGCCAGACAAAGTCTTCCAGATGCGGGAGCCGAGTTCCGTGACGTGCCAGCCGGTGGAATTTCCGGTGTACTTGCGCAGCCAAGGCAAGAATTTGTCGCCGTCTTTGATAATGAAGAAGGTGACAAAGAGCATGATCAATGCGGCCACGACGATGGAGCTGGCCATGGAAAAGCCGGAAATGACGCCGGTGGCGATGGTTGATGCTTGGCCCTTGGCAAACTTAACCGCATCTTGCAGTACGGATTGCAGTTGGTCGCTTCGGATATCGATGGGGGACTCTTCCACCATCTCCGTGAGTTGATTGATGCCATCTTCAGCTTGGTTAATGAGAGTTTGGCTTTGGTTGGTGACAACCGGGGCCATGGCGGCGAAAACACCGCAGAAAATAATGATGAGACCGAGCAAGGTACTGACGGCCGCAAGCGAGCGCGGGAATCCCTTACCACGCAGCCAAGCGCTGACCGGGTAGAGCACCGTGGAGACCAAGACGGCGAGCAAGACGGGCAGTAGACCCACCCAAATGAATTTGAGCAAGTAGCCGGCAAGCGCCAATCCGGCGACGATGAGGATGAAGGTTACCGAAATCTTGGCCATGGAGCGAAAGTCCTTGGCCAAAATGGCGGATTTATTATCGTGCTCGGCGGGGTGTTCATTGGCGAGTTCGGCGCCAAGGTGCGCGTCATCATAAGAGACGAGGGTGTGCGCATCTTCCGCGCCAGGTTTTTGGATTTGTGTTGCGGTTCCTTTTTCCTGCGCGGACGAGCGCTTGGCCTCGTCGCGAGAAGACGAATCATGTGATGTAGACATTGCTTACCACTATGCCACATAAAACGCGCAGCGCATATACGAAAAAGGAGGTAGCGACCCATGGACGGGGCGCTACCTCCGTGCAGTTCCTTTAAGGGGGAACTGCAATGTGGCGGGGAACTACTCGTCGCGCAGGTTACCCACGTTGCGGATAATGCCAAAGCGGTGCATGGTTACGGAGACTGCCTGCTCAAGGAGGTAAGGGATGAGTTCACGGCGGCCGTCGGCAAGCACGGGCTGGTCGAGCACTACGGAGTTGGAGCGCACCGCGGCCTCGTAGATGGAATCCGGCACGGTGCCGAGCGCACGCACGCGGGAGGAAGGATCATTGGCCACCTCGGTGGCAAAGGCCTCGTCGGTGATGGCCTTAACGTCGAAGCCGAGGTCCTGTAGCTGAGTGGCTACCTCCGGGGTGGCAGAGATTTCCGTGGCGGTGCCGGTGATTGCGGCAGCCAGCACCTGGCGAGCGACCTCGCGCAGCTCGTAGCCTTCGCCCACGCGCACACGCAGCTTGCTCAACAGCGGGCGGTAGCGGAAGATATTGGCCTCAGAGACCAAACCAGTGCGGTCGTGGTTGCGGCCAAACTCCTCCTGCCAGGCCACTTGGTCTAACTCAGCGGCGCGCCACAGCCAGGAGATGTCGTCCTCGGAGAGCTTGCCGGAAAGGTTATCGCGCAGGCGGTGCAGTGCGGAGAGGCTAGCTGGGGCGATGTCCACATTGCGTGGCTTGAGCTCACCATCGGCCCACTCGCCCATTTGCGCCACGTAGTTCGGGCCGCCGGCCTTGGCACCAGGTCCCATGACGGACTTCTTCCAACCGCCGAAGGACTGGCGCTGGACAATCGCGCCGGTAATGCCGCGGTTGACGTAGGCGTTGCCGACCTCAACATTGTCGATCCAGTATTCAATTTCGGCGTCGTCCAGCGAGTGGATGCCGCCAGTCAGACCGTAACCGGTGTCGTTTTGCCAAGCGATTGCCTCTTCCAATGTATCGGCATACATGATGCCAAGGATGGGACCGAAGCACTCGTTCTTGTGGTACCAAGAGCCCGGCTGCACATTATCGCGGATGCCCGGGGACCATAGGGTGCCTTCCTGGTTGAGCTTTTCCGGCTTGAGCAGCCACTTCTCGCCCGGCTCAAGCTGTGTCAAGCCGCGCAGGAGCTTTTCGCTCGGCTCTTCTGCCAAGCCATTCATGGTGGTGGTGATGTCGAAACCAGGGCCGGGCTTGAGGGTTTTGACTGCGTCTAGAAGCTGGTTGCGCAGGCGCGCAGACTTGCCGGCCGCACCGACGAAAATGACTAGGGAGGACGCCGAGCACTTTTGGCCGGAGTGGCCGAAGGCGGAATTGTAGAGATCATCGATGGCCAGATCCGGGTCCGCGGCTGGGGTGATGATGAGCGCATTCTTGCCGGAGGTCTCCGCCATGATATTCATCTTCGGCTTCCAGGAACGGAAGAGCGCGCCGGTATCGGAGGCGCCGGTGAGGATGACATTATCCACGTCATCGTGGGAAAGCAGGGCCTTGCCGGCTTCGCCTTCATCAGTAAGCACGAGCTGGACCAGGTCCGGGTCCAGTCCCTGCGCCTCCAGAGCGGTGCGGAAGGCTTCCACCACGAGCTTGCCGCAGTGAACCACCTGTGGGGCTGGCTTGACGATGACCGCCGACCCCGCCGCCAAGGATGCCGCAATGCCACCAGTTGGGATAGCAATGGGGAAGTTCCACGGTGGGGTCACCACGGTGACGGTGTGCGGGGTGAACTTAGAGTAGGACTCCTCCAGCAGGCGCGCGGACTGGCCGTAGTAGGTGCAAAAGTCAATTGCCTCAGAGACTTCTGGGTCGGTCTGGGTAACAGTCTTATTGGCCTCATACGCAGCCACGGAGATGAACTTGCCGCGCTGGGAGGCAATCTGGTCTGCTACGGCCTCCAGTGCTGCGGCGCGTTCGGCGGCAGGGCGCTTGCCCCACTCGGTGCCTAGTTCCTTGGCGCGGGCGATATGGCTTTCCACAGCGGCCGGATCGGTGACCTCAGCGATGCCGTGCTCGCCAGGATTGCGCTTGAGAGCCTCCTGCGCCCACTGACGGTTGGCCGCAAGCGCCGGGTCAGTATCGGCCTCATTCGTGAAGCGGCCGGTGCGGGGTGCCTGGCGGCTTTCCTCCTCGAGGCGGTTTTGGGTGCGGCGGGCGCCAGCGAAGGTATCCCAGCGCTTGGCGACGGCCCGACGGAACGTCTCTTCCTGGTCCGCAAGCGGCTCCTCACCCGGGGCAAAGAGGGCGTAGAGGAAGTTTTGCGGTGCAGAATTTTCTTCCAAACGGCGCACTAGGTAAGACACAGCGACGTCGAAGTCCTCCGCATGAACTACCGGAGTATAGAGGATCTGGCGGCCGTCAAAGACCTTGCGCACCGCAGCCTGTTGGGCTGGGGACATGCCCTGCAGCATCTCCGAGTCCATCATGTGCAGCACGCCGCGCTTCTTGCCCAGCTCGAAGGCCATTGCGGCGGTATAGAGGTTGTGGGTTGCTACACCGATGCGCACGCTATCGGCGTACTCCTCGCGCAGGATGAAATCCAGCAGGCGATAGTAGTTAGCATCCACATCGAGTTTGTTGGTGTAGGTAGCAAGCGGCCAATCGTGGACCTCGCCCTGCACGGTCTCCATAGATAGGTTTGCGCCCTTAACGATGCGCACCTTAACCTTTGCGCCACCTTCGGCGACGCGTTTCTTAGCAAACTCCGCGATGTCCTTGAGGGCATCAAACGTATCAGGAAGATAGGCCTGCAGGACGATTCCGGACTCTAGATTCTTAAACTCTGGCTCGCTCATCAGCTCCTTGAACAGGCGGATGGTCAGGTGGAGATCGTGGTATTCCTCCATGTCCATATTGATAAACACCTGCGGATTGCGGCGCGCTGCTTCTTCATAGAGTGGACGCAGGCGCTCTTTGAGCCGCTCCACCGAACCGTCGATATCCCACTGGTTGAGCTGAGCCACCATGGAGGAGGCTTTCACGGAAATGTAGGTTACGCGCGGATTTTGGATGAGCTTGAGGGTACGCTCAGCACGGGATTTTGCTTCAGCCTCACCGAGTACCGCTTCACCCAGTAGGTTGAGGTTGAGCTGCTCGCCGGATTCAGCGGCTTTGTGGAGCGTTTTATTTAGCGATTCCGACTCTGCATCCAGCACTAGGTGGCCGACCATTTTGCGCATGTAGATTCGCGCAATGGGCATCACTAAGTTGGGGAGGATTGGGCCGAAGAAGCCACCGGCTCCGACAAGTGCACCGTTGATGCTTCCCAAGAAAGAAGGATCATAGTGCGAGGAAATATCCTTCAGCGCGTGCGCTGCTACCTTATCGTCTTCTGGGCGCATAACGCGGTCCACAAAGTCCATGGTGAATTTGATGCCATCGTCATCGCGCAGCAGGTCTGCGAGTTGTTCGGTGGCCTTATCTTCTTCGTCCGCAGTGGATTTCAGCCACTTGTGGGCACGGCTAATCGCTGCGGGCAGGACGGCTTCCACATCATCGGAGTCGGGTAAACGGGTATTAGCAGGGGAAGTCATCAGGGTTCTACCTCTTTTCAAACGGGTCAGGTCCCAGTGGCCGTCATTCATGCGGGGCAAAGGATCTGCCAAATGCGGTGGATATGGGAATGCCGGAAGGCAATGGATCTGGGAAGTGAGCGGTGAGTTATGTCGTGCTGCGCGATGCAGCGGGTTGAGGAGCGAACACGCACGGGCGCGACGCAGTGTGGGGTTCGCAGGTAAAAGTGCGATTTTCAGTGGGCCGTTATACGGGCCGTGTGCGGACGGGAGGCCTATCGCTGCTGCGACGAACGCGCGTCAGGTTGGTGTTCAACACTCACCTGCTTTCTATGACGTGACTATGGGAGGGGGGATGCGGGGCACTGTAGCGCTCTGACGTGCGGCATCTCTGCTGGGCAGGTCCCTAATGTTGCCTGAGAAATACTATGAATTTGTGTGTTGTCGCAATTATAGGAAAGCGGTAAACGTGATGCTAGTCTCTTTTGAAAAACGGTCTACGGGGGTAGAAAAACAAAAAATAAACCCCAGCATGTGGGGGTTTAGAGGGGGGTATTGACGCAACCGGAGGTGCCTACCCCCGAGATTGTTTAATAACCAAGGCTTAGGAACCGTAGCCGGCTTTCAAGGCTTTTACCGCCAGCTCAAGACGGGACTTAGCGTGAAACTCGCTAAGGAGGGTGGAAACATACTTTTTCACCGTGCCCGGTGCATAATGTGTGCTCTTGGCAATCTCTTCGTTCGACTTGCCTTGGCAGACTAAATCTAGGACCTGCTCTAAAGCAGGAGAAATGTGATGATTGTCCTTGAGCTTAGCGGTATCACTCGTCCCATTGGCATTGCTTTTCTCCGCGTTCCAACCAGGAAGCTGCTCAAAAAGGCGGGTGAGGGATTGTGGGGTAACAACCGTGCCACCGCGCACGGCCTCGCGCACGGTATCCAAGATATAGACCGGTTTTGAGCTCTTTAGAATATAGGCCGCCGCCTTATTAGACATGACCTTTTTGAGGGTCTCATCATTGTCCATGGCGGTCATCGCAACAAAGACGGGTGGATTATCCATCTTATTGACCTCGCGCAAGAGGGTAGTGCCATCCATTTCGGGCATATGGATGTCCGCGACAATGACATCAAATTCTTGCTCTTGCAGTATTTTGAGGGCGACTTTGCCATTTTCTGCGGTAGCGCGAACCTCCATGTCCTCCGCTGAGGCGAAGTAGCGCCCCAAGGCCTCGAGAACAAGTGGGTCGTCATCGACGACCAGAAGGGAAATCTTTACTTCACGCACCATGGTGATGGGCAGCCAAAGACTAATTCGACCGGCGATTGATATTCCGTGTGTGGAGATAGATCACCAGGGGTCAGTCCCCCTAGGAGGGAAGATGACAACAAGAATGGAGCGAGAAAACTAGTAAGTGCGGCCTGCATATTCGTGGTCCTTTAATAAAAACTGTTTTAGTCAGAAGCAAGCGATAGCTTAGTGCATGCTTTCCAGGTTTGCTAGGAGAAGTGTTGCACTTAACGTGCTTTTTGGGCGGAGGGTGGAAGCGAAAGCGAAAGTTCCCACCGATTGTTTTCAAATTTGGTATCAACGCGGGCGTCGATTGTTGCGGCTATTCGTGACATTGATGCCATACCAATGCCCGATGACATATCGGCATTTGTACTAGTCGGTTTAGAAACGGGATTGGAAATTGTTATGACGGTCCATCCCAAATGCGGTCGCACCGAGATTACGATTTCCGCGCCTGGTGGAGAGTACTTGACTGCGTTTAAACAGGCTTCGGTAGTGATTGCAGCAATGGAGTTTAGCGTTTCTGGAGGAAAACGTGGGGTGAACTCTTCGGTACTCACCTCCATTACTGGTTGTCGGTTTAACTTAGATAGACGGCCTTCTTCTCGGGAAAGAAGCTGGGCAAAAGTATCTGGCTTGGTTGTGGAGCCGAAGCTTAAACCGTCGTTAATGCCTTCGATGTTGTTTCGGAGAACCTTAGTCAGCGCGCGAACCTCGGACATAGAGGAGCGCATGGAATCGCTGAGTTCATCCAGGCGTCGAGCAAGTTCTTGGTTTTGGGAATACTCGAGACTTAAGGCTTCAAGCTGCATGGTGTTAACCGTCAGGCTGGAGACTACGGAGTTATGCAGTGTTTCGGCGAGATCCGATTGCCTCCGTTGAACATCGGCGTTCCACTCGACCATGGCTGTCTTGTATCGCTGAGCAGAATGGGCAAAAGTTGCTCCGATGACCGCGCCGACTCCAATGAACATTGCCCATGCAAAGGCTGGCGCAGGATTTACGCTAATTTGTGCGGTGCTGGGATCGATTAGGCCTGCGGCCCAAAAGACGGCACCTATTCCGAATGTCTGCCAATTCTTACCGTGATACGCGATCACGGCGATAAAGATTGGGGTTAAAAAGATGTAGCAGAGGTAGGGAGTACCTACGGCGAAAGTAGACCCCATCCACACCGCCACAAAAATTACCGACATCAGGAGCGGGTGGCGGAATGCCAAAGTAGCAGTGACGGTCAAAATAAGACCCAAGACGGCGGCCGAAAGCTGGTGTTCTGTGGGGGTGAAAAACGCGCCGAGAAGAGTGAGTGCCACGCAAATTACCGCGGTAAGGGCAGCTGTCCGCTGCAAGGTCATGGCCGCGCGAATGCGTTGGTAAATATGCGGCTGTGAAAGTTTAGGCACGGTGCGGTACACGCTTCCTGGTTGCTAAAGCTCGATGGGGTTGTCTCCTTAGTGTAAGTACACCGGCTGCGAAGTAGCCATTGAAAACAGCCAAACCCCCGCACCTTCGTGCGCGGGTCCTTAGGTGGATTCCGAGCGGAAAAGAAGGTGAGGGGGTTAGCTGGTCTTCATGAAGGAGTGCAGATTGCTAATTACTTAGCTTCTGCAGCAGCCTCTGCGTCATCCTTGGAGGACAGGCCCTCGAATACGGAGGACAGACCCTCGGAGTCGGTGTTGGACTCGGAGGAGGTCTCGATGAGGCCCTTGATGCCCTTTACGAGTGCCTCGAAGTCGATGGCGGAGCTGAGGTCTGCGAGGGAATCGAACATATATTTTCCTTTCGGATAGGCGGAGTAAAACTACAATCTCTCTCTGGGGTAGCAGCTCTTGGCTGCTGTGATTCCTAGTATGCGGTAGCGGAGGCAGGCTGCCAATCCTCTTTTGGATCCTTTCTGAGGTAACTTTTGGATCCTCTTAATAAGATTTAAGGATTTCCGTTTGGATGCAGTTTGGGTTGCGGGGGTAAATCTGTAGGGATGGGCGAGGAGGCGTCGGAAAGAGTTATTCTGAGCTGGGTAAAAGCAGGAATTTTGAGAAAAGTTGAGTCGCGGGGAATAACTTTTGTAGACTTCCGGTTGTAAGGATTGAGTGACACAGACTCAAGGTTGTGTGACCGGACGTGGAAGTTCTGTTACAATAGCACTCGGACGCAACGAGAAGCTGAGTCACTGACAATCAACTTTACTAATTACCCCAAGATAAAAGGAGAAGAATTCATGGGACGCGCAGTAGGTATTGACCTTGGTACGACGAACTCCGTCGTTTCCGTACTGGAAGGTGGCGAGTCCACCGTTATTGCAAACTCTGAAGGCTCCCGCACCACGCCTTCCATTGTTGCTTTTGCAAAGAATGGCGAAATCCTGGTCGGCCAGTCCGCTAAGAACCAAGCGGTGACCAATGTTGAACGCACCATTCGCTCCGTCAAGCGCCACATCGGCACTGACTGGAAGATCAACATTGATGACAAGGACTACACCTCCCAGGAGATCTCCGCTCGGACGCTGATGAAGCTGAAGCGCGATGCGGAATCTTACTTGGGCGAGGATGTTACCGACGCCGTTATTACCGTCCCGGCTTACTTCGAGGATGCACAGCGTCAGGCCACCAAGGAAGCCGGCCAGATTGCAGGCCTGAACGTGCTGCGTATTGTCAACGAGCCAACCGCCGCAGCTTTGGCATACGGCCTAGAAAAGGGCGAGCAGGAGCAGACCATCCTGGTATTCGACCTGGGTGGCGGCACCTTCGACGTCTCCCTGCTGGAAATCGGCGATGGTGTGGTTGAGGTTATGGCAACCGCCGGCGATAACGAGCTGGGCGGCGATGACTGGGATCAGCGCATCGTTGACTGGCTGGTAGACCGCTTCAAGACCTCCCAGGGCGTTGACCTGACCAAGGACAAGCGCGCAGTACAGCGTCTGCGCGAGGCTGCAGAAAAGGCCAAGATTGAGCTGTCCTCCTCTCAGCAGGCCAATATCAACCTGCCGTACATCACCGTTGACTCCGACAAGAACCCACTGTTCTTGGATGAGACCCTGACCCGTACCGAGTTCCAGAAGATCACCCAGGATCTGCTGGACCGCACCAAGGCTCCGTTCAACCAGGTCATCAAGGACGCTGACCTTTCCGTTGGCGATATTGACCACGTTGTTCTCGTTGGTGGCTCCACCCGTATGCCTGCCGTATCTGACCTGGTCAAGGAACTGACCGGCAAGGATGCCAACAAGGGCGTTAACCCGGACGAGGTTGTTGCAGTGGGCGCTGCCCTGCAGGCAGGCGTGCTGCGCGGCGAGGTCAAGGATGTGCTGCTTCTTGACGTCACCCCGTTGTCCCTCGGCATTGAGACCAAGGGCGGCGTGATGACCAAGCTCATCGAGCGCAACACCACCATTCCAACCAAGAAGTCCGAGACCTTCACCACCGCGGAAGACAACCAGCCTTCCGTGCAGATTCAGGTCTTCCAAGGCGAGCGCGAGATGGCTACCGCCAATAAGTTGCTCGGTTCCTTCGAGCTTGGCGGCATCGCTCCGGCACCGCGTGGCGTTCCGCAGATTGAGGTCACCTTCGACATCGATGCCAATGGCATTGTCCACGTGACCGCAAAGGACAAGGGCACCGGCAAGGAAAACACCATCAAGATTCAAGAAGGTTCGGGCCTGTCTCAGGAAGAGATCGACCGCATGGTCAAGGATGCCGAGCAGCATGCCGAAGAGGACAAGAAGCGCCGCGAGGAGCAGGAGCTGCGCAATAACGCAGAGTCCACTTCTTACCAGACCCGCAAGTTCTTGGATGACAACGCTGACAAGGTATCCGAGGACGTGAAGACCAAGGTCACCGAGGCTGCTGACGCCGTTGATGAGGCCCTGAAGGGCGATGACCTCGAGGCCATCAAGTCCGCAGTGGAGAAGCTGTCCACCGAATCCCAGGAGATGGGCAAGCAGATCTACGAGGCACAGGCTGCTGAGGCCGGCGCCGAAGGTGCTGCCGATGCAGGCGCTGCTCAGGGCGACCCGAACGTCGTCGACGCTGAGGTCGTTGACGAGGATGAGAACAAGGATGGCGACAAGTAGTGACTCAGGACAGCGGAATGCCGCACAACCCAGGCGACCCGGAAAACACGGATCCGGAGGCTACCTCGGCTGACCGCGCTGAGGCTGCCGCCGAGCAGGCTGAGGAGGCACAGGCCGCGCAAGAAGCGCAGGCTGACGCCACCGAAGAAGCCGAGCTGGATCCCTCTCTCGATGCTGACCTCGAGGAAGCGCTGGCAGATGTCAACGCTGATGAGGTAGAGGCCGAAGCCGCGGGCGAAGAGCCCGCCGGTTCTGGCACCAGCGATGTGGAAGCACAGTTGGCAGAACGCACCGAAGACCTCCAGCGTCTGAATGCGGAATACACCAACTACCGCCGCCGTACCGAGCGCGACCGCCAGGCCGTTATCGAGACCGCCAAGGCCAAGGTCATCGCAGATTTCCTGCCTGTCCTTGATGACTTGGAGCTGGCTCGTGAGCACGGTGACTTGGAGGGCCCGCTCAAGGCGTTCGCGGATAAGCTCCACGGCACGTTGGAAAAGCACGACCTCGCCGCTTTTGGTGAGGAAGGCGATGCCTTCGATCCCGAAGTTCATGAGGCCGTGCAGGACTTGTCCACCGGTGATGAGCAGGTGCTCGGCACCGTGCTGCGCAAGGGTTACCGCGTGGGCGAGAGGTTGGTACGCAATGCCATGGTCATCATCGCGGACCCCAGCGATGAGGCCGGCAGCTCGGAAGCTTCCGAATAATTAACCAAAAGGGCGCCCTGGGAACTGACTATTGACCTTCCCGTGGCGCCCTTTTCACTTAACTTCTATCGATTCTCTTTGAAAGGAGGAGATGCCCAGTGAGCGCTAAACCCGAATGGGCAGACAAAGATTATTATGCGGATCTGGGGGTCTCCTCGTCCGCAGATCAGAACGAAATCAAGCGTGCTTACCGCAAACTAGCGCGCGAAAACCACCCCGATACCCACCCGGACGACCCCGCAGCAGCGGATAGGTTCAAAAAGGTTGCGGAAGCCTATGACGTGCTTTCCGACGCCTCTGAGCGCAAGGAATACGACCAGTTCAAGGCAATGCTGCGCAATGGCGGTGGCTTTGGACGGATGGGAGGCGCCGGGTTTCCCGGCGGGTTTCGATCCACGCGCATGGGTGGACAAGGTGCGCAAGAATTCGACCTCTCGGACCTCTTCGGAGGATCCGCTGGAGGAGCGGCTCAAGGCGGCGGTGTTGGGGATATCTTCGGTAGCGTTTTCAACCGCGGCGGTGGTGCTGGCCACTCAGCTAAACCGTCGCGGGGGGCCGACGTCGAAACGGAAATAACCCTTGACTTCCGCGAAGCTGCCAAGGGAACCACCATTCCTTTGGCACTGAGCGGCAATGCACCGTGTACCACGTGCCACGGCTCGGGGTCTGCTTCAGGTAAAACCTCCACGTGCGGCACGTGCAATGGCTCGGGCTATACGTCTGAAAACCGCGGTGCCTTTGGATTTTCTGCCCCATGCAAGGATTGCGACGGCACTGGCCGCCGTATTACGGACCCGTGTAAGGATTGCCACGGTACCGGCACGGTTCACCGCACCCGCAATATCACCGTTCGCATTCCGGCCGGTGTTATCGATGGCCAAAAGGTACGCCTCGCCGGCCAGGGTGAAGCAGGCCCCAACGGCACCCCGGCCGGTGACCTCTTCGTTGCAGTGACCGTCAAGCCGGACAAGGTCTTTACTCGCGAAGGCGATGACCTCCATGTCACCGTTCCGGTTTCCTTCACGGAGCTCGCTTTGGGCGATACCATCACGGTTCCTACCTTGGATAACCCGGTTCGCGTGAAGATTCCGGCCGGCACGCCGGATGGGCGCACGCTGCGGGTGCGCGGAAGGGGCATCGCCAAGCGCGGTGGCACTTCTGGTGACCTGCTGGTTAGCGTTCAGGTCACCGTGCCCACCAAGCTTGATGCCGCCGCTTCCAGTGCTCTGCGCACCTATGCTCAAGCGGAAAAGGACTCCGGTTTCAACCCGCGTGCGGGGTGGGCCGGCGCCGAGAATGCTTAAGGCAGGAGGTGTGTTAAGAAATGAGCACTGGAAAGGCAGAAGATTCTGGCACCGCGGTCTACGTCATTTCCGTAGCGGCGGAGCTATCCGGGATGCACGCCCAAACCCTGCGCACCTATGACCGCATGGGTTTGGTTTCCCCGGCTCGCACCCGTGGTGGCGGCCGCCGCTACTCCGACCGAGACATCGAGCTACTGCGCAAGATTCAGGCGCTATCCCAAGACGATGGCGTCAATCTTGCCGGCATAAAGTCCATCATTGAGCTGACCGAAGAGCGTGACCGGCTCGAGGCCGAGCGCGATGCCTTAGCCGAGGAAGTTCGGGCCCTGCGTGAACAGGCCGCCGTCCGTCGCTCCCAGCGCAGCGGTGAGCTTGTACATGTCCCACGGTCCACCTCCGTGGTTATGTGGAGCCCGCGTACCGCTCGCGAGCGCAAACGCGCCCGCGGCCGTGGCTAGGGGCTCGACTAGTTCTCGCTCTGCAGACGGGTACAACCCAACCCCGCAGCCAGCTCCCCAGCTGGAAGCGGGGTTTTCTTCTGCCTGCATATTGCTCATGGTGTTGTGTAGATTTGCTACCGTGCCGGCCGCAGCTTTCAGGCAGGTCACGTGTGGGGCAACCGGTATCACGATGAGCTGATCCTCAGCGCTTTAGCGGTGAGCCGGGTAGTTCTAAACCCTGCTAATCCCGTTGATTCGCACGTAGCACGGGGAGATGCCGAACTGCAGAATTGCTCATTTCAGTTCGGCGTATGCCCTATCAGATGGATTAATGCGCCCGCGCCACCTGGCCAAGACTGCGCAAAAACCGTGGGTCCTCCCAATAGGTGCCATGATCGCCGGGAAGGCCATCCGCCGCGGGAAGGGGAGTAGCTCCAAAGGTGTCAACGGTGGGATCGGGGCCGTGGATGCCTCCTTGTGGTCCTGTTGCGATGGCGATCGGATCATTGGCGTTCGTAGCCGCCCAGATGCGGCCGTGGAGCTCAGAGGCGTGGTCAGCGTCGGCACCAGGGCTGCCGACGAGCACTATGTCATCGGCAATCTTCTCCTCTTTAGCGGCGTGCCCGGCAACTACGGAACCATAGGAGTAGCCCACTACGGTGCGCTTTGCCTGCGGGTAGCGCGCGCCGAGGGCACGTTGAAATCGTGTGAGCTCTTGGCCGGCGGCGCGCGCAGGCTCAGCGTGAACCGCACGGGACAAGGAAGATGGCGCTTGGTAGCCCAACCACACCACGGCCGGCCCGCCGCTTGCTTTAGCTAGGGTGCGGCCACGATCGACTGCCCGCTGCCAGGTCTCTGGGTCGGAGGAGTGAACGCCTTCAACGAACGTGGTAATCGATGCTGGGGTGGTGCGGAAGCCACCGGGGTCCACCATGGCTACGAGCCGCCCTTCGCTTGCTTCCACAACCCGCATATCTGGGTTCTCCGCGGCTAGCTGCGCCACGTGCTCATTAGCTTGGGCGAGGTTGATTTCGTGGACAGTATCCAACGGAAGATCGGAAAAATCCTCGAACCGGGCGGGCGGTTCCACCCCAGCAGGTGTGCACAGCGCATCGATTTCTTGGGCGCAAAGCCAATCGAGGGAATCACCGAGTGCGCGCACCTGATTTAACAACAGCCCAGCCGCGCTGGCAGCGACCTCGCTGCGCTCATCTACTTGTCCGAGAAATGCAATGATGCGGTCTTCGAGTTCCTCGCGGCGGGCCTGCAGGTTGGCGTGCCGCTCGAGCGTCGCGCCAACCTGCTCCATTTGCTGTAGTGGCTGGCTAAGCCAATCGGTATAACTAGCTAAATTAGCTCGCGCAGCGGAGCCAGCGGGTCCTCCCAGTGATAGACCCTGCCAATCCTGGTGGGAATCCAGATATCTTAAGCGCAGTTCAGAATGTTCTGTGCGCAACTGGTTGGCGCTATTTCTTAGGGCCAGAGACAGAGTCATCGCGCCGCTCCCAACTTACGGCCTAGTCCGGAATCCACTCCTGCTGATGTAGTGAGGAAGTCATCAACCGAGCACAATTGCTCAGCAGTTGCATCCTCGGTTGCGGCCAGGGTGGAAGTCCACGCAGAAAGCGCTCGGTCCAGCGCGGCTGCCGTGCGGCATGCTGTATCGAGCGTGGCCGTTGGCGGTGGCAGTGGGGGACGCGAAATGAGGGAGCGGACGTAATCGTGCAGGTGTGTGGGTATTTCTACATAACTCATGCCCCTTAGCCTGATGGACCGTTCAGCTTGGCGCTAGGGGGAGAGACGCAGCCTGTGGATAACTCCGCCCAGCTTCATTATTTTGGGAGGCATGAAGGTAGCAGCAGTGCAGTTAACGTCCACCGGCAGCGTCGCAGAAAACCAGGAACTGGTCCTCGAAAAAATTCGAGAGGCAGCCGGAAACGGCGCACGGCTCATCGTGCTGCCGGAGGCTACGTCGCAAAACTTTCGCTCTGGGCGGCTGGATGAACAGGCTCAAACGCTCGAAGGCTCGTTCGCCACCGCGATCCGGGAACTTGCAGAGGAACTTGAGGTCACCGTCGTGGCAGGCATGTTCTGCCCAGCCGATACCGTGGAACGCGATGGAAAGACCATAAACCGCGTGACCAATACGGCACTCATTGCGGGTCCCGGCGTGCTGGGTGGTTACGACAAGATCCACACCTACGATGCCTTTGACTACCGCGAATCAGATACGGTCTTGGCCGGCGAATCACTGGTGGCCTTTGATGTCGATGACCTCGTAGTAGGCGTGGCTACTTGCTATGACATCCGCTTTCCAGAGCAGTTCAAGGAGCTTGCCAGCCAGGGTGCGCAGGTTATCGTGGTGCCTACGAGCTGGGCGGACGGCCCTGGAAAGCTGGAGCAGTGGCGCCTGCTTACGGCCGCGCGTGCATTGGACTCCACCAGCTATATCATTGCGGCCGGCCAGTCGCGCCCGGGCGGCGATGCGGAGGCGGGCAAACCCTGCGGCCCGACGGGCATCGGCCATTCCACCATCGTCGATCCGAATGGCGTGCGCGTGGCCGAGGCCCGCTATGAAGATGACATCCTCTATGCCGAAATTGATCCGAATGAGGTAGCGAAAACCCGCCGCGCCCTGCCGGTCGTGACCGCTGCGGATTAGGAAAGCGCCGCGTAGTCTTCTGGCTGCCAGCGTCCGTCGCGGCCCCAACTAAGGACGTCGATCTGCTGCTTGCCGACGCCCCTTTGAACCAACCTTTCCTCACCTTCCACGACCTCCTCGGCCGGTCCAACGAGCAAAAAACGTGGGGGAGTGCCTGTGGATAACTCCACCTCGTTGACTACTACATCGGTCGGTTCCGCGGAGACTATGTAGTCGGCGCCGGGTGCCAATTCGCGGGCATTGAGCAACCACGGGTCTTTTTCTTCTCGCACGATGCGGCGCACCGGTACGCCAAGTGCTGCCAGGTTCTGCTGAAAGTAAGTGTCGTAGTGTGCGCCCGGGCTGGCCGCCACGGCAAAGATGCGCGGCACCTGGCGGCTATTCTCCTTCAGCGCGGCGAGCGCGACGCACCGCGCTGTAGCCCAACCGGTGCCATAAGCAATAATCACTGATTCGCCCGGCTCTGAGTCATTGGCGCCGATGCTTCCGCTGGGCTGGCCCAGGGTCCACCAATCGCCGGGCTGCGCGTGGGCGAGGGAACGAGAAGCCTCGCCTGCAGAGGAGACGTGGAAGATCAGCTGACCGGTCCCGTCGGCAGGCTGCGCGGGGGTTAGCATCCGCCATTGGCCGGGCAGGTACTGCGTGGTGTCGGGAAAGTGCTCGCCAGGATGCTGGGTCACGGCACGGCCGGCCTCCACACGAA
>ERZ1464652.73-NODE-73-length-18611-cov-14.201336_pt1 | contig 18611 bp, 15 predicted proteins | sample MGYA00563980_ERZ1464652 | MGnify/ENA primary metagenome ERZ1464652 (study PRJEB39283, sample SAMN07833576) | human skin metagenome | isolation source: Scalp | host: Homo sapiens | place: India: Bengaluru | collected 2015-07-04 ...
GACCTCCTTCAGCCGTCCGCCCCCGCCCGGCGCGCGCCGTTGCGGTGGCGCGAGGACGCCCGCCAGGCTTACCTGGACTGGGCCGAGCGGCCCTTCCGTCTCGTAGCGCTCGAGGCGAAGCCGACCACTCAGATCCACACTCACCTGTGCTACTCCGAGTTCGGTCAGATCATCGATGCCGTTGCCGGCCTCGATGCCGATGTCACCTCCATTGAGGCTGCCCGCTCCCGCATGGAACTACTGGAGGATATCGACGAGACTTTCCACGCCGAGATCGGCCCAGGCATCTACGATATCCACTCTCCACGTGTGCCCTCCGTAGCGGAGATGGCCGAGCTCATCCGCGCCGCTCTCAAGCATGTTCCGGTCGAGCGTCTGTGGGTCAACCCAGATTGCGGCCTTAAGACCCGCGGCTACGAGGAGACCGAGGCCTCCCTGCGCAATATGGTGCTGGCTCGAGATGAGGTACGCGACTCCCTCTAAAACCTTCTAACTGCGCCGCAATCCCGGCTGGGTGGTGGACAATAAGTTCTTACTTGGCCGGGATTTTGCGTTTTGCCTTGCGGTGCTTGTTGAGCCAGCTGATGATCATCGGCAGCACGGAAATTGCCACGACGATGAGCATGATGATGTCGATGGAGTGGGCGATGCCCGGGATACCGCCCAGCAGCACGCCGACGAGCAGCATAGAACCTACCCAACCAATGCCGCCAAGGATATTCCAACGCAGGAACGAGGAGTAACCCATCTCCGCGGTACCGGCGGCGAAGGGAACGAAGGTGCGCACAATCGGCACGAAGCGTCCCAATACTAGGGCTACCGGGCCGTGGCGCTGGAAGAAGTCTTCCGCGCTATCGAGGTGTTCGGTGCGCAGGATGTGGGCATCGTCCTTGAAAAGCTTTCGGCCAAAGCGCCGGCCTAAGTAGAAGCCCACTTGGTCGCCTGCAAAGGCGGCCACCGCGGCCACGACAAAGAGCAGCCACGCATTGATGTCTAGCTCGTGGCGCAGGATGGCCGCGGTTACGAGCAGTGAATCACCCGGTAGGAACGGGAAAAGCACGCCGGACTCGATGAAGATGACTACGGCGACGCCGAGCAGGATATAGGGTCCAAAGCTTTGGAGCAGCGAGCCTGCGTCCATGAGGTTGTGGAGGGAGGACAAGAAATCCATGTGCGGATCCTTTCGTAGTGGTTCTTTTAGTATCCTCCACAAACTGCAAAGTAGCTGCGAAGCGGCTGGGTGTCCGAACGGAACCGGTATGTTTCTTTTCTCCTCCTAGCTTCCGGGTAAGAAACATCACTAACGTGGGAGTATGAACCACTCCGCATTCCGCAATAGTCAAGACACTTTTCTCTCCGACGCCCTCGCTGGGCTCATCGCCAACCACCCCGATGCTCGCTGGCACGACGTTGGCTTCATTGGCCGCACCACGCCGCTGCGCACCGCGGACGGTGATCCGGCAGTGGCGGTGATTTCCGGTGGCGGTTCCGGTCACGAACCGATGCATGCCGGGTTCGTCGGCCAGGGCATGCTCGCAGCGGCCTGCCCGGGACTGCTCTTTACCTCCCCGAACGCGGTCCAGGTCAGCGAGGCCACCCAGTGGGTTGATCAGGGCAGGGGAGTAGTCCACGTGGTGAAGAACTACACCGGTGACGTCATGAACTTCACCGTCGCCCGCAACGCCGCCGAGGCGGTAGATACCCGCACGGTGCTGGTGGCCGATGATATTGCCACCGATGGCAACGAGGACGGCCCCGGCCGCCGCGGTACTGGCGCGACCATCCTGGTGGAAAAGGTCGCAGGCGCCGCCGCCTACCGCGGCGATGACGTGGACACAGTCGCTGAGTTGGGCAAGCGTGCCGCAGAGAATTCCCGCAGCATGTCCGTGGCGCTGGGCGCCGGCTTCATGCCGACCACCGGCTACGAAACCTTCGATCTCGAGGCCGGCCAGATGGAGGTGGGCGTGGGCATTCACGGCGAGCCGGGCACGCACACCGAGCAGGTGGGTAGCGCGAGCGCCATTGTGAACCAGGTCCTGGATAAGATCGTGCCCGCCCTTGAGCTGGGCCACGGCGATGAGGTGGTGTGCCTGGTCAATGGCCTCGGCGGCACCACCCCGCTGGAGCTGAGTCTGCTCTTTGGCGAGGCCTCCGCGCAGCTGGCCCAGCGCGGCGTCACCGTCGCCCGGTCGTTGGTGGGCTCCTACGTCACCGCGGTCAATATGCACGGAGCTTCCTTTACGCTGCTCAAGGTGGATCCGGAGTTGCTCGAGCTTATCGACGCCCCCACCTCCGCCCCCGCCTGGCCCCATACCCTAGGCGGTGCGAAGGCGGTGGAACCGGCCACCATCACCTTCCAGGATGAGCTGCCCACCGAGGGTGAGGAGAATCAGTGGCTCACCGCCTTTGTGGAACGCCTCCAAGCCTCTTTTGAGTCACTTACTGAGTTGGATCGCAAGGCCGGCGACGGCGACTTTGGCCAGAACATGGAGGCGGCCTTCGGCGGCATCGAGCTTCCCCTGCGCGGCACGGATACGGAGATCCTCACGGGTCTGGCCAAGCGCCTGCTCGTCCTCGCCGGCGGTACTTCCGGAGCCGTCTTCGGCACGCTCTTTAATGAATTGGCCCGCGCGGAGACGCTGGCGGATGGGCTCAATAACGCGGCCGACCTTATCCACGAGCTTGGTGGCGCGAAGCGCGGCGATCGCACCATGCTCGATGCCCTCACCCCGGCCGCAGAAAAGGCACGCGAACTGGGTGCGAAGGAACCGAACGCGGAGACTTTGCAGGCTCTTTTCGACGCCGCCCATGCTGGCGCCCTTGATACCGAGGACCTCGCCGCGAAGAAGGGACGCGCTTCTTACCTGGGAGATCGCAGTAAAGGCGTTATCGATCCGGGCGCCATCGTAGTCAGCTGGCTATTTGGGGGAGAACCTCTTTCAGCGCGCTAAGCGAACTCAGGTCGCCATCACGCGCACGGTCGAGGTGGAGCGCGTGTAGTCCCGCCTTGCGCGCGCCCTGCACATCGTTGGTGAGGGAATCGCCCACCATGAGCGTGTCCGCGGGGGCCGTGCCAAGTTGATCGCACGCGGCAAGGTAGGCCTCCCGCTGCGGTTTGGGACAGCCGAGGTCGACGGTGGGGATGAGGTGGACGTCGGCAAGCGCAAGGCCCGTGGCCTGCAGCTTGGCCTGCTGCATTTCTCGCTCGCCATTGGTGAGCACACCCACCTGAAAGCTGGAATCGAGGGCCCAGGTGAGGGTGGGCAGGGCGTCGGCAAAAGCGCGCCATTGCTGCCGGTAGGCGGAAAGATAGCCGTCGTAGGCGGCCAGCGCCTCGGCATCGCTCATCTCCCGGTCGAGAAATTCGCGGCAGCGCGCTGCCCGCTGGCCTTGGTGGGTGACCTCGCCGCGCTCGTAGGCGTTGAACCACTTGCGCTCGATGGCCGCGAAGCGTGCATGTTGACCCTCGGGCAGGCCCAGCTCGCGGCACCACTGATCGACCGCGTCTCGGGCCGCGCCGGTGTGGTCAAGCAATGTGTCATCCAGATCAAAAAGCAGAGCGCGAATCATGCCTTCAGGCTAGCGCGATCGCTGACAGCGTTATGTCATGCACGGCAGGCGCGCGTTAAATTCTTTACAATGGCTGGCATGACTCAGAAGACCGCAACTGCAACGATGCATACCAACTACGGTGACATTGTTATCGATCTCTTCGGTAACCACGCACCGGTAACCGTTGAAAACTTCATCGGCCTAGCAAAGGGCGAGAAGGACTACTCCACCCAGAACGCAAAGGGCGAGCAGTCCGGTCCGTTCTATGACGGCGCCATCTTCCACCGCATCATCGATAACTTCATGATCCAAGGCGGCGACCCCACCGGCACCGGCCGCGGCGGCCCGGGTTACCAGTTCCAGGATGAGTTCCACCCGGAGCTGCAGTTCGACCGCCCATTCCTGCTGGCTATGGCCAATGCCGGCCCAGGCACCAACGGTTCCCAGTTCTTCATCACCGTGGCGCCGACCCCGCACTTGAACAACCACCACACCATCTTTGGTGAGGTTACCGATGCCGCCTCCCAGGAGGTTGTGTCCAAGATCGCCAAGGTTGATACCGACCGCATGGACCGTCCGCACGAGGACGTTGTTATCGAGTCCATCGATATCGCGTAATCACCTTTTCCCTCGGGCCCGTCACCGCATTTCCGTGCGGCGGCGGGCTCGTTGCAGTTTTGCCCTGAACTATGCACTAGCTAGAACCTGTCTGAAGGACTGCCAAACTCATGACCATGGTGAGAAACTATATCCGCGCTACCCCGGCGACCGCGCTCATTGCCGCCGTTTGCATCATTGCTTGGCTTATTACCGCGGTGCAAGCACGGACATTGGGCGCTACCTTCTATGACTCCGCTCTCGCGGTGGACTGGGGTCTATGGGGCCCAGAGTATCCCTTAGCACCGCAGACGGCGCTGTCTTCCGAGTTCATGCATCTCGACGCGGGCCATCTGGCAGTAAACATGATCATGCTCTTACTCATAGGTAGGGAAGTGGAGCGTGCGCTTGGTACTGGGTTGTACCTCGCCGCCTACCTTGTCTCTTGCCTCGGCGCGTCCGCCATGATCTTGAAATTCGACTTCAATACCCCCACCGTTGGCGCCTCCGGTGCGCTCTTCGCTCTCATGGTCATGCTTGTGGGCGCTTACCGGCAGCGCGGACTCGATCTCCGCGCGCCCGTCGCCCTCGTTCTGGCGAACGTGGCCTATACCTTCCTCGCCGATGGCGTATCCCTATGGGGTCATCTGGGCGGGTTGTGCACAGGAATCGTGCTGAGCCTATTCCTCTATCTAAAGAGCCCTGCGCTTCGCTGGTGTGGCGTTGCTGCGACGGCCGCGGTAATCCTCGCATTGCTAGCCCAACAAGCTGGGGTTTGGGGATAACTGTGAAATTTGATCACCGGAAAGCGTGTGCGAAAGAATTCCACAATGGTTATCCACATTGTGGATAACTACATTTTTGTAATTTACCGAACGCTTTTCCGGAGTTTTCCCTGATCACGCTGGTCTAGCCTGTGCGAAAGTACGAAAATCCGCCTGTGGAAGCCCGTGAAAACAGTTATCCACAGGTTGTTAATAATTGTGTGAAATTCACATTTCACAGGTATTCTCCACAGCCTGTGGATAACTTTTTACCCACTGTGTTAACAAGCCTGATAAATTTGGGCACTGACCTGCATAAGGAGCATCGTGGATTATCAACCCCGCGCTGTGATCGTCGGCGCAGGCCCGAACGGGCTCACAGCCGCGGCGCGCTTGGCTAAGGCCGGTTGGAGTGTGGATATCTACGAACGCGCCAGCTGGGCCGGCGGTGCAGCAGCTTCGTCTACGGAGATTTTTCCGGGCACGATTGTGGATCTCGGAGCAGCTGGGCATCCCTTTGGCGTAGCGAGCCCAGCCTTCCGGGCGCTCGACTTAGAGACCCACGGTTTGCGGTGGCGCAATGCTCTTTATCCCATGGCCCATCCGCTAGAAGGTGCCCCGGCCGGGATTCTGCACGGTTGCTTGGCGGACACGGCGGCGGAGTTGGGAGCCGATGCTCGGGTATGGACGCGGCTACATGGACACATTGTCCGCCACATCGATGAGCATGTGGACAACGCACTTACCCCGCTGGTGCGTTGGCCCCATCGCCCTGTGCGCTTGGCGCAATTTGGCGCGGCCGGAGTTTTGCCCGCCAGCAGCTTGTCGCGGGCGGCCTTCCGTACGCCTCAGGCCCGTGCGCTCTTTGCAGGCAGCGCGGTGCACGCGATTACCTCGCCCACCACGCCTTTTACCTCCGCTTTCGGCCTGCTCTTTGACGCGCTGGGCATGACCCGCGGCTGGCCCATGGTGGAGGGCGGCACCGGTGCTCTTATCGACGCCCTCTTGGACCTCCTCCGTTCCCACCATGCCCGCCTCCACACCGGATGCGAGGTCACCGACCTGCGGGAGCTGCCTCAAGCCGATGCGATCATTTTGAATCTGACCCCGCGCCAGATTCTGAGCCTGGGCGGGCTGAAACTGCGGGGCGGCACCCGACGCAGCCTGGCGCGCTGGCGCTATGGCAGCGCCGTCTTTAAGGTGGACTTCCACCTCAGCGAACCCGTGCCATGGACCGATCCCCGCGTGGGTCAGGCCGGCACCGTGCACGTGGGAGGCACGCTGGAGGAGATATGTGGGGCTGAGGGGGACGTCGGCAAGCGGCGCATGCCTGAGCGGCCATTGGTATTGGCATGCCAGCAATACGTAGCCGATCCTTCCCGTGGGCTTACCCTGTGGACGTATGCGCACGTTCCGCGCGGTTATGCGGAGCGCTATCCGGGTGAGGTAACCGAGCTGATTACCGCGCAGATCGAGCGCTTTGCTCCCGGTTTTCGCGATACCATCCTGGCCACCCGTGCGACGAGCCCGGCCGATCTGAAACGATGGAATCCTAACCTGGTGGGCGGCGATATTGCTGGCGGTGCCATGACCGGGCTGCAAACCCTCCTGCGACCACGCTTGTCGGCCCATCCGCACCGTCTCGCGCCGGGAGTTTTCATGGCGTCTAGCTCCGCCGCTCCCGGCGCTGGTGTGCACGGTATGCCGGGATGGTGGGCCGCTGAGGAAGCGCTTAGCTCACAAATAAATTCATCCACAAGTATGAGACTGGGGATGGAACGCTAGGCTGTATGACTATAACGTTGAAGAATTCTCAGCTTCACCCTCCGGTCAGAGGCGTGCATATGGCGTGGGCGGCAGCAAGTGTGGCTGCCATGTTCACCGGTGCGGCGATTGTCGGAATTGCCTTTGGGCTGGCCTGCGGCGGGGATAGTTCCTGGATTTCCCTGGGAGTTTCACTAGGCGGCGCGATTAGTGGGTTGGGCATTTTATGGTACGGCTTCTATCGACGTCTTGGCTGGTCCCGCCGCGACTTCGGCTTTCTTCCCTGTACACATTCGCTTTGGCACCTCCTATGGTGGATACCGCTTACCCTGCTGGGCGGTGGTGCGGCTACGGGAGTGATTGGATGGCAATTCGGTACCGAGCAAAAATCTTCAAGTATTGCTGATGGCATAGACATCAGTCCTGTTGCTGCTGTGCTCGCGGTCGTGTGCGGTGCAGTGGTTATTCCCCTTATCGAAGAAGTTGTCTTCCGGCGAGTTCTTTTTGATTGGTTGCAAGGAAAAATGCCAACTGCCATAGCTGCTTCTCTAACGGTGGTCATTTTTGCGGTAATGCACGGTATCCCTATGGTGGTGGTCTACGTAATCTTTGCTGGCACATCACTTATTGTTGCGCGACTTTGGTTTAGATCCCTCACTGCACCGTTTCTCATACACTGTGTAAACAACGCCGTGGTATTCCTGGTCGCACTTAACGGTTAATCCTGCTGTGCCTTGGGTCGTGCTCGCCGCTGCCAAATAAGGAAGCCTGCGCCGATGAGCCAGAGAGTCGCGGCGGCGAAGTAGCCAGGGATGGTCGTCGTGTGGGGAAGGTAGGAGCTACTGGGGACCTGCGCGGTTATGACGGGTTCGAGGAAGAAACCAAGGGCGGCGAGATAATCGAACCAACGGAACCCTGCCGAGGCGGCGCCGGCGAGCCCCGGTACCGGCCAGGAGTGCTTTGAACCACCGACCCGGAAACGCTTTGCCTACTAGGTAACTAAAGATTCCCCACACCATGCCAGAGCCTAAGACGTTACCAAGGTAGTTACGCAAGGAAAGGCGGAGGGGAGCGGCGCCGGTGAGTAGGGTGGTATCGCCAAACGCGATGTGCACGGCCGCGTAGGCCACCGAAATGATGAGACCAGCAGCAAGAATGTGGCTCCTAGATATGAAAAACCCTCGCCGCCTACAGGAAGTAGGGAGCGAGGGAATAGGCTGGGGCGTTTAGCTTAGCGCCAACCCATGGTCATCAGCAGGCCAATGATGGCTAGGCCGAAGCCGATGCCGTAATTCCAAGGGCCGAGTGCCTCCATGAATGGGATATCCTCGCCAGCGAGGTAATTGACCACGAGCCACAGCAGGCCGATGACCATCAGGCCTAGCATGATGGCTACGTACCACTTCGGGGTGCCCTCCGAATTGATCTTGACGGGGGTGCGGTTGGTAGCAGAGCTCGAGGTAGGGACGGAGGAGCTCTGAGAAATCTTTGACTTCGGCATAAGATACCTTTTCTAGATTTAAGTTCTTATCTAAGTTCGTACTGAGACCTTAGGATACCAGCAGTTATGGCTGCGGCAGAAGTGCAGCGGGGTCGAAGTCCCACAGGCGGATATCAATATTTTGGTCCTTGCGCATGGTATCGCCCGGGTTCACGGAGGCCCAGCCAATCTTATTGTTATCCACCAGCGCGCCGGTAGGCACGGGCTCACCCGGCACCAGCTGGCCAGTCCAGCCAGCTGCACGGAGCTCATCTTCGGCCTGCTTCTGACTCTGTCTTACCAGGTCAGGAGCCTTAAAGAGCATGCCATTGGAGACCTCAACGGTGACCGGCTTGCCCTTTTCCAGCTCCGCGCCCTCATTGGATACGCTCAGCACCGTGCCCTTCGGCTCCAAAGAATCGACTTCGCGCACGTCTACATCAAAGTCATTGGATTCGAGGCGGCTTTGGGCATCTTCTACATTCATTCCGGAAACATTGGGCACGCGCTTCTTTTCGACGCCCTTAGACACCGTCACCCGTACCTTCGATCCCTTGGATAGCTGGGTGCCGCCGGCCGGATCCTGCTTGATGATTTGGCCGGCTGGTGCTTCATCGTTTTCCTCCGAAACGTCGGAGTTGAGTGCCAAGCCGGCCTCCTCGAGGGCCTGGGCGGCCTCGTCCAAGGTCATGCCGGTGATGTCCGGGACATCTGTAATTTCCTTACCGGAGGACACAGTCAACGTTACCGAGGCATTCTTTTGCAGCTCGGAACCCGGGGCGGGGTTGATGCGGATGACATTATTGCGCTTGATATCCGGGTTAGCTTCCTCGTTGACGGTAACCTGCAGGCCCATGTCTTCGAGTTCCTTAACCACCTCATTGCGCGGGCGGTTTTCCACCTCTGGCACGATGATCTTGTCGTGCGGGGCAGATTGGGTCTGGCGAGGCTTTTCGGCATCCTCCTTGTCATTGGAGAAGAAGTCCCATGCGAAGTATCCCACGATAGCTACCAAGAGGGCGGCCAAGAAGGCAGCCAACCACTTCATCCAGCCGCCGCCTTGCTTGTCATCCTCTTCGGAGGGGCGGGTGGATTGAATCGGTGCGCGGTGTGCTGCCGCAGGGGCCGCGGCGGCACCCACCATCTCGGTAGGCTGCTCGACCTCGTCCTCATTAACGTGCATGCGCGCTGCCGCGGTGACCTGTCCATTGCGCAGGCGTTCCAAATCGCCGGCCATCTCCCAGGCGGATTGGTAACGATCCGCAGGGTGCTTTGCCATTGCGGTAAGCACCACCGCATCTATATTGACGCGTTGGGTGGGGGTTAGTGAAGGATCCGCGATGAGCTCCGACGGTGGTGTCGGCTCTTCCTGTACGTGCTGATAAGCAACCGCAAACGGGGTTTCGCCTTCAAAAGGGGTCTGACCGGTGAGGGCCTCGTAGAGCACGCAGCCTAGTGCATAGACATCCGAACGGGCATCCGCGTTCTTACCGCGGGCTTGCTCGGGAGAAAGATATTGGGCGGTGCCGATAACGGCGGAGGTTTGCGTCATCGCCGAGGTGGAATCATCCAAGGCGCGAGCGATGCCGAAGTCCATCACCTTCACCTGGCCGGTGTTGGTGAGCATAATATTTGCCGGCTTGATATCACGGTGGATAATGCCGGCTTCATGCGAGGCTTGCAGTGCATCCGCTACCGGTTTGAGGATATCGGCCGCTTCCTGGGCGGATAGTGCTCCATCCTCGCGAATGATATCGCGCAAAGTGCGGCCATTGACCCGCTCCATGACGATATACGGGATGGTCATGCCATCCAGCTCGGTTTCCCCGGTGTCATAAACCGCCACGATATTGGGGTGATTCAACTTGCCCGAGTTCTGGGCCTCGCGGTAAAAACGCTCCCGGAAGTTGACGTCGCGCGCCATTTCCGGGCGGAGCATCTTTACCGCAACCTGGCGGCCTAGGACAGTGTCTTCGGCAGCATAGACCTCAGACATGCCGCCGGCGCCGATGATCTCGCCTCTCCGATAGCGGTCATTGACCATCGCTTAGTCACCCTCCTGTGTCAGTAAATCAGCCAAGTCTCCGGGGAGCTCATTAGCCTGCGAGTTTACTGGAGTATCCAGCTCAGGTGTGTTTTCAACGTGCGTATCCTGCGGATTCTGTTGCGTCGGTACGGCCGGGGGCTGCTGTTGGTGGGTGGGTGAGTGGCGCGTAGGTGTCTCACGGTGAGTAGTACGCGGAGTCTCTTCTTGCTCCGTCTCCTGCGGCTCGGTCTCTGTCACCGTCACCGGTGCTGGGGCCTCTTCCGTGTCTTCGTCCGGGGTGTCCTGCTGTGTGGTGGTGGGATCGCGGTACTCCGTCACCACCGAGGTCTCCGGGGTACTGGAGGGTGCGCTCGTTCCCTCGCTATCGCTTAGCTGCTGGTAGGCGAGGTAACCACCGCCTGCCAAGGCCGCGAGGAGCAGGGTGATGCCTAGGCCCTTCAGAAAGGAGGAGCCACCCTTCGATTCCTTAACTGGAGCGGTTCCCGCTGCCGGATGGATCGTGGTGGGTTGGGCAACGTTGCCCAACATCTCCGTCGAGGCGGACGGCGATGGCTCTGGTGCGCGCTGCGCTAGCGGTGCGGACTTGGGCTGTGGCGGACGCTTGCCCAAGCGGACTGCGGAGATGGCTAGAGTGAACTCGTTGCCATCGGCGTAGCGGGTGGCCGGATCCTTGCGCAGCGCAATGCGAATGAGCTCGCGAGCCGGGGCGCTGATATTCGTTGATAGCGGCTCCGGCTCTTGGTTGATATGAGCTAAGGCGATGGAGACGGAAGAATCTCCGGTAAAGGGACGCTTGCCAGCCAGCATTTCATAGCCAACGACGCCGAGCGAATAGACGTCGGAAGCCGGCGTGACCTCCTTACCCTGTGCTTGCTCGGGCGATACATACTGCGCGGTGCCCACCACCATGCCGGTGCGGGTTAGCGGGACGGCGGCGGCCGCTTTGGCAATGCCAAAGTCCGTGATCTTAACCTGACCATTTTGGGTGATCAGCAGGTTGCCGGGCTTAATATCGCGGTGCACCAGCTCCATGCGGTGAATGATGGACAGGCCATGCGCGGCCTGCTCGAGGACGTCGAGAGCCAGCTCCTCCTGCAGCGTATTTTCGCGCGCCAGCAGGTCTGCAAGAGATTCGCCGCGCACATATTCCAAGGCCATGAAGCAAAACTTACGGCCATTATCCTCTAGCTCGCGGTAGTCATAGGTGGCCACCACATTTTCGGACTGAATGGATTCGGCCGATTTCGCCTCGTTGCGGAAGCGGGAGAGGAATTCGTGATTATCGGAAAACTCCGGGCGCAGGACTTTGAGCGCTACTTCGCGATCGTTGCGGGTGTCATCGGCCAGCCACACGGTGGACATTCCGCCGTGGCCGATGATCCACTGCAGCTCGTAGTCGCTGCCAATAAGTTCCTGGAGATGTTCTTTATTCTCAGCGCTATTCATTACTGCTCCCCCTGGTATGCGCGCAGGATGGCGCGGCCAATCGGGCCGGAAACCTTGCCGCCCGTAGCGGACTCACCCAAGTTACCACCATTTTTCACCACGACGCCCACGGCGATATCGCGTTCCGGATCGAAGGCAACGTACCACACGTGCGGGGCCAACCCCTCGCCGTGCTCGGCGGTGCCGGTCTTCGAGGCAAAGCCGTTACCGTCATAGCCCCAGGACGAACGCTCAGAGGCATACATCAAATCAGTAAGCGTAGCCGCGGTCTCCTCATTAACCGCCTGGTCTGCCTTCTTGGGTTTGGTGGTGCGGACATTTTTCATCTGGGCGTCGGTGATGCGATTGACCAGGTAAGGTTGCATGCGCGTGCCTTTATTGGCCACGGTGGCTGCCATGACTGCGGCCTGTAGTGCGGTCATGGTGACATCGCGCTGGCCGATGGCGGACTGCGCCGTGGCCGCACCGTCCGGCAAATCGCCCAAGGTGCCGCCGGAGGTGGACACGCCAAGATCGTAGTTCTCACCCACGCCAAAGGCCTTGGCGTACTTGCGCAGCTCATCCGCGCCGATCTGCTCCGACATTTCCACAAACGCGGTATTGCAGGACAGCGCAAACGCGGTCTGGAGCGTCACCGAATCCTGCCCATTGCACTTTTGATTGGCGTAGTTGGTCAGCTCCGTAACCGTATCCGGCAAAGTAATGACATTGGAACCGGTCAGCGTGGAAGAAGGATCAAAACCATTATTTAGGCCTGCCGCAGTGGTGATGATCTTGAAGATAGAACCAGGTGGCAGGGTCTCGGCACCGGCGTGGTTGACCAGTGGCTGGCCCTCTTGCTCTTGCAGGTTGGCCCAATTATCCTCGGCGGAATCACCCATCAGATCATTGGGGTTATAGCCAGGGTTGGAGGCCATGGCCAGGACCTTGCCGGTGGAAGGCTGAATGGCAACCGCAGAGCCCTCGTAGCCAGGGGCCACCAGCTGATCATAGGCAGCCTGCTGGAGCTCAGGATCGATGGTGACCTCCACATTTGCGCCCTGCTTCGGCTTATCGGCCAGAGCATCCAGCCAGTTTTGCTTCATTAAAGAATCATCAGTGCCATTGAGGATGTCATTTTGGGAGGACTCCAGTTCCGAGGCACCAAATTGGCTAGACAAGTAGCCGGTCAAGTTGCCAAAGGCCGGTGAATCAATGGGGTAGGAGCGCGAGTAGGTTTCATCCGGGTTCTGCGTCGACTGTGCCAACACGGTATTGCCCGCAAAGATCTGTCCGCGCGGGGTGGTCTGCATTTCCATGAAGCCGCGCATATTCCGCGGATTATGGGCGTATTTATCTTCAGAAAAAGCCTGAATCACCGTCAAGTTGACCAGTAAGATGGCCGTCAAAATGATGGCGAATAGGGACACTAGACGGATGGATCTATTCATCGGTGAGCCTCCTGGACCGACGGGAACATGGAGGTATCGCTCGGCGCATTGCTCGAGGTCTCCTGCATGGGGCGACGAGCCGCGTTAGAGATCCGCAGCAAGATCGCCAATAACACATAGTTAGCCATGAGAGAGGAACCACCGGCAGACATGAACGGCGTGGTCAAACCGGTCATCGGCAGCAGGGCAGAAATGCCGCCGGTGACCACGAAGACCTGTACTGCCAAGGTAAGAGAAAGACCGGAGGCCACCAGCTTGCCATAGGTATCGCGGGTGCGCAGCGCGGTGCCGAAGCCGCGGGTGGCTAGCATACCGAAAAGCACCAGTACGCCGGCAAGGCCAATGAGGCCGAATTCCTCACCAATTGCAGCAAGGATGTAATCCGAGTGGGCCACTGGACCGAGGTCTGGATGCCCCTCGCCCCCGCCGCTGCCAGAGATGCCGCCGGACGACAACCCGAATCGCGACGGGGACAGCTGGAAACCCGTGACGTCATAATTGCCCAGCGGGTCCAGGAAGTTAGAAAAGCGTTGCTGGATCTTCGCGGAGATCTGGTAAATACCAAAACCACCAACGCCAACGAGGATGACGCCGATAAGCAGCCAGCTCACGCGTCCGGTGGCCATAAAGAGCATGCCAAGGACGGTGCTAAACAGCAGCAGCGCTGGGCCGAAGTCATTGGAGATACCCATGATGACGATCGCGATGGCCCACACGATCAGGATGGGTGCGAGGTCGCGCAAACGCGGCAGGGAGATACCCAGTACTCGGTATCCCGCCACGGTAAATAGGGAGCGCTTCTGCGTCAGCAGCATGGCAAAGAACAAGATCAGCAAGATCTTGGAGAACTCGCCGGGCTGGATTGAAAAGGGACCCAAGTTTATCCAGATGCGTGCCTCCACGTCCGCAGGCTGCGGCCATACCAGCGGCAGGGCTAGCAGGATGAGGCCAGCAGCACCCAAAATATAGGAGTAGCGCGTCAGCGACCTGTGATCCTTCAAAATGGCCAAGACCAGCACGAAGAGCACGAGTCCGACGATGGTCCACATGACCTGACGCACGGCGAGGCCGCTTTCATTGACCAGATCCAGGCGGGCCAACATGATGAGCCCGATGCCATTGAGGATCGCCACGATGGGCAGCATGATCTGATCGGCATAAGGCGCTAAGAAGCACATCACCAAATGGGCGACAGTAAAGACGCCAATGAACCCGCCAATGAGATAAACCAGGTCCATGGTCAGTGCGTTGTCCTGGGATAGCTCTAGGCTGACCAAAGTAATAGCGAAGACGATGGCGGCTAGGATGAGCAGGCCGAGTTCGGTTCCTCGGCTAAAAAACTTTTTCACAACCTACACCTCCCGGCAGGTGACGCCAGGCTTGTTTTTCTTGGCATCCTTTTTATCTTTTTGGCTCGGCGCAGTGATACATGGCTTGAGCGCTTTATCGCCCAAATCATTGATTTGCTGCTGCACCTCCCCCAGATCACCAGTGGAGAGATGGTCGACGGCGCTGCGCTCAGATTCCGGCAGGTCCGTGACCTTCAGCGGCGTGAAGTCGCCCTCGCACGGCTGGCTGGAAAAGAGCAGCGAGTTGCTGTCATTAATGCATACGTTTTGGTGCGTGGAGTGTAGTTCCTTGCCAAAGACGGAGTAATCAGCACCCTGTTGGATGGTGATTTCCTGTGCCTCGTTGGTGGCAACGTAGTATTTATTGGACAAGAAGTTCTTCGTCCACAGTCCGGCACCGATGACCAACGCTAGGACGATGAGCAAGGCAATGAGTACCTTCCAGCCGATCTTTCGGCCGGAAGTTTCCTCCTCCGCTTCGTCATCATTAAGCTCTGGGTGCTCGTCCTTGCCATCCGCCATGACGGCCGGCGGAATTACTTGAGGCTTGCGGGAGAGCTGTGCCGCCCGCGAGGCGGAAGAATCCGGATGGGTTGGTTCTTCCGTAGGGCCCGCGAGGGCGCCTACGCGGAATGGTTCGTGCTCCTTAGGCTTTTCCTCGGTTACTTCACCGATAACCACGGTGACATTATCCGGGCCTCCGGAACGGATGGCCAGGTCCACTAGGGTGGAGCCGGCCTGCTCAATGCTGCCCTGCCCCAGCGCGGTTTCAATGGTGGACGCGGTTACGGGATCCGAAAGACCATCGGAGCACAACAGGATACGGTCGCCGGGCTTGGCGTCGAGAGTAAATAGCGTTGCTTCGACCGGGCGGCCCGTATAGGCCTTTAGAATGAGGGACTTTTGCGGGTGCGACGAGACGTCACCTGGGTCCAGTTCGCCCTTATCCACCAAGGATTGCACGTAGGTATCATCTTTGGTGATCTGCTCGAGTTTGCCGTCGCGCAGCAGGTAGCCGCGGGAATCGCCCACGTGGCAGACGCCGAAATCCGTGCCGTTGAAGAGCATGGTGGACAGCGTCGTACCCATGCCTTCGGTCTCTGGATGAGCCTTGACGTGATCACTAATGGCTTCATTGGCCTGCTCGGCGGCCGCCTCCAGCAGCGCCTTAGTGTCCTCCTGGCCCGGATCTTGGTCCAGGATTTCCAGGTGGTTAACCATCAGCTCGGAGGCAACTTCGCCCGCAGCGTGGCCACCCATGCCATCGGCCAAGATCAGCAGGTGAGGCCCAGCGTAGCCAGAGTCCTCATTATTATCCCGAATGAGGCCGCGATCGGACTTAGCAAAGAAGTTCAGCTTCAGTGTCATGCGTTCAACCTCACGGTGGTGCGGCCTAGCTTAATTTCGGAGTCCGCGCCGACTACCTCGGGCTGGTCGATGCGCACGCCATTGACAAAGGTGCCATTACGAGATTCCAAATCCTCCACGACCCATTCGCTACCGCGGCGGAATAGCCGGGCATGGTGGCCGGAGGAATAGTCATCACCCGTGACAAAGTCACAGTCAGAGGCGCGGCCCAGCGTGCAATCCTCCAGCGTGCCCAATTCCATATGGGAGCCCTGCAGGGGGCCTTCTACGATAGACAGTTGCTTAACTGCTTCCCGACGCCGCGGTGCCCCGCCCTTCTTCGATTGGGTGCGGATCGCACCGGCGGACTTATTGGTATCGCGGCGCATGGCGTTCAAGGCCACCAGGATAAAAATCCAGAGCAGAGCCAACAAGCCGATGCGAAGCGCCAGCATGATGACTGCATCCATGGCGACCTCCCTTCCTTAACTGAACTTAGTAGCTGTGCGAATCAAGGCCAGTGATCCGGACCTCGATGTGGGAATGGCCCATGGTGATCACGTCGCCATCGGCAAGCAGCCAATTATCAATCGGCGTTTCATTCACCGTGGTGCCGTTGGTGGACTGCAAATCAACCAGCACCGCATCCTGGCCGTTCCAAGTAATCTCCGCGTGCTGGCGGGATACGCCCGTATCCGGTAGGCGCAGGTCGGCGTCGTTGCTGCGGCCGATAATATTGGAGCCTTCTTGCACGTGATAGACGCGCGAGGAGCCGTCTTGCAGCATCAAGTTGACTGCGGGGCCCTGCGGCTGCGGAGCGGGTTGACTATCTGGAGCAATGAAAGCGGTAGTTACTGCATCATCGGCAGTATTGTCGTGCTGCTCGGTCATCTGGTCCTCCTGACCATCAAAGTCGTGGAAAATAGCCTCAAAACCGGTCTCTTCCGTGGGCTCGTGGTCAATAAACGAGGACACGCGAAGTTGACCCGTGCGCAAACCAGATTCTTCTGCCACTCGCACGATCACGGGGCCCGCGAGGGACCATCCGCTATTGCGAATAAAGCGCGTCAACTGGTCTGCACAATCGGCCGGCAAATTGCGATCCTGCGACAAGTTCTCCAAATCCTTGGAGGAGACACCCACAGTCATTACGTTCGGACTATAAAGGTTGTCATCGTCGCCGCGCGCAAGATTGTCCTGAGCCTCTTGCTTCAAAAGCTCATCAATTTCCGCGGGAACGACCTTGCCGCCGAAGACAAGAGCCATGCCATTATCAAGGCCGCGTTGCATGGCGGAGTCAAGCTTCGCCAGCTTTTCTAAAAACGCCACGAGCCATTCTCCTTTCCACCATGCAGCGATCAGTAGCGATCAGTATAGTTTGTTCACCCCCTCGAAACGTAGATGGTGGCGCGAAAGTTCCCAGAAGTTTCGCCACCCCCTCCTCGGAATAATCCACTTTTCCTGCAGATTTGTAGTTTAATGCGCTTTTCGTGGTATCTTTATCAGGTCGCTAAGACACCACACCCTGCCCGGGTGGCGGAATTGGCAGACGCGCTGGCTTCAGGTGCCAGTGTTCGATAAGAACGTGCGGGTTCAAGTCCCGCCCCGGGCACCATCGAAATCCGGAGTGGAAACCACAGAAGTTTACACTCCGGTTATTTTTATATTTTCTAGTCTCTGTTCCTTTGCTTAGTGCGCAGCATATCCATGCTCATCACGGCGCCGATGATGGCGGCGTGATGTTGTTCATTGAGGCCCGGCGTGATGCGCAGGCGATACGTGTTTTTGCCCATGAAGAAATTGCCCATGCCAGTCCATTCATTAGAGACGTCAGCAAGCAGGCGATCTTCTGAAGTGATAGAAAGGTTCCAATCCCAGAAGTCGCCGTGGATTTCGACGTCGGCAAAGCCCTCCATGGTCAATTCCAACTTTGTCTTGAGCATGGAAAAACGCTTGGTAATGACGGCCATGGGCTTTTCGATTCCCGGTAAGTGCACCTCATAGGTATCCCGCAGAAAATTCGGCGGATCCGAAATCGTCATGACCGTCTGTAGGGGGTTGCCTTCAGCATCCGTGAGTGCGACCTCCAAGCTGCGAGAGGATTTAAACACCATATCTTTAAGACTGGTGGATTGCAGGATGGTGCCCACTGGGGTGCCGTTGATATCGGCGATCATGAATTGGTCATTGAGGAAAGACTTGGTCTGAGAAATTACGAGCTCGTCAAGTGTGAATAAATTTTGCGTCATGCCAGCCACTGTAGGGAAGCTGGTGGTTTTATTCCTCCTCCCTAGGGGTGGTTTTCTGCTGGCGCATGAGCTTTTGGGCTTCTTCATAAGCTCGGGCTCGGTGGGCGGTCATAGTTTGCGCGAAGGTCTGCACCCAGTTCTTATTCTTCGGTGCCAGCGGGCCGGAGGGCTCGGTGGTGGTCCAGGTTCCATCCTCGAAAAGCCAGATGATGTCGCGCGTATGTGGGTCCATGACATAGAAAGCACGACCATCGGTTTTCACGTTGTGGTGGTGCTGGCACAGGCAGGCAAGGTTTGCCGGCGTGGTCGGCCCGCCGTCCGCGTGGTTGATGCGGTGATCCTTTTGGCAGGCCGTGGCTGGGCGGTTGCAGCCAGGGTAGCGGAAGATGCCGTGGAAACCTTCCAAGTACGCGGCCATGGCGGTGGGAGTGACATAGCCCTTGACCTCGTGGATTGGATCCATCTCTCGGATTTTGGTGTAGGGAAGCGCATTCGAGCGCGCCGGGTCGAGCCAGCCCACGGACTCAATGAACGCCGGGGAATTGGGCACGTCGGTTGCCGTATTCACTACGGGCCGAGCCGCCGA